>Ga0070733_10000724_pt1 | contig 25923 bp, 48 predicted proteins | sample Coa_R1_9_FD_66450 | JGI IMG/M metagenome (GOLD analysis project Ga0070733, IMG submission 66450) | Surface soil microbial communities from Centralia Pennsylvania, which are recovering from an underground coalmine fire - Coalmine... | ecosystem: Environmental > Terrestrial > Soil > Unclassified ...
GGCACTTTCTAATCCTGTATTATGGGCAGCAGCGGCTAATAATCCAGCTATGCAACAACAATTGATTGGTTTGATGAGTAAAATGCCAGGAACAGCAAGCGGTCAAACCAATAATTTACCTTCTCCTCCTGCACAAGGTGGAATTGGAAATAGTTTATTAGGAATGTTAGTTAATAAAATAACGGGTAATTCATCATCTCCTAATCCTATTAATAATTCTTTGGCTAATAGTCCTTCCGTATCACAAATGCCTGCCACTAATGCCATGAATCAAACTACGGGGCCTTCTACGCCTGCTGTCAATCCGACTCCTTCTACGCAACCCAATACAATTCCAGATAGTACAATTCAAAGGACGGCTGCCGGAAATCCTTTGAATGGAGTTAATCCGGTAACTATTTCAAATGCACAAGCGGCGGCTCTTAATGCGACTGCTACTAATGAAGCACAAAATCAACAATCTCAATGGAAAGAGCGCCAAGATTTAGGTAATAATGCGGCTACAAGCGCGCAAAATAATATCAATTATTTAAATAAATTAAAAAGTTCTTATCCTAATTTAGGGTGGTATGAAAGAGGATATCCTTTTGGTGCATTTCCGGGTGTAACTCAGGCAGCTAATGATGTTGATACAGCTTCCAGCGCAATGGCAGATTCAGTCGCTAGAGCAAATCAAGAAGGCCATATAACCAATTCAGATAGAAATATTTACAGCACTATGAAACCTTCTCGCACTCAATCAACGGGAGGATTTAATGATGCTGTAACTTTTAATATGGGAATGAATCAAAGATTGTTAGAAGTTCCTCAATTTAATATTGCTGCTCAAAATGCCGGATTAACTCCTAGTCAAGCTCAGGCTGTATGGACTTATTACTCGCGTAAAGAACCTTTTTATGATTCTAAGAAAAATGAAATCATTAATGATAATTTAGGTAAATGGGAAGATTATTTAACACCTGACAAAGTAAAAGAAGCTTTAAGTCCTAAGCAACAAAAATTATCTGAAAAAGAAATGCCGTCGCAGGGAAATTCAAAAACTACACCAGGAAATAATTTACCTGATGTAAATGTTAGTGCTCCTAGACTTAATTCGGCATCTTCAAAATCTGGATATGACCCAACCACCATATTAAATTATAATTTTAAAGATCCTAAAGAATTTAGAGAAGCTTTTAACACTTTAGATGATAGTGCTAAACAACAGGTGATCGCTGAAATGAAAAAAAGAGGATGGACTTAATATGAATTATAGGCCGTCCTTAAGTGATATTTCACAAAATAATCCTGCTCCTATAAATACTTACCGTCCTTCTTTATCTGATTTAAATGATAACGATAATTCATTCAATAGAATGGAAAATTTGAACCCACAGTCTTCAGTGATGCATTCAATGCCCAATAGACCAATGACTATTACTGACGTAAGAAATGCATTGCTACGCGGTTCTGGAGCATTATTGACCGCTTCTAATCCTGAATTAATGCCAGAAATTGGAATGATGCCTAAATTTATTAATGCATTGGGCAGAATAGGATCAGGAACCACAGGCGCTACGTTAATGAATGCCCCTAATGCTAATTCTATTCAGGAATTGGGAAAAAATGCCGGTCAAAATGCTGCATTAAATACAGGATTAGAAGCCATTAGTCCGGCTTTAAATCTAGTCGGGAAAGGATTGTCTTTAATGCAACCACAAAAATATGCTCAACAGTTTATTGATAAACTTAGTGGTGGACAAAATTTAGAAAATACTGGAAAATACATAGCTAGTAATATTAATAATGCATATAAAAAAGTCAAAGACGAGTTTAAAAATAAATATGATAACCTTTTTAATAGCTATGATTCTGTTGGTGATTCTCGCTTGTATAACCGAACCGATCCGATAATCGGAATTCACAAGCCAACGCCATTTGAAAATTTAAATTTAACTAAAGATGATATAAAAGACAGTAAGCTTTTTGATTCTTATTCTGATTTTTTATCAAATCCTACTTTAGAAAAAGCACATGACTTACAAAGTGATTTTGGTAAGCGTGCTTCTTTATTAAAATCTAATCAAATTAATCCTGATCATGATACGATCCAAACCTTAATGAATTCTAGAAAATTATTACAAAATGATATTCATAATTTTATGGAGTCTTATGATAAGGGATTGTCTAATGATTATAAAAAATTAGGACAAGATTATAAAAAAGAAGTAGTGCCCTATTATTCAGATACTAATTTAAACGCTATGGCTGAGGGGAAAACCCAAAATCCTACGAGAGAAAGTTTAATAAGATTATTTAGAAATCCTGATACCGATATTAATACTATTATTGGTCATCAAACGCCCGATTTTAAAAATAAAATTTTGCATGTTTTATTAGGGCAAGAAAAAGAAACCGTTACCCCTCAATCATTATTAACGGCTATTAAACCTTTCGGGAAAAAAGGCTTAAATAGTTATCGAACACCCGAATTAAATGATGCCATAAATAGCATTAGTAATAGACAAGCTTTGCAGAATGTTATTAAAAGAGGTGCTGGAGCTGGAGCTGGATATTTATTAGGGCATTTATCTGGAAATCCGTCGATAGAGGCATTGGGTGCTTTAGGAGGATTTACAGGCGCTCCTAATGCAATGCATTTATTAAAATATCCTTTTGATAAATTACATTTGCCAGAAGTTACGCAACCATTAAAAAATGCCTTAATTGGTGGTTATAAGCCTGCTCTAAGATTTTTAGGGAATAATAGTTTAAGTAATCAATAATATTTGATGATATTATAAGTAATCATTCTCAAGGAAGAGAATAATGACAATTACATATTCATTGGCACCAATGCCAAAATGGTACATCGCCGATCTAGTAGGTCGCCCCTTAGGTGGCGGATCGATGTATACATATAGCAATCTTGATAAAACTACCTTTAAGTTTATCTTTCAAGATCCTGCTGGTAACTTTCCTTGGACTGACCCCGTACTTTTTGATGAAAATGGTTCTCAAGGACCTTTCTACTGGGAAGTTGATTCGGACGATCCTACTGACACTTATTACATTGAAGTTTATGATTCTGATGGCGTCCTACAATGGACGATATCTGATTTCACCCCTCCTGGAGGCGGTGGTGGAAGTATAATCACGACCGCTTTAGATCTTGAGAATTTAATTGTAAATAATGTGTTTTGGCGCGGAACTGTTGGGACAACGCCTGTTTCAACGACCACTCAATTTCATTTAGCACCGGGTGCTCATGCAGCATTTTCTAATAATGTCACTAATTCATCCGGAACTTATACTGGCCCAGATATTTATTTCCTTAAAAATAATACAAATGCCACTGACACATTATCATTACCTACCTTTACATTGGGAAGTACCCCTTTAACTGGAGATGTAACCCCGGTTAATTATCTCAATTATACGTGCACAAATACCCCTGCCGCTGAAACTACTAAGGTTGTTCAATTTCCTATCACAACTCAGGTACAAAATTTATCTAATCAGAATGTGACGGTCACTATATGGGCGCGATGTAATTCGGGCAATACATCTCTCACTCTTCAATGGTATCAATTCTTTGGGGATGGGGTGGGCGCTTCTGCACCGGCTGTTACTAACATTCAAACACTCACTTTAACGGCTGCATGGCAAAAATTCATTATTCAAGACAATATCCCGGATGTAACCGGACAGGTTCTTGGATCGATGGGTGCGTGCGCCAATGATGCATTATTTTTACAAGTGGGTTATCCATTAGGATCAGCGACTAATATTGATTTTACTAAACCATGCGTTTATTTAGGAAATATTTCACCTCAAGAGGATTATCATACCTATGACATGATTGATGGAGTGATCAATGCCCAACGAACTGGTTATGTAATTCCAGGATATGCGGCATCATCTCCCGGGTCTCCACCTGGATATGTCGTCATGAATGATGGAACGATAGGAAGTGCTGCATCAGGAGCAACTACTCGCGCCAATTCAGATACTTTCGCACTTTATAATTTACTTTATAACAATGTCACGGTTCCTTCATCAAATACTCTTTGTATTGTTACGGCATTTAGTGGAAATGCTGTTAATGATTATGTGGCTAATAGAGTCATGCATTTGCCAGCGGTATTAGGTCGAGCAATGTGTTCGGCTGGAAGTGGTGCTGGTCTGACGCCTCGTGCATTAGCCTCTATTACCGGATCAGAAACCATATCGATTGCTGCTATGCCTGCGCATAACCATCCTGGATCAGTGATGCCATTCCAATCATTTAATGCATCGGGTGGTGGAACGTCCGTTGTGGAAACGCCGGGTTCCGTAAGTGGTAATTATGCGTTGAGTATCGCATCACAAGGTAGTGGTGCGGCTGATGGAAATATGCAGCCTTCTTCATTCATGAACTTTTTCATTAAGCTATAGGGAGATAACTTAAATGGCTTTGCAAACAATTTTGAATGTTCCACCGCTAGACCCTAATTTGAAAACGGGTCCAACACGGATTATGTCCGGAGTTGTGCGTACCTTAGCGCCTACTGTCAATGTTCCCTATGGTGAATTTATGACATGGATCTATTTGGGTACGGCAGGCGATTTATCCTATGTTAAATGGGATGGAACAACAGAGACTCTACTAGGACTTGCAGCCGGCGTATTTCATCCGATTTATTCAGTGATGATTAATTCGAGTGGTACAACAGCAAGTAATATAAGGGTAGGAAGTTAAACTGATATCAGTGTTTTAAAAAGGAGTTTTACAATGAGCACAATCGAAGCCTTAAATGCATCACAACAATTAGCGTCTGTACGTGTTGTTTCCAATAGCAATCAATCAGGTACTTATTACAATGGTCCATTAAACAATGGTGTTCGAGCAACTTTTACTTATGCGACAGGTGCTTTAACCATTGATAGCGTTGCCATTAACTTTAATGACTATGTGTTATTAGCGGGTCAAACAAGCGCATTTCAAAATGGTATTTATCAATGCACGCAACAAGGTGCAACCGGTGTAGCCGCTATTCTAACTCGTCGTGGCGACTTTCAATGTCGTGAGCAAATCCAAGGTGGCAATTATGTACCCGTTTCAGCAGGTACGTCATTTGGTGGCTCTATGTGGACTGTGGTTGAGCCCTATCCTCAAGCCATTGGTAACCCTCAAACAGCGGGTGCAAATAATATCAATTTTGCAACGATTACCGCTGCTGGATCTTCTTTATATCTTCAAGTGGCTAATAACTTGTCTGATGTAGCCAATGCTGCAACCTCTCTTTCTAATTTGGGTGGCTTGGCATTAGCTGGCGGCCAAATGACAGGTTCTGTCTTAATGGATAGAGGGACTGCTACGAGCACCGCAGGTGCCGCAACAGTTAATCATCAAGCTGGTGTCATTACCACTGAAGCATTAACAACAGCAGCCGCTTCGGCTTATTCATTTACTCTTACTGATTCAAGAATCACGGCATCATCTATTGTTCTATTACAATTAATGGGTGGAACCAATACGACACGCGGTCTTGAATTACGTGCTATTCCAGGATCGGGAAGTGCAACGCTTTCTATCTACAATAACAATGTCGCTGGAACTGCATTAAATGGAACGCTTATCTTTGGATTTGTAGTTATCTAATGAATAGGGGGCATGAAGCCCCCTTTTTTAAGGATAGACAATGAATTGTTATGGAAGTGGTTATATCACTCAACTTATCTACGCCACCTTTGGTAGTGGTGCTGCGGATAATTTTTCGCTGTTAACAGAAGATGGACAGCAATTATTAACAGAAGATGGGAACGTCATTGAAATCGAACATTAAAGGAGTTTTATGCCATGGCAGGCGTGAAAATAAGTGGATTACCCCCCGTACCGGTGGCTCCCGCATTAACAGATATTATCCCTGAGGTTCAGCCTCCTACAGGAGGAACAACCTATAAAGTAAGTTTTCAACAACTTTACAATTTATTTAGTTCAAATTCTGGAACAGTAAATACCGGATCAATTAATCAATTAGCTTATTATGCCGCCGCTGGAAATGCATTGAGCGGTGTAGGACCATTGACTAATGGTCAATTATTAATTGGATCAACGGGTGCACCTGCTGCTCCCGGAACTATTAGTGCAGGTCCGGGCATTTCCGTGGCCAATGGTCCTGGAACTATTACGATTTCTGGCACCGGAAGTGGCATTGGATGGACGAATGTTACTGGGACAACACAGCAAATGGTTGCGGATAGCGCCTATGTCGCCGATAACGCTGGCTTAGTAACGTTAACATTACCTGCTACCGCCGCCTTTGGGACGGCCATAGTGGTGTTAGGACGAGGAGCAGGTGGTTGGTCGATTGCTCAAAATTCTGGGCAAAATATTCAAGTGGGCTCTGTCTCATCGACTGTTGGTGCGAGTGGTTCTGTATCGTCAACCAATCAATGGGATTCTATTACCATGATTTGTGTAGCTGCAAATACGACATGGTCACAATATGGCGCCCCTCAAGGAAATTTGACAATAGTTTAAAAGGAATTAAACATGGCTACAAATAATGCTATTAATGCAACGCTACCCGTATTTGATAAATATACTGTTCAAATTTTTACAAGCGGAGGAACCTATACTCCCACCACTGGCATGAAGTTTTGTAGGGTGAGGCTTGTAGGCGGAGGTGGTGGGACGGCAGGTTCGCCTGCAACGAGCGCAGTACAAGCTTCTTTTAGTTCAGGTGGTGGCGCAGGCGGTTACGCAGAATCAATATTATCCGCGGCGACTGTGGGAGCTTCTCAAACGATTACAATTGGTGCGGGTGGTACGGCTGGAACAAGTGCGCCGACAAATGGCGGCACTGGTGGAACGACTTCATTCGGTGCAATTTTAAGTGCTACTGGCGGTGTGGGTACTACTCAACAAAGCGCCTTGGCAAATACGACCATTAGCTTTGCAATTGGAGGCGCTGGTGGAAGTGGTAGCGGTGGAAATGTTTTAAATATCGTAGGGTCAAATGGTGGTTATGGTTTTATCCTCGGTGCTAATGTGGCAGGCGGTATGGGTGGCGCTAGTTTGTTAGGAGGATCTATTAATAATTTAGGTAATGGATCTCCTGCGGCTGGTCAATCTGGCATTAGTTATGGTAGTGGTGGTTCTGGTAGCGCTAGTACAAATAGTGCAGGACAAGCGGGAGGCGCGGGATCATCGGGGATAGTAATTATTGAAGAATTTTGTAGTGTATAAAATTTAAGAGGGGTTTTATCCCCTCTTTTTATAAATTATTTTTTCTTCTTACCACGTCTAGCTTCAGAATATGCAATCGCAACGGATTGATCTAACTTCTTACCTTCTTTACGTTCTCTTTTTACATTTTCTGAAAATCCTTTACGAGTACTGGCTTTTTTTCCTTTGACGAGTGGCATAGCATTATTCCTTTAATTTGTAAATTAATACTCTATAATATATCAGTTAATCATTTATTTAAAAGGGATTTACCAATGAAGCATAAATCACCTCATCATGAAAAAGCCGTTCATCATATGGAAAAAGCTGCCCATCATCATGAGAAAGCTAAACATTACATGGAGAAAGTAAAAATGGAAAAAAAGCACGAAAAGAAAGAAGAAAAGAAACACGAAAAGAAAGAACCTAAAAAACACCATAAAAAGAAATAAGTTAATTTATCATGGGTGAATTATTGACATATCTAAAAAGTAAGTAAATAATGCCGCCCATGATTTCTTATATCATGAGGAATCTAATGACAGAATTAGCGTTAGAATTAGATGAGAAAGCGGCGACTTCTATTAATGATCTAATGATACATTACCAATTAGAAAGTGCAGCGCAACTTATATCTAAAGCTTTAACAGTATTGTCTCTAGCAGCTCACATTGACAATACGCAAGGTGAATTGTTTGCTAGGAAGGGCGGCCACGAGACAAAAATAGTTGTAAGATGAATAGGCTATTTATGGCTGATAATTTGCTTCAAGACTTTTACAAAGTAAAGCAGTTTGATACGCAAAAGTTAGAGGGTTCGATTAATATAGGGCGGATTACAGAAAAAGAAAAATTTATAGCCGCTAAACAAATCCTATTAGGAATAGCTATTCTGTATTTGTTCACACTGTTGGCCTATTTATTTAGGCCAACCGAGGGGTCAAAATTATTAGATATTTGTACAACTACTTTTCCGCCTTTAGCCACTCTTATTCTTGTGGCTTATTTTCGGGACAAGGCTCATTAATAAATCGTACGGGTTCTCTTTCGCTATCATATTTTTCTCGATATTCTTCTAAGGTGATTTCTCTGTTAGCTCCAAAATCTCTAACATAAATACCACTTCCGCAAGAGGTTTTCTCTGGAATATGATTCCACCAGTATTGAATCGTTCTCATCCAGTCAGAACGACAATCTTTACAGACTTTTAAGGTGTAAAAATCAATACCTGCATCTCTAGGGTCTAAAGTTTCATACATTAATTCTCTTTCAAATGGAATTTTTAATTCCATCATTTCATAAAAACATGACATCCAAAGAATACGACGATCATCATCTTCTTTTTTATCCACAGGACCCGTTTTACAGCGCACACATATTTTATTCATAATGTTTTTAACCTTTCTTTAATAATATCGGCATTAATGGGAGTTAGATGGTTTTGTTCGCATGAAACATTAAAATAATTTGGGTCTTCATGAAGAGTTTCACAAATATCATTACTACATAAAACGTGTTTACTATGTAAATGTCCATGAACATTCAATAACCATCTTTCGCCTAATTGTCTTGGATGAACAGGAATGTGACTTAATATGCAACGTTCCCAAAATAAGATCCCGTATAACTTTGTAAAATACCGGCAATAATCAGCACTTGGATAAGTATCATGATTGCCCATGATAAGCTTTTTCTTGCCGTTGAGACGCTCTGCGATTGATATATTATGGCGACCAAAGGCGAAGTCACCGAGATGAAATACAATATCATTGCGGTTAACGGTGTGATTCCAACGTTCAATTATCACCTCATTCATTTCTTTTATGGTTGAAAATGGGCGTGCATCTTTTTCATATTCTAAGATATTTTTATGGCCAAAGTGGGTATCAGATATAAACCAGGTTTCTATCATTATTCCTCACCTTGTGACGAATGGTTAACTCTAAAATTGATATAATTTTTATAAATTTGATATTCTACTAAAGTAACTGGCATGTGATCTAATTTGAATGGCCGATTCCAAATAAATTTCACTCTTCCTTTCGTCAATCCGTTATCCATCATCAAAGTTCTTCCGGCGCCTGTTTCACATTTCACTAATAAAAAGTTCATATAATCATCAGGATCATGCATAGAAACTATTTTATCCCCACCTTTCCAGCCGAGCTTATTTAATACTTCCTCACCAAATCTTACGGTTATAAGATTAAAATCATTAGCATTTGGTGTGTTTTTAGTGAAACTAATGCCAACTCCATCATGAGGTATTGTCGCTGAATATCTACTTACACCTACAATGTTTACCCACTGAGTGCTTTCTATTAAATCTTTTAAACTTTTTGTTAATGTTTTTTTAACAGCAGATTTTTTAACTTTCATTTTATTTCCTTGTGATTAAATTATTTTCAATAAGATAAATTAACATTTATGCTAATGCATTTAGGCATTCTTATATCAAAAGAACAATCTTTAGGTAACTCAAATAAAATAGGTGAATGGTCAGCATATTTACCCCATTTGTCACCTAAATCCATACGTGACATCATTTCAAACTCTGCTTTGGATATTAGTTGATAATAGGATTTTTCGCTATTTAATCTGTCTATAGCAGGTTGGCCGAATAGAATTTTATCTTCGTAGGGAGTTTTAAATCTTATAGCAATAATTTTATAGAAATTTTCAGTCATTTTATTCCTGTAATAATTCAGGAAAAGGCATCCAGTGAGTAACCCACTCATTAGGAATATCTAAATATTGTGCATTTATATTCAATTCAAAATTTTTAAATGATTCATCATCTACTTTGAAACCTATATGAGGACAATAAAAAAAATAACTTAAATAATTTCCGTCTTGTAACATATAACCTTGTATTATTATTTTATAATTCCTCAGCTCTAAGTCATCATCATATTTTTCATATTTCAATAAAAGTAATATATCTTGCTTATTTTTTGGCAATTTATTTTTAACGTTTATCCAGTTCATTTTATTTATCTCATAATACAATATGTAATTTAACGTAACTATAGTTTATTTGTTTACCACTATTTAACTAAAACTTACTTTCGATAAGTGGAGCTATCGAAAGAAAAAATAATATACAGTTATTTTTAATCCTTAATTTCTTCAAATCCTAACTTATTTAAATCTTTTCCAATTATTCCATGCAGAGCAATATAATGACGTTGTACTTTGTATTTTTTACCAGTTTCAAAATTTTCAATTGTTACAAACTCTCCTAATTCATTGGTCTTTTTAGTTATGTAGTCTTTTATTTCTTGATCTTTATAATGTAAAGGTAATCCACAGTGACAATTAATGCTCATTATTAATCCTCGGGAGGTAGTGGTAATGGTTGCCAGTGAGTAACAGGTAAATCACAGCCACGTTCGCTGCCAATCCAATATTGATCGCCATCTTCTCCTGAGTTGTAACCCTTGCTTATGAATTCTTCCCAAAAGATTAAAACTTCTTCATCATCTTTAGGTAACATATCTTTAACACTTATCCATTCACTCATTATTTATGCTTTATTCGGTCAATTTAAAAAACAATAAAAAATTGTAATGATTAAAAAAAATATAGTCGTCAATAAAAATATTATTCCTTCTAAAGGCAATTGATCTGTAGAAATTATCCACGGAATAACAATGCCAGACATAATCAATAATAAGTTAATTCCTAATAATGATAATAAAGATAACTTAATTATCTTTTTGTTCATTTATTTTCCTTGAACATTGATAAAAGGTATTGGGTTGTTGCCGGTGAATGTAGGAAGTTGACCATTCCATCGCAATATTGCTTGATATTGCACGAACTCACTGGTGAGACTATCGGATAATATCTTGTTGGCTTTGGCTTGAGACTCTGCATTAATGAGGATCTGTTGGCCTCTAGCTTCTGCTTCGACAATAGTTTTTTGAGCTTCTGCACGTGACGTTGCAACTTCATTTTCGACCTTCATGGCATTTTGAGTAGCTTGTATCTTAGAGTTAATAGAATTAATAACGGTATCAGGTAATTGAAAAGATCCTACCAAATAAATCTTATCTACTTCAATACCATTCTCGCCTGCTTCTTTTTTAACTATTTCATTAACCTTTGATATAAATAATTCCTTTTGCGCGCCATATATTTGCTCTACAGTCATGGTAGATGCTACTTCATTCATGGCATCACGCACCATATTATGAAGAAAAGTATTAGTAATTTCATCAATGCCTAATCGATATTTTTGGAATACCTTAACAACGTTGTCAGCTTGTATAAAGTAGGTGATACCTGCATCAGTCTTGATTGATAGCCCATCACTAGTTTGCATGGTAATAGATTGATCGTCTTTCCAGGAGTAGTTTTGCAAGAAGGTTGGGAACAAGTATAGCTCACTGTTCCACCCAGTATAGTAACGACCAACTCCGACGGATTGTTCTGAAACACCTTTATCACTCCCATATAAATGCACAATGACCCCACGATAGCCCGCAGGCACCTTGCTACACGATGAAAGTAATATAATTGCCGATAAGGCAGAAATTCCAGATATTATTTTTTTAAATTTCATCAGTGCACCTTCTTTTCTGATTCTTCAAAAGATTCTTTAATTCCTTGCGAAATTAAGCTTACAAATTGAGAACGAGAATCATTAGCCATTTTTATCCTATATTCTTCTTCAGTTATAAATAAAAGATCATCGTAAATTCCTGTTTTCAATGGAATATCCGGATTAATGTTATCGGCAATGACTACGCATTTTAAATCTTGGTCTAAAGTTAAAAGATGACCTCCCTTTATTGTATCTCCATTTTTATCTACTACCATTAGATGGATATCTTCATGTTTATCACATTGAGATAATTTTACGTATAATTGTTTTTCGTCGTTAGACAACTTACTTTCTTCTGTCCATATTTTTAATTTCATTATTTGTCTTCTCCAAACATTTCATCAATAATTTTTTCAAATTGTTCCTTGCGTCTTTTCACTAATTCTAGTTCATCAATTGCATCAATAATTTTATCGAAGTTAATCGGATATTCAGCCGCATATTCCTGGATCTTTTGTTCTTTCTCAGCGATTGTGCTATCTAACTTACAAGCCTCTAACTCTCCTTTCTTACGCATCTCACGAGCACGCAACGGTGCCATTGTCTCATTGATCTTTTCTTTGGCTAAAACAAGTATGTCTTTGTATTTCATTAAGCTCATGTGTCACCTCAATAGTAATAAAAGTTTATTGGATTTTTTTTCATCAGATAAAGGATGTAGTGGCGATTCTTTTATCTGGAGGGATTGCATTTGTTGAGCTAAACTCATTTGATTTAAATAATTATGATATTGACTCATTCCATTTTGTAATATCTCATGTGTATGACCGCAATAATAACTATTACATAAATGGCAATAACAAGAGGGTTGATTACTCATTCCATTATTTCCCAATCAATGGCTGAAAAATCATCAAAAGTAGGGTGATAGGTGTGCTCTGATAACATATACATTATTAGATTATTTTCTCTGTCTAATTCAATGTAAGTTAATTTTGGCCAGCATTTTAACTTAACTTTAAATTTCTTTTTCAACATTTTTATAGCTGAAGGGAAATCAATAACATCTTCCGATCCATAAACCATCCAATCGTCAGAAATAATTATGTCTGCATTGTAAGAAAAATAAACTGCTTCATGTCGATAACCTTTTATGCAAGTTACTTCTTCCCCTTCCGGAATAATAATAGTAGTCAATTTTATATGGGAGTGTTCTTTCCATGATTTTCTTCTGATTGGATGACCAGATCGTAATTCTTTTACAATTTCTTCAAAGTTCATATTAATTTTCCGTTTGGTTTTCAAATGCACGAGACTTTAATTTGTTGTGTGGCATCTTTGTCTTTTTCTCAATGCCATAGATGTACTCTTCCCAAAAGATAGCAACATCAATAGGCATGCGATCATCACTGCTATCATTGGCAATTTTATTAACTTCTCGATGACTAACAAAGGCGGGTACTTGGAAATCTTGTACGAGTTCAATAACATCATCTTTACACATGTCCCACCGTCTTTGTAACATATCAACGGTGAAACCTTTTCTTTTGTCTACTACTTCTGAATATTCTTCAATGATATTATTTTTGCTCATTTTACGAATGATAACCGGTACTTCAGCACCGGTTTGTTTATGCCTTACAATGTGAATGACATTCCCTTGCTTCATCTTCTATCCTTAATATTAATATTGGCAATAGGTACGAATTGCACGTACTATGTATGCCCTTACGTTTGCAGGTATTTCACATTTTCAGATTAATACCACATACCAAGGTCTCAGTTATCGAACGGTCATTAGTATATCCGCCCTCGTGCTTGTCACTGTCCAAGCTGCTATTGCCATAATTTGGTGGCCTACTTTCCCTAACTCTCACTGATTGTCGATACTCCCTTACGCAAAGTTATGTATCGCATAAGTATCATCGGCCACTATTTAAAATGGTACTAAATCAGAAAATCCGTCATCTATTTTAACAGGTGCTTTCATTTCTTTTTCAATAAAATCTCTAACATCATTTTTAGCTGGCCACATATCATCGGTTCCATCATTTTTAGCCCGAGCTTTTTGTGTGTATATTTTGCATACCCCTAACTTATTCATGCATTTATTAAACTGAGTGTACATGTGACCTTTCTCATACAACTCTAATACGCCAAAGCTTTCCGCAAAGTTTCTGGTTCGATAAGACATTTTATTTCTTTCGCTCCAGAATAGGTTGGTAAATATACTACGTTCTCGACCTTCTTTATCCCATATTTTTAATTTTATTTTAGTCATCATGTCGCCATTACTATCAGTAAGGGGACAGTGATTTTTATCCACATTGCTAAACTCAATCAATTCGCATGGATATTCCCCGTCCTCAATCAACGGGGGGTTACTCATGTCTTTCGCTTCTTGTTTAGTTAATGGTCTATAACTCATACCGCCTCTCCTTTTGCATTAGATTTGTTTTCCATGTGTACGATTAACTTTTTAATGATTTCCTCATTCATTTCTTCAAAAGTATCAGCATTAGCTTTGTCCTTCCACTTCTGGACGACAGCTTCTGGTTCTTTGTAAAGATCGATGAGAAATTCTAAACGGCTCACTTGTTCGGCACTTGCGAGCTTTTCCGCAACAGCGTCACGCTCTAATACTTCTTTACCGTAACGAGTGGCTATTTCTTGATAGCTGAATGGGAAGGTATCACCATCGGGGAAGTTTTCTATTCTAGATTTCTTGATTAGCCCTACCCTTTCCTTTCGTCGCTTTTGTATTTCAAAAACGAGATCAAAAAGATAGTCGAGCTTCTTGTAGCAATCAAACGTCTGTCCGAGGACGCTCATATTCGTACCGTATTCATTCTTTGAATGAGAGGTAATTATGACGTTCATATCCAATCTAAGCAATAGATTAAGTAAATGTTTGACCTGTTTGTTAGCTTCGCTATAATGCCGACCGAACTCCGTACCATTCTTTATTGCTGACTTGTCCAAGAGATCATTATAGAGAATGGTTAACGGATCAATGATTAATGTTTTATAGTCGTGTTTCTCGACTAATAGTGCTTTTACTTCCTTCATAAGTTCATCAAAGTCAGAGGTTTTAAATACTGCGCCCCCTGATTTATTGATTAGTTTTACATACTGTTCGTTCTCCGAACCTTTTTCAGTATCGATAAGGTATGGTTTTGGGAACTGAATAGCTGCGGTGGTTTTACCTACGCCAGCCGCGCCATAAAATAATGCCTTCAATCTTTTCTGTACTGTTTCTGGTTTTACGCCTCTTAATGCCATGTTACACCTCTATAGTTTAGTTAATGTTGTGACCATTTAAGGTCTTCGGATAAATCCATGAGAGACACTGTGATCAATGTCTCTGGTATATTTATCTATTTACTAATTTAATTTGTTATTAATATTATTGAGTAAAAAATACATACAAATACAAATGAGAAAAAGAATGCTTGGATAAAATAATTCATGATGCAAGTCTCCAGTCCATAGAGTGGTAATCAATTAAATCTGCTTTATCTTCCGTGTGTACCTGGTCAATTTCATTATCTATCAATGATTGCATGTATTTTTTATTTTCTATAACTAATGCATTTACTCCAGATTCATTAGAGCAAAATAGTTCATAGTCCTCAGCGGAAACGATATGAGATAGAAATATTTTCTTATCATGTAAGGGCAACTCATCAACAAATAGAGAGTAATATTCAGGATCAACCTCTTTGTAAGACCGGATAATGTCATGGATATAGGATGTTAATGCGCGAGATATCATTATTAAACACCTTCCTTAGTGCCGACAATATTGTCTATAAATAACTCATTCCATTTATGAGCTACATCTATTGCTTTTGATACATGTCTATCATTGATCAAGTCTGGGTTGCAATCGGTTATTGATAAAACCTTATGAACTAGATCAATTGCTATACTAATCAGTTGAAAATTTAAAATGTTTCTGTTACTAATAGCGCTATTCATACATTGACTCCTCAAAGTTATTTATGAACGGGGTAAGTTGGTTGCCACCTGCTTACCCCATTTTTATTACTATTCTTCCCCTACTACATTCTCTATCTTGTTACGTTGTTTATTTATATGTCTTTCTAATATATCCCTAACTACTTCTTGTAGTGTCATGTCTTTATCTATGGATATAATCTTTAACTTCTTCCAACATTCTACTGTTACCTCTATATTTATATTCTTGTTACCTTTTGTTACCATGACTACTTCCTTATTTATTACTGTTATTTATCTTATTTACATACATAATATAAATGCAATTATACCGATGTATCATCACTTGTCAACTTATCATCAAACTTTTTTTTGTATTTCTTTACGCATCTCACAATAATATCCGTCATGGATTCTTCTTGTTCAGCAGCTGTCTTTTTTAAGAACATCCATATGTCTTTTGGCATGCGCATGTTAAAAGTTTTTATCTCTGTCTTTTTACTTCCCATTTTGTTAATCCTTTTGATTGCTTATTTATTGAATTGATTAAATGTATCACATTATGGATATTTTTACAATTGTGGTGAATTAGCTGCTTGTATTGCCGAGTATCACCTATAATTTTGAAGTATTTTTTTATTGCGAATCATGTGAATGCACTCGAAATGGGTAGCAGTAACCGCAGAGTTAGCGCCGCAGTATCGCAGCGAGTGCCGAGCTAGGTAAAAGTCTTGTAATTTACTGCATAAGACTTAAAAAATTAATCGCAATTGAGATATTTATTGAGTAATTAATAAGATTAATTTATGAAATTTAATTTTGAATGGGAAATCGAAGAGAGCTAAGGTAATATTGATTTAAGAGAACATGCGCCCTGTTGAAGCAGAGCGCACACAACATCCATTGGTCATCCATTACGTACTTATAATCTTAACGTAATGAGTGAAATGGATCAACATTTACGTTAAGGAAATTAACTATGTCTGTAAATAAGTTAGATTTTGATTCAATCATTCAATCCAAAAAAGGTTTTACCACTTCCCTCAATGATGTCATCCAAAATATTCGCGATCCCCTAATTCTTGGAATTTATGTCTATCTCACTTCCTTACCCCCTCAATGGTGTGTAAATCGTAATCACTTAATGGATCATTTTAATATCGGAAGAGAAAAATTACATAAGGCATTGCGTTGGTTGCATGTAAATTATTTGATCAGCTATGAACAACAAAGAAATGCTAATGGAACTGTGGATAAGTCCACAATGGTCGTTCATGAAGGCTGGGAATTTTTAGAAAAAGTTGTTAATAATCAACAATCATCATCCGCACTACTGAAAACCCGTATAGCGGCGCCAACCGCACTACTGAAAAACCGTACTCCGGTTGAACCGTACTCCGGTGAAACAGCACCTATAAATACAATAGAAAATATAAAAGAAATAAAAAGAGAGAGAGTGACGCGCCAAAAACGCGCTCCTCTCTCTGAATCTTTTGTTTTTAACAATGAGGTAAAGCAACTCGCTGAAGAAGTGGGTAGGCGTGTTGGCTTAACAGGGTCTCAATTAAGAGAAAAATTTGTTTTGATATGCTTGGAGTCGGGTAAAACCAGTGCTGATTGGAATGCTTCTGCTAAGAAATTTCTTCTTACTGAAAGAATTGTAATAAAAGAAAACAAAATTCCTACTGCTAATAATTATCCTACAGGCACAGCTTATAAATTTTTCGACGATCCTACTCATCCATCTAATAATTTATTGTCTAAACATTAAACATTTTTGACGATGATGGGCCGCTTTTAATTGCCATAGCTCAGCTGCGGCAAAAAGTTAAGGAAAAGTTCATGGAAGATTTAACGCAATTGGAAATGCGACTGGGTGATAAGATTTGTCATTTAATTAAACAAATTTATTTTGAAAGTGACACATGGCAATCTTCTTATCGCAAGATAGCGGTAAAATTTAGTTTATTTAAGCGAATAATGCGCACATTTTATCCGGATATTGTCGAGATAACGGATATTTTGTCGAAGGTTCAAGGATTTATCGCCAAAGACGTGGAAGATATCTTTAGCTTTGAAGATCGAGTCAAAGAGGAAGTTAAGGTTATCCAGGGTGCCAAATATGACAAAAGGGTGACTTGGGTGCCGATCGGGATTGAAAGGCTAGAGCTGTTAGAAGCGATACGCCAAGTGACGGTTAATGACGCCGTGATAGAAGTTAAGAAAAATATTGCCGTATGAGCTCCAAATTTATTCATGACAAATAGATTGACTATTTTTAGTGGTTAGGTATAGGGTATATTTTAAAGTTCGTTAAAATTGAAATTTAGTGGGTTATAATGGATGTTGTAAATTATCGCTAGGGAAGGTAAATAAAAATGTTCCACGCAGAACATAAATCGCAATTGGAAAAAGATTATCAATGGCAGAAGAAAGGGAAAAAGTACAAGACTAAATATTTTTCGGCATTAGGGGAATTATTCGGGAGAGAACCGCATGACAAGGATTGTCAGCGAGATCTTGCCAACGGAACGGCAAGAACAGATTCAGTTTGTGACATGGTTAAAGAATAGGGGATTTAGGGTGGCCGCGTCTGCGAATGGCGGGTCACGGCATCTTTTGGAGGCGATTGCGCTTAAAAAAATGGGCGTCTCCAAGGGATTTCCGGATGTTGAGGTGCCATTACCCAGCGGTCGTTATCATGGGTTTTATGTTGAAATGAAGCGTCAAAAAGGTGGAAAAGTCTCTATAGAACAGGCAGAATGGCTCGCTTATTTACGTGAGAAAGGGTACTGGGCGGAGGTCGCTCGGGGATTTGAAGAGGCCAAAGAAATGTTTCTTCATTACCTTTCTTTTATGCCAAAAGCCGCTTAAGGAGAAGCCATGCTGATTATTTGTATGTTCATTTTAGGATTTATTTGTGGGGCGATCTTATCTTATATCTCCTTTAGGCCAGTCCATTTGGCATTAGAATCTCTTGAAAAAAAACACGAGCAACTCATTTCAATCCTGTCTCAATGGCAGAGAAAAGTTTAGTCCGTCATGTTAATTTGGAACTCCTCGTTCCTTGAACCACTCCTCGTTTTGTGAAATTAACTGCGTTTGATTGGACAAATCCTCACCAAGGTTGGTGGGGATAATTTTATAAGGAAATTTTATGGTAGTGTCGCGATGCTGTAAGAATGAAGTCTGGGTTTATCATGGCAATGAAGGGACGTCCTTTTACATTTGCAATAATTGTGATAAAGCTTGTGATACGATGGAAAATCCTAGAGGGATAAGGAATGTCTATGATGACGCCAGGAATGCTCGCGAAACTACGTAGATCGTTAATCCAGCATGAGGGATATGAGAAATTTCCATATATAGATACAGTCGGTAAAATAACCATAGGGATTGGTTATAATTTAACCGATCGTGGCATGGATGATGATTGGATAAATAAAGAGTACATTAAGGACGTGGCCTATTTTTATCATCAACTCTCTCAATATTCGTGGTACTTAGACCTAAATCCTGACCGACAAATAATTTTAATCGATATGGCATTTATGGGATGGAAACGATTTATTGAATTTGAAGATATGATTAAGGCGCTAGAGCAGGGCGATTATGTTACGGCTTCTAAAGAAATGTTACAAAGCAAATGGGCTGAGCAAACAAAACGACGTGCGGAAACTTTAGCACAAGGAATGCTAACAGGAGAGTATAATATATGAACGTTAAGGGAATATTTGAAGATGCGCTACCTATTATATCTACTTTTGCGCCCACTATTGGCGCTGCTCTTGGTGGTCCTATCGGGCTTGCAACAGGTTATATTCTTCCTCTTCTGGCTCACGCTTTTAATATCGATCCATCTAACTTATCAGACCTCGCAACAAAGATTATCGGAGATCCAGAAGCTCAAGCGAAGCTTCAAGTAATAGAAGCTAATCATGGAAGTACGGTCGATCTTCTCATGAAATCTGTAAATAACTTGTCGAAAGCTGAAGTTAGTATTAATCTTGAATGGAAATAAATTACTCACGTTCGCAAAGGAATTGCGTATCTATGACAGACAAAGTTAAACGTCCTATAGGTCGACCCGATAAATTTACCCCTGAAAGACGTCAAGCTATCCTTGATGATATCTCCCATCGTATTCCCTATGAATTTGCAGCCGAAGCTAACGGAATTTGCGAAGACACACTTTATGAATGGTTAAAGCGTGGGTTTATTGATAAAAAAATTGGAATAGAGAGTGAGTATGCTATTTTTTCCGAGGATTTAAAGAAAATTGAACGAAATAAGATCAGAGAACACCTTGAATGTATCAATTCTAATCCGGAAAGATGGCAGGCACAGGCATGGATTTTAGAGCGACGATGGTGGAAACAGTTTAGTCCTAATGCAGCCGTATTGGATTTCAATAAACGATTAGATCGCATGGAAGCGGAAGAAGGAGAAAAGGATGTCAAAGCTCTCAGAGGCAAAGCGAAAGAAATTACCGAAAAGTGATTTTGGTATGCCAGGCGAAAAGAAATACCCTATGCCGGATAAATCTCATGCGGCTAATGCTAAGGCTCGTGCTAGCCAAATGGTGAAGAAAGGCAAGCTTAGCAAGAGTTCTGAACAGAAGATTGATAGCAAAGCCAATAAGGTTTTGGGTCATAAGACTTTGCGCGGTGTGCGTAAATAATAAAAAGGAATTTTACATGAAAGAAGATAATGGCGATCAAGGGGTAGGCGCAACAGCATTTGACCTACCTAATTCTCAACATCCTGATTACACCAATAAGATTCATTACGGTGATCAACGTGTCCCTCATCCCACTAATAGTGCTGCTAAAGTAACGCCACATGCTGAAGTAATGAGAGCCTTCGTACAAGGAAAGTAAGCTGCATGAAGTGCAAGGAATGTCATTATCCTGACTCTCATGTTGTCCAGACATACAAGGACGACTTGAAGAATTTAGTCACTCGACGACGAGAATGTTTGCGTTGTGGTGTGCGTTTTACCACGCACGAAAAGATTCGAGACCCTAAATTACCTTCTATTGAATCGCATGGGATGGTCTCGCATAAATGATAAATCTATCGTTAGCACAGTGTGAAAATAGACGTGTCGGCTTAATGAATAAGCGCAATACCCTCAGTGACCAACATATTTTCTTTGACAAGGATGAGACAAGAATCTATGCCAGTGATAAAGATAAGGTATACGTCCCTAATCCAACGGGTGAGCTTTTTCATGCTGACAATACTTTTGTTCAGCTCATTATGGGACCATATGGAAGTGGCAAATCTACAATCTGCGTTAATAAAATTGTACGACATGCGTGCTCAATGCCCGTCTGGCGTAATGGCCGTAGGCGATCAAAGTGTCTCATCATCCGCAATACCTCAGGTGAGTTACAGTCCACCACCTTACAAACATGGCTCCAATGGTTTGGAGATCTTGGCGACATACGCAAGCGTCAAAAGCCATTACTCACGTATGAACATACATTCAATGATGGCTACGGTTTAATAGAATTAGAACTCGTATTTATTGCGTTAGATCGTGATGAAGATATCCGTAAGCTCAAGTCCATTGAAGCGACGATGGCTTATATAAATGAGCTATCAGAGGTGCCACAAGCGGTATTACATCACTTAATTGGTCGCGTTAATCATCGCTATCCTTCCCAAGCTTTCTGTTCCGAACCTTATTGGTCGGGCATCATTGCTGATACAAATCCTCCTGATGAGGATCATTGGATTTATAAAGACTTCGAGTTAAATCCTACGCCTAATTACAAAGTTTTTTATCAACCTTCCGGACTCATCATTAATCAAGACGGTTCCTTTGCTAAAGATGATGAAGGAAATTACATCGCTAATACTCATTGTGACAATTATGAAAATCTATCCCCTGATTACTATGTTAAGTTGGCTGAAAAGCGTTCCGAAGGTTTCATTAAAGTCTATTGCGCTGGGCGCTATGGTATCGTTGAATCTGGTAAGCGCGTTTACCCTGAATATAATGACGATATTCATTCAGTACCAAAACTCGAAGCTATACAAGGGTTGCCTATTCATCTTGGTTGGGACTTCGGTCTCACTCCTGCTTGTGTCGTATTTCAAGTATCGGCAAGAGGACAGGTTCGGATTTTGAAAGAATATCTTGCTGAAGATATGGGCATTAGGACATTTGCTAAAAATGTAGTGCTGCCTAATCTTTCAGTAGACTTTGTGTATAACAAAATTGGTGAATCAGAAGGCGATCCAGCGGGTGCGGCTGGCGATGCCATTATGGAAGAGTTAAGTTGTATTGGTGAGCTTAATAGTTTGGGAATTAATACCAATCCTGCAACTACCAATGATCCTGATATACGTATTAGTAGCGTGCGATATTTCTTAAATGCGATGATCGACGGTCAGCCGGCATTACTTTTATCACGCGAAGGATGTCCGGTATTGCGCAAAGGATTTGTGAATGGTTATCACTTTAAACGACTGAAGATAACGGGTGATGAACGTTATCAAGATAAACCAAATAAGAATCGTTTTTCTCATCCTCATGATGGTTTACAATATGGATTAATGAAATTTGCCTCTGATCGTGTGATTGATATTAAGAAGACTGAAGCTGCAAAAGTGGACATGTGGAACCCGGTATTAAGGATAATGTGATGTGGACGGTAGGTAACTCTCATAAATGGACAGCGGTTCCAGGAACGCGGACTGAGACTAAATATTATTTAGATGGTGCTCGATTTCATGGCATACCTATTCCGTTATTCAACAGAAAATACCTTGATATTGACACAGGTAAATTTGATTTAGATAGAATTGAATCAATTAAGTCCATTGCTTGGGCAGATATTATTGATCATTATCCTGACGGGCACTCTCATGATCGTTGGTCAGATTCTAATAAATATAGACATTTATCTGTTCCTTCGTTCACTCCTAAAGATAATGACTTTGATGAAGAGTACAGGAAAGATGAAGAATTAAAACGCAAACAACAAGAAGAAATAAAAAAAGCTCAGCAAGACGTAGACAGAATTAAATTAGAATTAGAAGAAAAAGAACGTCAGTATCAAGAATATGTGAAGATGAGAGAAAAACAAATTGCTTTAGCTAAAGCAGCCTCACAACCTAATTGTCAATATATTATCACTGTATCAGGTATAAAAAGGGTGGCGTAAATGAATGAAGATAAAAATAAACGTGAAGTATTATCCAATGACACTGATATCAAACGTCAAGTTCCTGGTATCTTACAAGATCATACTGGCGTAAATAAACCTGAAGAATTACGTAATCAGGAACTATTTTATAGGGCGATTGGACGATGAGCTCCCTTAATGGATAAGTTAACGCTTGATCAAATAATTAAGTGTGGTTGGGAGAATTTAAGAATGAGCGGTTGTCATGATTCAGAAGAAAAAAACGTTTCTCCTATCTGTGAACAAATTCAATTATTAGAAAAGAGAATAAAAGAATTAGAAAATTATATTTATTCATCTAACCTAACAAAAGAATTAGACCCAAAAGTATGGGTGCATGTTGCCGATAGACTAGATAAATTAGAGTCTTATTGCGCATTAATAAAGATTAACGATTTCCGTGAATTATGTGTAAAAATGGCACAAGATTTAAATGAAAATTTAGGAAAAATTCCGCACAAATGTCCTGTTTGTGATGGAAGTGGGAGATATAAATTAGCTACGGCTTTATGTGCTAGTGATATTATTAATTGCCATTCTTGTGAAGGCAAAGGAATTGTTTGGGGATAATTTTATAAACTTAAAGGAGTAAGACCATGAGTGTATATTCATTTCAAATTAATTTTCCAGGGCAAAATAATGGCGTTGTTCCACGCATTGGACATCTTTATACACAAGTCGATAATCTTGCCACGGTTACGACAGCAGGTTATTTAAATCCTTACATTCAAAGCCAAGGATTTAGTGTTCTTCCTACCGATTTAATTGCGGTAGTCGCGACCGATGGCACGCAATGGTATAAGCCTGTATTTAGCGCTACTGGAGTTTGTACCTTAACGGCGCTTCCATAAGCATGAGTATGACAGTTAAGAAATTAATCTCTGAATTAGAAAAGATAGAGAATAAGTTTCTTGAAGTAGAGGTTCATGCTATTGAGTACCGCTATAATTTTTATGAACTCGATACAGTCCGAAAGGTAGATAAAAAGGTGATTATTTTTACTAAGGATAATAGGAGAAAGTAATGGATTATGACTTTAGCGGTTTATGTGCTGATCAAATTGAAAAGATTGAGAAGAGATTAATCTCGTTAAAGAAAACATTTATCAAGGAATATGCTGTCGCTTTGAATGTCATTAACAATAAAAATGCTAATGAGAATCGTGGTGACATTAAAACAAAGATAGATGATTTATTTAACGATACCGCTAATAAAGCCCAAATATTTTACACTGAATGTATGAATAAAGTTAAAAAAGTACTCACTGAAAACTTAAAATAAGGAGCTTTTATGTTATTTAATGATGCATTAAATCTATTAATCAATGGTAAGTTTGTTGCTCGTAATGCGTGGGATGCAACCGGGGAATATTGTGTATTGCTTCCGGGAATGCAATATGTATGGAAGATTTTAACAAATCCAACGCCTAATGCGGGTAATTGGTTGCCATTAGTTTCTGATTTATTGGCAGACGATTGGAAAGAATTAAGTAAAACTGAATATGATCCTAATCCTAAAGAATAGTATGATAGGAACTGGCCAACAATACTTTGTGGATAGTATCTAAAATCTACGTGTAAGTCGTAGGGAATAGGGGAAAAGAGGCCGATAAATTTGTGCAATCGTGGTCTAATGGAAAGATAGTAGCTCTGAACACGTTCATCTAAAGATATCGGTTCGATTCCGGTCGATTGTCAATTGTTAGTAAAATATTGTGAAGTGTATATTATTGAATAGATTAATTAATCAACAGGAAGTTGTTAATTGATCTAATAACCGCTGTTAAATGTTCATAACACCAAGGATGGTACTATGGAACGTGAAGCCAATGACGTTAATGTCACTGAATTATCTCCTGATGAAATCAATGAGATGGAAGATCGTCGTATTGCCATGCTTAATGAAGCGGGCATCGATGAATTAGATGTCTTAGAAAAAACCAATAAAAATTTAAATACCTGGAATAGTTATTTTAACGAGAATATTGTCCGTGGAAAGGATGATATGAATTTCGTATTGCGTGACCAATGGACGGCGGTTGAAAGAAGCGAATTTACTCGCCTCTTTAAACCAGCCATGACATTTAACAAACTTTACGACTCGACAAAGAAGATATCAGGGGAGCAGCGTAAGAATAAACCCGATTTAATAGTACGGTCTCTGACGGGGAAAGCGTCACAAGATCAAATAAATCTTCGAGGAGACTTAGTTCGTACAATATCTTATCAATCACAAAACGATCTGGTATATCAAACTGCATTTAAGTCGGCCCTCATGATGGGTTTTGGGGCGTTTCAAGTCATGGTTGACTATGAATCGCCACGTAGTTTCAACAAAGTGATTCGTTTTGACATCATCCCTGATGCAACCATGTGTTCATGGGACCCTACAGCGACCAAACCTCATAAAGGTGATGGTAACTTTTGCTCTCGCCGCTTTGTTTTTACGAGAGATGAGTTTTTTGCCACTTATCCTTATGTGCTAAATCCAGTTTCTTATGTTGATCCATATATGCTACTGGATTTCCAATGGCAAACGCGCGATACCATAATCGTTTGCGATGAATTTGTCAAAGAATGGTTCCCTTTGAAGATATTTAAGCTTTCTAACGGAATGGTGGTAGACAAATATCAATGGGAAGAAGCACAAGAAGCGCATCAAATGCAGAAAAAGTTAGTAGAAGGATCAATTGTTGCCAAAATCATCGAAAAAGGTATTCCCCGAATTGTCGATGAGAGACAGACGCAAGATTATCGAATTATGCATTATCGTATGATTCGTGACCGAATTATCGACTTTTCTGAATGGCCATCGCGTCAATTACCAATTCCTTTTGTTGATGGTGATTCTTATTACATTGAAGGCCGTCAATATACTAAATCCTTTATTCATGAGGCTAGAGATGCTCAAAAGGCTCTCAATTATTCTCTTTCGGAAACGATGGCCGAGATTAAAAATAGACGGCGTGAACAATGGATTGGCACGCCAGATAATATCATTGGTTACGAGCAAGATTGGCGTAAT
>Ga0070733_10000725_pt1 | contig 25913 bp, 23 predicted proteins | sample Coa_R1_9_FD_66450 | JGI IMG/M metagenome (GOLD analysis project Ga0070733, IMG submission 66450) | Surface soil microbial communities from Centralia Pennsylvania, which are recovering from an underground coalmine fire - Coalmine... | ecosystem: Environmental > Terrestrial > Soil > Unclassified ...
CCCTCGGCCGCGACTTCTGCGTGGCCTGCCTGCCAGCCAACGGCAGCACCGGCAACGGCTGGTGAGCCGCCGGGCCCCTGGCCCGGCCACGCGGCCCGGCCACCCGCAAGGGGGTCGATGCGGGCATCGACCGCCACCTGAGGGGGTCGATACGGGCATCGACCGCCTTGGAGCGCGGTTGGGGACGGTGGCTGGCGGGGGAGCCGGCGGGGGTGGGGTCATCAGGCGAGGAAGCCGCGCAGCAGGGCGGCGGTTCCCTCCAGGTGCTCGGCCACCGCGCGCCGGGCGGCCGCGGGGTCGCCGGCCAGGATGGCGGTCACGATCGCCGCGTGCTGGGCGGCCGTGTGGTCGATGTTGTGGCGCAGAATCGGGATCGCGTTGAGGAAGTCGTTGAGCCTGATGCGGGCGTCCGCGACAGCGGCGGCCAGCAGGCTGGAGCCGGTCAGCTCGGCGATCGCGAGGTGGAACCGGGTGTCCAGGCGGCGGTAGTCTGCGGGGGCGGCGCCGTTGACCTCGGCCAGCCGGGCGGACAGCTCGGCCCGTACCTGGTCGGCTACCGGGCCGGCCTGGCCGCCGCCTGCCAGCTGCGCGAGCGTCTCGGCGGCGCCGGTCTCCACGGCCATCCGGAACGTCAGCGCGTCGGTCAGGCTGCCGGATTGCTCGCGGGCGATGCGGCGGGCCTCGCCGTGGCTGGGGGCCGCCGGCGCGGCGGTCACGAAGGTGCCGCCGAGCCTGCCCCGGCGGGACTCCACGTAACCGGATTGCTGCAAGGCGCGCAGCGCCTCCCGCAACGTGATCCGGCTGATGCCGAGCTGGGCCGCGAACTCGCGCTCGGGGGGAAACCGTTCGCCCGGGCCGACAACGCCGAGACGGATGGCGGTGAGCAGCCGCTCCACCGTTTCCTCGAAGGCGTTGCCAGCCCGCACCGGCCGCAGGCTGGCCAGCCTGAGTCCCTCCGTCACGATGATCGTCCTCCGCCGAGTAACAGCCCTGTGGCACTGAGGGTACGCCGCCGGGCAACCCGGACGTTACTGACTGTACGAGACCATTGACGCCAAGTTATTTATATGCTAACATTCCTGCACCATTAGGAAACTTTCCTAATAGACGATCTACCGTACATTGCCTGACACCGCCTTCTTCACCACGATGCGGATCAACCAGGCCTCGCTCGACCTGCAGAACCAGTTTGGCGTGGCCGACGACGTCAACGGCCTGGAACGGTTCCTGACCGCCACCCGGCGGCAGAACTTCCTCATCCCACCTCGCAGGCACCGCGCCTTCCCACTCGCCGAGTTCACCTCACCGGGAGCCCGGCAGCCGGCCGGGCTCGCATACCCGCTGGGCTGGGACGGGTCACTCTCCCCCGGCAACGGCCGGCCGGCCCTGGCCCGGCGGTTCCGCCCTCCGTAATGAAGAAGACAGCCAGTAACCGGCCACGGCGGCCGGCGGGCAGATTATCCCGGCCGAGGCAGGCCCTTGACATCGCCATGGTTTGACCTGCAAATGGTCTCTTATCAGACCATTAGGAGGTCGCCGTGGCAGTGAACGAGCAAGCCGCCGGGACGCCCACCGACGACGAGCAGCGCCTGCATGAGCTCGGCTATGCGCAGGAGTTGCGCAGGCGGATGTCCGGCTTCTCGAACTTCGCCGTGTCGTTCACGATCATCTCGATCCTGTCCGGCTGCCTCACCCTGTACGGCTACGGGATGGGCACCGGCGGGCCCGCCATCATCACCTGGGGATGGCCCATTGTCGGCATCATGACGCTGATGGTGGGGCTGGCGATGGCCGAGGTCTGCTCCAGCTTCCCCACCGCAGGCGGCCTGTACTACTGGTCGGCCAAGCTGGCCAGGCGCAACGGGCCGGCCTGGTCCTGGTTCACCGGCTGGTTCAACTTCCTCGGCCAGGTGGCGGTCACCGCCGGGATCGACTTCGGTGCCGCGTTCTTCATCAACGCGCTGCTGAACCTGCAGTTCGGCACGCCCACCTACCACTGGGTCACGATCCTGATCTTCGCCGCCGTGCTGCTGGTCCACGGCCTGCTGAACCAGTTCGGCATCCGGCTGGTCGCGCTGCTGAACGACATCAGCGTCTGGTGGCACATCCTCGGCGTGCTGATCATCGTCAGCGTGCTGGCCTTCGTGCCGTCCCACCACGCCTCGGCCAGCTACGTGTTCACCTCCACCTTCAACGTCACCGGCTGGCACAGCACCTTCTACGTGCTGCTGCTCGGCCTGCTGCTGGCGCAGTACACCTTCACCGGGTACGACGCCTCGGCGCACATGACCGAGGAAACCCACAACGCCGCGCGCAGCGGCCCGCGCGGCATCGTGATGTCGATTCTGGTCTCGCTGTTCGCCGGCTGGCTGCTGCTGATCGGGATCACGTTCGCCATCCAGAAGAGCCACTACGCCACCTACCTGGGTGCGCTCGTGCCACCAGCGCAGGTGTTCGCCACCGCGATCGGGAACACCGGGGCGAAGCTGCTGCTGCTCGTCGCGATCGGCGCGCAGCTCTTCTGCGGGATGTCCTCGGTCACCGCCAACTCGCGGATGATCTACGCGTTCTCCCGGGACGGCGCGCTGCCCGGCTCGGCCTTCTGGCACCGGGTGAACAAGCGGACCAGGACGCCGACCAACGCGATCTGGCTCGCCGCGGCGGGCGCGCTGATCCTCGGCCTGCCCTACCTGTGGAACAGCGCCGCCTACGCCGCGGTCACCTCGATCGCCACGATCGGGCTGTACATCGCCTACGTGTCGCCGACGTTCCTGCGGCTGCGTCAGGGCGCGGACTTCAAGCGCGGTCCCTGGCACCTGGGCCGGTGGAGTTACCCGGTCGGCATCATCGCGGTGACCTGGGTGGTGTTCATCACCATCTTGTTCATGCTGCCGACGGCCAGCCCGATCCACTGGTCGAACTTCAACTACACCGTGGTCGCGGTGGCGGTCGTGCTCGGGTTCGCCGGCGTCTGGTGGCTGGTCTCGGCGCACAACTGGTTCACCGGGCCGAGGGTCCAGGGCAGCCCCGAGGAACTGGCCGCGATCGAGCGTGAGCTGGCAGGCTGATGCGGCGGGGCATGCTCAGCCTGGAGCAACTGCGGGCCGAGGCGAGTGCGGACAGGATCGACACCGTCCTGATCGTCTTCACCGACATGCAGGGAAGGCTGGCCGGCAAGCGGCTGTCCGCCGAGTTCTTCCTCGACGAGGTGGCCGGGAAGCACTCGGAGGGCTGTAACTACCTGCTCGCGGTGGATGTGGACATGAACACCGTCAGCGGGTACGCGATGTCCTCCTGGGAGCGCGGCTACGGTGACTTCAGCCTGGTGCCCGACATGAGCACGCTGCGCCGGATCCCCTGGCAGCCGGCCACCGCCCTGGTGGTGGCCGACCTGGCCTGGGAGGACGGCAGCCCGGTCGTGGCCGCACCGCGGCAGATCCTGGCGGCGCAGGTTCAGCGGCTGGCCGAGCGCGGGTGGATGGCGCTGGCCGGCACCGAGCTGGAGTTCCTGGTGTTCCGGGACAGCTACGAGGAGGCACACGGCAAGCGCTACCGCGGCCTGACCCCGGCGAACCAGTACAACGTCGACTACTCGATCCTTGGCACCGCCCGGATCGAGCCGCTGCTGCGCCGGATTCGCAACGGGATGGCCGGGGCCGGCATGTACGTCGAATCGGCCAAGGGCGAGTGCAACCTCGGCCAGCACGAGATCGCCTTCCGTTACGCCGACGTCCTCACCACCTGCGACAACCACTCGCTTTACAAGACCGGGGCGAAGGAGATCGCGGCCCAGGAGGGCATGAGCATCACGTTCATGGCCAAGCCCAACGAGCGGGAGGGCAACTCCTGCCACATCCATCTGTCGCTGCGCTCCGCCGACGGCGCCGCGCTGATGGCCGGCGACCGCCCGCACGGGCTGTCCGAGCTGGGCGAGCACTTCCTGGCCGGCCAGCTCGCCGCGCTGCGCGAGCTGACCCTCTGCTACGCGCCCAACGTGAACTCCTACAAGCGCTACCAGCCAGGCAGTTTCGCGCCCACCGCGGTGCGCTGGGGCGTGGACAACCGGACCTGCGCGCTGCGGCTGGTCGGTCACGGCCTGGGCCTGCGGGTGGAGAACCGGGCGCCGGGCGGCGACGTGAATCCCTATCTCGCGGTCGCCGCGATGATCGCCGCAGGCCTGGACGGCATCGACCGCCAGCTTTCGCTGGAGCCGGCCTTCACCGGCAACGCCTACACCGACACCGGCCCGCGGCTGCCGTCCGGCCTGGCCGATGCGCTGGAGCTGTGGCAGAAGAGCGACCTGGCCGCCGCGGCGTTCGGCACCGACGTGGTCGGCCACTACGCCAACTACGCCAGAACCGAGCTGGCCGCCTTCGACGCGGCGGTGACCGACTGGGAGCTGTTGCGCGGCTTCGAGCGGCTGTGAGGTACCGGAAACCGGCACTGACGGGAGCGGATGCGCATGCCTGATCTCACCGTGCTCAACCCGGCCACCGAGCAGGTGGTCGCCACGGTCGCGGCGGCCACCGCGCAGGAGGCGGACGAGGCGGTGGCACGCGCCGTCGCGGCGCAGCCATCCTGGCGGGCGATCAGCCCGGGCGACCGGGCCAGGCTGCTGCGCGGCTTCGCCGACACGGTGGACGCCCACGCGGAGGAACTGGCCGGGCTCGAGATCGCGAACTCGGGGCACCCGGTGGGCCAGGCCCGCTGGGAGGCCGGGCACGTCGCCGACGTGCTGCGCTATTATTCGGCGGCGCCTGAGCGGCTCTGCGGCCGGCAGATCCCGGTGGCTGGCGGGCTCGACGTGACCTTCCTCGAACCCGTCGGGGTGGTCGGGCTGATCGTGCCGTGGAACTTCCCGATGCCGATTCTCGCCTGGGGGCTGGCGCCGGCGCTGGCCGCGGGCAATCCGGTCATCGCCAAGCCCGCCGAGCTCACTCCGCTGACCGCGCTGCGCATCGCCGAGCTGGCGCTGGACGCCGGGCTGCCCGAGGGCGTGTTCCAGGTGCTGCCGGGCAAGGGCAGTGTGGTCGGCCGGCGCCTGGTCGAGCACCGGTGCGTACGGAAGATCGTGTTCACCGGATCCACGGCCACGGGCCGCGAGGTGATGGCCGGCTGCGCAGCCGGAGTCAAGCGGCTGACGCTGGAGCTGGGCGGCAAGAGCGCCAACATCGTGTTCGCCGACGCGCGGCTCGACCGGGCCGCGGCGACCGCGCCGCAGGCCGTCTTCGACAACGCCGGCCAGGACTGCTGCGCCCGGTCAAGGATTCTGGTGCAGCGCCCGGTGTTCGACACCTTCCTGGAACTTCTGGAACCCGCGGTGACGTCGATCCGGGTCGGCGACCCGGCCGACCCGGACACGGTGATGGGCCCGCTCATCTCGGCCGGTCACCGGGCCAAGGTCGCCTCCTACGTGCCGGACGGCGCGCCGGTCGCGGTGCGCGGGTCCGCGCCCGGAGGGCCGGGCTTCTGGTTCCCGCCCACGGTGCTGGCCCCGGTGGGCCGGGAGGACCCGGCGTTCACCGAGGAAGTGTTCGGCCCGGTCGTCACCGTCGTGCCGTTCGAGGATGAGGCCGAGGCGATCGCGATCGCCAACGACACCGACTACGGCCTGTCCGGATCCATCTGGACACAGGATGTGGGCCGGGCGCTGCGCGTCGCCCGGGCGGTGGAGTCGGGCAACCTGTCGGTGAACTCACACTCCTCGGTGCGTTACTGGACGCCGTTCGGCGGCTTCAAGCAGTCCGGGCTGGGCCGCGAGCTCGGGCCGGACGCGCTGGATGCCTTTACCGAGACCAAGAACGTCTTCATCGCTACGGAGGACTGAGGCAGATGCAGGGCCTAGCCGGCCGGGTCGCGGTCATCACCGGTGCTGGTAGCGGGATCGGCCTGGCCAGCGCCATGCGCCTGGCCGCCGAGGGCGCCCGGATCGTCGCCGTGGACGTGGACGAGACCGCCGGGAAGCAGGCCGCCGACGAGACCGGTGGCCTGTTCGTCCGGGGCGACGTGTCCGTCGAGGACGACGTGCGGCGGATCTACCAGACCGCCCACGAGGCCTACGGCAGCGTGGACATCGCCTTCAACAACGCCGGCATCTCGCCGCCCGACGACGACTCGATCCTGACCACCGGCCTGGATGCCTGGCACCGGGTGCAGCAGGTCAACCTCACCTCGGTGTACCTGTGCTGCAAGCACGCAATCGGCTACATGCGGCGGCAGGGCAGGGGATCGGTGATCAACACCGCGTCGTTCGTCGCGGTGCTCGGCTCGGCCACGTCGCAGATCTCCTACACCGCCTCCAAGGGCGGCGTGCTCGCGCTCAGCCGCGAACTCGGCGTCCAGTTCGCCCGCGAGGGCATCCGGGTGAACGCGCTGTGCCCGGGACCGGTGAACACGCCGCTGCTGCGAGAACTGTTCGCCAAGGACCCGGAGCGGGCGGCCCGGCGGCTGGTGCACGTGCCCATGGGCCGGTTCGCCGAGGCCGGGGAAATCGCCGCCGCGGTCGCGTTCCTGGCCAGCGACGATTCCTCGTTCATCACCGCATCCACCTTCCTGGTCGATGGTGGTATCTCATCCGCTTACGTCACCCCGCTGTAAGCGCACGGGTAGCCTCGATGGTCGTGACGACTGAGACGGTTGCCGTAGGGCGAGGTTCGGGCCGGTCAAGCGCGGACACTCGTCCCGTCATCGGGATCAGCACGTACTCCGAGCAGGCGAAGTGGGGATCCTGGGACACCCGGGCGCTGCTGGTGCCGCGCCGGTATGCCGATCAGGTCGCCGCGGCCGGTGGCATCCCGGTGCTGCTGCCCCCGTTCCCCGGGATCGAGCAGGCGACGCGGCGGCTGGACGGGCTGGTGCTGGCCGGCGGCGGTGACATCGACCCGGCGGAGTTCGGCGCGCAGCCGCACCCGCGGACCGGCGCTGTGCGGCCCGACCGGGACGCGGCCGAGTTCGCGCTGGTGACGGCGGCGCTGGCCAGCGGGCTGCCGCTGCTTGGCATCTGCCGCGGGCTGCAGGTGCTCAACGTGGCCCTCGGCGGCACGCTGCACCAGCATCTGCCCGAACTGGTCGGCCACGAGGAACATTCGCCGCTGCCGGGCGGCTACGGGTCGCACCAGGTCCGGGTCGCCCCGGGCAGCCGCCTGGCCGGTGTGCTGGGGGACGGCAGGTTCGCCGTGCCCACCCACCACCACCAGGCGATCGACCGCCTCGGCCGGGACCTGGTCGCCACCGCCTGGACCGACGACGGCGTGATCGAGGCCGTCGAGTCCGGCCGCGAGGATGACGCGTTCCTGCTGGCCGTGCAGTGGCACCCGGAGGCCGGGGACGACCCGCGACTGTTCCACGCGCTGATCGCCGCCGCGAAGTCGTTGGCGGGGGCGGCAGCCTGACGTGGGCATACCCGGCCCTAGACTCAGCCCTGTGAGCAGTTCCCCGGCGGTCGTGGTCACCGGCCTGGTCAAGCGCTACGGCGGCGCGACCGCGGTGGATGGGCTGACGCTGGCCGCCGGCCGGGCGAAGGTCACCGCCCTGCTCGGCCCGAACGGCGCCGGCAAGACGACCACCGTCGAGATCTGCGAAGGTTACCGGCGGGCGGACGCGGGAACGGTCCGGGTACTCGGCCTTGATCCGGCCCGCGACGTCCGTGAGCTGCGGCCCAGGGTCGGCGTCATGCTCCAGGAAGGCGGCCTGCCGCTCGCCGTCCGGGCCGGTGATTACCTGCGGCTGATGGCGAGCTTCCACGCGAACCCGCTCGGCCCGGCGGCGCTGCTCGACCGGCTCGGGCTCACCGGCTGCGCCCGCACCACATGCCGGCGGCTGTCCGGTGGCCAGCAGCAGCGGCTCTCGCTCGCCGCGGCCATCATCGGCAGGCCCGAGCTCGTCTTCCTGGACGAGCCCACGGCCGGCCTGGACCCGCAGGCACGGCACGCCACCTGGGAGCTGATCGAGGAGCTGCGCCGCGCCGGTGTCAGCGTGATCCTCACCACACACTTCATGGAGGAAGCCGAGCGGCTGGCGGACACCGTGGCCATCGTCGACCACGGCAGGCTGGTCGCGGAGGGCAGCCCGGCCGAGCTGACCGGCACCGACGGCCAGCTCAGGTTCCGCGCCCAGCCCGGGCTGAACACCGACAGCCTGCTCGCCGCGCTGCCCGGCGGCACGGCGGCCAAGGAATCGCCCGAGGGGTACTACATCATCGAGGTGCAGGGCAGGGTGGACCCCCAGCTGCTCGCCTCGGTCACCGCCTGGTGCGCCGAGCACGGCGTGCTGGCCAAGGATCTGCGGGTGGAAAGCCGCACCCTGGAGGACGTCTTCCTCGAGCTGACCGGCAGGGATCTGCGCTCATGACTTCACCGGCCGCCGGGCTGGCCCCGGACGCCTCCGGGGCGGCCTCGCCCTTCTCCCCCGCGCCCGGCGCGGCCCCCTTCCCGCGCATGGTCGCGGCGCAGGCCATCATGGAAGCCAGGACGCTGCTGCGCAACGGCGAGCAACTGCTGCTCGTCCTGATCATCCCGGTGCTGCTGCTCGTCGCGTTCAGCCTGGAGTCGTTCACCAGCATCGGCCGGGCCCGGCCCGGCCGGGTCGACTTCCTGGTGCCGGGCATCATCGCACTGGCCATCATGTCCACGGCGTTCACCAGCCAGGCCATCGCCACCGGCTTCGAGCGGCGCTACGGCGTGCTGAAGCGGCTCGGCGCCACGCCGCTGTCGCGGGCCGGGCTGATCGCCGCCAAGACCGTCACGGTGATCGGGGTCGAACTGCTGCAGGCGGTCATCATCATCGGCGTCGGCCTGGCCCTCGGCTGGCGGCCACATGCCACGGCTGCGGCCGCCGTCTGGGCGATCGTGCTGGCGGCCGCGGGAACGGCGGCGTTCAGCGGCCTGGCCCTGCTGATGGCGGGCACGTTGCGCGCCGAGGCCACCCTCGCCGCCGCCAATCTGGTCTACCTGGTGCTGCTGGGGCTGGGCGGGGTGCTGTTCCGGCTGACCCAGTTCCCGGCCGCGGCGCGCGGCCCGCTCAAGCTGCTGCCGTCCGGCGCGCTGTCCGACGGGCTGCACAGCCTGCTGCAGCACCACGGTGGGCCACCCGGTGCCGACCTCGCCGTGCTGGCCGTCTGGGCCGCGGTGGGCATCGCGCTCGCCGCCCGCACGTTCCGCTGGGATTGAGAGCACCCGCCCCGCTGCTGGCGGCGACCGCGATCATCTCGCTGCAGTTCGGCGCCGGGCTGGCCGGACGGCTGTTTACCCAGGTGCCGCCTGCCGCGGTGACCGGGCTGCGGATGTGGTCGGCCGCCGTGCTGCTCGCCCTGCTCGGCGCGCGCGGCCTGCGAGCCGCGCTGACCGGGCGTGGTTGCGGCCAAGAAGGCATCACCGGCCGGGACTGGCTGGTGGCGGCCTCATTTGGGCTGGCGCTGGCCGCCATGAACTTCTCGGTCTACCAGGCCATCGCCCGGATACCGCTCGGGATCGCGGTCACCATCGAGTTTCTCGGCCCGCTGGCCGTCGCCGTGGCCATGTCGCGGCGGCTCAGCGACCTGCTGTGGGTGATCCTGGCGCTGGCCGGGGTGGTGCTGCTGGGCCGTGGCGGCCCTGGGCTGGCCCACGGCGGCCTCGCCCATGGCCATGGAGCGGCGCTGGCCGGTGTTCTGTTCGCCCTGGTCTCGGCCGCCTGCTGGGCCGCCTACATCGTGCTGAGCGCGGCCACCGGGAAGCGGTTCGCAGGACCCTCGGGCCTGGTCATCGCCATGGTCTTCGGAGCTGTCCTGACCACACCGGCCGCGGTGACCAGCGCAGGCGCCGCGCTGCTGCGGCCCGGCGTTCTCGCTGCCGGTGCCGCCATCGGGCTGATGTCCTCGGCGATTCCCTACTGGCTGGAGCTTGAGACACTGCGCCGGGTCCCGGCCAGGGTGTTCGGCATCTGGATGAGCCTGCAGCCGGCCGGTGCGGCCCTGGCCGGGCTGGTCATGCTGGGCGAGGTCCTCGCCCCCTGGAAGTGGCTGGGCATCGGGCTCGTGATGGCCGCCTCGGCGGGCGCGGCCGCCACCGCGCGGCCCGTCCACCCCGTCCCCGACGCCTAGCAGGCTGCCGGCCTGCCCACCCGCCAGGTGCTGGATGCTTCTACGATGAAGGGCGTGCCAGCCGAAGTTACCGCCAGGCCCGCGCCCACCCCGGCGCCGCGTCGCTCGGCCGTGCGCCGGGCGCTGGCGTGGGCGATCGTGAGCGTGCTGGCGCCGTCCCGGGCCGCGATGCGCGGTATCTCGCTGGCCGGGGTCATATCCATCGCCGGCAGCATCGCGACCGGCGCGGCGGTCCGGCTGAGCCAGTCCGGCCTGGGCTGCACCACCTGGCCGAACTGCACCGGGCAGAGCCTGGTGGCGGCGAGTTCCAGGCATAGCTCGCTGATGCACGCCTGGGTCGAGTTCGGCAACCGGCTGTTCGTGACCCTGGTGATGATCGTGTCCATCGTCGTGCTGGTGGCGGCCTGGCGGTACAAGGGTGATGAGCTGGGCGCCGGAACGGCGCGCCGGTGGCCACCACGGCGGCGGCTGCTGGTCGGGCTGGCCGCCGTTCAGCCGGCCGGCGTCGTGGCCCAGGCCATCCTCGGCGGGATCGTGGTGCTGACCAATCTCAGCCCGGTCAGCGTCTCCATTCACTTCCTCGCCACGATGGCGATCCTGGCGGCCGCCGTGGCCCTGTACGACATGTTCGCCGTCGGTGCGCAGTCCGGCGCGATGGCGGTCAGGCCGGAGCTGCGCTGGCTGTCGGCCGCGCTGCTGGGCGTGACCAGCCTCATGGTCGCGGCCGGCACGGTGGTGACCGGCACCGGCCCGCTGGCCGGTGCCGCCGACGTGCCCAGGTACCGGCTGCCCCTCGAGGGGGTGACGCAGTTCCACGCCGACATCGGCTGGCTGCTCGGCGGCCTGACCGTGGCCATGGTGGTCGGGCTGCGATTCGCGGCCGCACCGCCCCCGGCCGTCCGGCTCGGCTGGCTGCTGCTGGGCCTGACCGTCCTGCAGGGAGTCATCGGCTACTCGCAGTACTTCAGCGGCCTGCCCGCCGGGCTGGTCTGGGTGCACGTGCTCGGCTCGGCCGTCATCTGGATCACCGTGCTGCGGCTGTTCTTCGCCCTGCGGCCGCGCGCGGCCACCCCAGCGGCGGGCTAGTTGCGAAGAGCCTGGTGCGGCCCGCGTTGAAACACGCCCAGACGGCAGGCCCCGCCGGCCTGATGACGGCGGGGCCTGCCCGGTGCGGAGCCGGGGATCAGCCGAAGTTCTCCCAGATGCCGAACGGCTGGCTGCCCAGGATGTTCTGCTGGTTGCCGCCATTGACCTTCTGCATGCTGATCACGTCGTAGCTGCCCTGAAGCCGCCCGGCGGTGGTGAATGCGCCGGCGTTGACCATCCCGTAGAACTGGTATGCCTGGGTGCCGGTCTTGGTGATGCTGATCGGGGCGATGCTGGGCGAGAGGTTGGCGTCGGCCGGCCAGGTGACCGCCACGTTGCCGCTGAGCGTGACGTCGCTCTTGACTCCGGAGCCGGTCAGGACGCCGAACATCGAGGCGCTGTAGGTCTGGCCGGTGCCGTTCAGGCTGCAGTTGCTCGCCGTCCCGTTGATCACCGCGGTCACCGAGTGCGAGGTGGTGGTCAGGGCTGGGAAGTACTGGATCGTGCCTGACCAGTTCAGGCACTCCTCAACGGGCGACCAGCCGTTCGGGCGGATGTGGCCGCTGGTGCTGGCGTAAGCGCTGCCCGCGGTGCCGAGCGCGACAGCCGCAACGCCGGCGACGGCGGCGGCCTTCACGGCGCGGCGGGAGAAAGCTGACCGGACGTGGCAGGCGATCCGCATGTGCTTCATTGGTCCTCCTTAGGTAGTTTCTGACCTGACTGCAGCCTGCTCCCACGCCGGGGGCCGGGACATCCGTGGTGACCACAGATCCAGCCCGGATGGGGCACGGATCTGCCACGGATCCGGAGTCACATGCTTGAGGCGCCTGCTCGCTCCGCGGCGGCCGGGATCAGCGAAATCTCAGCAGGCCGGAAGGGTTATCCGGCGGACCCGGCGAGCAAGATCACTGACCTGGGCCGACGGTTTCGCCGGCTCCTGCTGCTAAGTCCGGGGCGGCTGGCCCTGCCCGGGCGGTGGCGATCCCGGCGGGCTCTGCTGCGACGGTAGCCAGGGCTGCCGGGGCGGGAGAACCGGTGGTGGCATGGGGGCGGCGAACGACTGGCCGTGGGCCAGGCCGGACGCGCCGTTCACCGCCCAGGGCGGTGACGGCGGGGCCGGCTGGTAGCTGAGGAAGGCGCCGCGGGCCACCTGCATGAGGCCGAGCAGCGCCTGCTGGCGCTGGGCGAAGCCGCCGGGGTCGATCACCTGGCGCTCGGCGCGCTGGTGCAGCAGGGCGAGTTCGGTGGCGGCGAGCTGATAGTCGGTCATGGCGGCCCCGGCCGGCCTGCCGCCGGTGCTGCGCGCCCAGGCCCGGGCCCGGCGGCGGCCCTCCAGGCTGCCCAGCATGTACACGTCGCCCATTGTGATCAGCCCGGTGGGGATGTACCCGGGCAGCACCCGCCAGATCAGCCTGACGATCCGGCGCCGGTCGGCCACCAGTATCACCATGAGCCCGATGAACACGCAGAACAGGACGCCATAGGCGGCCCCGACGCCGCCGAAGCCGAACTTGGTGAGCCCGTTCCAGGTGCCATGCAGGATGACCGCGCCGAGCCAGCCGAGCGGCAGCGCCCACCAGGCACGGCGGCGCGAGGCCGCGTAGGCCACGCCCAGGCCGGTCATCGAGGTGAAGATCGGGTGGGTGAACGGGGACAGCACCCCGCGCAGCACGAACGTGAACTCCAGCAGGTGCGCCCCGCCGGCCGTCGGCTGCACCACGGCCTCGATGTAGTAGCCGATGTTCTCGGTCATGGCGAAGCCGAGGCCCACCATCGCGGCGTAGATGATGCCGTCGGTGGGTCCGTCGAGCTCGCCGCGGCGGCGCCACAGCATGCCGAACAGGAAGGCGCCCTTGAGGGTTTCCTCGACCACCGGGGCGCCGAACGTGGCCGAGATGTAGTCGCCGTTCGACGTGCCGAGCGCGGGCTGGGTGATGAACACCAGGCCCAGCGTGTTGATGATCAGCGCGAACAGCGCGGCGACCCCGGCACCCCACAGGAACGCGAACGCCAGGTGCGCCCTGGGCTCGGGCTCCAGCCGGTCGAGCAGCAGCACGAGGGACACGAACAGCGGCACCGGCACCAGTGCGAACGGCAGTGCGATGAAGAACGGCGCGACGCTGTGCTGCCCGCTGCCCAGGCTCTCCAGCAGGTCCGCACCGAGGGCGACCAGGGCACATGCCGCGGCGAGCACGGTACCCACGGTCAGCCCTACCCGTGCCCGGCCGGGCGTCCGGTCCTCGATGACAGCCTTGGGGTCAAAGGCCGGCGTAGCCCGCGCCATGACCGGCATGGTACTGGCAGGCCGGCCCCCGGTGAGTCATCGCAGTAGCGGGCTGACCGCCACGGCGAGGAAAAGCAGCGCCAGGTAGGCGTTGGACCAGTGGAACAGGCGCATCGGGCGCAGCGCGATGCCGGATTCGCCGGAGCGCACACGGTTGTGCAGCCGGTAGGCCTCGCGCAGGAAGAGCACGCCCAGCACAGCGGCGACCGCCAGGTAGACCACCAGGCCCGGCCCGCCCGGTGGCCAGATCAGCAGCGAGCAGCAGATGGTCAGCCAGGCGTACCAGAGGATCCGGCCGGTCACCGCCCGCTCGGCCGCCACGACCGGGAGCATCGGCACGCCGGCCGCCGCGTAGTCCTCCTTGAACCGCATCGCCAGCGCCCAGGTGTGCGGCGGGGTCCAGAAGAACACGACGCCGAACAGAGCGAACGGTGCCAGGGCGAGCCGTCCGGTGACCGCGGTCCAGCCGACCAGCACCGGCATGCAGCCCGCGATCCCGCCCCAGACCACGTTCTGTGCCGTGCGCCGCTTCAGTAGCAGCGAGTACCCGAAGACATAGAACGCGCAGGCGAACAGCGCCAGCCCCGAGGCCAGCCAGTTCACACCGAACCCGAGCCAGCAGGTGGAGCCGGCCACGAGCAGCAGGCCGAAGACCAGCGCCTCGCGTGCGCTGACCTCGGCCTTGGCCAGCGGGCGGCGTCTGGTCCTGCGCATCTTCGCGTCGATGTCGCGGTCGATGTAGCAGTTCAGCACGTTGGCGCCGGCGGCCGAGGCCGTTCCGCCGATCAGGGTCGCCACCACCAGCCAGAGCCTGGGCAGGCCGTGGGCGGCGAGGAACATGGCTGGCAGCGTGGTGATGAGCAGCAACTCGATGATGCGCGGCTTGGTCAGCGCGACGTAGGCGCGCAGTCGGGTCATCGGGTCCTCAAGTGGGTAGGCTGCCAGCGCCCTTGCCGTACGGAGGGCGTGGTTGCGGCCAAAGCGCTGCGCCAGCGCCCCGTCCGCGCCAGCCTCTCCGACACAGTGTAGTAGGACCGGCCGGCCTGGCCTCCGGCGGGTAGCTCCGGCCGGAGCGGGTAGCAACAGTCAACCCGCTGTTCGGCCGCCGGTAACCCGGGGCGAAGGTAGCTGGGCCGGCCCGGCGATAGGCTCTGGTTGCGACGGCGGGACGGCGGCCACGGGGCTGCCTCCCGGCAGGAAGCGCACGATGAAAAGAGATGGGTGATCTCACGGTGACCAGCCAGGGCGACTTCGAGTGGACTGATGCCGATCGCCGGGCGGTGGACCTGGTCAGGGTCCTGGCCATGGACGCGGTACAGAAAGCCGGCTCCGGGCACCCCGGCACCGCGATGAGCCTGGCGCCCGCGGCGTACCTGCTGTTCCAGCGGATCCTGCGGCACGACCCGGCCGACCCGCACTGGCCCGGGCGGGACAGGTTCGTGCTGTCCTGCGGGCACTCCAGCCTCACCCTGTACATCCAGCTCTACCTGTCCGGTTACGGCCTCACGCTGGATGACCTGAAGGCCTACCGGGAGTGGGGCAGCATCACTCCCGGCCACCCGGAGCACGGGCTTACCCCGGGGGTGGAGACGACGACCGGGCCGCTCGGGCAGGGCATCGCGACCGCCGTCGGCTTCGCCATGGCGGCGCGGCGTGAGCGCGGCCTGTTCGACCCGGGCGCCGCGCCGGGGACCAGCCCGTTCGACCACCACGTCTACGTGTTCGTGTCCGACGGCGACATCGAGGAGGGCATCAGCCACGAGGCTTCCTCGCTCGCCGCACACCAGCAGCTCGGCAACCTCATCGTGCTGTACGACGACAACAACATCTCCATCGAAGACAACACGAACATCGCCAAGTCGGAGGATGTGGCTGCCCGTTACGAGGCGTACGGATGGCATGTGCAACGCCTGAGCTGGCGGACCCCGGACGGCTATGTGGAGGACCCCGCGGAGCTTTACCGGGCGATCCTGGCCGCCCGCGAGCGCACCGACCGGCCCTCCTTCATCGCGCTGCGCACCATCATCGCCTGGCCGGCCCCGAACAAGCAGAACACCGGCGAGGCCCACGGAGCCGCGCTCGGCGAAGCGGAGGTGGCGGCTACCAAGGAGATCCTGCACTTCGATCCCGCGGTGAACTTCCCCGCCGAGGACGAGGCGGTCAGCCACGCCCGCCGGGTCGCCGAGCGGGGCAAGCGGGCCCATGCGGAGTGGGACGAGAGGTTCGCCGCCTGGGCGGCGGCGAACCCGGAGCGCAGGGAGCTGTTCGAACGGCTGGCCGCGGGCACTCACCCCGACGGCTGGGCCAGCGTGCTGCCGTCCTTCCCGCCGGACCAGAAGGGCGTGTCCACCCGGAAGGCATCGGGCGCGGTGCTGAACGCGCTGGCGCCGGTGCTGCCCGAACTGTGGGGCGGTTCGGCGGACCTGGCCGGCAGCAACGACACCACGATGAAGGGAGAGCCGTCCTTCATCCCGGTGGAGCACCAGACGGCGATGTTTCCCGGCAGCCCGTTCGGGCGCACACTGCACTTCGGCATCAGGGAACACACCATGGGCGCGATCTGCAACGGTATCGCGCTGCACGGCGGGACCCGCCCCTACGGCGGCACCTTCCTGGTCTTCAGCGACTACATGCGGCCGGCCGTCCGGATCGCGGCGCTGATGCGGGTGGGCGTCACGTTCGTGTGGACCCACGACTCGATCGGCCTCGGTGAGGACGGCCCTACCCACCAGCCGGTGGAGCAGCTGTGGGCGCTGCGGGGCATCCCTGGATTCGAGGTGGTCAGGCCGGGCGACGCGAACGAGACGACGGTCGCCTGGCGGACGATCATCGAGCGCAACAAGCCGGCCGGGCTGTGCCTGACCAGGCAGAACATACCCGTGTTCGACCGGTCAGGGGAGGTGGCAAGCGCGGAGGGCGTGGCCCGCGGCGGGTATGTGCTCGCCGAGGCCGCCGGTGGCGACCCGGCCGTGATCATCATTGCCACCGGCAGTGAGGTGCCGATCGCGATGGCCGCCAGGGACCTGCTGCAGGGCGAGGGAACGCCCACCCGGGTCGTGTCCATGCCGTGCGTCGAGTGGTTCAGGGAGCAGGACCAGGGCTACCGCGACCAGGTGCTGCCACCGCGGGCACGGGCGCGGGTGTCGGTCGAGGCCGGCATTGCCCAGGGCTGGCACGAGTTCACCGGCGACGCCGGGGAATGTGTCAGCTTGGAGCACTTCGGCGCGTCGGCGGCATACCAGACCCTGTACCAGGAGTTTGGATTCACCGCGGAGCGGGTGGCTGCTGCGGCGCGCTCCAGCATCGCACGCACCAACGGCTCGGAAGGATGACGCAGAGATGACCTCCAACCCCGATAACACGCTGCAGGCGCTAGCCGACGCGGGAGTCTCCATCTGGCTGGACGACATCAGCCGGGAGCGGCTGCGCACCGGGAACCTGCAGGCGCTGATCCGTGACATGCACGTGGTCGGCGTGACCTCCAACCCCACGATCTTCGCGCACGCGCTGAGTTCGGGCGATGCCTACGACGCACAGATCGCCGACCTGGCCCTCCGGAGGGTCTCGGTGGACGAGGCCACCCGGGCCATCACCACCTTTGACATCCGGTGGGCCGCCGACGTGCTCCGGCCGGTCTACGACGCGACCGGCGGCCTGGACGGCAAGGTGTCGCTCGAGGTGGACCCGCGGCTGGCCAAGGACACGGCCAAGACCATCGCCGAGGCGAGGGCGCTGTGGTGGATGGTGGACCGGCCCAACATGTTCGTCAAGATCCCGGCCACCGCCGAGGGTGTGCCGGCGATCGCGCAGTGCCTGGCCGAGGGAATCAGCATCAACGTCACGCTGATCTTCTCGCTGGAGCGGTACGGCGAGGTGATCGACGCGTTCATGACCGGCCTCGAACGGGCCGCCGAGGCGGGCCTCGACCTGTCGGCGATCCACTCGGTCGCCTCGTTCTTCGTCAGCCGGGTGGACACCGAGGTGGACAACCGGCTGGACAAGCTGGGCACGCCGGAGGCCCATGAGCTGCGCGGCAAGGCGGCCATCGCCAACGCCCGGCTGGCCTACGAGCTGTACGAGGAGCGGTTCGGCTCGGAGCGCTGGGCGGCGCTGCGGGCCAAGGGGGCTAACCCGCAGCGCCCGCTGTGGGCCTCGACGAGCACCAAGGACCCGGCGTTCGACGACACGATGTACGTGATGGAACTGGTGGCGCCCGGCACGGTGAACACGATGCCCGAGGCCACGCTGCACGCCACGGCCGCGCACGGGAAGCTGCACGGCAACACCGCGGCGGCCGGCTACGCCGAGGCCGGCCAGGTGTTCGACCGGCTGGAGCAGCTCGGCATCGGCTACACCGACGTGGTCGCCGTCCTCGAAGAGGAGGGCGTGGCCAAGTTCGAGGCGTCCTGGAAGGAACTGGCCGACACGATCTCGCGGGAAATGGAACCGTACCGCTCCAGCTAGCTAGCAGCGGGCCGGTACCAGCACCGGGTCTGTTTGGAAGGAGCAGCATGACCACACCGGCCAGCGCGGCCGGCGGCCCAGGGTCTGGGACGCCCGGTGCCGCCAACCCGCTGCGGGACCCACGCGACCGGCGCATTCCCAGGGTGGCCGGCCCGTGCGTGCTCGTCATGTTCGGCGTCACCGGCGACCTGGCGCGCAAGAAACTGCTGCCCGCGATCTACGACCTCGCCAACCGTGGCCTGCTGCCGCCGGGCTTCTCGCTGGTCGGCTTCGCCCGGCGGGCCTGGGAGCACGAAGACTTCGCCCAGGTCACCTACGAGGCGGTCAAGGAGCACGCGCGCACCCCGTTCCGTGACACCGTCTGGCAGCAGGTCAGCGAGGGCGTGCGGTTCGTGCCCGGGGAGTTCGGCGACGACAGCGCGTTCGACCGGCTGGCCGAGTGCGTGACGCGGCTCGACGCCGAGCGCGGCACCGGCGGCAATTACGCCTTCTACCTGTCGATCCCGCCGAAGTCCTTCCCCGACGTCGTCCGCCAGCTCAAGCGATCCGGGCTGTCAGACCCCGGCGAGCGCCGTGATGACGGCCACCAGCCCTGGCGGCGGGTGGTGATCGAGAAACCGTTCGGCCACGACCTGGCCAGCGCCAGGGAGCTCAACTCGATACTCGACGCGGTGTTCCCGGCGCACTCCGTCTTCCGGATCGACCACTATCTCGGCAAGGAGACGGTGCAGAACATCCTGGCGCTGCGGTTCGCCAACACGCTCTTCGAGCCGATCTGGAACCGCAGCTACGTGGACCATGTGCAGATCACCATGGCCGAGGACATCGGGATCGGCGGCCGGGCCGGCTACTACGACGGGATCGGCGCGGCCCGTGACGTGATCCAGAACCACCTGCTGCAACTCCTGGCGCTCACCGCCATGGAGGAACCACTGTCGTTCGACGCCGACTCGCTGCGGATGGAGAAGGAGAAGGCGCTGTCGGCCATCAGGCTGCCGGGCGACCTGGCCACGGGCACCGCCCGCGGGCAGTACACGGCAGGCTGGCAGGGTGGCGTCGAGGTCCCCGGCTTCCTCGAAGAGGAGGGTATCGCCCCGGACTCGCGGACCGAGACCTACGCGGCGATACGGCTCGGGGTGGACACCAGGCGCTGGGCCGGGGTGCCGTTCTTCCTGCGTACCGGCAAGCGGCTGCCGCGGCGGATGACCGAGATCGCGCTGGTGTTCCAGCGGGCGCCGCACCTGCCGTTCACCGCCACCGATACCGAGGAACTCGGCGAGAACTCGCTGGTGATCCGGGTGCAGCCGGACGAGGGCGTGACCGTCAGGTTCGGCTCCAAGGTGCCGGGCTCGGCGATGGAGGTCCGCGACGTGAACATGGACTTCGCCTACGGCGAGTCCTTCACCGAGTCCAGTCCGGAGGCCTACGAGCGGCTGCTGATTGACGTGCTCATCGGCGACCCACCGCTGTTCCCCCGTCAGGAGGAGGTCGAGCTGTCCTGGCGGATCCTCGACCCGATCGAGCAGTTCTGGGCGGAGCACACCAAGCCGGAGCCCTACCCGGCGGGCACGGCGGGCCCGGCGTCCGCGGACGCTCTCATGGCCATGTCCGGGCGCGCCTGGCGCCGTCTGTAAGGGGAGGGCGAACCGCGATGATGATCGACCTGACGGAGACCTCCACCGGCGCCATCCACGATGCCCTGACCCAGGCGCGGCACCATATGGGCGGGCCGGCGCTGGGCATGGTGCTGACGCTGATCATCGTGACCGACGAGTCCGGCCAGTACGACGCCATCCGGGCGGCCAGCCAGGCCGCCCGCGAGCACCCTTGCCGGGTGCTCGGGGTGATCACCCGCAACGCGGCGGGGCGCTCCCGGCTCGACGCCGAGATCCGGCTCGGCGAGACCGGTCCCGGCGAGACCATCCTGCTGCGCATGCACGGCCCGGTCGGCGAGCACGCCGACTCCGTGGTCACCCCGCTGGTGCTGCCCGACACCCCCGTCGTCACCTGGTGGCCGGGGCAGGCACCGGCGATCCCGTCCGCCGACCCGCTGGGGGCACTCGGCCAGCGCCGGGTCACCGACGCCGCGGCCAGCGACAAGCCGCGCCAGATGCTGGCCGCCCTCGCCTCGGGCTACCGGCCCGGCGACACGGATCTGAGCTGGACCAGGGCGACGTCATGGCGCTCGCTGATCGCCGCGACCCTGGACCAGCCCTACACCACGATCACCGGCGGCCTGGTCAGCGCGGAGGCGCACAACCCGAGTGCCGACCTCATCGCGACCTGGCTGTCCGGCAGGCTCGGCGTACCGGTGCGCCGGCAGGTCTCCGCCGGGCCGGGCATCACCGAGGTGAGCTTCACAACGGCCGACGGGGACATCTCGCTGACCAGGCCGGATGCCCGCACCGCCACGCTGACGCGGCCGGGCCAGCCCGAGCGCAAGGTGTCGCTGCTGCGGCGCGAGACCGCGGAACTGCTCACCGAGGAACTGCGCAGGCTCGACCCGGACGAGGTGTACGCGGAGGCGCTGGCCAGGTTCGCCGACCAGCCGATCAGCGAGGACGAGGTCGCGTGAGTGCCCCCGAGGTCCTGATCTACCGCGACGCGCCGCTGCTGGCCAAGGCGGTCGCCGCCCGGCTGGTCACCAGGCTGGTCGACGCGGCGGCGACCCGGGGCGCGGCGTCGGTGGTGCTGACCGGCGGCGGCATCGGCACGGCCGTGCTCGCCGAACTGTCCAGCGCCCCAGCAGCCGGTGCCGTCGACTGGCGGCACCTGGACATCTGGTGGGGGGACGAGCGGTTCCTGCCCGAAGGTGACCCCGAGCGGAATGAGACCGGGGCACGGGAGGCGCTGCTCGGCAAGGTGGACACCGATCCCGCCCGGGTACACCCGATGCCGGGCCCGGACGGGCCCGACGGCGACAACCCCGAGGCGGCGGCGGCCCGCTACGCGGGCTGGCTGCGGGACGCGTCCCGGCCGGAGGACCACGGCCAGGTGCCCTCGTTCGACGTCCTGCTGCTCGGGATAGGCCCGGAGGGCCACGTCGCCTCGCTGTTCCCCGGCATGCCGGCCCTCTATGACGAGCGGCCCGTGGTCGCCGTCCGCGGCTCGCCCAAGCCGCCGCCCACCAGGCTGACGCTGACCTTGCCGGCGATCCGCTCGGCGCGGGAGGTCTGGGTGATCGCCGCCGGGAAGGAGAAGGCGGCGGCCGTGCAGCTCGCCCTGTCCGGGGCCGGCCCGGTCCAGGTGCCCGCCGCGGCGGCGCGGGGCAGGCAGCGGACCCTGTTCCTGCTCGACCGGCCCGCCGCGAGCCAGTTGCCTCCCGAACTCGGCCGGCCGGCGAGTCCCTGACCTTGCCGGCGGCACCGCACGGCGAAGCCCGATGCGGCGGCCGCGGACTCCGTAATGATCGAGCCCGGCCGGTAAACCGTGACAAAAGTACCTGACATCGGCAGCGGCTTGGTTAGGATCGCGCCGTGCCCACGGTGCCGCGCAGAAGTCCACATCGTGACCATTTGGTCGTTTGCGGAGATGACACGCTGACGACCAGGACCATCGAGGAACTCACCACCAGATACGGCCAATCCGTGACGGTGATTCTGCCGTCCCGGCACAGCAATCAAGGCCCCCGCATCGCACAGATCCCCGGTGTGCGGGTCATCGAACGCGACCGGCTCGACGCCGAGGCATTCCGCGACGCGCACCTGCAGTCGGCCCGTGCCCTGGCGCTGCTCCGGCAGGACGACCTCGGTAACTTTCATGCCGCGCTGCGGGCGGTGGAACTCAATCCCGGCATCAGGCTGGTCGTCGCGATCTTCAACACGCGCCTGGGCGAGCGGGTGCGGTCGTTCTTCGACGACTGCGCCGTCCTGTCCGATTCGGCCATGTCCGCACCGGCGTTCGCGGCCGCGGCGCTGGGCGAGCCCGCACCCAGCCACATCCGGCTGTCCGGGCGCACCATGTACGTGGCCCGCAGCAGCGACGTGGACCGGGCCGACGTGATCTGCGGGCTTGCCGAGACGGGGGGAAAGACCGGGCCGAAGCTGCTGCCCACCGACACGGCCAGCGCCGACCTGGTGCTCGCCGTCGCGACGGGGAGGTCGAAGGATCCGCTGAGCAGACGCCGCAACCCGGTCCGCGGAGCGCTCAACGTCGCGCGCAGGCTGGTCTGGCACAGGTGGGGCGCCGCCTTCGCCGCGCTGCTCGCCGTCATTGTCGCCGGCTTCGTCCTGCTCAGCACCAGGTACACGCTGCCCCAGGCGGTCTACTTCACGTTCCTGGACTTCGGCGGCGACGCGGTCGCCCAGACCGGCCTGCCGGGGCACGTCGAGGTTGCTCAGTTCCTGCTCACCTTCGATGGGATGGCATTCCTGCCGGTCGTCACGGCGGCCATCGTGAGCGCCCGGCTGACCGGCTCGTGGCGGGCCAAGCCGAAGCCGGTGAGCGATCATGTGGTGGTGGTAGGCCTGGGCAACGTCGGCACACGCGTCGCCGGCCAGCTTCATGACCTGGGCGTCGGTGTCATCTGCATAGACCGGGACGAGAACCCGCAGGGGGCCGGGATGGCCCGGCGGCTGGGCATCCCGCTGATCGCCGGCGATGCCCGCAGGGAGGAAACCCTCCGGGCGGCCAACATCGACACCGCTCAGGCGCTCGTGTCGGTGACCAGCAGCGACAGCGTCAACCTGGAAACCGCCCTGTATGTCCGCGCGCTGCGCGACGATCTGCGCATTGTGCTGCGGCTGTTCGACGGCGACCTGGCCGAGCGGGTGGAGAAGGCGATCGGCAACACCATCTCACGCAGTGTGTCCTACCTCGCCGCGCCCACCTTCGCCCTGGCCATGCTGGAGCACCAGGTGCTGCGGACGATCGCGGTCGGGCGCCATGTCCTGCTCGTGGCCGAGGTGCAACTGAGCCCCGAAGCCGATCTGACCGGGTGTCAGGTCGGCCAGGTGCACAGGGCGGGCGAGGCGCGCGTCATCGGCCTGCAGCGCCGGGGCATGGCCCGGATCGACTGGTCACCCAACGACGAATACCGGCTGGAACCCCAGGACCGGCTGTTCGTGCTCGCCACCCGGGCCGGGCTCGGGCGGGTGCTGGCCCGCAGCCGGGCGAACGGCGAAGGGGCAGATCGCCCTTGAAGTCCGGTCCGTCCTGAAACATCCGATCTTTCGAAAACTATCGGCTTAACTGGGCCGCCCGATCCGTCCTGAAATGGCGCGAACCTCCGGCAATCTCTCAAGCGCAGGTCTCCCCCAAGACGATCTTTAGCGTTACGCTCAGAGCAGATCTTCCACCTGGTTCTGTTGAGTCACCTGTGAACGTAAGGCAGGTTCGGATGATCCGCTGCGTGCCGGCTCCACTATCCCGGTACGGGCTTGTCCCGCGGCGATCTCGATCGGCCCGGCGACATTCCGGCCGAGGCCGCCGCGACAATCACCACTCCCACGCGCCCGCCTTCCATCGCGGCATAAGTCTCTTGGCCGGCGCGCGGATCACTCTCGGGAGGAACATTTGAGCGTCAATGACCGCACCACCACCACGGAGGTAGCCCCCACGGCACCTGCCCTGGCCGTCGCTGATCCGGCTCCGCTGGGCCTCGCCGGATTCGCACTGACGACGTTCCTGCTGTCTGCGTCCAATGCCGGCTGGATGACGCATGCGACCGGTAACGCATGGCTTGGCTATGCGTTCGCCTACGGCGGCCTTGGCCAGTTGCTGGCCGGCATGTGGGAGTTCCGCAACAAGAACGTGTTCGGCGCGACCGCGTTCAGCACGTACGGTGGTTTCTGGATCGGGCTCGCCCTGTGGTTCAAATTGGTCGGAACGGCCGCACCTCCAGCCGGGGTGTCTGCGGCGGCCTACGGGGCGCAAACCACGAAGGACCTCGGCTGGATCCTGCTGGCGTTCGCCATCTTCAACACCTACATGATGATGTGGAGCTCGGCCGTCAACGCGGCCGTGTTCAGTGTGTTCGCCACCCTTGAAGCAACGGAGATCATTCTGTTCGCCGGCTTCTTCTCGGGTAGCCCGGACACCATCAAGGCTGGCGGGTACGTCGGTGTGCTCACTGCCCTCGTGGCCTGGTACACCTCGGCGGCGGGCGTGATGAACGGGCTGCGTGGGCGGCCGGTGGTTCCGGTCGGGAAGCCGTTCATCAGCTAGCGGCATCGCCTGGCTGGTCACCGCGGCCAGCCAGGTACCGCACTCAGCTAGCCGTGGATTCAGATATTCGGGTGGTCCCGGAGACCGGCAGGATCTCCGGGACCACCCGCGTCTACCCTCATGGGGATGGACCTTCAGGAGAAGCACCAGATCGACCGGGAGCGCCTGGCCGGGCAGCTCGCCAGCATGAAGGCGCGCACACGTCCCTGGCGGTCCATAGCCGCGCTGATGCTCGCCATCGCCGCCGGAATCACGTCTTACGAGCAGCACCTGGACAGTTTCGGCGATCCCAGGGCCACGCCCACCACCAAGCTGATCGTGGCGGGCACCGCCGCCGCGTTCTGCGTGCTCGCCGCGGGCGGCACGATGGGGCTCTCCGGCAGGGCAAGGGAGATGCTGCAGCCCAGGGTGGGATCGGCACACGCGGCGGTGGTCCGCTACTCCATCCTGCTCGCCGGCACGCTGACCACGCTGATCATCACGCTCCAGCTCTTCAAGATTCCGATCGGCCAGCTCGTGCTCGGCGGCGCACTGACCGGAGTCGTGCTCGGCCTGGCCGGCCAGCAGACGCTGTCCAACTTGTTCGCGGGGATCGTCCTGCTGTTGTCCCGGCCGTTCAACGTCGGAGACAGGATCCGGGTCCGCTCCGGCGCGATGGGCGGTCTCATGGAGGGCACGGTGAGCGAGATAGGCATCACCTACGTCCGCCTGGACACCGGTGATGGCGTTCTCGCGCTGCCCAACGCCCAGGTGCTGGCCGCGGCCGTGGGCCCGGCGCCCGCGGCCGATCCCGATCAGCCCCTCTGATCCCGCTTCACCAGGCAGGCCGGTGCGGCTGGCGGCGCAGGCCATCCCGTCACACCGGCCAGTAATGCCAGGAAGCCCGAATACGCCTGCACGGACTGATATACCCGGACCGCCCCCGGGCCGGGATGGTCAATCCGTACTTCCTTGGCCGGAACCACGCCCTACGGGGAACGGCTCAGGCGCCTTTTTTCTTGGATTCAAACCCGGCGAGCACATGGGCCGGGATACGCCCGCGATCGCTGACCTCGATACCGCTCGTCTTTGCCCACGCCCGGATCTCGGCGCTGCGCTGGCGGTTGGCCGCCGTCCGCCGCCGCTTCCTGGGCACTCCCCGCATTGTCCCCCTGCGCGCGTGCTCGGTGAACTTTCCTACCACCTCGCTGAACTTCTCGCTGTGCCTGGCGCAAAGGTCAATCTCGTACTCCTGGCCGTCGAGGCCAAACGTAAGGCTTCGCTGCTGCCCTTCGGGAATCACTTTATCGTCGTAGTCACATGCGTATGAGACAGAAACTTTCTGTGCCACTTGCGGCCCCCCTTCTCCTGCGGCAAATATATCCCGCCGGCGCACAAGATAACCGCAGAGATTTCGGGACACGCGCAACCGGCGCTAACCCGGCCAGCGCGGCCGCCGATCCAATCAGCGCAGCCAGGAGCGTAAGGCTGTCAGGGACGGCGCCGGGAGGAACGGTAATCCCGGTCCGGCGATTCGGCTCGCCCGGGATGGTAGGCAAAGGATTCGGAGGGCAGGCCGTCCGGGCGGCCGCGCAGCGAGTAGGCGCTGGCGTCGTCCGCGTCGTCCTGGGGTGGCTCGTACCCGTCCTCTGGGCCGGGTGCGCCGTGACGGCTCGCCTGGCCGGTGTAGCCGGAAACCGGCGGTACGGGCCGGAAGGTCTCCGTAGGTGGGCCGGGCAGGTACCCCTGCTCGGCTTCGCCGGTGTAGTCGCCACCCAGTGGGTCGAACCCGAGTGAGCCGTCCGGCTCACCGGAGCCGTAGTCCGGTTCCGGGTGACCGCCGTAGCCAGGTTCCGG
>Ga0070733_10000726_pt1 | contig 25862 bp, 18 predicted proteins | sample Coa_R1_9_FD_66450 | JGI IMG/M metagenome (GOLD analysis project Ga0070733, IMG submission 66450) | Surface soil microbial communities from Centralia Pennsylvania, which are recovering from an underground coalmine fire - Coalmine... | ecosystem: Environmental > Terrestrial > Soil > Unclassified ...
GCCCGTCAGCGCTTCGTCTACGGCATCTTCCGCGGGTTGGGTATAGTTGAAAACAATTCCCGGAAAGGCGCTGAGTTTCTTGTTAATCGATTCGATGAGTTCGTCTTTCTTCTTGATGTCCCGCTGCCACGTTTTGTCCTTGTATGGTCTCAGGCCAACGTAGAATTCACAGTTGAAGAAGCCTGTATGATCCGTACCGTCGTCCGGACGCCCTAATTCTGAACCCACCACCGTGACCTGCGGATAAGACATAAGAATGTCGCGGATTTGAGGAGCAATGCTGCTGGCTTCCTCGAAAGAAATGGTATAAGGCATGGTCGCCCGCACCCAGAGCGCGCCTTCATCGAGGTGGGGCATGAACTCGCCGCCGATGAAAGGCACCAGCAGCAGGGCCGCTGCGAAGATCAAGGTCGCGATCACCAGGGTCGTCTTGGGCCGGTCGAGGGCCCAATCCAGTTGAACCGCGTATTTCCGCTTCATCCATTCGAATGCACGGTTCGGTCTCTCGCGCACGCCCTTCTTGAACCAGTAGGAGGCGAGCACAGGAATCAGCGTGAGCGTCAATATAAGCGCGCCGACCAGAGCAAACGACATGGTCTCAGCCATGGGATGGAACAGCTTGCCAGAAGGCCCACTCAGCGCGTAAATCGGCAGATATCCGGCCAGGATGACCGCCACAGAATAGAAAATGGGACGATCCACATCTTTCGCGGCCGCCAGAATCACTTCGTTCAGGTTGTACTGCTGTCCCTCCCGCAGCGCCAGCTCGCGGTAAATGTTTTCAATCATCACCACGGTGCCGTCGATCACAATTCCGAAGTCAATCGCTCCTATGGAAAGCAGGTTCGCGGCAACGTCGTGCGCGTGCAGCACGATGAAGGCAAACAAAAGCGAGAGCGGAATGGTGAGCGCAACAATGACTGCCGCGCGGAAACTGACCAGGAAGAAAATCAGCACGATCAGAACCAGCACCATGCCGCGAAGCAGGTTCGCTTCCACCGTGTCGGTAGTCAGGTCTACCAATTCGCTGCGGTCGTAATAGGGATGGATTTTTACGTCGGGCGGCAAAATCTGGTGGTTCAGTTCGTCGGTCTTAGCTTCAACTCCCCTGAGAACATTCTGTGTCTGTTCCCCACGCAACATCAGAATGACGCCCTCAACGGCATCGTCGTTCTTCTGGAATCCGAACTCGCCCAGCCGAGGCGCATGCCCGATGGTTACATCTCCAACATCACGCACTCGGATGGGCACGCCTTTGTTGGCCCCCACCACGATATTTCCAATGTCCTCTGTGTTCCGCACCAGTCCGATGCCGCGCACGTAGTAGAACTGTCCGCCTTGAGAATAAAAGCCGCCGCCGGCATTCGAGTTGTTGGCCGCCAACGCCGCTGTGACCTGTGGAATGGTCAGGTGATATCCGTAGATGCGCGCCGGGTCGAGCAATACCTGATACTGCATCACGGTTCCACCGAACCCGGAGTCGTCGGCCACGCCATGCACTGATCGATACGCTCGCTCAATCACCCAGTCTTCAATCGTTTTCAGTTCCTGAGGGCTCCGGTCGGGACTTTCCAGCACGTAACGGTACACCAAGCCGCTCGGACTGAATAAAGGCGCGAGGCTCGGAGTCACTCCGGTTGGCAGGGTGGCTTGAGCTAGCCGCTCAAAAACAATCTGCCGCGCAAAATAGTCGTTGGTACTCTCCTCGAAGGTCAGGATGAGGTCGGACAGCCCATAGAGCGAGATGGAACGCATCACCACCATATGCGGGACGCCGTTCATCTGGAGTTCAAGCGGGAGCGTGACCAACCGTTCCACTTCTTCCGCGGCATGGTCCGGCCACTGGGTGATGATTTCAACTTGGGGAGGCGAGAGATCGGGATAAGCGTCCACGGGCATCCGCTGAAACGACAGGATGCCGCCAACCGTGATGAAAGCGGTCAGCATCAGCACCAGGAACCTTTGCCGGAGCGCCGCTTGGACTATTCGGTGGATCATTCAGATGTGGTGGACACTGTCCTTGCCAGAGTCTTGGAACGTTCTACAGTCTGCGCGATCCGGCTAGCGCTGCAGCGAGTTCGCAAACTGCAGGAACAAGCTGCCATTTCCGATGACCCGGTCGCCAGCATTCAGCCCGCTGGTAATCTGCGTCTGCCCGTTCAAACTTTCTCCAAGCGTTACTGACCGTCTGCCGAACTGGTTTGCAGATGCCGCTGCATAAACAAAAGGCTGGTTCTCGGTATCGCGCAGGACAGCCGCATCGGGGAGTGCGATGGCATTTTGGATTGCGCCAGCATTTACGGTCGCAACCACGTACATATCTTTCTTCAGCTTTTCGCCGGGATTGCTGGTCTCGATGCGCGCCTGGAGCGTTCGCGTGCTCGGATCGAGCGATGCTGCCACGTACGCAATCCGCCCATGAAACACTTCAGGATAAGTATCCGTCTGAATTGTCACCTGATCCCCCACGCGCACGTAAGGCAAATCCTTTTGATAGACATTCACCAGCACCCATACGGTGCTGATGTCGGAAATCATGAAACATTGCGTGGTGCCGGGTTGAATGAGTTGTCCCGCCGACACATCCTGCTCCACCACCAGGCCGCCAATCGGAGCCTTTACCGGAACTTCGAAAGAAGGCGGAGCTTTCACCAGCGCGTCGGGATCGGTGACTCCCATCACTTTTAATGCGGCTTGCGCCGCGACCAGATCCCCGTTCGCCTGCACCTCGGCCGACTCTGCCTGCTCCAGGTTCTGCTCGGCGATCGCGTGATGCTGATACAAGTCCTGGGCTCGGACAAAAGCCATTTGAGCAAGGGAGTAAGCAGACTTGGCCTTCAAATAATTCGTGCGCAGCTGCGAGTAATCCGGGCTCGCCACGTAGAGCATAGGCTCGCCCTGAGTTACTTTCTGCCCGGGGACCACCACTACCCGGCTGACCGGTCCGCTTACCTGTGTAATGACTGGAGTCGTGCGAAAACTGTTGTAAGCCACGGCCCCCGTCAGCCGGAGAGATCGAGTCAGCGTGGTCGGCTGAACAGTCAGCACCTGCACATGCGACATTTGGTCCTGCGGAATAGTAAACAGCTCGGGATTGTTCGAGTTGTGCGGACTGCCGGAGCTAGCCGCGGCGCTCGATCCTGTACCCTCACAGCTCGCGAGCGAAAGCATCGCCAGCATCAGCGCCGCCACAGCAGCGAATGCGCCCGCACTCTGCCTCGGATTCTTGTGCAGCCTCATGGCAGGTTCCTCGTCCCCACCGCCTCTTTCAATTGCTCCAACGCCGTCATATAGGCGCCCAGTGCCTGACGATAGGCCAACTGCACCGACCGGTAGCTGCGCTCGGCGTCGAGAAAATCCAACAGGCTGGCGGCGCCGCGTTTATAGGCATATTCGCTGATGTCACGCGAATCCTGTGCCTGCTTGAGGTAGCCAGAAGTATAGAGTTGCACCACTTCGTCATTACTCCTTACCGCCTCATAGGCATTGGAAACATCAGAGAGAACCGTATCGCTGGCCGCTTGCTGTTGTTCCTGTGCCTGCGTGAGCGCGTAACCGGTGCGCGCGATCTCTCCCTGATTGCGGTTAAAAAAGGGTAGCTCAAAATTCATAAAGATCGAGGCCGTATTCTCGCCGGAGACGTGCGTGAAATCATAAGTGCCATTGACGTCCACCTTGGCGTTCGCTTTGGCCAGCAGGACCTGGCTCTGGGCCGCGGTTATCCCCAGTTCCGCAGCACGATAGTCGGGCCGATCGCGCAATGCCTTCATCTGCATGTCTTCCAGATTTGCCTGGAGCGGCTGATATGCCAGGTCGCCGATCACATCGTAATCGCTAGGCACCGCGTTGTAGCCCAAAAATTCGCGCAGCCCGACAAGCGCTTGCTTCTTAGCCAAGCGGGCAGACGACACGTCGGTCTGAAACTGCAAAAGCTGCAGTTTGATCTTAAGATAATCGCCTTCTCCGATATAGCCCGCCTTGAGTTGGGCCTCGCTGATGTCCACCGTCTGCTGGAATCCTTTCAGGTCTTCAAGCGCGAACTGAAGAGTGGATTCCGCCAGTAACACGCTGACGAACTGTTGGCCCACGTTGAAAGCCAGGGTTCGCTCTGCGTCGGTGATTTGGGCTCGTGTGACGGCCGTCTGATCGCGGGCCGCTTGCAGGCGTCGTTGCCGTTTGTGGCCACGCTCGAAAAGATACCCAATCCCAATATCAAACTGCTGAACGTTGTTCAGATTGTCTCCCGAAAAGTCCTGCGGACTGAAAAACGGGACAAACTGAGTATCCGCGCCCAGCGTAGGATTAGGCCGCAGGTTCGCGGTGATCTCCTGGGCCTGATTCTGAAAAACCAGAGTTCGTGTGGCCTTGAGGGCATGATTGTGGGCCAGGGCCAGATCAATGGCTTGATCAAGGGTGATCAGTGTCGTATTTTGGCCACCGCTTGTCCCCGCCAGCAGCAGAAAAAACATCGCGGGCGGGGCGAATCTCCGAAAGTACCAGGGTCGCATAAGGGTTGAGATCAAGGCGCACTGACTGGGTGCAACAGGTCTCTAACGGAGGCTCTCACCTATCGAGCGCTTCGCCAAGCTCCGTCGCCCGTATCATCCTCCTGGGTAAGAATGCGACTCAAGGCTCAATGGATGTATTGTAATTCACGGCGTTCACGAAAACCTGTTGCCACTCCGACGTTTTCTGCTTCACCAGTCGCCGCCAGCCGATTCTCTAGAGATACATGGCTGCATGTGCGCGCCAGGGTCTCCACGCTTCGGCGCGTTGCTCCAGATCGCGAGAGGTCCCTAGACTCATTGCACGGAGAAGCCCGAGATCGCTGGAGGGAAACACATCAGGTTCGCCGAGCGCTCGCATCGCCACATACTGTGCAGTCCATTTCCCAATGCCGGAAACTTCGCACAGCCGGGCGAGAAACCCGTCGGTATCGACTACTCCCTCAAAGTTGATCTTGCCACCGCAAACTGCACGGGCGAGATCAATCAGGCTCGCAATCGCGGTTTTGGTGCGCCCGAGGAGGTCGTGCCCATAGAGAAGTCGCGCCATTCGAGTTAAGGGTCGGTCGGTCCACGTTTCTTCCGCTGAGTCTCCGACGTCCTCCTCCACAGCAGTCGACCGGCAGGCCCCCAATCATTGAGTTGAGGGAAGGGCGGCCCTCCACAACGAGTGGTTCGAATGGGTGGCTATGCGAACTCACAGAAAAGTGGCTATGGTGGACTTCCAAGACTGCCCTTACTCTTTCTTGATCTAAAACCACATACCTTGCCGCAACGAAATGCGCGCACTTATAGGATGAGATGACAAAAATCTTTCTGGGACGTCACGTGTACGGGTTGGCAGCCGTCGCTTTTGGCATCATCACTTTGGTCTGGCATGACTTTAACGGCTGGCAGCAGATCCGGGCCCTCGGGAACGTTCCTCACCGCAATATCCTCATATTCGGCGCCGCTGCGATCGAAATCTTTGGAGGGTTGGCGATTCAATGGTCTAGAACAGCGCGAGCTGGCGCGGTCGCGCTGGGCACGATGTATCTCATTTTTGCGTTGCTCTGGGTGCCGCACATCGTTGCCACCCCGCAGATTTACGATCGGTGGGGTAACTTTTTCGAGCAGTTCTCTCTGGTCTCGGGGGCGCTCATCGTTTATGCGGCGTTCGATCAGGTCCATTCGGAGCGAGCTACACGGCTGGCTCGAATTGGGTACTTATGGTTTGGCATCTGCGTGGTTTCATTCACGCTCGAACAACTCGTCTATCTTTCTGGAACGGCACAGTTTGTTCCCAAATGGATCCCTCCCGGACAAGAGTTCTGGGCGATAACCACCACCATCGCGTTGGCTCTTGCGGCCATTGCGCTACTGTCCGGTCGTTTGGCCCTGCTGTCGTCGCGGCTACTTACAGCGATGCTGATCGGCTTCGGATTGCTGGTATGGCTACCGGCGCCCTTTGCCGACCCGCACAAGCTGATGAATTGGGCCGGCAACGCGCAGAACCTTGCGATCACCGGAGCGGCATGGATTGTCGCCGATTTTCTCGGCCAAAATCGCTCCGCCGCGATCGTCCGGCAGTGAGGCGGCGCACGGTCGAGCATCACATTGTGCAGAGCATTCGCTCAGTGGGCGGGAATCACTTCTAAGGTGCGGGAATGATTGCCGTTGCCATGTTCGAGTCCGTACTCTCCTGGCCGGTCCCATTGACCGCAGTCACCTGGTAGCAGTAGGTGTCACCGTCGGTAATGCCATTGCTGTCGGTGTAGGTCGTCGGGCCGTTCGGTGACGACGGATTCTGCTTGGTATAGCTTCCGCACGTCTTGGTGGTCGTGTTATAAAGTGCGCGGTAAATGTAGTAGCCCACCACCCCGGTAGAGCCGCTCCCCGTCCACGCGAGATTCACGGTGTACACCGGCGCCGGGATCGCCGTGCCCGCCAGATTCACCCCGGTCGGCGCGTTCGAAGCGTTACTGGTGAACGTAGCCGTGGTCGACGCAGATCCGCTCGCGGTCGGCGTGAACGTCACGGTGTAGGTTGCGCTCTGGCCCGCCGGAATCGTTACCGGGAACGAGAGCCCGCTGATCGTAAACTCCGAACCGACCACGCTCACCGAGGAAACCTTAACGCTCGCGGTGGCTGCGGCCAGTTGTCCAGTAGCAGTCCCACTGGTCCCGACCACCACGTTGCCGGGAACCGTTACCGTGCCCGGATTTGCCGTCAGCGTGCCTCCTGCCGCAACGGCCGTCCCAGTCAAAGGTATCGACAAGCTGGGGTTCGACGCATCCGAGGTGACCGTGACCGTTCCGTTGAACGTGCCCGCTGACGCCGGCGCAAACTTCACACTGAATGACGTGCTCTGTCCCGGGGTCAACGTCACCGGCGGTGTGATCCCGGAAATGCTGAAGCCTGTGCCCGACGCTGCTACCGCCGAAATGGTTGCGCTCGTACCGCCTGTGTTTTTTATGGTTTCGGTCTGACTCGAGTTCTGACCAACAATGATGTTCGTGAAGGTCAGGCTGGTGGGCGACGCCGTCAATACGGCCGCGGGCGTTGTGGCCGTCCCGGTCAGCGGGATCGACAGACTCGGGTTCGACGCGTCCGAAGTCACGGTCACCGTTCCGTTGAAAGTACCCGCTGACGCCGGCGCGAACTTCACTGTGAACGACGTGCTCTGTCCCGGGGTCAACGTCACCGGCGGTGTAATTCCTGAAACACTGAAGCCTGTACCCGACGCCGAGACGGCGGAAATCGTTGTGCTGGAGCCGCCCGTGTTGGTCACGGTTTCGGTCTGCGTCGAGTTCTGTCCCACCGCGATGCTGGTGAAGGTCACACTGGCCAGCGTCGGGGTCAACACCGCCGGCGTCGCGCCTGTGCCCGACAGCGCGATATCCGCCGTGTTGCTCGATCCGGTGAAGCTGAGCGAAACCAGCCCGTTCACCGCTCCCGCAGCCGTGGGCGCGAACTTCACCCCAAACGTGGTGTTCTGTCCGGGAGCCAACGTCAGCGGCATGCTCAGTCCGGTGACGCTGAAACCGGAGCCGGTCACATTGGCTTGCGAGATGGTCAGACTGGCGCCGCCAGAATTCTGCAGAGTTTCGGTTTGCGTCGTGTTGCCGCCGACCGCAACCGTGCCAAAGTTAAAGCTCGACGGGCTGGTGCTCAGTACTCCGGTCACAATACCCGTTCCGGCTAAGGGAACGTTCAGAACGCTTCCCGACCCGGTGTTGGTAAGCGCCAGACTCGCAATCACACCGCCGACCGACTGCGGCTGGAAAACAATGTTGAAACTGGTGGACTGCCCCGGCGCCAGAGTGGTGGGGAACGTCAACCCATTGATGGCGAATGCCGGGTTGTTCACACTCGCCGCAGTGATATCGAGACTGGCCGCGCCGGTATTGGTCAGTGTGTTGGCCAGCGTCTCGCTGGCACCGACGCCAACGTTTCCGAAAGCCACGTTCGCCACCGTTGCGGTCAATTCACCGGGGGCGGGCTGGGACACGTTGGATCGTGCGCTCAGACCTTGACACCCCAGCATGGTCGCCAGGGGCAGGATGGCCAGAAGAATCAGCAGAGTCCGGTGGGGGATCCGTCTCATAAGATGGCTAAAAGAACTCGGTTGTTATCGACGCCCGGTTGCAGCGTTGAAGATCGAGTCTGCCTGTTCGCGCGGGGAATCGTAAGGTCCCGATGGACCAGTTCACGACGTGTCCTAGAGGCCATCTATCTGCAGGAAAACAGGCAGTCTATTTCGGAAAGAGAACACTCAGAAGGGCAGGGTTGACATGTCAGCGTGTGCATTGAGATGGAAAGAACGTGCGGGTCAGAGCAGCAGAGTGTGAAGCGTGTGAAGCGATGTGGGGTTTGGCTGCAACCCGGGTTCTGGCAGCCTGTGGGCCTCGATTTTCACGATCTAGTTCGGGATTGGGCAATGCGCCACCATCGAACCCGCTTCCCCCACGTCCCGACCTATCCCAGAAAGTTTTTCTTGACTTCGGCCTAGGGGATGCATCATAAATCGTTTTAATGCTGGACTTTTCCCAGTTCCAGCAGCCCTGTGCCGTGCCCAGCCGTGTTTCCCAGGAGGTTTCACAATGCTCAAGTTCGCTCGAACCCTGTTGCTGGTGCCATCCCTCGCCGGCTGCCTCGTGGCTTCATTCCTCATCCCCCAGGCCTATGCCCAGCTTTATACGGGTTCGATTTCGGGCACCGTCACCGACTCCTCGAAAGCGGTCGTCCCGGGCGTGCACGTGACTGCGACCGACGCGGACAAGGGCTTTGCCTTTCCCGGCACGACCGACGGCACTGGCCACTATTTGCTGCGCAATATCCCGCCCGGCAACTACAACGTGTCGGCCGAGGCGCCCAACTTCGTGAGCGAGCGCGAAACGGGAATCGTGATCACCGTCAACCTGAACGCCACGGTCGATTTTTCTTTGAAGGTCGGCGCGGCTACCCAAACGGTGCAGGTCGAAGGGCGCGCAGTCGAATTGCAGACTCAGGATGCTACCACCGGCCAGGTGGTCGACCGAAAGTTCGTGAACGACTTGCCCCTGGCCGACCGGAATTTTGCTGCCTTGGTGTTTCTGGCTCCAGGTGTCGTCGAGACCAATGCACCGGGGTCGAACGAATCGAATGGCGGAATCAACTTCAATTCCAATGGCAGCCGAAATTCCACGGCCGACGTTTTGATCGACGGCGCCAGTGCCACGAACTTCGAACAGAATAGCGGACTGCAAAACGTCCCTTACAATCCTTCCGTCGACTCGGTCGAAGAATTCAAAGTGGAGCAAGCCAATTTCACCGCCGAGTTCGGCTTCGCAGGCGGGACCATCATCAACGTAATAACGCGGTCTGGGACGAATCAGTATCACGGCAGTGTTTACGACTTCCTGCGCAATTCCGCCACCGACGCCAACCAGTGGTTCAACCCCAATAACACGCCCATTCCAGCGCTGAAAAGAAACATTTTCGGCTTCACCTTCGGCGGCCCCATCCAAAAGGACAAGACTTTTTTCTTCGTCGACTACGAAGGCACACGGCTGACGCAAGCGTCCAACTCAGGAAGCATGGGCGTCCCCTCTTTGTGCGAGAGAGGCGAAGGTCCCTGCCCGGGCGGCCAGCAAGGCCTGGGAAACTTCAGCGAGCTGTGTTCGCTGCAAGATGACGCCACGGGAACGGGAAACAACGCGCACTGGGATACAGCCGTGGGGAGCGCCACCTACGGCCAGTGTCTGGACTCCACCAACGCCGTCTTCGCCCCCGGCCAACTGTGGGACCCTTATTCCGGCGTGTTCAGCAATAACCCCGCAGGCGATGGCAGTCTCGGCGCCGGTGCGGTGCGCTCGGTCATCATCCCGTTCAACGACATGTCGAGCTTTGCCAGTTCCGGCAACCCCAATCTGGCGGGAACGCCGTTTCAGCCACCAACCGGTCCCGGCAACTTGATTAATCCAGCGGCCCGGGCCATGTTCCTGCTGTTCCCCAGGCCCACGATCAACGCCACCGACATCGTCACCTTGCAGAATTCCAACTTCTTCAGTTCAGGATCGAGCACAAGCACAAACAATCAGTTCGATGTAAAAGTGGATCATCGCTTCAGCGACCGCGACCTGCTGAGTGTCCGCTATTCACAGGGATGGGGCAGTTCCACCAGTTTCAACTGTTTTGGAAATATCGCCGATCCCTGCACCGGCGGCCCGGCCAACCAGACTCGCCACACCGCCGCCATCAATCACACGCACACTTTCAGCCCCACGCTGGTTCTCAACGTGGTCTTCGGCTACGTGCGCGGATTCGATAATGCACCCGGCATCAAGGGCCAGTTCCCCACCATCGGCTCCCAATTCAGCCAGCTCAATCTGCCTTCCTACCTGAACAATGGTTTCGGCGTACTTCCAGCCATACAGATCAGCGGCTATAGCTCGGGAAATTCCGGGAACAGCATTGGAACCCAGGCTTTCAGCATTACCCGCGAAGGCCAGGACTCCGCCCATCTGGGAGGAGCCTTAAGCTGGGTGCGCGGTCAGCATGAATTCAAGTTCGGCGGCGAAGGCCGCCTGCACCGGATTAACCACGGCAACCCGGGCTGGCCCGCCGGCGACTTCTCGTTTGATTTTTCCAGCACTTCCCAATTCGCCACTCAGTTCAACACCAACAACAATGGCTTTCCCTCCTCCGGCGGAGATGGATTAGCCAGCTTCCTGACCGGCGTGGGATCTCCCAACAACAGCGGCGGCGGCTGCACTCCGTGCCAGCAGGGGTTCGACAATTTTGTCAGCACGCAAAGTTTGCGCTACGCCGGTTTTGTCCAGGACAACTACCGAGTTACTCCTAAGCTGACTTTGAACCTTGGATTGCGTTACGAGCTGAACATCCCCCGCACGGAGCGCTACAACCGCATGAACTGGCTCGATCCCAACATGATATCCCCGTTGCAAGTAGCAGGACTGCCGACCCTGCATGGAGCCGAAGTGTTTGCCAGCTCGAGCGATCGCCATAACTACTACACCGACTTCCGCGACATCCAGCCGCGTTTCGGTTTTGCCCGTGAGTTCGCGCACAGCTTCGTGCTGCGCGGCGGCTATGGCATCTATTACTCCACGCCGCGGAGTGGCGCTTCGGGAACCGGTCCCTGGGGCTTCCAGGGATTCAACATCCAGCCGCCCTGGCTGACCACGCTCAACATCGATCACGCTACTCCGTGGAATACTCTGAGCAACACTTCGTGCGACTTCGTTTTGCCGACGCCCAACTGCGGGGTGGCGCCGCCTCCCGGCAACTCGCTGGGCGCCTTCAATGACATCGGAAATGCCGCGGTCGGCCCGATCCGCAGGGAAAGCAAGAACACGCCTTACGAACAAACCTGGAGCTTCGGCTTCCAAAAGGAGTTACCAGCAAAAATCCTGCTCGACACGAGCTATGTCGGAAAAAAAGGCACGCATTTGTATCTCGGCGGATTCCGCGAGCACAACTATGTTCCGCCAGCCGCGATCGCCGGCATGACTCCCAACGAGATCGGCAACTTCCTCACCGCCCAGGTCCCCAATCCGTTCTTCTTTAGCGGTCCTGGCACATGCGATCGCACGAAATTCATTTGCGACCCCACCAGCGGATTGGCCGGACCCACCATTCAGGAATCGCAACTGCTGGTGCCATTCCCGCAGTACAACGGCTTCCAGGGTGATTCTCCGCCGATCGCCACTTCCATCTACCACGCCCTGCAGGTGCGCGTCGAAAAAGAATTCGCGCATGGCCTGCAGTTCCTCGTGACCTACGCGTGGTCCAAGTCGATTGACACGGCTTCCGCGAGCGATGACAGCTTCGTATTCCTCGGCGGCGGCACCACCGGCGGATCGACGCTCAACGTGCAGAATCCGTTCTCGATCGCCTCAGAGCGGGCGGTCTCGGTCTTCAATATCCCTCAAGTGCTGCAACTCAGTTACGTCTACCAATTCCCTCTGGGCCGCGGAAAGCTGGTGGGACGCAATATGAACCGCATCCTCGACGCTTGCGTTGGCGGATGGCAGACCAACGGCATCATCCGCATTAACGATGGCCGGCCCATCATTCCATTGCTGGTCAACGGCGGAACTCCGATCCCCACTTACAACCAGAGGCCCAACCTGACGGGCCGCCTCGAGCGGGCATCGGGATCGCCGGAGCAGTCGGTCCAGAACGGCTCTTTTACCGGAACCAACTATTTTGCCAATCCGAACGCGTTGTCCACTCCCGACGCTTTTACCTTCGGCAACGCGCCCAGAACGATCGGCACTGCGCTGCAGCCTAGCGCGAAGAACTTCGACCTGTCCGTCTTCAAAGAGTTTCTACTGTCGAGGATTCGCGAAGGAATGCGCGGAGAGTTCCGCGCCGAGGCCTTCAACGCCTTCAATCACCCGCAATTCCAGGGACCCGACGCAACCGTGGGTTCAAGCACGTTCGGCCTGATCACTTCCACGGTCAACAATCCTCGGGAACTCCAGGTGGCGTTGAAAATCTATTTCTAGGACTCGCTCTTCTGGCGTCGAGGATGCTTCTTGCTTGGACGCGCTCACGTTGAGTGAGCGCGTGCGTAGTTGCGCGTTTCTTTCCAGCACTCCGTTCGCGTTGCACAACCGCACCGCGGAATAAGCCGGCAAGCCGCACGCTTGCCGCCTCACTGACTGGATGTGGGCCTGAATGCGTAATAGCCCTGGCGGGCCTGTATCGTGAGCTTTTTCGCTCCGTTCACCCGGATCTGCAGTTTGTGGAACTTCCCGTCCAGTTTCTGTGGGGAGAATCCGAGCACGTAAACATACTCAGGAGCATCGGCGGTGCGGCGCAGGCCTTCATCCAGATCGTTGTTGTTGTGGAAATAGGTTCCGCCTGTACCAAAGGCCAGGTCCGTGAGCACACCACTGCGGGCGGATGCCTCCTCGCTATCTAAGACGAGCGTCTCCGTCGGTCCGTTGATGCGGCTGCGGTTGGGAGCCAATCCCGTGGAGGCAAGTCCACGCACGTCCAGAGCATTGAAAACCACCCCCATTCGCAGACCACGCTCGATGAGATACATCGCTGCCTTCTGCTCGTCGCGAGTTAGCGTCAGAAAACCGGGAGAGAGCAAGACGATGCGGCGGCGGCCGGGCATGGCCTCGGTCCGGCGCAGGACATCGCCCAGTATGCCAAGCGTGCGGTCGCTTTCCATCCTGCCCGCACTGGCCACTTCGGCCGCCTGAGCCAGCACCATTCGGCGCGCTTTTTCGTTTTCGCCCTGCAGTTGAAAATTAGTACCACCACTACCACGCGCGCCAGGGACGGAATTCGCGAATGCGGCACCCGAGTTTGCGTCGGGAAAGGTGCAATTTATAAAATCTCCTATTGCTTGTTGCAAGGCATTCGCATCCGCTTGATTAGCGATCGAATCCGCCACGTAGTAACTCATCGCCGGACAATCTGCCGGACTCGCGTTCGAATGCACCTTGATTCTCCGCAGAGCAGCCTGAAGTTGTTGGTGGTCGCCCGTAAAATCAAGCTCAACCTCGCCCGATGTGGTGAACACGGCCGCACGATCCTCTGGCCCCAATTCACTCACATGGCGCTCCGTCGCAGCTTTCACTCGCGCCAGATCTTCGGAGCCGGTGTGAACATCGTCGAATACGTAGGCCACACTATTGGATGAAGCCGGATTGCCGTCAGCTTCCGCGGGCGCTTGCTCCTTCGTACCTTTCGCTCCGCCCGCTTTCTCCAATGAAAAGCTGACAATCTCCTGCGGCTTGCGATTGTCGAGCAACTGGAAGTCGTCCTGGCTGAGCCCCCCGACTGCGTGGCCCTTGTTATCGCGCACTACGATGCTGACCGCCACGAGTCTCACATTCACCGTGAACGTGGTGACGCCGTTGGACGCGGTAACCATTTCGTAGTTGGCAACCGGCTTCTCCTTCTTCGCGTGCGCAGCCAGCGCCTTCTCCTGCCGTTTCTGGAGTTGTCCCATCTTCCAAAAAGCTTCGCCGGTGGCGGCCTTCAGTTCTATCTGCTGCTCGAGGTTGAGCTGTGCCGCATTCCCGTCGACGGCTTCTTCGCGAAGGATGGCATAGAGCTTTTCACTCTCTTGTAATTGTGCTTCTAACTCGGCAGAGGTCGCCGCGGCTGAAGCTGCCGTATCCGGAGCGCCAGGCGGGGCGCCCAGAACGAGGCGGGCCGTTGCGCGAAACTTGTGGCAGCCGTGGAATTCCACCACATTCTGCGTCAACGCTTCTTGCCGGTAGCGGGTTGCAACCGTCGATTTCACGGGAAGCAGGAAACCGCTGCCGTCTGGAAATGCGACATTGTCATAATCCGTAACGATTTCCGCGCTACGGATTGGAAACGATGCGGGAAGGCCTTTGGCCGTAGACCGAAAACGCAGCACCTCGCCGGTCTTTACATCGACCCACAGTTCACCGTCGTAAGCAGGCGCCGCCAGTTGATCCTCCGATCGCAGCTCCCACAGCGGCTCGAACTGCCGCCCAACCTTATAGGTGAACACCCACGCGGTATGGGCTCCCCTCTTGTCCTCTCCAGAAAAAGCAAACGCGGCGTGGTTCGCGGGGTGGAAAATAGCCCGCAAGTTGCCCTCAAACTGTCCACTCGACCAGAGTCCCGCCCGGTTCCACCACTCGCCCGGCAACGCTTCGCCGTTCCGCTTCAGATCGCTGAACGATTCCTCTCCATCCACGTATCGGATCGTCGCCGTGATCAGGTCGGTAGGCACGCGACGGTGACCCTGATAGCGCGACGTCTCCTGCTGACAGATGAAATTCGGCATCTTTTCTGGCTGAGTCACGGCATGCTCGCACACGCTGCGCAGCGCATTCGAATGGGGAATATTTTTGGGCAGCCACGCGCAAGAATCCGCACCCAGATACACGTTCCGATTCTGCTCCAGCTCGGCAGGCTCCTCGTTCCCGGTTTCACCGGGCCCGTCAAATCGTTTGTTGCTAGCCTTCCCAAGGTCGGCCACCACCTTATTCGGAACCCAGCTGATCGCTTCTAAAATCGCTTCCCGGCCGGAATCCGATTCGCCTCCCTTGGTTGTTCCCAGCGCAAAAGGCGCGCCATCGCTTACCCGTCTAAGTTCGTACTCCATCAATGCCGTGTATGCGTCCAGGGTCTGCGAGGAACTGCCGGAACCCTGCGCCGATTTGCTGGACCTCTCCAAGGCCTCCACGCGCATGTAAAGAACGAACTGGCATTTCTTCTCCCTGCCTTCCGCGATCGCTTCACGGCCCGGCGGCGCGTCGAGGGCGACCGCCATGATCGACAATCGCAGTTTTTTGTCGGTCTTGTGCTGGTTGAGCGCCTTCACCAGATGGTCGCGCGCCTCCGTCCCCGGCACCGTTCCGGCTCGGCTGCGCGGCACTGCTACACCCACGCGCACGGTGGTGTTTTCCTGCGCTGCCAGGGAAAGACACACGAGAAACAGGAGGGGAATCAGCGCCTGTGGATAGAGGACTCGCATACTCTGGCTTCGGGCGAGAGCCGATCGATGCGCGCAATCATACCATTGCTTCCCCCAGACGACGCACGAAACAACGGGATTCTCTTACTTTCCCGTCGCAGCCGGAACCTCGACCCAGCCTTGCGTCCGATGGCTCTTCAACTCGGCGTCGAGGATGGTGAGTTGCCGCAGGCCGTCGACAAACTGTGGATACTCGGTCGCGCCACCTGCGCCAATTGCGGCGTAGAACCGCCGGAAGACTTGTTTGAATGTGTCGTCGTAGCCTTCACTATGACCGCCGGGAAGATCGGCATAGCTGCGCGCCGCGGGCTTCAGCAGCGAAGGATCCTTAATGTAAATCTGATTGCCCTCGTCGCGGTGCCCCGCCCACAGTTCGTCGGGACGCTCCTGCCTCCACGCCACCGACGACTTCGTCCCGTAAATCTCCATGCTCAGCCCGTTCTTGCGTCCGGCCGAAACCTGGCTGGCCGTCATGCTGCCGCGGGTTCTTCCCCCCATACGAAAAATGACGGCCCCAAAATCTTCCGTATCCACCGGCGTGTCAACGTAGTCCTCCGGGCCGAGCATTTTATTGGCAAACGTCTCGACCGAATGCTTCGGCTGCTTCCGCGTCGCATGAAACGTCTGCAGATCGGCACATAGCGAAGTCACACGCAATCCCGTGACGTGCTCCGCCATATCAAAAAAGTGCGAACCAATGTCGGCCATGCAGCGGGAAGGTCCGCCGGCTTTGGTCTCGACCCGCCAGTTCCAATCTGTGTCATAAAGCAGCCAGTCCTGCGAATACGTGCCCTGCACCACCAGAATCTCGCCCAGATCCCCTGCCTCGCGCATAGCCCGCATCTGCTGCACCATCGGGTAATAGCGCAAGTTGTGGCAGACGCAATTCCGCACTCCCTTCTGCGCGGCCAGAGCGACCAGTTCTTCTCCCTCTTCCACAGAAGTGGCCAGCGGCTTTTCGCAAAGCACATGCTTGCCCGCCAGCAGCGCATCCTTGGCCATAGGAAAGTGCTGCGCGTTCGGTGTGCAAATGTGCACGGCCTCGATCGCCGGATCGCTCAGAATCTCGCGGTAGTCTGCCGTAATCGTCGGGGCCGAAAACCCCGTGCCCAAACGTCGCGCCGCCTCAACATTTCTGCCCGCGATGGCCGCCGCTTCCACGAACTCCACCCGCCGCACTGCTTCCAGATGCACGCGGCCCATGAACCCGGTGCCGAAAATCGCAGTTCGAATTGGTTTCATCTTTATCTCTGTCTCTTCTATTTTTCTACGCCCTCGCGCTAAGTCCACCAGGCGGCTGTAGGTTGGTCACAAATAACAATGCTGTTCAGGAAGTTCGCCGCCTTGGTCAGCCCTTCTTCCGGCGAGAGCAGGCTGTCTTCGTGCTCAATCGACAGCACGTAATCATAGCCAAACATGCGCAGCGTCGAAATCAACTCGCTCCACCATTCCGCCCCGTGACCATAGCCGCACGTACGGAAGATCCAGCTGCGCTCGCGTTCCTGCGTGTACGGCTTCGTATCGAGCACTCCCGCGCGCGGCAGGTTGGCGGAATAAATCTGCGTGTCTTTGGCATGCACATGAAAAATGGCGTCTCCCAGCACTCGCACCGCGGCCATGGGATCAATACTCTGCCAGAACAAATGGCTGGGATCGAAGTTGCAGCCCACGCTGGGTCCGGCAATCGACCGCAGCCGCAGCATCGTCTCCGGGTTATAGACCACGAACCCAGGATGCATCTCCACGGCAATTTTCACCCCATGGTCGGCCGCGAATTTCGCGTGCTCGGTCCAATACGGCGCCACCACCTCGCTCCATTGCCAGTCGAGCACCTTCAGATAATCCGGCGGCCACGGACACGTCACCCAGTTCGGCGCACTGGCATGCGGCGAATCGCCTGGGCATCCCGAGAAGTCGATCGTCACCGGGATGCCAAGCTTCGCGGCCAGCAGGATGGTCTTGCGGCTCACTTCCCGATCGTGACTCGCGCGGCTCTTGTCCGGATGCAGCGGGTTGCCATGGCAACTCAAGGCGCTAATCGTGACGCCGTGGTCGGCTAGCACTTTCTGAAACTCAGCCAGCGCCGCGGCATCTTCGAGCATCGAGAGCTTGCAATGCGCATCGCCCACATAGTTTCCCGTGCCGAGTTCGACGGTCTTGATTTGCAGCGCCGCAATCTTCTTCAGCACTGCGGCCAGCGGCAACTGCGAGAGCAGCGGAGTAAACACTCCAACGCGCATAACCCTTCTTTCTCCTCTTTTTCCTCGACCGGACCACACCATCCAAACGCTCAAGAAAGGTAGGGCGACACCGGAAAATTGTCAACCGAGGTAGCGCCACGGTCCAGGCTCAATCTGAATTTCTCCGCGTTCTCTGCGGCTTTCCTCTGCGAACTCTGCGGTCAAAAGCTTTTGTTCCTCCGCGAATCAAAAGACCGGAACCGCGAGGTGCGCGAAGAAAGGCCGCCAAATATGCGCTTCTACTCGCGCCGCGCGGAGGAGCCCCAACCGGCTAGGCACGGCGTCATGAGGCATGATATATGACATCATATGATGCTATAATCAGTGCCTGGAGTTCCTATGAGAACAACCCTTGCCCTGGATGACGATCTCGTACGCGTCGCCCAGGAGTTCACTGGAGTAGCGGAAAAAACCGCGTTGGTTCGCGAAGCCCTCAAAGCTCTCATCGAGCGGGAAAGCGCCCGCAGATTGGCCTCGCTCGGGGGCACGATGCCTGAATTGAAGAATATTCCACGCCGCAGGACTCGCCGGACTTGATCCTCGCGGACACGTCGATTTGGATCGACCATCTCCGCTCAGGAAACCGAGATCTGCGCCGGCTTCTTAACCGCGGGCAGATTGTGGCGCATCCCTTCATCATTGCCGAACTTGCCCTTGGGTCCTTGCGACAGCGCTCCAAAACGCTCGCACTGTTGGATCTTCTGCCCCAAGTCCAGATGGCGCAGTTGAGCGAAGTACGGCTGATGATCGAAGCTCGTCGCCTCTACAGCCTCGGCATCGGCCTCACCGACGCACATCTGATCGCCTCGGTCTTCATCAGTTCGTCCACACTTCTGTGGACGACAGACAAGCGGCTCCGCACCGTCGCCGAGGCTCTCGGCATTCATGCCAGCCTGCCTTAAGAGCGGAGGGAAGAGCCCCCGCGATACTGGCAGGCGCATTATGTTACCTTTTATCGTCCGATGGCATCTTAGCGAGAAAGGAACACGCGTGCGCCACACTCGAATCGCTCTATTCCCCTTCTTGTTCTTGCAGGCCCTTGCCCTCTTCACCAGCGCCCAGGATCAGCCGGCCGTAAACTCCGCAGTCGCACCGCCTCCCCACGCCAGGCAAATCCATCTCAAACACATTCTCGTGATCGGTCAGACCAAAGGTTTCGAACACGACTCGATTCCCGATGCGATGGCGGCCATCTACAACATGGGCCACGATAGCGGCCTCTGGGATGCCATGCTCCGCACCGACACCGAGCTCATCACCAAAAAAGACTTAGCCAGAAACACGAAGAATCTCGATTACTTCGATGCCCTGGTTTTTGTCAGCACCACCGGCGAGCTCGACCTCGACGACAGCCAGAAGAAAGACATGCTCTCCTTTATCAAGGATGACGGCAAAGGTTTCGTCGGGGTTCACGCCGCGCTCGATACCAATTACAAATGGCCGGAATATGGTGAGATGATCGGCGGATGGTTCGACCAGCATCCCTGGTCCACCTTCAACGCGCCCATCATCAATGAAGACCCGAGCTTCCCCGCGGTCCATCACTTTCCCAAAGCGTTCGTGAAGTGGGACGAGATTTATCAGCCCAAGGAGTGGTCGCGCGACAAGGTCAACGTCCTGCTCAGTCTCGATCCCGCGAAATTAAATTTTGCCAACAACCCGCGCGTCCACCGGGCCGATCATGACTTCGCCGTAGCCTGGGACAAAATGTACGGCAAGGGCCGCGTTTTTTATTCGACCCTCGGCCACACCCAGGAATCTTGGTCCGATCCCGACATCCGCAAAATGTATTTCGAAGCCATCAAGTGGGTGCTGGGCATGACGGAAGGCAGCACGTCGTCTCATCCGCGGCCGTAAACGCACAGGTGAAAGAAGGAGACTCGATCGTGAACCCGCACTTTGTAAAATTACTGTTTCTCTCGCTCTTGTTCAGTTCGTCCGCATTGCTCGCCCAGGCGCCGGAAGGACTCTGGCAGGGATACGACGGTGAGTGGAAGCACGTTTCCCAGCAGCTGATCGCCTTGGCCGAAGCTACGCCCCCAGAAAAATTCGCTTGGCGTCCTGCGCCTGGAGTTCGTTCCACCAGCGAGGTGTACATGCACATCGCGCTGGCGAATTTTTATCTGCTGAGCGTGACCGGCCCCAAGATGCCGGCCGACCTGAAAGAAGACGCGGAGAAAACGATCACCTCCAAGGCCGAAGTCATCGACTGGCTCAAGCGTTCGCTGGACGCGGTGAAAGTGGCCCACCTGGCCGTCAAGCCCGCCGACCTTGCGCGCAAAGTCCACATCGAAGACCGGGATGCAACCGTGGACGGAATGTATCTCCGAATCATTGTTCACGCCAACGAGCACATGGGCCAACTGGTCGCGTACGCGCGCATGACCGGCGTCGTGCCGCCGTGGTCGAAAAACTGAAGACGCAGATTTCAGCGCTGAGGTGCGCATGAATATTTTGCGGAGGAACATTTCAGGGATGAATTTTCTTCGATCAACTTTGCGCGGCCATCTGCAGTTGGCGGCTCTGCTGCTCATGAGCGTCGCGATTTCCGCGGCACAAACTCCAACTCACACCGCCCATGCCCCGGGCGCAGCCAGGCAAACCGCAGCAACTCCGCGCAAATCGTACCCTCCATCCCTGGTCCAGAGCGGTCGCGATCTCTTCCGTCAGGATTGCTCTTTCTGTCACGGCCGCGATGCCGGCGGCGGCGAAACCGGACCTGATCTCACCCGATCGAAGCTGGTGAACTCTGACGTCGACGGAAACAAGATCGGCCCCGTCCTCCGTAACGGACGCCCCGACAAAGGCATGCCGCGCTTCGACCGCACCGATCAGCAAATCGCCAGCCTCGCCGCTTTCATCCACACCCAGCAGTATCTTTCGCTCACCCGGAAGGGCGGGCGCAAAGGCGTCGACGCCGCCGATCTCCAAACCGGAAATGCCGAGGCTGGCAAGCAATATTTCAACGGCGCGGGCACATGCGCCTCTTGCCACTCCCCCACCGGAGATCTCGCCGGAATCAATTCGCGCTTCCGCGGCCTCGAACTCGAGGAGCAGATGCTCTTTCCCAGGCACGCGAAGTCCAGCGTCACCGTGACCCTTGCTTCCGGCCAATCCATCACCGGCACTCTGGCCTACCGCGATGAATTCACCGTCGCTCTCATTGATCCCACGGGCACATATCGATCGTGGCGCACCAGCGATGTGCAGTACAAAGTCGACGCGCCGGTGGATGCTCACGTCGATCTGTTCCCAAAGTACACAGATGAAGACATCCACAACCTGATGGCGTATTTGCAAACGCTGCGCTAGTTGGGCTCTGCATGAGCGGTTGAGTTCGGAGGAAGTTCACAAAAGAGGTTCACAAAAGTTTGAGAGGTTTCCGGGCCACATGAATCTTTTGAAGGTTGCATTCCTCGGAGTGAGCGCATTGATTGTAATAGCGCCACGAGCAGTCATGGCGCAAGTCGCCGACGACCAGATGCTCTTGCATCCCCCGGCCGACAGCTGGCCGGGCTACCACGGTGATTATTCCGGCCGCCGTCACAGTGCGCTCACCCAGATCACTCCGCAGAACGTGAAAAATCTCACCCTCGCCTGGGCTTTCCAGACCGAGCAGCCCGCGTCCATAAAATCCTCGCCCCTCTTGGTCAATGGCGTTCTCTACTTCACCGTCCCCGATAACATCTGGGCTATCGATGCCCGCTCCGGTCACCAGATCTGGCACTACAATCAGCCCACGACCCAGGGCGAGCACATCGGAAATCGCGGCGTGGCCACTTACAAGGGATATCTCTTCTTTATGTCTCCCGACGCGCACCTCGTCTGTCTCAACGCCAACGATGGCACCGTGCGCTGGCGGGTTTCAGTTGCAGACGTCACCAAGGGCTATTGGACCAGCATGTCGCCCCTCATCGTCGGAAACCGCGTCTTGATTGGCGTTTCCGGTGACTTCGATAATCTCGCCGGCTACATCCGCGCCATCGATCCCGAGACCGGCGCGACTCTGTGGCAATGGAATTCCACTCCTCCCGCTGGAACCCCGAACCAGACCACGGGAGGAATGACGTGGATGATCGGAACGTATGACCCCGATCTCAATCTCGTCTACTGGGGAACTGGCAACCCCACGCCCGTTCTGAATGGCTCGACGCGCCCGGGCGACGACCCCTACACCTGCAGCATCGTCGCGCTGAATCCGGAGACGGGCAAGCTGGTGTGGGCCTTCTCGGTCTCTCCGCACGATACTCACGACTGGGACGCCGTTGAAACTCCGGTGCTGGTCGATGGCGACTTTCACGGCGAGCCGAAGAAAATGCTGATGCAGTCCTCGCGCAACGGCTATTTCTTTGTCCTCGACCGCACCAACGGAAAGAGTCTGCTGACCGCTCCCTTTGGCCCGGTGAATTGGTCTCTGGGCATCGATGACCAGGGCCGTCCGATTCCGAATCCCGCGAAGGAACCCGCGCCCGACGGACGCCTCATCGCTCCCGACGAGGGCGGCATGACCAACTTCCGCTCCCCCAGCTTCGACACCAAGAATGGATTGTTCATCGTCGACGCCCATCCCAGCTGGAGCATTTATTTCGCCAAGCCCGCCGACGGACTCTACGGCTGGGCCGGCGCCGATTACGATGTTTGGGGCAAGGGCGTGATCGAAGCCATCGACTATCAGACCGGCAAAATTCGCTGGAGCCACGAACTGGGCCCCGAATCCGGCGCCGGAGTCCTCACCACCGATTCCGGTCTCACCTTCACCGGCGACGGTCACGGCAACTTCCTTGCGCTCGATTCCACCGACGGCAAAACCCTTTGGCACGCCGGATCGGGCTCTCACATCGTGAGCTCGCCAACCACCTACGAGCTCGATGGCCGCCAATACGTACTGACCAGCAGCGGCGGAGTATTATTCGCCTGGGCACTTCCGCAAATGTAACGAACTGGAGGTCCAATATGCTGAATCGCCGGAGCTTCCTCATCGCCAGCGGACTCACCGCGCTCGCTTCCACCCGAGTACTCGGCGCCAACGATACCATTCGCATTGGGGCCATCGGCGCGGGCGGCCGCATGCGGCAGCTCCTCGACGCCGCCGACAAAGTCGGCCCGTACCAGATCGCCGCCGTGAGCGACGTCTACGCGCCGCATCGCGACGCCGTGAAGGAACGTTCCAAAGGCCTGGCCACCACTCACCTCGACTATCACGAAGTGCTCGATCAGGATATCGACGCCGTCATCATCGCGTCCCCCGACCACTGGCACGTGCGCATGGCCGTCGACGCCCTGGCCGCCGGCAAAGACGTCTACCTGGAGAAGCCCGTCACTCACACGCTCGAAGAAGGCGCCACGCTCACCCGCGCGGTTCGTTCCAGCAAGCGGATTCTGCAGTGCGGTATGCAGCAGCGCAGCTGGACTCACTTTCGCGACGCCGTCGATCTGATTCAGGGAGGCAGTCTTGGCCGCGTCACCCAGGTGCGCACCTACTGGTGGCAGAACTACCACCGCAACTGGCCCACCAAGCCCATCGACACGCAGGCGCTCGACTGGAAGCTGTGGCTCGGCTCCGCTCCCGACCAGCCCTTCAGCGACGAAAAATTTAACCGCTGGCGATGGTTCTGGAATTTTGGCGGCGGCGCTATGACCGATTTATTTACCCACTGGATCGACGTGGTGCACTGGGCCATGAAATCCGACCAGCCCAGCGAGGCCCAGATGCTCGCCGACAAATACATTTTCGACCAGTGGGATTGCCCCGATACCATTCAGGCTGCGTTCCGCTATCCCGGCTTCGATGTGGTCTACGAGGGCATGATGAGTTCCTCCATCGACGACGGCGGCATCGAGTTCCGCGGCACGGAAGCGACGCTGAAGATCAATCGCAGTGGCTTCTCCGTGTATCGCGAGCACGTCGAAGAAGAAAAAAATCCAGCGCTCACCGCGCACAGCGTTCGCGAGGGCACCATCCTGCACATGGAAAATTTCTTCGACTGCCTCAAGTCGCGCAAAGAGCCCGCCGCCCCCGTAGAAACCGGAGTGGCCGCCGCCCGCGCCGGCCACCTCGGCAACCTGGCCTACCAGCACGGCGGCCGCTACGTCGCAGGCTCGAAACCCGCGGCGTGAGTCACCGGGGTGGAGCGCTGGGCTCGTGTAGGTCGGACACGCTTGTCCGGCAAAGGCCGGGTGCCCCATTTCTCGCGTCCGTTGCGAGAAGTGGGGACTTCGACTTCGTGTAGGTCGGACACGCTGTCCGACAAACACCGGCAGCACCACCAACCCGGCGCGGAATCCGATCGGCGAAAGTGACGAAATGTTCCCAAAGGAACACAACTGCGATTTGTAAAAGTGTTCCCGTGGGAACGTCTGTGGAAAAGCCCAAAAAATGGATGGAGGGTAATCCGTTTATCGCGAGCAGCTTACGGGCAAGTGCCGATATATCGGCAGCAAGTGTGGCGAAATAGCCACGCCGAAAAGGGGCTCTCGAGGTGGATTGTTTTGAGACGGAGAGCGTGAGGGCGACGTTGCTCCTGCCGCGGAGCGCCCGCTCTACACAATCAAATCTAAACCTTCCGCGCAGACAAAAAGGAAATGGCCACCGAGATTTCTCTTGGTGGCCATTATTAATGCCGGCAACGACCAACTCTCCCACACACTTTCGCGTGCAGTACAGTCGGCCCTGCGGGGTTTAACTTGAGGCGCTTAGAAAGCGTGAGCGCGCGTTCTTTGCGCGCGGGAGCCTTCTGCTGCACTCCTGAGCACTTTTGCGAAGGATCCCTATTCTAGAAGGAGCTCGACAGCATCCTTGTCCTGCTTTCCTCCAGGACCATGGTCTCGTATCACGCCGACCAGCCAGTCGAAGGCGGTTGGACCTAAATGTGCTTTCGCGTTTTCTAGTTCCCTTGAAACCAATGCCCGGTTTAAGGGGTGGCAGTGCCGCAGGCGAATTTCAAGTTGTCGGGCTGTCTCAGCGTAGCCCAGCTGCTGTTTCGATAAGAGATGGTTCTTCCATCGAATTGTGAAGCCCTCCTCGGGAGTCCCGAATCCGCCCTGCAATACGTCATCGAATGCGTCGAGGCTGTCACCGCAATGCGAAGACAGCTCAAGGACTCGCGCTATCTCGTCGTAGAATCCCTCCAATGTCGAAAATCGACTCCCGTCTATCTCGTAGACCCTCATTGCGAGTACTCCGGGCGAAGCATCCTACTGGCAAAATACGTTAGCACAAAGGAAAAGGCCGATCATGTTTCCATGATCGGCCTTTATTAATGCCGGCAACGACCTACTTTCCCACACACTTTCGCGTGCAGTACAATCGGCCCTGCGGGGCTTTGACACCGCCCAATGGCCGCACTAGACTGGCAAATATGGAAGTACACCTTCGACCGGAAACGGAATCGCGCCTTCAGGAGCTTGCCAGCAAGAGCGGGCGTGCACCCAACGACTTGATCGAGGATGCCATGGCCGGGTATCTGCTGGAAGTGGCCCAGGTTCGCGAGATGCTCGACGGCCGCTACGATGATCTCAAAAGCGGCCGCGTGAAACCGGTGGACGGCGAAGAGGCGTTCGCAAACCTCCGGCGCAAGAGCCAGGGGCGAAAATCGGCGCGCTGATTCATGAGCGGATTCGTTGCTCACCCGCAGGCCTACACGGATCTCGACCAAATCTGGGAATACATCGCCGCAGACAACCTCGACGCTGCCGACAGGGTTCGTGAAGAAATCTACGAAGCGATCCAGTCGCTCGTGCCATTTCCTTACGTGGGTCACAGCCGTCCCGACCTCACATCGAAGCCGTTGCGGTTTCAGACGGTAGGTGAATATGTAATCGCCTACGTGCCCGATGGAAAACGCTCGCCGTAATCGCCGTGCTCCACGGCCGCCGCAGTCCGCGCATAATCGCGGCCATACTCCGCAAAAGGACATAGCCACTACCCAAAGAATGATCAACGTCAAAAGCGGCGGACAAGAGTGTCCGCCCTACACATTCAAAGTTCGCGATTTCCCGGCGCAAAAAGGAAATGGCCACCGAGATTTCTCTTGGTGGCCATTATTAATGCCGGCAACGACCTACTCTCCCACACACTTTCGCGTGCAGTACAATCGGCCCTGCGGGGCTTAACTTCCGTGTTCGGGATGGGAACGGGTGGAACCCCCGCGGTAA
>Ga0070733_10000727_pt1 | contig 25839 bp, 15 predicted proteins | sample Coa_R1_9_FD_66450 | JGI IMG/M metagenome (GOLD analysis project Ga0070733, IMG submission 66450) | Surface soil microbial communities from Centralia Pennsylvania, which are recovering from an underground coalmine fire - Coalmine... | ecosystem: Environmental > Terrestrial > Soil > Unclassified ...
TCGAATGTTGTCAGCTTCTAATTTTTCAAGCAAGGGAAATGTGTGGTTACTATGCAAACGAATGTGCACGTCCCATGGTCACAACATGGCGGCGATGAGGTGATGAGTGGGATGAGTTGCGATTGTTCGCGATCGCGTGCGGGCCGCATGGATATTGGGTGAAATGCATGTCGCGATTGTGGATGATGGCGAGAATTTCTAGCGAAGTTACTTCCGTGTAGCGGAAATGTTCGGCGACGATTGCGACGAGTTACTGCGTCGAGTGCGGTGCGTTGCGAAGGTTGCGTAATACTAATCGGAAGACATGATGTGCGTTTGCCGCGTGGCGCAGCGGTGTATTTCAGGCGTCCCTCCGGGACGCGGCTCACATTCTTCACGCTTACCCGCCAGTGGAACTGGCGGGCTATTGTCGGGCGCCCCTCCGGGGCACACCTGTTCCATCACGCCTGTTCCATCACGCCTGTTCCATCACGCCTGTTCCGTCACACCTGTTCCGTCACACCTGTTCCGTCACAACTGGATGTACTTGCCTAATTGGTACAACCTACCGTGTTGGACAATGACATTCGTAACGTTGCCATCGGGTTACCTCCGCCCTACTATCGCTGCAGAGTAAGAGGTTTTTCACGTTCAATCTCCTGTCGCCTAACGCCAGGATTGTCCGCTAACCCGTGAAAGCTCAGGTGGAGGCAGTTTCATGAAAAGTTTGTACCGGTGGCTACTTGGTTTGTTGTTGATGCTGGCGACGCTGTTGCTGATGAGCTGCGGCGGATCGTATGGATGCCGGGTCACGTTCGGCAGCTCGACCTGCACACCTTCGGGATCGGGCATCGGGAGCGGTGGTGGCGGTGGTGGCGGAGGAAGCGGCGGTGGTGGTGGCGGTGGTGGTGGAAGCAGCTCGGCTACAGTTTTCGCTTATGTGATCGATCAGGGCTTGTCGGGCGCCGGTTCGCTGGATGGCTACGGTCTGAATCCGGCTTCTTCTACGTTTGGCAATATCACGACTTACACTCCGCCGACTCTGCCGGTCAACAACGGCGGCATTGGCGTGGTGGTGGCGCAGGGGCAGTTTGTGTATGCAGTGTTTCCCGAGGTCGCGATTCAGTCGATCTACGGATGGTCGATCAGCAAGACGGGAAGCCTGGCGTTGCTGCCGAATTTTCCGATGACGGTGTCGCTGACCGGCATTTCGCAGATTGGCTTCAACCAGCAAGTGGTGATTACAAATCCGCAGGGAACGCTGCTGCTGATTTCGGAATTTGCCGACGAAACGATTCTGGCATACAACATCAGCAATACCGGGGCGCTGACGGTGGCGCCGGGGTCACCGTTTAATACGCTGCCTACGCTGGAACCGCAGAATATGTCGATGGACGGCCTGGGCAAGTATCTTTATGTGACGGAAGACTCAGGCGATCACGAGGGAACATTCATATTGGGGTATTCGGTTTCGCCGGCCTCGGCCACGAGTGTGCTCACGCCCATTCCGAATACCGGCAATTGGGAGAACAACGTTCCGGCGTGGCAGCTGGTGGGTGATCCCGACGGACTGTTCATGATCGGGACGACGGGAAAGACGAATTCGATCGTCGGCACCGACGACGACAACCTTTACGTCTACAAAATCAACACGACCACGAACCCGGGGGCGCTCGCGCCGGTGGCGGCGCCGGCGGCATTTCCGTTCCCGACGACGTACGCGCCTTTCAACCTGGCCATGCAGCCAACCTCTACCGGTGGCGAATACGTCTACTCGTTCAGCCTCAACGAGATTGGCACGGGATACAACGCCGTCGAAGGTTTCAGTCTGGATCCGGCGACTGGGGGGCTGACCAAGCTGTCGGGTTCGCCCTTTGTCGGACTGCCCGTCGGAATCTGGGGGCAGTTCGATCAATCGGGGAATTATCTGTTTGTTTACGGCGGCACTACTCCCGACTTCACCATGGGCGTGCTGGATGTGAACGCCGGTGGCGGGCTGGGCGTTACGACCTCGACCGTACCGCTGAAGACGAGCGGCTACTGGGGCGTAGCGGACGTTCCGACGAACTAGATTGGCAGACAACGTTAGTTTTAAGACTGTTGACAGGTCAGAGACCCGCGAGTAACGCGGGTCTCTTTTTGTTGGTGGGGTGAGGGGTACAATGAAGGCATCCCTTCTGGCCGCAGGTGCGTTGTTTGGTGGTGCAGGTGCGTCGAGGGGTGCAAACCTTTTTGCGGTGCCCGACGTCTGAATTGACAGAGCGCGAAATGCGCCGGGAGTGAAGTTGGTTCCGTACGAAGCGGAAAGCGACCCTCAGGGGCTAAAGCCCAAATCGCGAGCGGCGCTAACGGCACGACTGGAAGTCGTGCCCTTCCCGCGTGGCGGTTGTTCCCGCGCGTGGCTCTTCCAGAGTTCGGTTGTTTCTCAGCGGATCCGGCTGGGAGTGAACGTGCGGTCAACGCATAAATTGTGACCATTAAGATCAAAATTCCGAAGGCGGGCGGGGAGGACGGGGGGAAGGGGATCCGGGGGCTGCCGCGCGATCCGGTGCTGCGGGCGGCGCTGGTGGTGTTTCTGCTTCTGGCGGTGACGTTTACCGTCTTATTTTCCTATTATTACATCAAGTACGACCGGATCATCGAGAAGCGGTTCCGGACGCCGGTGTTCAGCAATTCGGCGAAGATTTACGCGCTGCCGAGGACGGTGCGCGACGGGGAAAAGATCGAGGCCAAAGAAATTGCGGCGGAGTTGCGCCGGGCCGGATATTCGGACGGGGCTTCCCAAAAGGATCAGTCGACGCTGGGCACATTCCGCCTGCTGAACGACGGGATTGAGATTACTCCGGGGAACGAGTCTTACCACAGCCCGGAAGAAGCCCGGATTACGATCGTGGACGGGCAAGTGGACCGCATCGCCAGCAAGGGCAACGAACTTTCGGCGTACGAACTGGAGCCGCAACTGGTGACGGCGCTGTTCGATTCCGAGCAGCGGTCGAAGCGGCAACTGGTGAAGTACAACGAAATTCCGCCGGTGATGGTGCAGGCGGTGCTGGCCATTGAAGACCGGAGCTTCTTCGAGCACAGCGGGGTTAATTTTGTCCGCTTCTTCGGAGCGATGGTGGCGGACGTGACCCGGCGCGTGGGCTTGACCCATCAAAAATTCGATCAGGGCGGCTCGACGCTCACCATGCAGCTTTCGCGCGGATTCTTTCTGAATCCCGAGGACAAGACGGTCAAGCGCAAGCTGACCGAGATGCTGATCTCGGAAGAGATGGAGCGGAAGTTCACCAAGCAGCAAATCTTTGAGATTTATGCGGACTGGGTGCCGCTGGGGCAGAGAGGATCGTTTGCCATCAGCGGGCTGGCGGAGGCGTCACAGTCGTATTTCAACAAGGAACTGAAGGACATCACTCTGCCCGAGGCGGCGCTGCTGGCGGGGATCATTCAACGTCCCAGTTTTCTTTCGCCGTATCGTCATCCGGAACGCGCGCTGGAGCGGCGGAATCTGGTGCTGGAATCGATGGTGGAGACGCATGCCATCACGCGCGAGCAGGCCGACAAGGCCAAAGCAACTCCGCTGAAGCTGGCGCCGCCGAATGTGGAGGCCAGCGACGCTCCATATTTTGTCGATATGGTACGCGACACGCTCATCAGCAAATTCAACGAAGCGGAGTTGAACGACCAGTCGTACCGCATTTACACCACGCTCGATCCTGACCTGCAGAAAGCGGCGGCGCAGGCGGTGGATATGGGAATCAAGCTGGTGGATGAGCAGGTGAAGAAGCAGCGCACGAAGAAGATCAAGGTAGGAAAGAAGTTCGAAACGAAAGTTGAGCCGGGACCGCAGGCGCAGGTGGCGATGGTGGTGCTTGATCCGCATACGGGGGCGATTCTGGCGCTGGTGGGCGGGCGCGATTATGGATTCAGCCAGTTGAATCACGCGGTGGCGAAGCGGCCGACGGGATCGATTTTCAAACCGTTCGTGTATGCGGCGGCGATGAACACGGCGCTGGACGGATCGCCGACAGTGATTACTCCGGCGACGACCGTGACCGATGCGCCTTCGAGCTTTGCCTATGGCGACCAGATTTACGAACCGCGGAATTACAAAGAGGAATACCACGGCGACGTGACGCTGCGCTACGCGCTGGCGATGTCGCTGAATAACGCGACGGTCAAGGTGGCCGAGCAAGTTGGATACGACAAGGTTGCGGACCTGGCGCGGTCGGCGGGGATTGCTTCGGTGAAGGCGACGCCGGCCATGGCGCTGGGATCGTACGAGGCATCTCCGGTGGACATGGCGGGTGCGTACACGACGTTCGCGAATAATGGAGTGAGGCTGTCACCCATTCTGCTGCGATCGGTGCGCAATACCAAGGGCGATGTGATCGCGAATTACAGCACGGACCAGCGTCAGGTGCTCGATCCGCGAATTGCCTATGTGATGACCAACATGATGGCGGGTGTGATCAACAACGGTTTGGGATTTTCGGCGGTGCGTGGGCGAGGGTTTACGGCTCCGGCGGCCGGGAAGACGGGAAGTTCGCACGACGGCTGGTTCGCGGGATACACGTCGAATCTGTTGTGCATTGTTTGGGTCGGGTATGACAACTACGACGATCTGAAACTGACCGGGGGGGTGACGGCGGCGCCCATCTGGACTGAGTTCATGAAGAAGGCGGCCCAACTGCCGCAGTACGCCGAAATGAGGGAATTCCCGCAGCCGACCGGCGTAGTGGATGTGCAGCTCGACAAGGCCACGAACCGCCTGGCGACCCCGGCCTGCCCGGACGATTACGTTTCGGCGTTCATTGCCGGAACGGAGCCGCGCGAGACCTGCGATGAGGGTAAAGGATTCTTCTCGCGGCTGTTCGGAGGAGAGAAGTCGCCTCCGCCGCCCGTTCAGGCGGGCAGTAGCCAGGATCAGACGCAGGATCCGAAGAAAAAGAAGGGGCTTTTCGGTAAAATCGCGGGAATATTTAAGGATGACAAAACGGCGGCTCCGGTGTCTAAGCCACCAGACGGGCAGACTGCGCCGCCGCATTAGCGGGGGAGGGTGTTAGGTCTTGGGTGATGGGTCTTGGGTCGTGCGACTTTCTTCTTCCTTCTTCCTAAGACCTACGACCCAAGACCTAAGACCTGAGCTTTAAGACCCCACTAAAATGTTCGCCGGCTGCCCGAAACTGTGCCAGAATGTGTGCACTAGCTGGGGGTGGCCTATGTCGTCCTGCCCGAGAATTGTGCCGGTTCCCGTCTCGCTTCTCACCACTTTGATCATTGTCTGTGCCTTGTGCACCGTAGGGTGGGCGCAGACTTCACATTCCGAACAAGTGCAGATCAAGCCCCCGCTGCTGCGGGCGATCGAGCCTCCGGCGCCGGACGCGACGGCGGCGGACCTGGAGACGCGCGCGGATCAGTTGCGCGCGGAGAAACTCTACCTGGACGCGCTCGACTATTACCACGCCGCGCTATCCAAGAAGAGGGACTCAGCGAGTTTGCTGAACAAAATTGGAATCACCGACCTGATGATGCAGCGCTATCGGGATGCGAGGAAGTGGTTCGACCAATCGATCAAGGCCGATCATAGGTTTGCCGACGCGTACAACAACCGAGGCGTGACTTATTACGAAGAGCAGCGGTACAGCGCGGCGATCAAGGATTACCGCAGAGCCATTGCCATCGACGAGACGTCGGCGTCGTTCTTCAATAATCTGGGAGCGGCGCTTTTCGCCAAGAGGGCATTTGATCCCGCGGTGGTGGCTTACCAGCATGCGGTGGAACTTGATCCCGACGTGTTTGAGCGGACCTCGCGCGGCGGGGTGCAGGCGCAACTGCCGAGCCCGGGAGATCGCGCCCGCTATGACTATACGGTGGCGAAGCTTTACGCCAAGATGGGCTACTCGGAGCGGTCGCTGGAATATTTGCGGAAGGCGATGGAAGACGGCTACAAGGATTTCAAGAGCGTGTATAAGGATGCGGAGTTCGCGGAATTGCGCAAGGATAAGCGCTTCGCGGAACTGGTGGCGACGAAGACTCCGGCGCTGCCGGATTAGCGGTTCGCTTTGGTGTCAGAGATTTTACAAAGGTTTACAAAATTAGACGGAACTTCGGCGAGTTCTGGGGTTTAATCCAGTTACATACTCCTGAAAACAACAGGGTGAGTAAGGAGAAACGGTAGCCCATCGGATGCTGACCCGAGCACGCCCCAAGCAAGCATCCGGTGGGTTTTTTCTTTGAGCTTTTAGCTCTTAGCCTTTAGCTCTTCAGCTTTGAGGCCGAAACTCAATTCAAAGTAAATTTGGTGGCGTTCCCCCGGGGATTCACCGAATTGATTCTGGGGTTGGGTCAAGCTAAGATCTGACAGCTAAGAGCTTCTTCCGATGTAATCTTCCACAACTTTCTTCCACTTGCCTTGCGCCCTGAGGATGTATTCGACGGCGTCGCGGAGGGCGCCGTCTCCGCCGGCGTGGGGTGTGACGTAGTGGGATTCTTTTTTGACTTCGGCGCGGGCGTTTTTTACCGCGATGGCGAGGCCTGCGGCGCGCATGGCGGGAAGATCGATTATGTCGTCGCCGACGAAGGCGGCTTCTTCGGGCGTGAGGCCTTCCTGCTTCGCGATTTCTTTCAGGCAGGTTCCCTTGTCGGCAATGCCTTGACGAACGTGATCGATCTTCAAATCGCGGGCGCGCAGGGCGACGGTTTCGGAACTGCGGCGAGTGATGAGTCCAGTCTTGAGCCCCGCGATTCGTGCCAGGGAGTTGGCCACGCCGTCGTGAGCATGAAATCCTTTTACTTCAACCTGGCCTTGAGCGGTTCTTTCGCTGGAGGCGCCGGAAGGCTGGTGCGGGTCTTGCGGGACGAAGAAGAGCTTGCCGTTGGTGAGAACGCCGTCGACGTCGAAGAGGAGGAGCTTGATTTTGCGGGCGCGGGATTGCGGGGAAAGTTTGGGCATCGCAGGAATTCTAGCAGTCGCGCGGTAGGTGCCAAGGCTAATCCTTATCACCGTCACTTGGGCTGTCTCCCCGAAGATAGCGCAACAAAAAGCGTCGGAAGTTCTCAGATTTCCCTGCCAAGAAACTAGCCACAGGCACGCATAGCACTGAGTTGCCAGCTCAACCGGCAGCTGCAAAGAAATTCTTGCCCCCACGTGTCGTCTTTTGCCTGCCATTTCCGATTTCATTAGTAGAGACAGGAATTCTCGCTCGAACCAAGAACCGTCGCGTGGGGCAGTGGGTTTTGAGGATCTCGCCGACGGTCGGTGATGCGGAAGTGGGTAAGTGGAACGGGAGGGCGCCATGAAAAGCGAAGCCGTGCTAATGAGAAAGCTTGCAGTTGGGGGTATTGTGAGCCTTTTGCTCCTTGCCGGATGCGGAGGCGGCACCAGTGGGTCATCGATCAATCAGCCTACATCCGGTGGCGGCACTAACTCCGTCCCGGCAATCAGTGTTGTCTTTCCAAGCTGCGCTCCCGCAGGAGAGCCCGTTCAGTTGCAGGTAGCTGGGACAAACTTTGTGGCCAGTTCAGTCGTGCGCTGGAACGGCAGCGACCGACCGACCACTATGGATGCCATTAACGGACTCGTTGCTCAGATTTCGGCGAGTGATCTTGCCGCAGCCGGGACAGCCGCGGTCACAGTCTTCAACCCTGGATCCGGCGGGGGTAGCTCGAACGCGTCGACCTTCACCATAAACTCAGGAGCCGTCTTTCCGCAATCAATCGCGGCGGACCCTGCCGGAAAGTTCGCCTATGTGGCGAGCGGGGGCTGCGGAGGCTACGTGTCCATGTACACGATCAACCCCACCACCGGGGCGCTAGCGTCCATAGGACCACCGGTGCCTTCAAATGACGAATTTACCGACTCCGTGACCGTAGATCCTTTTGGCAAGTTCGCCTACGTGGCGAGTTCGGGGGATGTGTGGGATACCGATTTTGGCAGCGTCGTGACGTACACCATCAATCCCACGACCGGGGCCTTAACGCCCACCACAGGAGGGATAAACGGAAGCGGGAACGGAACTCCGGAGTTTTTCAATTCGGTGGCGTTTGCTCCATCCGCCAAGTTCGCTTATGCGGCGGATGGGGGAGCTTTCCCGGCGCCCAGCTTCGGCGGCGATTCCAGCGTCTCGATGTACACCATCAACAGCACTACCGGGGCCTTGACGTCCATTGGGATGATCGACGCAGGAACAGGTCCCGACGCCGTGGCCGTCGATCCTGCGGGCAAGTTCGCCTATGTAGCGAATTTCGGCTCGAACGATGTCTCCATGTACACCATCGACGCCACGACCGGGGCCTTAGCCTCCATAGGGACGATTGCTGCGGGAACAAGCCCTGACTCCGTAGCCCTGGATCCTGCGGGTAAGTTCGCCTACATGACGAATTTCAACTCGAACGACGTGTCCATGTACACCATCGACGCCACGACCGGGGCCCTAACATCGATAGGGTCGATCGCCGCAGGAACAAACCCTTCCTCCGTGGCTGTGGATCCTGCCGGTAAGTTCGCCTACGTGGCAAACTGGACGGGGAATAACGCTGACGGTAGCGTCTCGATGTACACCGTCGACGCCACGACCGGGGTCTTAACGCCTTCAGGAACGATAGCTACGGGGCTATCTCCTACCTCGATAGCAATCCATCCGTCCGGTAAGTTCGCCTATGTGACGAATTCCGGCTCGAACAGCGTCTCCATGTACAGCATTGATGGTGCCACCGGGACCTTGACGCTCATAGGGACGATAGGCACATGAAGGGGTCTGAGAGCGAGCTGCATGTAACTTCCGTTGTCAGGGTACTTCGCTATTGACTCGGGAGCCCAGCATCGACGTTGTGACCCCCTTAATTTGATTTGTTATTAAGGCGAATGGTTGGCGAAAGCTTGGTTTCGGGCTAGAATATCCGAATGCCGTCTTTTCCCGACTCGCTGGCCTGGGCCCACCCTCTCGTGGCGGAGTGGTTTGTGCGGAAGTTCGGCACGCCGACGGAGCCGCAGGAGCAGGGTTGGCCGCATATTCTGGCGGGGCGGACCACGCTGATTTCGGCTCCCACCGGGTCCGGCAAAACTCTCGCGGCATTTCTGGCCTGCATTGACCGACTGGTGCGCAAAGCGCTGGCGGGAGATTTGTGCGACTGCACGGAAGTGCTTTACGTTTCGCCGCTCAAGGCGCTGGGCAACGACATTCAGAAAAATCTTGAGGGACCGCTGAGCGAAATTCTCGCGCTGGCGGGCGAGCGCGGGCTGCTGATGCCGGAGATTCGGACAGCAGTACGGACCGGCGACACGCTGCAGCCGGAGCGTCGGGCGATGTTGAAACGGCCTCCGCACATTTTGGTGACGACGCCGGAGTCGCTCTACATCCTTCTGACTGCCGACAAGAGCCGGGCGATTCTGCGCGATGTGGAGACGGTGATTGTCGACGAGATTCACGCGGTCGCGGACGACAAGCGCGGGGCGCATCTGGCGCTTTCGCTGGAACGGCTGGAGGCCCTGTGCCACAAGCCGCCGGTTCGCATTGGGTTGTCGGCGACGCAGAAGCCGATTGAGGAAGTGGCGCATTTTCTGACGGGGAATCGAAATAGTACGGGCGAAAGCGCAACCCCAGCGGCTGAAGCCGCGGATCATTCGGCTGCTCTTACGGCACGACTGAAGTCGTGCCCTTCCCATGATCAGGTGGATGTTGGAGATGGAACGGCGTCCGATTTGGCCACGATGAAAATCCCCACTTCTCGCGCAAAGGACGCGCGAGAAATGGGGCACCCGGGGGAACCCGTTATTGTCGACATTGGGCATAAGCGGAAGCTTGATTTGGGGATTGAAGTGCCGCCGATGCCGCTGGGGCCGGTTGCGTCGAATGAAATGTGGGACGCGATTTATGACCGGCTGGTGGCGCTGGTCGAGCAGCATCGGTCGACGCTGGTGTTTGTGAATACGAGGCGGATGGCGGAGCGGCTGTGTCATCAGCTGGGCGAACGCATTGGCGAAGAGAATGTGGCGGCGCATCATGGTTCGCTGTCGCGCAAGCTGCGGCTGGCGGCGGAAAAGAAGCTGAAAGACGGGAAAGTGCGAGTGCTGGTGGCGACGGCCTCGCTCGAACTGGGAATCGATGTCGGCACGGTTGATCTTGCAGTGCAAATTAACTCTCCGCGGGCGATTGCCGTCGCCCTGCAGCGGGTGGGGCGGTCGGGACACTGGCGCGGAGCGGTGCCGAAGGGGCGATTTTTCGCCGCCACGCGCGACGATCTGATGGAAGTCGCAGCTTTAGTGCGGGCGATCAAGCATGGGGATCTGGACCGGCTGATCATTCCGGAGGCTCCGCTGGATGTGCTGGCGCAGCAGATTGTGGCTACGTGCGCGTCGGGAAGTGCTGAGACTTCGCGGGCAGGAGTGACCGCGCCAGACGATCGATCGCCAGACGATGGGTGGGGCGAGGATGAGATGTTCGCTCTCGCGAAGAAGGCTTACCCGTATCGCAATCTGAAGCGCGAGACGTTTGACTCGATTCTTGACATGCTGTCGGAGGGGATTGCGGCGCGGCGCGGGCGATATGGGGCGTACGTGCATCGCGACCGGGTGAATGGGAAGTTGCGGGCGCGGCGTGGGGCGCGGCTGGCGGCGATTACCAGCGGAGGAGCGATTCCGGACAATTCGCTTTACACAGTTGTGGCGCAGCCGGACGGCGTGGTGGTGGGAACTGTCGACGAAGATTTCGCGGTGGAGAGCAATCGCGGCGACATCATGCTGCTGGGGAATACGTCGTGGATGATCCAGCGCATCGAGACCAACGCGGGGCGCATGCTGGTGCAGGATGCGCACGGAGCGCCGCCGACGGTGCCGTTCTGGAGGGGCGAGGCTCCGGCGCGGACGCAGGAATTGTCGGCGCATGTGGGGGAGTTGCGGGAGAAGATCAGCGAAATGCTGCCGCGCACTTCACCGGTGGGATTTTCGGCGACGCAGCCGGAAGTGGCTAACGTCGTTGGTTTTCTAAAAGAAGAATGCGGGCTCGATGATTCCGGTGCGGAGCAGATGATTGAGTACGTGCTGCAGGGGCGCGCGGTGCTGGGCGCGGTGCCGACGCAGAAGATCATCATCGCCGAGAGATTTTTTGATGAGGGCGGCGGGATGCAGTTGGTGATCCATGCGCCATTTGGCGGGAGGATCAACAAGGCCTGGGGATTGTCGCTGCGCAAGCGGTTCTGCGTGGGATTCAATTTTGAGTTGCAGGCGGCTGCGACCGATAACGGGCTGAACATTGCGCTGGCGGAGCAGCACAGTTTTCCGCTGGGTGATGTGTTCCATTTCTTGCAGGCCGATACGGTGCAGCCCATTCTGGAGCAGGCGGCGCTGGATTCTCCGATCTTTGGCACGCGCTGGCGCTGGGATGCGAACCGGGCGCTGGCACTGTTGCGTTTTCAGAATGGTAAGAAAGTTCCGCCGCAGATCCAGCGGATGCGGTCGGATGATCTGCTGGCGTCGGTGTTTCCGGATGCGGCGGCTTGCTTTGAAAATATCGAGGGCGAGCGGAAAATTCCGGATCATCCGCTGGTGGGCGAAGTGATGAAAGATGTGCTCACCGAGGCGATGGATGTGGAGGGATTGAAGTCTCTGCTGCGGGGGATGGCAGCTGGCGAGATTCGAGTGATTGCGGTGGATACGCCGGTGCCGTCGCAATTTTCGCACGAGATTCTGAATGCGAATCCCTATGCGTTTCTGGATGACGCGCCGCTGGAGGAGCGGCGGGCGCGCGCGGTCAACATGCGGCGGATGTTGCCGGAATCGGTGCTGGAGGAAGTGGGAGGACTCGATGCCGGCGCCATTGCGCAGGTGCGGGAAGAGGCTTGGCCGGATGTGCGGGATGCGGACGAGTTGCATGATGTGCTGCATACGCTGGTGGCGCTGCCGGAGGAGGTCAGCGCGGACGGTGTCGAAAAAATCCCCACCCTTCGACAAACGCAGGGCGAGCTTTCTGGCGCAGAGAACGCGCGAGAAATGGGGCATCCAGCGGACGAGGGCGTTCGCCGATCCACGAACTGGGCTGGATTCTTCGAGCGACTTGTGGATGAAGGGCGTGCGGGGATCGCTTCGCTTGCGGGCCGGCGCTACTGGGTAGCCGCGGAGCGGGCTCGGAGTTTTGCGGCGCTGTTTCCTGGGGCGTCGTTTGAGCAGGTTCTGGCTGATGTCGAGACCGGAGATGTTTCCAGAGACGATGCTTTGCTTGCGCTGGTGACGGGGTGGATGTCGCATGTGGGGCCGGCTACGGCTTCTCAGCTTGGGACTGCGTTGGGACTCGGCGCTCCCGACATTGAGAACGCCTTGCTGCGGATGGAGGCTAGCGGGACTGTGCTGCGAGGAAGCTTCACTGGCGGCTCCGGCACGCGGGCGGGAGCGCCCGCGCCACAGGAACACGAGACGGAGTGGTGTGAGCGGCGGTTGCTGGCGCGGATTCACCGGCTGACTGTCGGGATGCTGCGGAAGCAGATTGAGCCGGTGACGGCTGCGGCGTTCATGCGCTGGCTGATGAGGTGGCAGCATGTGAGTCCGGGGACGCAGGTCGTGGGCGAGCGCGGGACTTTAGAAGTGCTGCAGCAATTGCAGGGATTTGAGATTCCTGCGAATGCGTGGGAGCGGCAGGTTTTGGCGCGGAGGATTGCGGACTACGATCCAGCGTGGCTGGATCAGCTTTGCATGACCGGAGCGGTGGGATGGGGAAGGTTGTCACCGCATCCGGCGACGGTGGATGCGGGCGGGAAGACGAACGGAAACGGCTCGGATGAGACGGCCACTGCGCCTCGGCAACGGCGGGTGATTCCTACCAGCGTGGCTCCGATTACGTTTTTTATTCGCGAGGAGGCGGACTGGATGATTCCGCGCCACGATTCCCAGTTTTCGACAAGCTCAAGGGAGGTTTTCTCCCAAAAACAGGCAGACATTGGGCATTCGCCGTCAAATCAAAACCCCCACCCTGTCGCAAAGAACGCGACAAGGGTGGGGCACCCGGAAGACGGGCGCGGCTTGAGTCATGGGGCGTTGCTGGTGCTGGAATTTCTGCGGCAGCGGGGGGCTTCGTTTTTCGCTGACATTGTGCGCAGTACCGGGAAATTGAAGGCTGAGATCGAGACGGCGCTTTGGGAGTTGGTGGCGGCGGGCGTAGTGACTGCGGATGGATTCGACAACCTGCGGGCGTTGATCGATCCCAAGCGGCGGGCGGGGCAGGGAAGCGGGCGGAGCACGCGTCCGCGGCACAGTTCGGGGCGGTGGGCGCTGCTGCATGCGGATGTGGCGGTGGAGCGGCCGCGCGCGGTCGAAGCGGCGTGCTGGATGCTGTTGCGGCGCTATGGGATTGTGGTTCGCGATCTGCTGGCGCGGGAGTCGAACCTGCCGTCGTGGCGCGAGTTGCTCATGGGATTCCGCAGGTTGGAGGATCGGGGAGAGATTCGCGGCGGTCGCTTCGTCGACGGATTTCTCGGCGAACAGTTCGCTTTGCCTGTAGCGGTTGAGTCAGTGCGCTCGATGCGGAGCCTGCCGTTGAGTGACGAGACGATTACGCTGTCGGCGGCCGATCCGCTGAACCTGGTGGGGATTCTGGTGCCGGGGGAGCGAGTGCCGGCGATCTCCGGCAGGAGCGTCAGTTATCGCGGAGGAGCGGCTCTGAGTGCTCCCGCTGAGCCGGCGATCAACAGCGAATCCGTCGCGAGCTGAGGAGTGTGCCCCGAGGATGCGCCCTAACTTAATTTCTTCATTCTTTTTTATTTATTTTTCCTGAAAGTTCGCTGGGGGAATGTTTGGGTTTTGCAGGACCTTCTCTGCGGTCATGGCCCAATCGTAGACCGTGGTTGTACCGTCCTGCAGTTCCTGAGTGAAGCGGAGATCGTACTGGCGGGGCAGCGTGATTCCGTTGTCGGTCTGGAAATCACTGAAGCGCTCCTCGAGGGTATAGTGGTTCTCGAGTTGACGGGCGTTCGCGATGTCGTTATGACCGATCGTGGCTGCCCTCCCCACCTTGTAGACCGTCATCACGTGGTGATGAGTCTCGGGGTCGAAGTACAGCTTGACGTCCATGGTGCCGTTGCTTTTTGAGAGATAGCCGATGGCATCCAATTCGCGGCCGTCGACTTTCTTTCGGCCGAGGTTCTCGAGTTTGACGTGCTGGGGGTCGACATTCTGGAGCGCCCAGGCTGTGCCAAGTTCTCCGCCCAGCAGTCCTTCTTTGACGATGCTATCCTGGCTTTGGACGAATCCTCCGAGCACGCTCCAATGGTGCGATAAAGTAGCGGTGGCGAAAGAGGCTTTGTCGCCGTCGAAGACAAATTGTTCTCCCCACCACTTGGCATCGCCGAACTTCATCACAAACTTCGACTTGCGCTCCTCGGACAAGCGCTGCCAGCTGCCTGGGGTCTCGCCGGTGCCGCCAAGCACCACCTTGAACCGGAGTGTGCCCTGCACAGCCAGCGATTTCACGGCGGCCCGCGCCGGGGCCGTGCCGATGGAATCGAGGTGCTGGGCAACGATATCTTCGGCCTTCGTGTCGGCGGCCAGGGCTACCGAAACGGCAGCCAGCCACATGCAAATCAAGGTTATGTAGCGCATGGCCAATGTCTCCTTGAGTCCGTCACGGATTCTACTACGAAGTTACGCGCCCACCACAACTGTCGCGCCAAAGGCTAGTGCTGCGGTTGGCTTCAGAAAGTAGTAACGCCACACGCGAGATCCTTCGGCTCCGCTCTGTCGAAAATCCCCACCTCTCGCGCAAAGAACGCGCGAGAAATGGGGCACCCGGATTTTCATTTCCTTCGGTGGGCTTGTTTGGCGCTCGGCAGGATTCAGATTCGAGTTGTTAACGGCGGACGGTCAAAAAAGTCAGGAACTCGATGAGGGGGTCCCCCGAGTTCCTGACATGCGATCTCAGCGAGAACAGACCGAAAAGCGCTTCCCCCATCGCTTTTGCCGAGAATCCGCATTTGACTAGATTGCATGCCGAATTCCAACCTGTTCGGGCCCTCAAAACCGGTACCCAAGCTCGGAATAACATACTTACTTACAATCAGTTAAGGTTCCATGACACTGCGCTACGATGGTGCTAGCCTCGACTCGACGGTCGCACTTACTATCCGATCCGATAGTCCTTCTAGCCGTTCGGATATTAGAAACCTACACAGCGAGGGTATGCATTTCGGTCAGCTCTGTGATAAGAAGTTCTACTACACGGAGTGGGAGACCCTGATTGCGTCCTAGACTACTGGTTACAACCGGCCCCTTAAGAGATTCAACCATTCCGTTGCCCGACGGGGAAGCCACGCTCGGCCGCGATCCGACGAATGCGGTAGCGGTGGTGGATCCGTCGGTCTCGCGCAAGCACTGCCTGCTGCGGCGGGAAGAAGACGGACGCTTTCAGATCAAGGACCTGGACAGCCGCAACGGCACCCTGGTGAACGGCCTGGCGGTGAAAGAGCAGTGGCTGCATCACGGGGACGAAATCGCCACTGGCGACTCAATATTTCTGTTTCTGGTGGAGGAGGAGGAACGCGTCCCGGTCACCCGCGTCGAGTTCGATGACAATCACACTGCGGCGGAGACCAAGGTCATTCATCCAAAGGAAGTGTTGTACCTGCAGCCAGACCGGCTGCTAAAGGAGTTGCCAGCGACATCGGAGGTGGCGAGGAATCTGGGGGCGCTGCTGAAGATCAGCCGGGTGGTGCACGCGATTCGCGATCTGGAGGAGTTGCAGGCACAACTGCTGGACCTGATTTTTGAAGTGGTGCCGGCGAGCCGGGGAGCGATTCTGCTGGCGGAAGGTGGAGCGCAGGAATTCAACTCTCTGTATGCCCGAACGCGGCAGGCCGGACAGGCGCAACTGGTACGGGTGAGCCGCACGATCGCCTGCCAGGTCATGAAGGACGACGTCGCGATTCTGGGAGTCGACGTGCCCGCCTGCGACAAGTTGCGCGATGTGGAAAGCCTGGCGGTTTCGGAAGTGCGTTCGCTAATGTGCGTTCCGCTGAGCGTGTTCCAGCGCGTAATCGGATGTATTTACCTCGACAGTACCAACGCCAGCAGCCGCTTTACGGAAGATCATCTGCAACTGCTGGCGGCGATTGCCGGAATATCCGCGATCGCGCTGGACAATGCACGCCGACAGCAATGGCTGGAACAGGAAAACCAGCGGCTCACCGCGGAAATCAGGCAGGAGCAGAGCCTGATCGGTGAAGGGGACCGCATGCGGGAAATCTACCAGTTTCTGGCCAAGGTTGCGCCCTCGGATTCGACTGTACTGATCGAAGGCGAAAGCGGAACGGGCAAGGAACTGGCCGCGCGCTCGCTGCATCGCAACAGCGGCCGTAGTAACAAACCGTTCGTCGCGATCAACTGCGCCGCCATCCCAGAGACGCTGCTGGAGAGCGATTTGTTTGGGCATGAGCGCGGCAGTTTTACTGGCGCCAGCACGCAGAAAAAAGGGCGTCTCGAGGTTGCCGATGGGGGAGTGGTTTTCCTGGACGAGATTGGAGAACTGGCTCCGGCGCTGCAGGTGAAGCTGCTGCGGGTTTTGCAGGAGCGCGAGTTCGAACGCGTGGGCGGCACGCATCCGATCAAGGTCGACATTCGCCTGATCGCGGCCACCAACCGCGATTTGAACGAAGCGGTGAAGGCGGGAGATTTCCGGCAGGATTTGTACTACCGGCTGGCGGTGGTCCGGTTGACGATGCCGGCGCTGCGCGAACATAAGGAAGATATCCCTATGCTCACGCGGCATTTTGTGCAGAAGTACGCCAAGCGTTGCAAGGTCAAACCGAAGCCGGTCTCGCGCGAAGCCATGGCCGCGCTGGTGAATTACGAATGGCCGGGCAATGTGCGCGAGTTGGAGAATGCGATGGAGCGGGCGCTGGTGATGGGATCCCCGGAACAGGTCCTGTTGGAAGACCTGCCGGAATCACTGCTGGAACAGCCGCCGGCGGCGGAGATCACCGAAGGAAATTATCATGCCAGCGTGAAAGAATTGAAGAAGCAATTGATTCTTAACGCTGTAGAGCAGACGCGAGGAAATTATATGGAAGCGGCGGCGATGCTGGGAGTGCATGCGAATTATTTGCATCGGCTGATCCGGAACCTGGGGTTGAAGGATGTGCTGAACGAGAAGTTGCGCGAAGGTTCGCGGAATCCGCCGCGGGCCAGGTTGTCGGGCGGGGCGGCGTAGGCGGGGGCTGAAGCCCAGCCCTTTGAAGAGTCGTTATCGCAGCGCTGAAGCGCTGCGCCACCCAAAATCAGGAGCGAACTGCGCTCGACGGAAAGCCCCTTCGGCTCCGCTCAGGGCAGGCTTGGGCGGCTGTCCCCACATAAACCTGGCACAAGCGGTTAAGGTAGTGATAGTTGTATCAGGCGGGCGGGGTCTAGATAGGTTCCTTGCCAGCGGACGGCGACGTGTAGATGAGGGCCGGTGGCGCGTCCGGTGCCGCCGCTCAGGCCAATTTCCTGGCCGCGCTTCACGGTGTCCCCTTCCTTTACTTTGAATTCGGAAAGATGCAGGTAGAGGGTGAGAAGCCCTTGGCCGTGGTCGATGACCACGAAGTTGCCTTCGAAGTATAGAGGACGCGCGAGGAGCACGGTGCCGTCATTCATGGCGGCGACGGGAGTGCCGGTGGGGACACGGAAATCCAGGCCTTGATGCGGGCTCTGCGCCTTGCCGTTGAAGATTCGCTGGGAACCGAACACGTCGGAGATGGCGGCGTCGGCGGGGGCGGCGAAGTTTCCGTCCCACTCACGGGCTGGTGTCACACGGTTTAGATAATCCTGCTTGATCTTCACGCCCTCTGCGGCCTGGGCCTGTTGCTCGGGGCTGGGCTCGGTGAATTTCTTCTCCACCGTGAGCTCGACTTTGATCTGCGGATAGTGCGCGCGGGCGATGGCGAACGTGCGTGTGACGGTCAACGCAGTCTTTGTAGCGGGGCGATCGGCGGTGAGTTCGAGCGGGTATTTGCCCGGGGGTGTCTCGATGCTCACGCCAGCGAGTGCGAACCACGTCTTGTGAGAACTGTCGTAGCTGAAGGTCAGCTGGTGGCCGAGCCATGTGCCGGTGAGCGATTCCAGTTTGGCCGGAGGCTTCACTTGAAAGAGGATGGGACCACCGTTGACCAGCGTAGTGGGCTGGGTGTGGATGGCCCAGGTGGCGGCGGAGGACGGGAGTGCGGCGGTGAAATAGAGAAATGCACCGATGGCGATGAGAGCGCATGCACGGAGCCGCCGGGCATTGCCCCCTCGGCGTGCTGCGCTTGCTCGGGGCAGGCTCAGGCGGGACAGCCGAGGCGGCTGTCTCCACATGGGTTCTCTGCGAGCCGGCGCGTGAATGTCTACGAGCAGCACTCCATCAGCGTAGCACTTCGCCGAATTCGGCCGGTCTATAATCGCGGGCATGCGTATCCGGAATCTCACTGCGTTGGTGGGGTTGGCGTTGTGCGGGATGGGAGTGGCGCAGACCTCCGCCACAACAGAGTTGCATGCCGACCGGGTGGTGGTGTTGAAGAAGGAGCGCACGCTGCAGTTGCTTGAGCACGGGAAAGTCGTCAAGACGTACAAGGTTGCGTTGGGCGGCGATCCGGTTGGCCCCAAGGCGAGGCAGGGAGACCACAAGACTCCCGAAGGCGTGTACATTCTTGATTTTCGCAATGCGCATAGTCAGTTCTACAAGTCGATCCACATTTCCTATCCCAACGAGCGCGAGCGGGCGGAGGCTCGAACAAAAGGACTCTCGCCCGGCGGCGATGTGTTTGTTCACGGACTGCCGAATGGCTACCGCTATGTGGGTGCGGCACACCGGCTGAAAGACTGGACCGATGGATGCGTTGCCGTGACCGACGATGAGATCGACGAGATCTGGCGGGCTGTGCCAGATGGGACGCCGATCGAGATCCGGCCATAATGCAATTCTCCTTGGTCAACGGTGGGACTCGTGGTCGCGGTAATCGAAAGACAGCGCCTTTGTTCAGCAGAACGCGGTGCTATCGGAAAATTCGACCAGAGCAGGCATGATCGACGACGTCATTGCCTGAGCGCATGAAACTTTACGCCGGGTCTCACCGTGGGCCTTATTCGCCAAAAGACGGGGAACCCTCGCTACGGCCTCATCTGCGCGGGAGTTTCCTTCCTTCTGTCAGCGAGCCTGGCATTAGTCTTAGGAACGTGGCTTGCCGTCATTTTGAGGAACCGGAGTCAGAAACGACTGACGTGGGGCGAGCCCCATGGCCTGCCGGATCAGGCGCTGGTGCTCTGTGTCGGAGCTATCAAGCGGATAATCACCCTGGCGGCAATCGAACGTCATACGACGGTTCATTGTTCCTCCCGCACTGGATAACCTTCTGGAGTTGGTAGTCTGCTCTCCAGCTCTCGTTCTCCGGAATATCTTTATGGGGCACACTCAGCAGACGCTCCTCGCCGTTCATTTACCAGGTCGTGGGCTCGTGTTGGTGTTTGCCATGCAGTCATGCCGATCAAACTTGCTGAACAGGTATTCGTGTGCACCAACTGCGTCATTGTAGTAAGTGTTGGGGGTAAAGAATTTGCGCTGGCACTTGGCGCAGGCTGCCATTGCAGGGACTTTATCAAGGTACCTCAGCAGGACGAAATTGCGCTCCGCCATGGCGGGGACAGTCTGGTTTATTTTCATGGTCTGCACTTGTCCCTACAGAAAAGCGATCAAGCCTCACGACGCCAACGCCGAACGAAGGGAGACCGGTCGACTGCCTGACATTTCTTACAAGGGCACCGAAAGGCTGTGTCGGTGGGAGAAGCAATGTGGCCGCAATTGTCACAAATCTGCCGTCCGGTTGAGAGAATTTTCATCGTCCTGAATCCCACGCCCAAAACACAGTAGGGACAGCGAGGCTCTTCCATATTTTGGGCCATCACTCGTCCCCTCACTCATTTTGGAAATATCACCGTGAAAGTATAGACGCTGGACGCTAGCGGGAATGTCCTCTACCGTACGCTGGGGGAGATCTGCCCCGGGTCGGCGTCTGACAGGGCGCTGGCGACCGTCGCTGATTAGCCGGAGCGGGCGAAGTGTCGATGAGTGCTATGGCGATGGTACGGCAAACTACCGTGCTGTAGAGGTGGCGGGACGCTCAGTCCCGTTCTCATCCGACGTTCTGCCGGATGGCTTCGGAGCGTTACACTCAAAAGCCATCGCAGGGCAATGAATGCACGGGCGAAATTTCAAATGTTATCTCGCCGGGACTCTTGCTAAGTAATCCGTGTTCTCGTCGCCTGCCGACAGCGCTTACCTCGGTTGAGTGGAGACGGCCGCGGATGGCCGTGCCGGTAGAGTTGGCGTGCTCTGGACGGCCTGGGGCGCAACCGACGGCCGCGTGGATGCGTTCCCGGTTTTTACCCCGCTGACCGTGGGCTGATTGTGCATCGTCGCCCTTCTGGGAAGACTTTTGGCCAGACGCTTGAAGTGGGCGGCATTTGCCTCCAACTGCATCCGGTCGGTGACGTCTACCAGGCGCTCGGTTTCGTGGCCACGGCGTTTGGCCACGATCTTGTAATCGAAGGAGATGCTGGTGGTGCCGCCGCCCAGTTCATGCACCTCGAAGCTGCTCGCCGTTTTGTTGGTGACGTAGAGGCCCTTGCAATCGCCGCCGGGGGTGAGGAAGACGTGGAAGTCTACGCCCGTGTTGACGGTATCGGCAAAGACCGGGTCCAGCCTGACGGTGACACCGCCATGATCCAACTGGCCGGAGCCGTAATCTTCCAGCCAGTTCTCCGCTGACTGGACGGAGTAGGTCTCCACCTGACGAGAGCCGTTCTGGGTAGCGGCCAGCGTCTTGACCTGGCCAGTGCAGGAGATGCTGCCGGTCTGGTTGATGCCGCAGGCGCCCGCTGGACCTTCGGCGCGCAAAACGGTGCCAAAGGCGCCGGCGTTGAGGCCTGTGGGCCCGCCGCTGTAGTTGTTTAACACGAGGATGGTTGAGTTGGCCGAGCTGTCGTTAAAGAAGACCCCAGCGCTTAAGTCGTCCGAGGTGGCGATCAGAGCCGCTTCTTGTCCGTTCGGTCCGTCGGCCCATATTCCGGAGTCTAAGCCATCGTCGCTATTCAGCAAGAAGAACGAGTTGCTCAAGCCGCCGCTGTTGGCAAGGCTTCCAAGCACCCCGATGGACCCTGCGGTTTGCGTCCCGAGGCTTTCGATTCCGATTCCATCGGAGGAGGCAGTCGCAGAGATCCCGATGCCGTATTGGCCTGAAATGGTCGCGGCAATAGCGGACGAGGATGAGATGCCGCCGGTGTTGGTCACCGACAGCATCGAGCCGAACGTGCTGCCCGAAACACTGCTTGCGCCGTTAATGGTTTGACCGGCAGTGAAGGTGTTCGAAGCTCCCAGTTGCGCGTAGGCGCTCGCAGCCACACCACCCAGTTCACTCGCATTGGTCGCCGTGATGTTGGTCAGCGCGGAGCCGTCGCCGATGAACGACGTGGCGGTAAGCGTGCCGTTTACGGTCTGATTCGCCGTGAAGGTGTTGGCCGCACCCAGTCGTGGAATCTTGGTGGTATCGAGATTCAGCGTGACGATGCCGCCCGTGCCTCCGCCGGTCAGGTCTGTGCCGGCAGTCACTCCGGTTATCGTGCCCACGCCTGGAAAGGTCTGGCCGGGAGCAAACCCGATGATGCCCTTGGGGCCAATCCGGAGTCCGGTTTCGGCGGGCAATGCAGTTCCCAGGCCGTAGAGCAGGTTCAGGGTGGCCGAGGGATTGGCGGTGTTGTTGCCGTTGGGTACCGCCTGCCAGTGGAACGTTTGATTCACCGCTGTGACCGCGGAACTACTGAAGGAAGAGGCCACAAAACTTGCGGGTTGCGAGGACGTGCCCGCGGTTGCGGTCGCGACTCCAGTTGCGGGCAGAGTCAATATTCCGCGGATCGTGGCACCGCCCTTCACATCGAGAGTGGCTGTTGGCGCGGTTGTCCCGACGCCGATCCGCGCGGTAGTTCCGGAACCAGCCTGCGTGAGAGCCGAACTCTGAATGCTGGTCGCGGTTGCCCAGAGCGGGAGTGTACCGACCGTGCCGCCGGTGGTGGTTACGTTCGACGCTGCTAGCGGAGAAGTCGTGGGCGCAGAGTTCTGGTCAGCGCTGCTACCGGAATTCGGGGGTGCTGCCAGCATGAAAGCGGACGGAGGGAGTCCGCCGATGGTTTGAGCGTCGCCAGCTTTGAGCGCGTAGGGGACGCTGAGCAGCATTACCCGGGGGAGCTCCGGCTGTCCCTGGGGTTGCACGCTGAGCCAACGGGCTTCGCCGGCGACGAAAATGTCAGAGGGTAATCCGGTGCTGCGGGTGGAACCGAGGGCGACTGAGTAATGGCCGGTGTGATCGGCCTGCACGTTCTGAGTTTCCAGCCAGAGGGGAGAGCCGCCCTGATCGTCCTTAAATAGATAGAAAGTGACGCCTACGGTGCCTGTCAGCGGCTTGCCACTTGCGTCGACCAATGTGCCGGTGAAGTTGATCAGAGTAGGCACGACGGCGTTGGCTACGGGGGTGGAGGCCGTTGAGGATGACTGCTGGGCGAAAGCGGACGAAAGGCAAACCGCTACCACCATCATGGACAACCAGGAGGCGCGTTTCATGGGATTTTCTCCTTCGAGATACTTGCCGCAAAACCTAGAATTTGAACTCGATTCGGAAGCACGAACGGATGGAACGACTACCACTAGAGCCGAGAACCGGCCGAATACGCTCGGAGATTCTGGACCGGACTTTGGCGGTTGTCAATGTGAAGAAGATTGCAGACATGCCTTCATTTTCTTCTTCGTGCGGGGTGCCTGGTGGGCGCGGAAATCGAAGGACAATGGTGGAAGACAAGTGGTCCATCAGTGGCCGAACCGTTGTAAACAGGCCCTTTCACCCAAAACCCCCAGCCACCGGGGCCGGTGGGAGTTATCTGATATACAATTCCCAGCCGCTAAGCGTGGTGGGAGTGTGGCGAGATGACTATGAACGTTTTACCGTCCGGTGATGGATCTTCCAGAATAAACATACGGCTCTTTATCTTCTGCCTGGTCCTTTTTGCGGCGGCCTTGTTTGTCGTTGCTCCCGCCAACGCGTCCCGCACCGAGAACGGCAATACTTTTGATGGTCCCGGCGGAAAGATCTATTACGAGGTCATCGGCAGCGGCAACGCGATTCCCTTGGTGCTGGTAAACGGAGGGCCTGGTCTTGACCATTCATATCTGCATACCTCGACTGCGTGGGACGTGCTCGCTCGGAATCGCCGCCTCATTTTTTACGATCAGCGCGGAAATGGTCGCTCTTCTCCTCTAAAAGAAGGGCAATCGTGTACCCTCGCCGACCAGATTGACGATCTGGACGCGCTTCGCGCACATCTGGGTCTCGAAAAGGTGATCCTTCTCGGGAGTTCATGGGGAGGATATCTGAGTATGGCGTACGCCGCACGCCACGCTGAACGTGTTGCGGGCCTCATTCTGGTTGATTCTGCGGGGCCAAAGTGGGATGAAAAAACGGACCTTGAAGACAAGGTTTACCCGGAAGTCATGGAGCGGGAAAAAAGCCTTGAGTTCGCGATGGAATTCCATGACAACGCTGCCAGAGATCAATACAACCGTGAGGATTTTTCCATGCTTTTCTACTCACCTGAAAAGCGCGACGCTGTCTTGGCTCTCCTCATGCCGCTGAAGTTCAACTGGGAAGTAAACGAGGCCGTGTCGCACGATTTGGCGCGCTTCGATCTAACCCCTGAGCTCCCTAAATTTCGTTTTCCCACGCTGGTCATCACCGGGCGCTTCGACATGAACGTGGCGCCCTTGTTCGCCTATCAAATGTACCGAGCGATTCCGGGTGCTCAGTTCACTGTCTTCGAGAAGAGTGGTCACCTTCCGTTTGCGGAGGAGCCTGATGCCTTCGCCAGCAGGGTTGAGAATTTTCTCGGCACCATACCTTTAGGGGCTGTGAAGTAGAAATCCGCAAACTCATCCGAGACAGGTGAATGCCTTGACAAATGGGCAAGCCGGAGCCCGACTGTTGCAATCAGGCCCGTACACTTATGGAGAATTGCGCCGCTGCGCGACCGAATAGTCCTCGGTACTGAGCTACGTTGCAGTGACTACGCGGTGGACTATGGGGCATCCGCTCCCGGTCCCACAGCCACGACAAAATAGGTGGCCGGAGTCGAGCCGACATTCTTAATGCCGTGCTCGTCGTTGGAATGAACAAATCCTACCGAACCCGACCCCATCACATGGCTCGTGCCATTGATCGTGAGCTCTACCGTACCTTCCCGAATGAGCCACATTTCGCTGTGCACGTGGTGATGAGGGGCGTGCGGTATTCCGCCCGGCGGCAATGTGGTTTCGTGCACTTCCAGCGACTCGGCCGTGGCCAGTTTGCCCTTCAGAACCGAGCGGAATTCCGCGCCGTTTGCAGTTTTCACTGACAGTTCGCTGAACGGGTAAGTAGCCGAGGGCAGGGAATTGTCCTGATTCGACAAACCCAGTTTCGGCAAACCTTCTAGTTCAACCGCGCTCGAAACCAATCCCGAGATCAGGAAAAGCACTTCTCGTCGAGTAGTCGACATCCGGGTCCTCCTGAGAAAAAGGTTCCTCGTTGGGCTAGGCATGATAGCAGACGATGGCTCGCCGCAAAACCTTGCTATGGGGGCAATGGGTGATTTGGCGCCTTACCAACAGACTTCATGGTACGAGAGCGCTTTGCGGTCCCACGCTGCAAGACGCGCCTAAGGGCACTCGCCCTGTCTGATTTGTCGGGAGATTTGGTGGACCTGGTCGGGATCGAACCGACGACCTCTTCCATGCCATTAGCCCGTATTAAGAAATCCAACAACTTACAGCGCCCAGAGGACCGTCTTTTGGGTTTTTGTACCCGCAACACAGGTAAGCACCACAGGTAAAAGCGCAGGTATATTTGAGCTATTGCAGCTTTGCGTACTCCGCCTTCGCTTGTTTCAGGACGGGGTTGTCACTTGACATCGCGGATCAGCACCACGTCACTGCTGTCTCTGCCCCGGCTCATGAGAAGCCGCTTGCCGTCGCGAGACAGCGAAAAGCCTCCGATCCTTTCGTCGTTGAAATGGGTGACCTGTTTCGCTGCTCCCTCTTTGATGGGTTGGTTCCAGAGGTTCGAGACACCGGCCTCAGTCTTGGTGTAAAGGAACGAATGGCCGTCGTTCAACCACTGAACGGGTCCAACAGGAATGTCGAATCTCTGCATAGACCCAGTCTCAAACGCAAAAATTGCCACTCCCATGCTTGGCGACGCTGAGGAATCCTGATAGGAAAAAGCCAGTATTTTGCCATCGGGCGAGACCGCCGGAAACCCAATGTAATCCTTATTCTTCGCGGCAAAGACACAGACTGGACTGCCTCCCTCAATCGGAAGTTTCCAGATTCCACCCTCGGGACCGCGTTTGCCGTAGAACACCCACTTGCCATCTGGCGAAAAACCGGGTCCATCGTATAGCGAGTCCCACTCGCTGTTGGTTAATTGTGCGAGATTATTTCCGTCAAGATCGACTCGCCAAAGGTGAACACTGCCAGATCGGCCGGAGAGAAAGACAATGTGATGCAGGTCGGGAGAGATTTTGGGTCCTAGCATTATTGCGTCAACCTCCATCAACTGTTTCGAGTTGGTTCCGTCGGGTTCTGCCGTCATTATTGTGCTGGAGGCGCTGCCCGTAAATTTTTCGTACATGATTCTCCCATCGGGATTCCACGCAACTTCACCCGAACTACCGTCCGAGGTTATGGGCTTGGCGCGATCCGCATCGGTAAACGGTGCGAGCCAAACGTCAACATCACCTTTCGATTGCACTGTTGCTATGGCGCTGGAATTGCCCAGACTGATTCCCATGTAGTT
>Ga0070733_10000728_pt1 | contig 25817 bp, 20 predicted proteins | sample Coa_R1_9_FD_66450 | JGI IMG/M metagenome (GOLD analysis project Ga0070733, IMG submission 66450) | Surface soil microbial communities from Centralia Pennsylvania, which are recovering from an underground coalmine fire - Coalmine... | ecosystem: Environmental > Terrestrial > Soil > Unclassified ...
AAATCCAGCGGTCCCCGGAGCACGTCGCGCCAGCCATCCCCAGCTCATGCGAGCGCGATCGCCTCCTATAACGGCTGGTGACCCCATTATTTGCTCTCTCCGCGAAATACGCAGCAATTTTCCGTTTTCCGGGATCTTCATAAGATTCGTCCTGGGTTGACAGCCTCTCCCATGGCGTGACCGAGCCAGACCGCGACGAGGCAGAACGACGGAGAGAAGGATATTCGCCCTGGCATAGAGCCACTCTCCGTCGCTGGCCAGAAGCAGCATTTGAGAGCTGAGAGATGAGAAGGTGGTATATCCCCCCCACTACGCCGATTAACATGAACTGCCGATCTACGCAGGCACCAGAAAGTCCTTCCGCCCCGGTGAGGGTTCCTAGAAAGCCGATCCCAGAGACCCTGTGACATTGATCAGCAAGGTGCCGAACGGAAAAGTCTCCCCGACGCGCTGCGCCACCCAGTCCGATAGCCAGTAACGGCCCACCCCACCCATCGCGGAGCCCAGAGCCACCTACAGACAGATCAGCATCACTGCGCCGTCCATTCCGTCTAGGAATTTCCCTGTTTGTAGGACCGTAGATCTCTAAAGTATTCCTAAGCTACCGGGTGGTCGCCCCCGGAGGCGGACAAGACATGGGCGCCCATTTGAGCATCACCCCGCTGCGGTCTTTCGGCTCAGGCGCTTCACGCTCTTAACCTGTTCGAATCTCCTCATCCGATATGGCGACGTATAACTGCCTCGCTTCGACATCGAAGGTAATGACCCGAAATACCGCGCACCGTTCGTGCGATCTCGCGTGATTGGATATTGGAGACTCGGCTCCTCTTCCTTGACTTGATACCCCCGAATCGTCAAGATGTCATCTAAAAGCTGCTTGATAGGTCATTCAAACTAAATGTCTCCAGGAGGAACAAAGACCACCTGAACTGGACCGAACAGCCACCCAGTAGCACCACCGGCGTTTTCTTCCTCTCTTACCGATTTATGAAGGAGTAAATCAACGGGGGGTGGTAATCGGCCTAAGCAAAGAGCGCCTGGATTCAATGGCCCTCCGGGCCGATATTCAACAGTCCTTTGGGAGGATTCGCGATGCTGGTTCATCTTGTCGCCGATTACGGCCATGCCGATCTCGCATTTGCTGAGGTCATCCAACGGATTCGATTGTGGATACCCGGCGCAGAGCCGGTCCCCACCTCGGTCCCGGCTTTCTCCACCTTGGCGACGGGCTTCTGCATCGGACAGCTGGGACTTAACGCCGCCCCTCCCGGCACCTTGATTTTTCACAATGTCGCTCCGCGAGCGGACAACCCAGGACTGCGCCCCGAGAACGCGGGAGAGCCTCTCGCGTTCGGCCTCTTGCCGGGGGGTGTTCGGGTCATCGGACCCCAGGCAGGATATACGTTCTCTTTCATTCGCGATTTAGCGCAGGAGCTGAGGTGGGTTTCAGTCACCGGGGATGGTTCGCAATTTCGTTCGCGGGATTTTTTTCCGAAAGCGGCGGCGGACATCCTGGCCGGCTCGCCGGATATCTTGGGGGAACGGATTGGGCCGGGTGTGATCCCGGATATTCCGAAAAGCGAAATTGCCTATATCGACGGCTATGGAAACCTCAAGACGACGATCAGACGGAGCGAGATTCCCTCCCGCCTCGGAGCCGAGATGCAGCTTCGCATCGGGGAAACCGTGAACAACGTGATCCGAACCGACGAAGTATTTGGGGTTAGGCCGGGCCAGATCGCGTTTTCTCCGGGAAGTAGCGGATGGACAAACGCAAAGGGAGAGCAGATCCGTTGGATGGAGATCTTCCTGCGCGGCGGAAGCGCGTGGGAGCGATTCGGCCGCCCGGAGGTCGGAACCCCCATTTCGAACTTGGAAGCAGGATCGACAGAAGGTCTCCTCCTCTGATCGCTCGAACTCGGCCGGCGGGCGGAATTGACAGAGCCGGCCCCGGCGGTTACCTTCTATGCGATGGAGAATTCATTGCCGTTCTGTTTTCTTTCCTGCCTCATTCTTTCACTGACCGATCCGGCCGCCGCCTCAGACGAGATCTACCGTTATATCGATCATCACGGCGTGGTCTCCTACACCGACAATCTCGAAAAGGTTCCCGAAGCCCAGCGGCCGGACGTTCAGATCATACCGGTTGCGCCCTCCCCTCCGGCCAAGGCACCCACGACCGCCGAGAGCCGGGGCGCCGACAAATGGGAGTGGCTCGGGCGGCCCTTTGTCAAACCCCTCCTGTTCTTCGCCGCCCTTTCCCTGCTGATGCTCCTGGTCCAAGGTCGAACCCAAAACCTGTGGCTTCACCTGGCCATCAAGCTGCTATTCATCGGGCTTCTTGGGGCGGTCGTCTATATCACCCTTCTGCAACCCGGCAGCCTCTCCCAGGACAGCGTGTCAAAGAAGGTCGGCCGTCAAGCCGATGCAATCCAGAAAAGGCTCACCGCGCACGAGGGGACCCTCGATTCGATCGATCCGTCTTCCGAATCATCAGAAGATACAGATCATTAAGTGGGATGCGCGTGGGACCGGTAAAGAGTAAGCCCTTCATCTGCTCGAAGAAGGAATAGGAGTCGTTGTTTTCGAGCATCCGGGTCGCATCGATTCCCCTTCGCCCCGCTCGTCCGACGGTCTGTCCATTTGCGAACGCCCCGGCCGCCGCGAGTGCTCCCCTGGGAGGAGGGCCGTCCGTCCCGTCCGTCGAAATCGCTGCAAGGAAAATACCCGGCAGCCCCTGGATCTCCAGTGCTCCCGACAGCACGAACTCCTGACAGCGTCCTCCTCTTCCTTGTCCTGTGACGGTGACCGTTGTTTCTCCCCCTGAGATGAGACAGACGGGGGGCACAAAGGGTCTGCCGGATTGAACGATCTCCCGGGCCAGGGCGCCGAACACTTTTCCCGCCTCCCGAGCTTCAGCGTTAAGACTGGCGGTTAAGATCACCGCACGGGCACCCGATCGAGCCACCGTGCGCGCGGCCGCCTTCAATATCTCCCGGTTGCTCCCGATCAGGACATTCTGTACCTGGCGCAGGAGAGGGTCTTTTGGCTTGACCGTCTCGGGAATCCGTCCCCGGTGCCCCCGTAGAAGACGGCTCCGGATGGATAAAGGGGCCTTCAACCAGAGATGATAGCGCCGCAGGACGGAGATGGCCTCCTGATAGCGGCTCGGATCGGCCTCGGTTGGACCGGACGCAATCACATCGATTCGATCCCCCACAACATCCGAGAGGATCAATGAGATCAAAGGGCACCGGGCGATCCGAAGAAGACCTCCCCCTTTGATTCTGGAAAGATGCTTTCTCACCGAATTGATCTCCTGGATCGTGGCGCCCGACCGAAGGAGCCCCTCGGTGATCCTCTGCTTACTCCGAAGCGAAATCCCGTGGGCCGGTGCGGGAAGTAAAGATGAACCGCCCCCCGAGATCAGGACGAAGGCCAGATCGGTTGGATGAACGCGCGTGAGAAGGTTCTCTATTTCTCTCAGCGCCTTGGCCCCCGCCCGGTCGGGGAGAGGGTGGCCTGCTTCACGCACGACCACGTTGGGGAGGGTCCCGCCGTAACCCGATTTCGTGACGACAATGCCTCCGGCCACCCGCTCGCCCAGGATATCCTGGAGGGCTCGTGCCATCGGAATCACCCCTTTACCGGCCCCGACGATCCAGAACCGGACCCGTGGGCCGAGCCGATAGATCCGGCCGTTGACCCGAAGCGATCCACCTCGAAGCGATACGACCTTTCGAACCGCGCGGCCAGGATCCCCGGCATCGAGGACCGCGGCGATGAGTGCGGAGAGGAGCTTTCGATCGGACATCTTTTCAAACCCGGCCAGAGGAAAGCCACCGCAATGGGACGACCGCCGGCAAAAAAAAGGCCGCTCCAGGCGGCCATTTAACGCGGTCCACTGTAAGGAAGCGGACCTATTTTTTCTTGATGGGCACCGCCTTCTCCCAGTCCGCCAAGAATTTCTTCAGGCCGATATCGGTCAGCGGATGCTTCAGCAGCTGTTGAAGAATCGGGAAGGGCATCGTTGCGATATCCGCACCCAGCATCGCCGCCTCGACGACATGAACCGGGTTTCGAATGCTGGCGACCAGAACCTCGGTCGGAAAGTCATAATTTGAAAAGATTGTCACAATCTGCTTGATCAGCTCCATCCCAATCTGCGAGATATCGTCGAGGCGTCCGATGAATGGGCTGACGTAGGCCGCACCCGCCTTGGCGGCCAGAATGGCTTGCGTCGCCGAAAAAATCAGGGTGGTGTTCACCCGGATCCCTTCGCCCGAGAGGCGCCGAATCGCCTTCAACCCCTCCGGAATCATCGGGATCTTGACCACCACATTCTTATGAATCCGGGCGAGGCCCTTTCCCTCCGCCACCATTTCCTTTTCGGTCGTCCTGAGAACTTCCGCGGAAATCGGGCCGTCGACGATCGCGCAAATTTCCTCGATCAATTTTTTAAAATCTTTTCCTTCTTTGGAAACAAGAGACGGGTTTGTGGTCACTCCATCGATGAGCCCCAAAGCAGCCGATTCCCGGATCTCTTCGAGATTGGCGGTGTCTAGAAAGAATTTCATCATGGCCTCCGTCCGCGCCTGAAAACTTGGGCGTTCACCGGTCGCTATGCCTCTGCGGGTCACCCTTGGGGCTTTAGCGGCTCTCCCTTTCCCAGCTCTTGAATCTTACTCTCGAGCTCATCGGCGATCGCGGCATCCTTAGCGTCCCGCAGAGCTTCCGAAAAGAGGGTGTCCTCGTTCAACCACTTGTGATATTGGTCCGCGGAAACCCCGGAGGCCCGGCCCACCTCGTCGATGTTCACCTTGGCGGGAACCTCGGCCTTGATCAGTGCATGACCAAACGCCTTCAAAAAGGCCTTCTTCTCGCCGCTCAACAGGGCGTATTTTGCTTCTTTGGCCTGATAAATGGCCACCAGCTTCTTCCAGGCATCGATGGCTCCGCTCCGGTCCTCTTTATCGTTCAGAAGGATCACACCGAGGTTGTAGAGCGCCACTTGTTGATTTGGATCCTGGAGGAGGACCTTTTTCAATTCGGCGATCGCCCGATCAATCTGGCCCATCTGGCGAAAGGACGACGCGAGGTCGGTCCGCACGTGCGTGTTGTTCTGATCGACGTCGAGGGCACGCTGGTAGTATTGCTGCGCCTGCTCAAAGCGTTGGATGTCATAATTGGCGTTCCCGAGATAGACCAGGGCCTCAATATCCTTCGAGTTCTTTTCCAGCCTTCCTTTATACTCGGCGATCTTCTGCATGATCGGAGGGGAGTCGGCGGAAGATCCATGCGGCGCTCCCGCGGGATAGCCCGCGGCCTCGGAGGAGCCCGGATGGGTTGGCGCACTCCCTGCGGACTGATCGGGTCCGCCTTGCGCACTCTGAACGCTTGAGGCCGGAACCTTTTCCGCGCGCTGGCAGGCCAGGAGGGCAAAGACGAAAATCAGGGCAACCGCCAAATCACGCATAAGACCATCCCGAGTTCGGCCGTATATTAAACGATTGCAGGGGGAGTGTCAACAATAAGTCCAGCTCACAGAGAAAGGACCGGCACGCCGGCAGCGGATCACAGAAACCCTCGGTCGGCGCGGCAGATCAGGAGAAGAGAGCAAAGATCCCAGGCGCCGGAAAATTCCCTCTGATCCTCGTGGAACCGAATGGGCCTCGAAGAGGCTATCTTGGAAAGGCCTCTCTCACGCCGCCATCGACGGGCAAGATCGCCCCCGTCGTCTTGGAAGATCGATCGCTGGAGAGGTAAAGAACGGCTTCGGCCACATCCTGAGGGAGAATTTTCGCCTTCAGGAGGTTGCGCCCGGCATAGAACTCCTCCACCTGATCGACCTCGATCCCATACGCCTTGGCCCTGCGCTCGCGGACCTCAGGGGACCAGAGGCCGGAGTCGAGAAAGACCCCATCCGGATTGACCATGTTGACGCGAACCGACACCTCCGCCCCCTCGATCGCGAGAATTCTCGAGAGCTGCGCTTGGGCCGATTTTGACGCGGAGTAAGCACCGAATTCCTTCCCCGGGGCAAGGACGTTTTTGGTGGCCATGACCACCATATTTCCCCCGATTCCCTGTTCCCTGAAGAGGCGCATCGCCTCCCGGCAGACCAGAAAGTGACCGGTTGAGTTGACGGAAAACGAGAGGTTCCAATCCTCAAGAGAGAGCTGCTCCACGGGGGCCGAGCGAGCCACCCCCGCGTTAGAGACCACGATGTCGAGCCCTCCATAGACCAATGCCATCTCACGAAAGGCTCTCCGGACCCCTTCTTCCTTCGTCACATCCATCCGCAGGGCGTGGGTGTTTTCCTCTCCCAGGCGTCGATTGAGCTCCTTGGAGACCCGCTCAATTTTTTCAACATCGACATCCGCCAGGATGACCGAGGCCCCCTCCTCCGCGAAGCGCTGCGCGACCACCTTTCCGATCCCCCCGGCGGCGCCCGTGACGAGCACGATCCTGCGGGAGAACTCCTTCTCGGGAGGAAGGAGAGTCAGCTTGAAATTCTCCATCGGCCAATACTCAAAATCGCAGAGCTCCTGATGGGAGATTGAACGAAAGGCCTCCACGGCCTCCGCCGCCTGAATCACCCTCAGGGTATGCAGATAAAGGTCGCGCGCAATGCGCGCGGCCCGGCGGTCCTTTCCGGTCGTGAACATCCCGACTCCCGGTATGAGGATCACGCGCGGATTCGGGTCGAGCATGACAACGCCTTCAGACTTGTAACGATTAAAGTAGTCTGTGTACGTTGTCCGATATTGCTCCAATCCCTTGAGAAGGTCCGTCTTCAGGGCGGAAAGATTCTTGGCCGACGGACTCTCGACAAACAGGGGCCAAGGCTTCGTATGCATCAGGTGATCGGGGGTGAACGGACCGATCTGCGAAAGACGTGGGGCATGCAATCCCCCGACAAACTCAAGAACCTCCGGTGTGCCATCATACAACAGGAGCATGCGCTTGCTCCGGCTGACCGTCCCCCTCAGAAACGGGGCGATGGCCGCCGCCATATTCCGTCGCACGTCGACCGGGAGCGGCTTCACCCTCTGTCTCCCGAGGACGTGCCTCCCTTTAGCCCGGGACGCGGTGAAGTCCTCCGCTTCTTTGACCATGCGGATCGTCTGCAGGTACGCCTCCTTTGCGGTGCTTCCCCAGGTGATGAGCCCATGTTTGTCTAAAATGATCGCCCGCAGATCGCGCCGGTCGCGGAAGGCCTCGCCGACCCGTTTTGAAAGGAGAAACCCGGGGCGAAGGTAGGGAACCAGGGCGACCGCCTCTCCATAGAGTTCTCGAAGTACCTTCGCAGCGTCGGGGGTGTCGGTCAGGGCGCAGATCGCATCGGCATGGGTATGATAGATATGGTCGTGAGGGAGAAAGGCATGTAGAAGCGTTTCGATTGAAGATTTGGGTGCGCCCGGCTCCAGGACCGATTTGGCTTGGTATGCCACCATCTCGTCATCGCTCATTTCCTTCAGATCCATGAGCGGGAGCAAATCATCGAGGCGCAGCGGGGTAAACTGCTTTCTGGTGATGCTCTTCATATCCGAGCCGCTCCCCTTGATCCAGAGAATTCGGGTCGGTTTCCCCGTATGGTCTGTTCCCTTCACCTTGATCGAAGAGTTTCCTCCGCCCCACAGGACGAGGCGGCTCTCGGCCCCGATGAGCCGCGAGGCATAAACCACGAGATCCACACCGGCCAGTCCCGCAGCCGTCTTATCGGACCACAAAGATTTCAAGAAATCTCCCGCAGGGATTGATCGAGGGCCCATCCTATCGGAATTGCCGCGAGGCTGTCAAGCGCGGGGCAGCCTTTCATTAGGCCTCATTTGCTCCCCCATAGAATCTTGACAGGACCGGAAGAAGTGCTATCTTTTCAGGACCAAAAAAATGTCTCCCGGCATCAGGAAGGACCTGACCCCCCGGGAGTAGATCGGAGTCGTTGATGCAAAAATGGAAGTTTTTACTCGTGGTCGGCTGGCTCGGCGTCATGACGGTGATATTTTTCGCCTGGCACCTCAGCCCCTGAGGCGTAGGAACCTAGGATTTTCATTCGCCCTGGTTTCGTATATAATGCGATGCACCATGGTGAAGAGGATCCGCAAGGTCTCCAAAAAGGGGCCTAAGGCACACTACGCCGTCCCGCTCCTGATGCCCATGACGGCCCTATTCGGCTCCCGCTGCGAAGGAAAGCCGTTCTGGTACCCTTTTGAGGACCCCTCCTCACTTCGGGCCGTCCTTTCGCGCCACACCGAGAACCCTCTGCTGCTGGCAGACCGTATTTTGCCGATCGGGGAATATCTCGGATGGAGCCTCCGGTCTGCACCCGGAAAGATTGCCGGGATGTTCACCCGCTCTGGTATCATTCCAATGGGTCCTGCGCCCCCCGAGGAAGAACCCGGTTCCGATCCTCGGCTCGGGATCGTGGTCATGGTCGCTTTGGTCAAGGGAGATCAACTCCAGGAGTTCGTCAACACGACGGGCGCTGAGTTCTCCGAAATCGACCGCGTGGCCTTTGAAAACCTCCTCGGACCCTCCGTTTCTTTGATTCCGGGACTCGATCAGCTCCTTTATACCCCCCCGATTCTCGCCCGCTCGCTCGATCGTGGCATTGACCATGTCAACGACCTCGCTCGGCATGCATTCGAGCGGGCTTCGGTTGCTTATCCGGGGGCCTTCAACCGCTGCGGCGTCCAAGTTCTCTCCTCCATTCCAAGCCATGAACCGATCAGTCTCTGAGCGGCCCGCGACCCGGTCCGCCCTGAATTGACAGAGACCCCATCCGGCGGTATATTCCGGTTGCCTTCGCTTCTTCGTCTCCGGGTCTCCGGCGATTGGACGCACGGGCGAGACTCATCTCTCATGATTCCTCGTCGCAATCAGGAGGGTCGGACTTGAAACAAGATCGGGCGTCAATCCGGGGTATGGCGATCCTGGTGGTCGTGGAGGAACCGACCCGGTCCAGCCGCCTGAGGGAGCTGCTCGAAGAATCGCGTTATCAGGTGCGGGTTGCCGCTGGAGCAGCCGAGGCCCTTGGGATCGCCGGGCGTTCTACGCCGGAGCTGATCGTTAGCGAGATCGCTCTGCCCGGAATGGACGGATTTGCCCTCTGCCGGAGGGTGAAATCCCAGAGAAAGCTTAGGAATGTCCCGGTGATCCTCCTGGGAACCCGCCCGACGCCCCGAGATATTATCCAGGGTCTTGAATGCGGCGCAGACCACTTCATATCCAAACCGGACGAGGAGGGTTCCCTCTCCCAGATCGCCCGGATCGCGTCAAACCGAGGACGCAAGGGACGTCTCGCCAAGGGCGGGATCGAGGTCTCCATCGGCGGACGGCGCCACTTCATCTCTCCCGAGCGCCGGAAGATGCTGGACCTTCTGATCGCAGCCTGCTCGGAAGCGGAGAATTCCGACGGCGACCCACAAGCCAGTCGGGAGGAGAAGGCCCCTTCCTCTCAAGGACCGGATGGCTATGTGATCGGGGAATCTCTCAATCAGTGCAAAAGCGAACAGGAGGTTTCGCAGCGGGCCATGGAACGGGTCCTTGATCTCCCAGGGGTGCAGGCGGGGTGGATTGTCCTGGAACCTCATGGATCGGAGACCCGGCTCGCCGCGGTCGGCAATCTTCCCCCTTCCCTCGCCACCGCAGCAGATTTGAAGCGCGACTGCTCATGCCACCGGAAATTTCTCTCCGGCGAGTGCTACGAGGCAATCAACATGCAGGCGTGCCCGCTGATCGAAAAGGTCGGGAAGGGGCGGGGATACCACCTCGCCATCCCCCTTCGGAACGGCGACCGGGTATCGGGTGTCATGAACCTGATCAGGCCTGATCTGGGACCGTTCAGTAAACGGGAATTGAAATTGCTGGACGGGCTCGGAAACCAAGTCGGCGCGGCGCTCGAGCGTGCACAGATCTACGAGTCCCTCGAACAGCAGGTCAAGGAACGGACGATCGTTTTAGAGCGCCAGGCCACACACGATAGCTTAACCGGGCTTCCGAATCGGAATTTTCTACGCGACCGATTGCGGGAGATGATCATCGCGGGGCAATACAATGGCTCGCCCGTCGCCCTGATTCTATTGGATCTGGACTATTTTGAAGTCATCAACAATACCTTGGGACACCAACGAGGCGACCTCCTTTTGCAGCAGGTCGGACCGAGGCTTCGCAATTTCCTTGGGGAGGCCGATCTGATCGCGCGGCTCGGGGGGGACGACTTCGCGATCGCCCTCCCCTCGGCCGATCGCGCGAGCGCCGAAAGGGTCGCAGCGCGGATTATGAAGGAACTGGAGCCTCCCTTCATGATCGAGGGAATGCCGGTCGTGATGGACGCCAGTATCGGAATCTCTCTGTATCCCGACCATGGATCCAATACCGACAGTCTGATGCAGAGGGCTGAGATCGCACTGCACACCGTCCAGCAGACTGGGAACGGGTATGCGTTCTTTTCCTCTGATTACGATCAGCATAGTCCGAGGCATCTGGCCATCATGGGCGAACTGCGCCACGCATTGGAAAGAGGCGAGCTCTTCCTTTGCTACCAACCCATCATTGAACTTCGAACCGGCTGCGTCAAGAGCCTCGAGGCCTTGATCCGTTGGCAGCATCCGAAGCTCGGTCTGATTATGCCGGATCAGTTCATTTCCCTCGCGGAGCGAACGGGACTGATCAAATTCTTAAGCTTCTGGGTCCTGGGCGAGGCATCGCGCCAGTGTCTTGCCTGGCGCCAGCGCGGACTTGAGGTCTCGATCTCCATCAACCTTTCGGCGCGAAACCTCCAAGACCCCCGTCTTCCGGATGAGATCGCGGAAATTCTCTCGAAGAGCGAAAACTCACCCGATTGGCTCGATCTTGAGATCACCGAGCGCTCGATCATGAGCGACCCCGGCCGCGCCATGGAGATCCTCACGCACCTGACCCAATTGGGGGTGCGTATCTCTATTGACGACTTTGGAACGGGGTATTCGTCCCTCTCGTATCTTCAGAAGCTCCCAATCAACTTCATTAAGATCGATAAATCGTTCGTCCTTGACATGCTGACCAACCGCAACGATGCCATGATCGTAAACACGATCGCAGGGCTGGCCCATCACCTGGGAATGCAGGTCATCGCCGAAGGGGTGGAGAGCCGAGAGGTGTGGGATAAACTGATCGAGTTCGGTTGTGACTCGGCGCAAGGCTTCTTCATGTGCCGGCCGCTCCCTCTGGAGCAGATCTCGAAGTGGTTGGACGGGTCCGCCTGGACTCCCGAGAAGGCCTCCGGGGAGAGAAAGATCGTGGGGGCCACCTGAACGTTTGCTTTGCAGGATCCTCTTGAAGGCGACCGGACGAGCGTCAGGCTGCGTTTGGCGTTGACGTCTCCATCCAGCGTTGGAAAGGAGCAATCTGGGACCGAAAGAGGTCCAGTTCGCGGCCGAAGAGGTCCTCGGCTTGCACCTGCTCCGCCTGGACTGGATTGATCGGGACACCGTCACGCATAAAGGTGTAGTGAAGATGAGGCCCGGTCGAAATCCCGGTCGACCCGACGTACCCGATCACCTCCTTTTGCTGCACGCGCTGGCCGACCCGGAGGCCGGGGGCAAATCCCATCAAATGGCCGTACAGCGTACTGTATCCGCCGAAATGCCCCAGGACCACGCAGTTGCCGTACCCCCCCTTCCATCCCCGAAAACGGACCACGCCATTGGAAGCCGCCATCACCGGGGTCCCCGCCGGCGCAGCATAATCAATCCCGAGGTGGCGGCGATAGATTTGAAGGACGGGGTGAAGACGGGACTCGGAGAAACCAGAACTGACATAGAGGTATCGAAGGGGCGATCTCAAGAAGGCCTTCTTTACGGGCCTCCCCTGCGCGTCGAAATAGTTAGGCTCCTCTCCGTTTTGGGCGAAGGAGAAGGCCTGGAGACGCCTTCCCGAGTGGACGATCTCCCCGGCGATAATCCGGCTTGCATGATAGACCCCGCCCTCCCGCAAATAGGCCTCGTAGACCATCCGAAACCGATCCCCGGAGGAGATCTCCTGCGAGAAATCGATGTCCCACGCAAAAAGATCGGCGAAGCTCGAGATCAGTTCCTGGGGGACATGGGCCCGCGCAGCGGATTGGTAAAAACTCTCTGCGACGGTCCCTTCCGCGAAACGCACCTCGGTCTTCAGAGGAATCGGTTCGGAAGAAATGCGAAAACGGTTCCCCTCCCGGGCGATCTTGAGCCGCTTCAGTTCACCGACCTCGTATTCCATCAGTTGGACCAGCCCGCTGGTCTGGTCGACCAAAAGATGCATCTGGCGCCCCGGGACAACCAAGGCGAGATTGGTCGCCTTCCTCACCGAGCGGACGATGGCCTGTATCTCGTGGGAGGAGACTCCGAGGCCGAGGAGGACGCCGGAGAAAGAGTCCCCGGGCCGGAAAGTATAGCTCTGCCCGGAGCTGAGGAGGGGAAAGTCGCCGAGGAGCTCGTCCTGAACCGTGGTCCGGGAATGGGAGGGAAGCAGCGGGAGGAAGAGACGGACATAGGACGTGAGCAGGCCCGCTTCGTCTTGAAAAGGTTCATTCTCCCCATACTGAAGGTAGAGGAGGAGAACTCCCAGGAAAAGGGCGACAAACGAGATCTTCCGGAACGATTCTGAGGTGAGAAGCGCTGTCGGAAACCGCACAGGAGATAAGGTACCGCGAAAGGAAACCGAAGGTCAAGCGATTAATGTTGATCTCGTTTTTCTTAGGTAATTACCCGTAGCAGAGTGGTCGGCCTTCGCCACTTCCTCCGGCGGACCCGCGGCGATCACCTCCCCTCCCTGGCTCCCTCCCTGGGGTCCGAGGTCAACGATCCAATCGGCGTTTCGAATAACATCGAGGTTGTGCTCGATGACGATTACCGTATTGCCGACCTCCACGAGACGGTTCAGGACATCCAGGAGTTTCTGGATGTCGGCGAAATGAAGGCCGGTCGTCGGCTCATCCAGCAGATAGAGGGTTTGCCCGGTCGCCCTGCGCGAAAGTTCTCTGGAAAGCTTGATCCTTTGGGCCTCCCCACCGGAAAGGGTCGTCGCCGACTGCCCAAGATGGATATAGCCGAGACCGACATCTCTAAGAGTTTCGAGCTTCGAGCGGATATAGGGAACGCTGCTAAAGAATTCCGCGGCCTGATCGACCGTCAATTCCAGCACCTGCGCAATACTCTTTCCCCTGTAAAGGACATCCAGGGTCTCCCGGTTGTACCGCTGGCCCTTACACTCCTCGCAAACGACGTAGACGTCGGGGAGGAAATGCATCTCGATCTCGATCAGCCCCTCTCCCTGGCACGCTTCACAGCGCCCTCCCTTGACGTTAAACGAATAGCGCCCGGGCCGATACCCCCGCACCCGCGACTCGGGAAGCTGCGCAAAGAGGTCCCGGACAAATGCGAAGACTCCCGTATAGGTCGCCGGGTTCGACCGCGGGGTCCTTCCGATCGGCGACTGGTCGATGTTGATCACCTTATCGATCCGCTCCACCCCCTCGATTCCATCGCAGGCCCCGGGGCGATCGCTTGATCGATAAAACCGCTGCTCCAGGTTCTTGTAGAGAACGTCAAAGACCAAAGTCGATTTTCCCGAGCCGGAGACCCCTGTCACACAGGTGAAGAGTCCGAGAGGGAACTCGACATCGATCGATTTCAGGTTATTCTCTTTGGCCCCCACCACCCTGAGGTGGCCCTTCGCCCTCCGGTCGTTTCGCTTCACGCAGATCGTCAGCTCCTTGGAAAGATAGCGACCGGTCAGCGAGGAGGGGCTCCCCTTGATCTGTTGCGGGGTCCCTTGGGCGACGATCTCCCCGCCGGCCAAACCGGCCCCCGGCCCCATGTCGATTACCCAGTCGGCGCTCTCGATCGTCTCTTCATCGTGCTCCACCACCAGGACGCTATTCCCGATGTCTCGCAGGCGTCTCAACGCCGAGAGCAACTTAACATTGTCCCGCTGGTGAAGGCCGATCGAGGGCTCGTCCAGGATATAGAGTACCCCGGTGAGCGACGACCCGATCTGGGTGGCGAGACGGATTCGCTGGCCTTCCCCGCCGGAGAGGGATCCGGCCGACCGATCCAGGGTCAGGTAATCAACCCCCACGTTGACGAGAAATCCCAACCTTTCCCGGATCTCTTTGAGCACTCTCTCTGCAATCTGCCACTCCTTCGGGCTCAGCTGGAGGTGGGCGATGAAATCGGCCGCCTCGCGAATCGAAAAACGGGTCACCTCTGAAATCGATTTTCCTTCGATCTTGATCGCGAGGCTCTCCGGCTTCAGACGGTCCCCGTTGCAAACCGGGCAGGGTTTCCTCCCCATGTACTCCTCGATCTCCGATCGAATATAGGAAGAATCGGTCTCTTTGTAGCGGCGGATCAGGTTCGGGATCACCCCTTCGAAGGGCTTGTGGTAATATTCCCGGCGCCCATCGCGCTCATAGTAAAATCGGATCGGTTCCCTCCCCGAACCGTGAAGGAGAATTCGGCGGTGTTCCGGTGAAATCTCGCTGAAGGGCATACGCAGGTCAAAGCCGTAGTGCTCCGCCAATGCCTCCAACATCTGATAATAAAAAACCGAGCTTCGACGCTCCCAGGGACGGATCGCTCCTGAGCGCAGCGAGAGGGTCGGATTGGGCACAACCCGCTCGGGATCGATATCCATCGTCGTCCCGAGACCGCCGCAGGCGGCGCAGGCACCATGCGGGGAATTAAACGAGAAGATCCGCGGTTCGATCTCGGGATACGAAATGCCGCAGGCAATGCAAGCCATCCTCTCCGAGAGGAGGAGCTCCCGCCCCTCTCCTAGGACGGTGACGATTCCACCTCCCATCTGCACCGCCAGCTCGATGGAGTCCGCGAGCCTGCGAAGCATCCCGGGCTTGATGACCAGCCGGTCGATCACCACCTCCAGGGTGTGGCGCTTATTCTTATCGAGGGCGATCTCCTCCGACAGATCGATGATCTTACCGTCCACCCGAATGCGGATAAAGCCCTTCTGCCGAAGCTGTTGGATCTCTTTTTTGTGCTCCCCTTTTCGATCCCTCACGATCGGGGCGAGGATTTGGGCCTTCTCACCTTCCGGTAGGGCCGCCACGGCATCCGCCATCTGACTAATGGTCTGGGCGGTAATCTCCCGGTCGCACCGGTAGCAATGCGGATGTCCTACCCGGGCAAAAAGAAGACGGAAGTAGTCATAAATCTCGGTGACGGTCGCTACCGTCGAGCGCGGATTTCTGCTGGTGGTCTTCTGTTCGATGGAGATCGCCGGGGAGAGTCCTTCGATCGTGTCGACATCCGGCTTGTCCATCTGTTCCAGGAACTGTCGGGCGTAGGAAGAGAGAGACTCGACATAGCGGCGCTGCCCCTCCGCATAGATCGTGTCGAAGGCGAGGGAGGATTTCCCGGAGCCGGAAAGACCGGTGATCACTACGAGCTGATTGCGGGGGATCTCGACATCGATATTCTTAAGATTATGCTCCCTCGCCCCTTTAATTTGAATCTTTTTGACTTCCATTCGTCCTCCGAGAGGATCTTATATTTTATCACGTTCCTCCACCGATTTGGAGGGGGAAAAAGCCCCGGGGTTCCTCGGGGGTCCCCGCCGGTGCGCACTTTCCTTCAACCGGATCGGACCAGGGAACCCATTCGCGCAGAAACTGCACGGCGGCATGCGGGTCTGTTCCTCCAGGCGATCAATTCCTATCCTCCGTTTCACCCACACGCCATTCTCCCGGCCCGGGAAAAGACTGGATCGGCTGAGTAGCCCGGTCTGCTTGTTGCATATGTGTCTTTCGGCGTATGGTCCAGAGTCGAAAGGGCCCCGCCGAGAGGGCGCCTGGGAGACTCGATGTGTCTTCACACTCAAAAGGGGGGTATGATGGATTTCGAGGCAAAATTTAAGACCGACCTAAAACCGAAGCCGATGCCGGGACTCTCCCAAAAGCAGATCAATGATCACTTTGATGTCAAATACCACGGCTATGTCACCACATTTAACGAGATCCAGAAAAAACTTCGGAAGATCGATCGGAAGACGACCAGCCCCAACTACAGTGAAACCCGCGAGCTCTATGTCGAACGGCTCTTTTGTCATAACTCGATCAAGCTCCACGAGGCGTACTGGCAATGCCTCAGCTCTCCGGCGGAACCCCCCGCCCCCCTGCGCCGGATGATTGATGAAGATTTCGGCTCGTATCACGATTGGCAGGAAGAGTTTAGGGCGTGCGGTCTCTCGGCAAGGGGGTGGGCGGTCATGGGATTCGACTTCGACAGCGGTCGGCTCTTCAATTTCGTCACCGATATCCACTCCATTGCGCCCTGGAATATCGCCGGGCTGATGGTGCTCGATGTATATGAGCACGCCTACTACATCGATTACGGGGCCTCCGTCAAGACATATGTCGAAGAGGGGTTTTTGGCGAATATGAGCTGGGAATATGCCTCGAATGCCCTGGAGCGCTATCACATCCTGGAGCACCGGCGCGAACTCCTAAAAAAAGCCGCCTGACCCCGGAAAGGGCCGTCACAGGCCCGAAGAGGACCGATGGGGCCGTTCCAGATTGCCCGCTCTGCAGGACAGGGGCATCTTGTTGACAGGACGGGGCCCGAAGTGATAGCTACTATCCATGAGCGCAACCCGGCCGAGGTATCAAAGAGCCCTGGAAATCCAGGACAAAGAAAAGCTGGTGCAGGAAATGTTCACCTCCATCGCCCGCTCTTACGATTTGAACAATACCTTACTCTCCCTCGGCCTTCATTACTATTGGAAGCGGATCGCGGTTGAGCTCGCCGCATTAAAACCGGGAGATCAGGTCATCGATGTCGGGGCGGGGACGTTCGATCTCGCCATCCGCGCCGTTCCTCCGGTGCAGTCCGGCGGGAGCGTCGTTGCGCTCGACTTAAACGAGAGCATGCTCAAGATCGGGCGTGCCAAGGCCAAACAGCACGGCCTGGACTACCGGATCAGAACCGCCGTCGGGAGCGCCGAATCGATTCCATTTCGGGACAACCATTTTGACGCGGTCCTCAGCGGATTTTGCATGCGGAACGTCACCGACCTGTCCAGGGCGGCGGGAGAGATCCTTCGCGTCCTGAAGTCGGGGGGGAGGTTCGTCTGCCTGGAATTCTCTCAGCCGAGCCGTCCGCTGCTTCGGCGCGTCTACGACTTCTATTCCTTTCTCCTGCTGCCCAAAATCGGAACGTTGATCTCCCGGGACGCGACCGGGGTTTACCGCTATCTTCCCGCTTCGATTCGAAAGTTTCCCGCGCAGGAGGCGCTAAGTGACCTGCTGCTCAAAACGGGGTTCAGGTCGGTCAGCTACAAAAACCTGTCCGGCGGGATCGTTGCCGTCCACATCGCGGCGAAGTAAAGGCCCTCGCTCCCATCAGCCCTGGCTGGATGGGCCCAATTCGATCCTTGCTCGACGCCTTAAGTCGTCGAGCAGATTCGGAACCTTTCTCTATTTTCCGGCCGGCTTCAGGGAGATCACCCGAACCTCTCCCAGGCTCGAAAGAGGGCGATCAAAGCGTTTTTCTTCACCCACCACGAGCGTGATTAAACTATCCGGATGGAGGTATCTTCGGGCGACCCGCTGGATGTCGTCCGCGGTCACCTTCGCGACATTATCGCGAAACCGCTCCAGATAGTCGGCCGGAAGACCGTCATATTCCAGCGACATTTGGCGCGCGACAATCTGACCGGGGCTGGAGAAGGAGAAGATGAAGGAATTGAGAAAGGAATCCTTCGCCAGATCCAGCTCCTCCTTGGAAACCTTCTCATCCCGTATTTTTCGGATTTGCTCCATAATCGTGGAAATCGCCTGACTCGTTGTCTCGGCCCGGGTCTGCGCAACGGCAACGAAAACCCCTTTCTCGAGATTTCCGGGTTCAAGAAAGGTCCCGACAGAATAGGCCAGTGCGCGCTTCGTGCGGACCTCCTTAAAAATACGGCTGGTGAACCCGCTCCCGCCCAGAATGTCATTCATGATCGAGAGGGCAAAATAATCCGGGTTTTCTTGCCTGATCCCGATGTGTCCGATCCGGATCTGAGTCTGGGAAATGTCCTTGGAGATGATGTTGATGCTGGGATCAGAGCGCTCCGGAACAGACGGAACGCTCTGATCCGCCACCGCCTTCTGGGGCCAACCGGAAAAGGCGGTTTCGATCTTCTTGACGACCTCGTCGCGATTGAAGTCTCCCACAATCCCCAGCATCATGTTGTTCGGGGAGAAGTAACGCTCATGGAATGCGACCAGGTCGGCCCTCGTGATGGAACGCACCCCTTCTTCCGTCGACTCGCGACCGAGAGGATGGTCCGCGCCGTATATCAGTTTGGCAAATTCCCTAGAAGCGATGGAAGAGGGCCGATCGTTCTTGCGTCGGATCATTTCAACCATGTTATTTTTCGCGACGACGACCTTCTCTTCCTCGAACACGGGGTGCATCAGGATGTCCGCGAACAGGGAGAGTCCTGCATCAAGATCCTTCTTCAGGAGATCGAGCGACGCGGAGCCCGCATCCGAGCCGATCCCCACCGAAAGGAGGGCGGCCATCTGGTCGAGGAGGGAGTCGACCTCGTCACTGCTGTGGCGCATGGTTCCGCCGGTGCGCATAAGCGTCCCGGTCAGTCCCGCCAGACCGACCTTCTCTGCCGGATCATGTATTGCACCGGTTCGGATCAGCGCCTGCAGAGTGACCAGCGGAAGTTCGTGATCCTCCAAAAGGAAAAGGACCATGCCGCTCTTTAACACCACGCGCTCGGCCTTGGGGGGATGGAACTCGGGAGGGGGAAAATGCATCTGCCGCGGATCGGCCCCCAGGCCCAAGGCGGGAGAAAGGAGCAGAGAGATCCCTATCGCGGAAAGCATCTGTTTCACGGCGCAACCTCCATCGTTCCTGGCGCCGACACCCCGGTTTGAAGTGCCGGCGAATGGGGGGACGGATCCGAGAGCTCTGCCCCCTGCAGTCCCCCTTTCTCGGAGCTCCCCTTGGGGACCAGAACGGCGACGGTCCGGTTCGTTTTGGTGAAGTATCGACGCGCCGACCGGACCACGTCCTCTCCGGTCGTTTTTGCGATCCGATCACGATTCTCCATCAGATAGCGCCAGTCTCCGGCCACCGACTGAACATACGCAAGCTCGGAGGCCAGACCGCTGTTCGATTTGAGCGAACGGATCAGCGAGGCATCGAGATTGGTCAAGACCTTCTCAAGCTCCTTCGGATCGGGAGGGACATTCTTTAAGCGCTCCAGCTCCGCATAGATGGCCTCTTCAAGCTCTTGGGTGCTATGGGGCGCCCGGGGAGTCGCCGAGATGACGAAGAGATTCGGGTAACGGCTGCCGGGCTCTCCGTTCGAGCTGGAAACATCCAGGGCGATCTTCTTGTTTAACACCAGAGACTGATATAGCCGTGCCGTCCGCCCTTCCGAGAGGAGGGCTTCGATGACGTCGAAGGTCGAATCTTCCACCGATCCGATCCCGGGCTTGTGATAGCCGATCAGAAGCTGGGGTTGGGCATCGTCTTCCACCTCGACCCGGCGCTCTCCGAGCTGCTCCGGCTCTTCGGTAATTTTGGCCAGGGCAACGGGCTGGGACGGGATTTTTCCAAACGAGGCTTCCAACAGAGGAAATACCTTTTTCGGGTCGATATCCCCGACGATGGCGATCACGGTGTTATTGGGGGCATAGTACGATCTGAAGAAGGACTGCGTCTCGGAAATAGTTAAGGAACGGACATCCGAGGGCCAACCCAAAGTCGGGATCCGATACGGATGAGCGGAAAAGGCGGCAAACCAGAAGGCCTCTCGAAGCTTTCCGGCCGGAGAGGTCTCAACGCTTCGTCTGCGCTCCTCCAGAACGACCTCCTTTTCCTTGTAGAACTCCCTTAGAACGGGCCGGCTCATTCGATCCGATTCGAGCGCCGCCCAGAGGGGAAGCCGATTGGCGGGGAGACTGATGAAGTAGGAGGTGACATCCCGACCCGTCGTCGCATTGAGTCCGACCCCGCCGTTACGGTTGTAGATCTCCCCGACCTCGTTCGTCACGACCAGGGCCTCCGCCTCCTTCCCGAGTGCGTCAAATTCCTTCTGCCAGCCTTGGATTTTCTTCGGGTCCGCACCCACCCCTCGGGCGCGTTCCGCCTTGATCTTCTGATCGAGCTGATCCATCCGCACCAGCAGCGGCCCCTCGCGGGCGAAGTCGCGCGTGCCAAGGCTCTCCGTCCCCTTGAAAGCCATATGCTCATAGAGGTGTGCCACCCCGCTGATCCCGGGGTATTCATCGACTGAGCCGACACCGTAGCTGATGTTCAGCGCGACGATGGGGACCTCGTGACGCTCGATCATCAAGACTTTGAGGCCGTTCGAGAGATCCCGTTCGATGACCCGATCGGCCAAAGACTGGGCATCGGCGCCCGACGGACTGACGCAGACGAACCACGCCAGAAAAAGAGGTATCGCCGGAAAGCGAACGGCCCGGATACCGGGAAAAGGATTTTTTTCAATTTGCATTTATTTCTCCATCAGAATTCTCGCCTTTTCAAGCTGGTCGGGGGTCAACAGCTTTTTCGTCTCGGAAACCGCCCGGACATACTTCATCCCAATCTCCTCCCCCTTTTGCGCGATCTGCCGAATTTTCACGTCGGAGGCGACCAAGTTGGTCCGGTCTTCCTGGAGTAGATCGGACAGCTCCGCATAGGCCAGGCGGAGCTCCGCCTCTTGAGAGGCCACCTGATGGCGGAAATCATCCCGGATCGTCTTGATCTGCTCCACCTGCTGGGGCGTCAAGGCCAGCTCCTCCCGGCGGTTGAGATACAATCCCATCAACTCCTTAAGATTTCCATATGCGGTGACATCCAATCCGGCGAAACTCCCTTCTCCAGAACAGGCAGAAAATACCATGAAGAACAGCAGCAGGAGCGTAGCATAAGGGCGCTTCATGATCACCTCCCACGGTTAATGCGCTGTATCCTACCCGAAATATGAACCTCGGACAAGGGCTCCCCTGAGGTAGCAGGAACAAGCCTTCGAATCGAGAGCCGGATCCCTTTACCGGGAGGCCCCGGGATAACACGAGCGGCTCGACCGTTCGCTCCTTGGACCCGTCAGAGTCCGGATTCCTCTGCGAAGAGGCCGAGACTTCGATAAATCTGCAAGATCGCCAGCTCTCGATCATAGAGGGCATTCGCATACTGGCGCTCGGCGTCGATCAGGGTCGAGTTCGCATCGAGGACATCAATGTTGGTGGCCAGCCCCACCGAGAATTGTCTTGAAATCATTGTAAAATTATCGCGAGCGAATGCCATTTGGTCTTTGAGGTTCGCCAGGGTCGACGTGATAGCACCGACGGTCATCAGGTCGTTTCTAATCTCCACGGCAATCTGGGCCTCCAAAAGGGACTCCTGCAATTCGACCTCCCGGACCCGGGATCGGGCCTGAGCGAGCTCGGCAATCCGGATTCCTCCTTCGAACAGGGGAAAGTTCAGGACGATCAACGCCGAGCGGTCGTTTCGTAGCAGAAACGAGCTCGGGGGGCTCTGATCGAGCCAGTTGAAATTCCCCTGGAGGGCCAAAGAAGGAAGGAAGCCGCCCCGTGCGGAGATCACCCCTTCGCGCGCACTCTGCTCGTTGAGGCGCTGGCGGGCCAAATCGGGGCGATTTTTCAATGCGCGCCGCACCAGCTCCGGCTCATCTTCGTTCGGGGCGGTCAACGGCCCGGGCTCTTCCGGATCGAAGTCTGGAGCCACCTTAGTCAGCAGGCTCAACTGGTTTTTGGCGGTGTCAAAATCGTTTTGCGCGCGAACCAGGTTCGCTTTCGCCCCCGAGAGTCCCGCCGCCGAGCGAAGGACGACCGTCCTGGTAACCTCCCCGACCTGAAAGCGCCTTTCGGATTCCCTGAGGTGCGCCTCTAATCGGGTGACTTCCGACTCCTGGATGGCGATATTTTTCCTCGCCTTGAGCGCACTGTAATAGGCTTGCGCCACGCTGAAAAGAAGCTGATCGGAGGTGTTACTCAGATCGTACCGGCTGGCTGCCACCCCCTGTTTTGCAATCCGGTAGGCGGCACTCGCCCGTCCGCCGGTGTAAAGAGGTTGGGTCAGGGTCAAATTCAATTGTTCCTCCTGGGCGGAGCGCAACAGGAAACTCCCAAACGGAGGGACCGGAGCGAACAGGTTATCGGGTCTTCTCAGATATTGGCTCTCTAACGAGAGTTGGGGCAGAAGAGCACCGAGCGCCCGGTTAACCTCTTTTTCAGAGCGGAACACACCCTGCTGGGCGATTTGAATTTCCTCGTTTCGGACCAGCGCCTCCCGATACATCTCAAGGAGCGTCACCCGGCGCTTCGTCGAGGGAGGATCCTGGGCCGCCGCAGGGCGCAGCGAAAGGCACAGACAGCACAAAAGACAGGCGGACACCCTCCGACAGCCCCTTCTCATCGCACTACAGCCTTCTTCTGAAGCTGACCGTCGCCGGGGTCAACATGGTAAGCCCGGGAGAAAGAAAAGATCGGCGCGAATGGCGTCAATACCGACCCCCTGAAAACAAGGGAGCGCAGGGCATGGACCGCGTAGGTCTCCGGATTGCCCCTCGCAAAAGAGCGCAGCCGGGGTGGAAAGCTTTCCGCGGGTGGACGGCGCCGCTCGGGAAATAGCAGATCACACTCAAAAACCCTCCGAAGCACCCGATGGTCCTCTGATGACTCACGCGGGAGAGTGAGGATGTTCATCATGAAAGGAGACCGAGGAAGGCCAGACCGATCACCAGCAACACCCAAAAGATGGGAACGATCCCACCCGCCGGGTGGATACCGGTGAAAGAACCAGGCCACGATCGTAGTGACAAAACATCGCCGACCAGGATCCCGACGATAATGTCGGGTTAGCGGCGTCGAAAGATGACTCTCATGCACCCCGAGAATCGGTCCATCACCAGGTTAAAGGCCCGGTCATCGTTCCCATAAAAATGGCCATCACGATCGCCCCTGCCACGAGCGAGGCGTCGTAATCGACCTTCCGATAAAGCTCGACGGATCGGACCTGAAGGGCCAGAATATCCTGGCGGACTAAACGGTCACTCAGCAAGCCTCGTCAGGGTTTCCCGGAATGTCAACGTCGTTGCCGATGAAATGGAACGGTTTACGGGTTCCGGCGCGTCAGAGGGCCTCGGCAGCAGACCCGGATAGCAGCGCCTTGGCTTCCGCCCGTACGGAAACCGCCTGGTCCGATCGCATCTCCCCGTCCCGGAAGGTCACCACTCGGGACGCATAGCGGGCCACATCCGATTCATGGGTCACCAGGATGACGGTGATGCCGTTTTGATTCAACGACTGGAATAGGGCCATAATCTCGATCGATGTCCGGGTGTCGAGATTTCCGGTCGGCTCATCGGCCAGGATTAGCGAGGGGCGCATCACCAGGGCCCGGGCGATGGCGACCCTCTGTTGCTGCCCTCCGGAAAGCTGATTGGGTAGGGCATCTTCCCGGCGTCCCAAGCCGACCTGGTTCAGGGCCTCCCGGGCCCGAGCGACTCGTTCTTTCGAAGGAAGTCCGTTATAAAGGATCGGCAACTCCACATTCTCAAGGGCGGTCGTCCTCGATAGGAGATTGAATCCTTGAAAAACGAATCCTATTTTTTGATTGCGAATTTGAGCCAATTGATCCGGCCGGAGCCCTCCGACATCGACGCGATCCAGCAGATAACGGCCCCGGCTCGGCCGATCAAGACATCCCAGGATATTCATTAAGGTCGATTTTCCGGAACCGGAGGGCCCCATGATCGCCACGAAATCTCCCTGGCGGATCGAAAGGGATACCTCTTTGAGCGCGAACAATTCGATTTCTCCGCTCCGATAAACTTTCCAGAGGCGTTCTACCTCGATCAGTCGATCCATTAGGGTCCCCGTGATCATGGCGCAAGCGGCTTTCTCTCAGGCCGAAACCCGCAGCTGCCTTCGTGGGGCTCATTCTAAAATGGAGCCCGAATGGCTGTCAACGTCTTCCCCCCGGGCGCGATCCCTGGAAAGAATTTAAAGAACAGAACTCCATGAGCAACCGAATCGAAGAGGGGACCGGAAACCAAAAACTTTTGTGACTTATTGATTTTATTATATATATATTTTTATCCAGAGCCAGTCTGGGGCCGCAACAAAAATAGTAGAAGCTATTGGAGCAGGACCTCTTTGGCCATAAATTTGTCAGAGCGTATCACGAAGAAGGAGGCGTGGTTTCTTCTTTTTCAAATTGACTTTATAGGGAACAGTCTATATATTTTCCTATATATTATCAAGGGAGGAATTTATGGCGACTTCAAAGCAGGCAAATTTTCTTTTGCCGGAAGATTTGCTCGATGAATTCAGAAAAGCCGTTCCAGGGCGCCAGCAGAGTAAAGTCGTAGCCGAAGCCCTTCGAAAAGAGCTAAAACGACTTAAACTGAAGAAGTCCCTTCAGGACGCTTTTGGAGCCTGGAAAGAAAAGGATCATCCCGAATTGAAGGAAGGAACGGAAGGATTCGTCCGCAGACTCAGAAAGTCGACACGGCTGACCCATTCATAATGAAAAATATTGTATTAGATACGGATATCCTCATCAATTTCTTGAGAGGTCGGGAAGAGGCGCGAGATTTTCTCTCTTCGCTCATTGATGAAGCAACCCTCTATTGCTGCGTCATTACCGTCGCCGAGATATTTTCAGGAATGAGAGACCACGAAAGGAAGAAAACAGAAGAACTTTTGGATAGTTTCAACCTCATCGAAATCACAAAAGAGATTGCCGAAAAAGCGGGGAACTATAAAAATAGGATTAAGAGTCAAACGCTTGAATTAGATGATTGCTTGATCGGCGCATCGGCTCAATCAATCGGAGCAATTCTTGCCACCGAAAATATCAAACATTATCCCATGACTGAAATTAAAAAAATGACCGTTTCCGGCAGAAGATTGAAGTGATCCCCATTTTCAAGACAAAAAAGCAGGCTGTTTAAAGTGTGCTGTTAAACCCTGCGTTGTTTTTGTTTTAACCCTGAAATATTTCTGTTCCGGCGTTTCATAATTCAGGGCCTGGTGAAATCTTTCCGAGTTGTAAAAAGTGAAAATAGCTCTCAAGATTTAACCGGGCTTCTTTGACCGTTTGATACTTAAATCCGGCGTGAAACAGTGTCTTGGCTGTTGGGCAGAACAACATTGACGCTGGTTTTGTTAACATTTTAGTTGTTGAAATGAACCTACCTTTTAGGTAGGTTCATTTCATGCGTGCTGGCGCCCGAAAAATCCGCACTCAATTTACGGCATCTGGCTTAACCCACTTCGGGGGCATTTATCTGTTTCACCAATTTCTCCAACAGCTGAGGATACGATCTTATCTGGCACGCCACCTCCGTTACTTTCAGCGCAATAATCTCTACTGCTTGAGCGAGATGATCCTGGCGCTGATCTATCCGATGATTCTGGGACTGGAGAAGATCGAGGTCTCCTCTTTGTTGAAGACCAATGGCACCTTTCAGTATCTTACGGGTCTTCCCTGTTTTCCCGACCCCACAACTCTTCGCCGATTTCTCATACGATCTCCCTCCGATCTTCTTCTTTGGAAGACCCATAATGATCTACGAAAATATTTTATCGTCCAACCCTCTTCACGCTCCAGCTATTGGCTGGATTTTGATTCGACTGCCAATACCCTCTATGGTCATCAGGACGGCGTGGTCATAAGGATACAATCCCGGACACAAGGGAAAGAGATCCTATCACCCTCTGGTGGTGACCGAAGCCCATCTCAAAGATTGCCTGGGAGGATTTCTTCGGTATGGAAATGCCCACACGGCTGAGGGAG
>Ga0070733_10000729_pt1 | contig 25816 bp, 19 predicted proteins | sample Coa_R1_9_FD_66450 | JGI IMG/M metagenome (GOLD analysis project Ga0070733, IMG submission 66450) | Surface soil microbial communities from Centralia Pennsylvania, which are recovering from an underground coalmine fire - Coalmine... | ecosystem: Environmental > Terrestrial > Soil > Unclassified ...
GGGATGCCTTCCGAGAAGTAATTGCTCGACGCGGGCCGTATCGGGAGCGACCTGGTCCGGCATGGCCACCTGGACATAAAGAGTGCTGACGAAATTTACTCCGGTGTAATCCACCATCAATGAAAACGGGATCAAAACGGAATTCACCTGGATTTCCGAGAGGCCGAAAGTTTCCACGCGTTCGCGGAATACGCCGATGATCGTGAAAGTCAGCTCGCCCAATCGCATGGATTGCCCGACAGGGTTTTGATTGGGGAAGACGCGCCGGGCAAGAGCAAGTGTGATTAAGCAGACTTTGTTCCGCATCAACATGTCATCGGGGTCGAAATATCGCCCATTCAGGATGAGCAAATGGCGAATATCCTGATAGCCCTGGGTGACGCCTTCCAGGTCTACAGGATGCTCAACCCCGTTGACGACGACCGTGGCTTGCATGTCATGGACCCCCGCGGCTTGCACGACCCCGGGAACAGTAGTTTGAATTGCAGACATGTCGTCCAGCGAAATCATGTAGCTCAGGGCCGTTGCTCTGCCAGGAACTTGCACGGCATTGGCGTAAATCAGATTCGAGCCCACACTTTCAATCTGCCCGATAATGAACTGCCGACCTGTAAGGGAAACCGTGACCACCAGCACGATGCAGGCGCTTCCGATGACGACACCAACGGTAGTCAAGAACGCGCGCAGCTTGTTAGCGCGCAGAGCGTGAATGGCAAGCATGACTGTCTCGAATCGAACCATTTCTATCGGTGCTCCAAAATTAGTGCGCCCAGCAACTTCCTCAGCCGCCGACGCGCTTCAGGCCTTCCCGCGCAATTTTGTCTTTGGGATCTAAATCGGCCGCGGATCGATATTCTGCCATCGCTTCAGTCCGCCGCCCTATCTTCTCAAATAATCGGCCCAACCAAGTGTGCGCTGCGGCGAGGGAGGCACGATCCTCGCGGCGAACCGGCCCGCCGGCGATGTAAGCCTTCAGCAAACTTTCCGCCTCTTGTGCATTGTCGCCTGCAATCACATCGGCAACGCCACGGTAATAATCGGTGCGTCTCTGGTGGGCGGCCGTAGACGGGATGGCGCCAAGCGCGGTGCGCATCCCCGCGAACCCCTCCCTACCAACGTAGTAATCCGCGATTTCAAGGTAAGGGGCGGCTTCCTTGGGCCGGGCGGCAATGACGGCGTTCGCTTCCTCCACAGCCTGATTCCATTTTTTCTGGTTATGGTAAAGGGAGAGCCGTGCCAGGTGAGCTTGAACGCTATCGATCGCTTCCAACTTCTTGATCTGATCTTCCGCCTTATCTTCACCACCACCCGCGATGCCGGGCGCGGCGATGTAGAAGTTGATGAGGTCTCGCTGCGCGGGAATATTTGAAGGATCAAGTTGAACTGCCTCAAAGAACTCACGTTGGGCCTTCCGGGCCAGTGAAAGTCCGGAAAACCAGCCGGACCCCTCGGCCTTGTATCCGGACGCGGTAGCAAGAAAGTGGTGGAACTCGGAATTCTTGGGCTCGAGTTCCACCGCGCGCTCAGCGTCGTTCACTGCCTGGTCGTTCTGCCTGAGCTCGAAGGAGGATCTCGCCAGCCAATAGTAGAGCACGGGCTGGTTCGCTGATTTGGCGATTTCTGCGCGTAGAACAGCTTGCGCATCGGTGTAGCGACCGGCGTCAAACAGGCTCTTGGCGGTTTCCAGAGGAGTCTGCGCAGCGGCGATCACAGCCGGCGCGAGCGCGGCAGCGCCAAGAAGCAGGAGGGCAATTCTTGAGCGGCTCATTCTGATTTTATGACACGAACTCTCATGCCGTCTTTTGGCTCAAGATTAGTGGGAAGTGCAACCATTTCGCCGGTGCTCAATCCACTCACCACTTCAGAGTTTGTCGCATCCGAGATTCCAAGGTGAACCTCTTGCTTGCGCAGGGTTGCACTCGCCTCGGAATCCTGAACTACAAACACAAACCTCTGCGTCCCGTCGAACACCAGGGCGCTGCGAGGAATTATCACCACGCTCTTGCGTTGATCCAGTTCGATTCGGACATTAACATTGGTGTTGGGAATCAAGCGCTGGTCATCATTGTTCACAGGGCAAAGCAGTTCGCCGACTGACCGCGTACCGTGCGGCACCACTTGTCGTGGAATCTGCTCCGTCTTCCCGGTCCATTTGCGGTTGGGAAGCGCGTCCCAGCTGATTTCCACGTTTTGTCCCGGAACGAGCTTGCCCAGTTCTGGCTCGTCGATAAACGCCCGCACGCGTATGCGGCGCAGATCGGCCACCGCCGCAAGAAGGTCCCCCTCCTTGGTGGGATCATTCACGTGGAATGGAAACGAGTACAGAGTTCCATCAATGGGCGCCGTTACGCGAGTGGATCGCAATTTTTCCTCGAGGTCACGCAGAGTGGCCTCTGCCTGCCTAACAAGGAGTGTCTGCCGGTCAACATCCAGCTTGGCCTTTCGGACGAATTCGGCGCGGTCTGTCTGTAACCTTTTTTGATCGGCTTCCAATCGTGCCAGATTCTCGCGCATGGCAATCAGCTCTTGCTGCGTGGCAGCCTGCTGCGCGACTAGTTTTTCGAGTTGGTTCACGTTCTCCTGGAGGCGATTGTGATCCAAATCTGCCTTGCGGATATCGCTTTCAATCTGCGCCAACTCAGTCGCCGATCCACCCGAACTTGCAATGCGTAGAGCCTCTCTCCGAGCGGCCAGGTCTTCCCTGGCATGGGCCACTTCCGCCTGGATCTCGGTGTCATCCAATTCAATCAATAATTGCCCTTTCTTCACGGATTGACCTTCCACGACGTGGGTGCGAATGACGTGGCTCGGGATCAGCCCATGCATCTCAAAGGGTTCCACGGGTTCCACTTTTCCATTAGTGGTGATTGCAGCGCTCAAATTTCCACGCGCCACGGTCACCACTTCAACTTTGGGGATCGGCCTGCGCTCGCTCAAAATGACAATGGTTGTGATGGCTGCCACCGCCAGCCCGGCGTATAGCCACACTCGAAACGAGCGCCTCTCTTTCATCCACTCCCCTAACGTTCTGCGATCTTCGCAGGCGAGAAATTTGAACTGTATCCCAGTAAACCACCAGCCGGCAGCCTAAGCTCCCTTGCAGCAAGTCCTTACTCCGACACAAACGATGCCCCCATCCTACAATAAGTAAGGATGCTTTGGGGACGCCTGGGGATGCTGAACGTATCCATCTCCATAGTGCTACGCAGGCGGATATAACCATGGATTGGGCCAGGGGCAAGTGATTTTTTCCCGATCGGGCATGATAAACTTTGCCAATGGCCAACGAACCGCATGCCGACCATCCTCCGACGGAGCACAAACCGGGAGAAAAACCACAGCCTCTTCTCCACCGGGTCTGCACGCAGTGCAACAACATGTTCACGGTCACGCCGGACCGTTTTGACGCCAAGCAATGTCCCAACTGTCACAAAGGTTGACACGGAATAGATTAATTTGTCGCCTAAGCCGCGGCCGCTTCAGCCGGTCCGGGGGGATGATATTTCCTGCGCGGCCGGCACGTACTAGCTGAAGAACAGAAGCTCCCTATATAAACAGGTCCGCGACGATTGGAGGCAATCGCAGAATGATCGAAGCCGAACGTCTGTGCAAAGTTTTCCAGGATAAAAAGCGCGGCGAGGTACGCGCGGTGACTAATGTGAGCTTCACATGCAAGCCCGGGCAGATTTACGGTTTGCTGGGGGCCAACGGCGCTGGAAAGACTACCACTTTGCGAATGCTGGCCACAATTCTTGAGCCCACCGACGGCACCGCTCGTGTTGCGGGATTCGACTTGGTGAAAGACCCCGAAAGTGTGCGCCGGAATGTAGGATTCCTTTCTACGGCAACCGCACTCTACGGGCGCCTTTCGGCGTTTGAGATGGTTCAGTATTTTGCGCGGCTCTATGGAATGGAGGACGCCGCGATTGAAAAACGCATCAACGAACTGTTCACACGCCTGGAGATGAACGAGTTCCGCGACCGGCGCTGCGACAAGCTCTCCACAGGCATGAAACAGAAAGTTTCCATCGCCCGGACGCTAGTCCACGATCCGCAGGTGATGATTTTCGACGAGCCCACGGTGGGACTCGACGTAATGGCCGCAAGAACAATCGTTCAGTTCATTCGTGAATGCCGAAACCACGGCAAGACCGTCATCTTCTCAACGCATGTAATGAGCGAAGTGGAAAAGCTTTGCGACCATATTGGAATCATCCACGGTGGCCGGCTGCTGGCTGAAGGGACGCTCGCTGACTTGCGCAAAGAATCGGGGCAGGAGGATTTGGAAGATATCTTTGTGCAACTCGTCGAACCCTATATTCCCAAGGAGACGGTGGCATCATGAGCCTGCGAAACGCATTAATTGTGTATCGCAAGGAATTGACGGATTCGTTGCGCGACCGCCGGACGTTGATTTCTATGGTAGTCGTCCCGATCCTTATTATGCCGGTGATGTCCATCGGCATTGGCGCGCTGATGATCGAAGTGGTCGGAAAGGCGCAGGAAGAAATACCAAAAGTGATGATTCTAGGCGGCGATCGCTCGCCTCGCGCGCTTGCCGATCTGATGGCCTTGAAAGGCGTGCAGGTTGTGCCATCAACCGGAGATTATCGCCAACAAATTTCGGATAAGAAAATCCGAGCCGCGGTGGATCTGCCTTCCGAGTTTGATAAGTCTCTTGAAGATGGCCGCGTAGAAGTCGTCAAGATCTACAATTATGCCGGTGACTTAAAATCCGGATTTGCCGCGGATAAGCTGGAAACATCTCTTCATGATTATAGCGACCACACTGTGAAACAGCGCCTGGAAGCTCACAAGCTTCCGGCAGATCTGGTGACCCCATTCAAAGTGCAGAAAGAAAATGTCGCTCCGCCAGAAAAAGTAAGCGGGGCCGCTATTGGCGGATTTCTTCCCTACTTCGTGATTATTCTTTGCGTGACGGGAGCAATGTATCCGGCGATTGATCTTACGGCCGGCGAGAAGGAACGCGGAACAATTGAAACAATCCTTTGCAGTCCTGTCTCACGGACGCACTTGGTTTTTGGTAAATTCCTGATGGTACTCACAGCCGCGCTCTGCACCGCAGTCCTCGCGATTATCTCGATGGGTGTTTCTTTTCGCGCAGCGAAGGCCTGGATGGCAAGCGCGATTGCCACCGGTCGCGGAGGTGCTGATAATCCCCTCAATTTCTCAATTGGGATTAAAGCCATCGGCGCGGTTTTCTTCATGGTTCTTCCACTGGCCGTCTTTTTCTCCGCCACCCTATTGGCGATCGCACTTTTTGCAAAGAGCTACAAAGAAGCTCAGAGCTATCTTTCGCCTCTGATCATCCTTGTCGTGCTGCCAGCCATAGCCGGAGTATTGCCCGGCGTGGAATTGAATGCCAAGTTGGCAATGATCCCTGTGCTCAGCACCAGCCTGGTTTGCAAGGAAATCGTCAGCGGCACATTCCATTGGAGCTACATTGGTTTGATTTTCCTTTCGTCTTGCATTTATGCCGCCGCGGCTTTGTTCATCGCCGTGAAACTCTTCCAGCGCGAAGACGTTCTGTTCCGGACCTGAGTTCATTTCATTCCTTCAATGGGGGCTCAGCCCCACGAATCTGGGCCGCGCTCTCTTTTCATAGGACTTGTGCTGGCGAAGCTTTGGAATCCTTTTGCGCATGCTAGAATTTCAATTTCCATGTCCGGCCAACCACTGATTTCGGTCCGCGATCTCTGCAAGTACTTCCGCACATTTCATCGCCGCGAAGGTCTGTGGGGCGGCATCCAGAATCTTTTTGTGCGCGAATATCAGACGGTGCGCGCCGTGGATCGGATCTCTTTTGAAATCGAGCCGGGTGAAATGGTCGGCTACATCGGGCCCAACGGCGCCGGCAAATCCACGACCATCAAAATGCTCACAGGAATCCTGGTGCCCAGCTCGGGCGTTATGCTCGCCAATGGATTCGTTCCCTGGAAGCAGCGCGCCAGCTACGTCAAGACCATTGGAGTTGTCTTCGGCCAGCGCACGCAGCTCTGGTGGGACATCGCCGTGGTGGAATCGTTCAAATTGCTGCGCAGGATTTATGGCGTGTCGCAGCGCGATTTCGATGAGCGCATGGAATTATTCCACCAGGTGCTGGGCATCAGCGACTATCTGAACACTCCGGTGCGAAAACTTTCACTGGGCGAGCGCATGCGTTGCGATCTGGCCGCGGCCCTGCTGCACAATCCGCCGATTCTGTTTCTGGATGAGCCCACGATTGGCCTGGATGTCGTGGCCAAGGATCATATCCGCAAGTTTCTGCACGCCATCAACCAGCGCTACCGGACCACGGTCCTACTGACCACGCACGACATGGACGACATTGAAGAACTTTGCCGCCGCATCATGATCATTGACCACGGCCAGTTGCTCTACGACGGCCCGCTGCACGAGCTGAAGCAGAGACTGCTGCGCACCAAGCAGATCAAATTTGCACTTCGCGGAAGCGAGGCCGCATCCTTGCTCGGCGCGGCGCTCTCGGCGGAAGGGCTGGAATCTGAAAAAGTGGACGAGATGACCTACCGCGTGCGTTTTGACCGCACCCGCATCTCGACTGCCGAATTGATCCGCAAAATACTCGCGGCCGGTGATATCCGCGACCTCTTAATCGAGGATGAGCCCATCGAAGAAATCATCAAACGAATTTACGCGGGCGAGGCGGTAAAGGAAGTTTCCGCCGGGGCCCCACTGCCTTCATGAGCTCAAGAGCCCAGGTGCTCGCTCCTTACGCCGAGTTTACGCGTATCGGCTTTGTCAACATCCTGGCATTCCGCCTGCGTTATTACGCGGGTATCTTCACCTACCTCATCAACGTCACCGTTTATTATTTCATCTGGACCGCGATTTATCGCGCCGCGGGGAACTCCGGTGCCGCCGGCGCGGCGACGGCAAACATCGGGGGATACGATCTCTCGCAAATCCTCACCTACGTCGCCGTGGGATGGATTATTCGTTCGCTCTACTGGAACACCATTGACCAGGAAATGGCCTACGAGGTGATCGAGGGCAAGATTGCCATGGATTTCATTAAACCGGTCTCTATCCAATGGATGTGGATCTCCCGCGCGCTGGGGGAAACCGCGTTCCGCCTGATCATGCTCACGGCACTGACCTCCATTGCGGTAGTGCTTATATTTCCGGTGCTCCTGCCTGCCTCGTGGATCAATTTCGGAATGTTCGTGGTCTCCGTGATTGGCAGCATCTTGTTGATGGCGGCCATAAATTTCATGATCGGCACCTGCGCCATTCCTCTGACGTCCATCCTGGCATTGATCCGCGCAAAATACTGGCTGATCGAACTGCTCAGCGGCCTTCTGATTCCCATGACCTACTTCCCCGCCGCTCTTCAAAAGGTCGCCGCATGGCTGCCCTTCGAGCATATTGCGTTCACGCCGCTCCAAATTTATTTGGGCAAATTGAGTGGATTTGCGGCCGTGAAGGCGTTAACCGTGCAATGGCTGTGGATTGCCGTACTGCTTTGGCTGGGTGACCTCTGGTGGCGCCGGGCCACGCGCAAAATCACCATTCATGGTGGCTAACAGAATGAAGCGGATTCTTTCCAACGCGCGATTGCACGCCAGCCTCCTGGGGGATTACTTCGTCCAGTACCTGAAAATCCGCGTGAGCTACCGCGGTGATTTCTTGATCAGTCTGGCCACCAGTACGGCCGCGACCGCCTTCGCATTCGCATTTGTGCTGGTGCTTTTCCGCAGGGTGAATCTTCCCGGGTGGTCCTTCGAGGAAGTGGTCTTTCTTTATGGTTTCTCGCTGATTCCCTTTGGCCTGTTCAACATCCTGAGCCTGAACCTCTACGAATTCGGCAACACGCAGATCATGGAAGGCAAGTTTGATCGCGTCTTGCTCCGCCCGGTCAGCTCCTTGTTTCAAGTCCTGTTTGAAAACTTTCGCCTGGAATCTTTTTTTGAGGCTTTTACAGGCCTGGGAATCGTGATCTGGATGGCCGTGCGCATGCACATAAATTGGCATTTCGTGGATGTGATCCTCCTGGCCTTCTTCGCCATTTGCGGAGGAATTATTTACGTTTCCGTTTTCCTGCTTTTAAGCACATTTTCATTCTGGTTTGAAGACCGCGTCGGCGTCCACCCTCCATTCTGGAATCTGCTGGCCTTCGGCCGATATCCCATGTCCATTTACGCGGGTTACATCCAGTTTTTCCTGAGCTGGATCGTGCCCTTCGGATTCGCCACATTTTATCCCGGCGCACGCCTGCTCGCGCGCGGCGAGTTCAAGCATCTTGCCCTGCTGGTTCCCGCAGTGACCGCGGCGTGCGCGATAGTGGCCTCATTGGCCTGGACGCAAGGCGTGCGCCACTATTCCTCGACGGGCTCGTGAGGAATGCGAACCTCCCCCAGGGGGCCTCGTCTTTTCTCCATAAGGAAACATCCCTCAGGAAGAATGCGTAACTAAGAGTAAGAGGTCGCGCATGCGCCGCTTTTTACTCTGGGCCTTCCCCACGGTAGTTCTGCTTTCGCTGCTGACCGCTCCCTTTGGATATTGGTGGATGCCAGCAGAACTCCACCCATTGCGGCGCACCCTCACTCCCGAAATGATCGCGCAGGCAGATGCGGTCTTTCACCAGGCTGGAGCAGAGAGGGAAAATTTCAATGTGCGCTCGCCCGACGGGGTACTTCTTCGAGGCTGGATTGTTCGCCCGACCGCGCCTCTTGCACCGAATTCAACACGTGATTGGGTGCTTCTATTTCATGGGGTCGGCGACAATCGCACCGGAGTAATGGGCCAGGCGGAATTTCTTCTGCGCGCCGGCTATGGAGTTGTCATGATGGATTCACGAGCCCAAGGCGAAAGCGATGGAGCGATTGCCACTTACGGATGGAAGGAGCGCGATGACGTTCGCGCGGTTGTTGCCAATCTCGAAGAAAAAGTCCGCGTGGGATGTGTTTTTGAGTTAGGCGTTTCGATGGGAGCGAGCATCGCGCTCCAAGCCGCCGCTGTTGAACCGCGCGTGGCCGGCGTCGTCGCGGAGAGCCCTTTCAGCGATATCCGTGAAGCCGCCTACGATTACGCGGGATTCCACTATAGTCCGTTACTTGGACGGACGTTTTTCCGCCCGGCAGTCGAGGCGGGACTTTACGCCGCGGGACGTGATGGCGGAATCTCCATTTCTGAAGTCTCCCCTGTCCACGCGGTCAGAAATCGCAACTTTCCAATCTTGCTGATCGCGGCTGGACTGGACACCACGCTGCCACTTCGCCATGCACAGCTAATATATGATTCCGCAACGGGCCCACGGCAGCTCTGGGTTGTCCCAAATGCGGCTCATGCATCGGCGTTCGGAACCGCTCAGGAAGAATATCAGCGCCGTGTCCTGGAGTTCTTCTCTGGAATTAAGCCTGCGCGCGGAGGCTCAAACGACTGAAAGGCTGTCCGTTTCGACTAATGGGTTTGAAGATGAAGGAAATCTGTGGGGGTGTCCGGTCCAGGCTATTTCGAGCTTTAAATGATTACGAAATTTAAATAAGCGGAGCCGACCCGCGGCTCGATTCCCAGCAATCGCTCAGGCGCCGGATTGTCTCGCGCAGCCGCACCGCAAGTTCCGCAATTGTCTCCAGCCGGGCGACGGCGTGCGGAGGCAGGCGGTCACGCCGCTTCAGCAGAAGCTCGGCGTTGCCAAGGATTCCGGTGAGTGGGTTGTTCACTTCATGGCGCAACAACTCGCCGAAGTCCCGCTCTGGCTCCTTCACCACCAGTCCTTCGGAGAAGACCATCGCGCCGATCCGGGCTCGGCGCGCCACCAGCCCAGCCGCGACTTGGATAAAGTTCCCAGTACGCAAGACCAGGTCCACCGCTCCTGCGCTCACCAGAAATGCCAGAGCTTCATGACAGGCCGATGCGGCAACAATCACCACGGGCGCATAATCGGTCAGTTCGCTGGCAGCCAAATCAATTGGTTTGGCGCAGCCCTCCGGCCTGAGACCTGATTCATCGAGGAGGATGACGGACGGAGTCAATTCACTCAGAAGTTTTTTCGCCTGCGCGAGGCTGGTCGCCAGCGGCGTCTGGTGCGGTCCGCCGACGGACGCCAGCTCGGCAATATACCGGCGCGTCAGGCCCGGGTCGGCACAGATCAGCAGGACTGATGGATCCAGCGGGATTGTCATCGGATTTGGTTTCCTTGATCCATCGTCAAAACCGGTCAACGATATTTGATAATTGCACCTCAGTGCTGTTCGCTCTTTGCAGTTCTTGTTTCACGACATCGAAATCCTTACTGGTCCCCGGACTCCTATCCCGTGCGGTTGCCATTGGCTTGCACGCGCAACCCGTTATGGCCCGCCCCAACTACTGTGCTCTCGATGGGATCCAGTGTCTGCGCAACCAACGCTTTCAATTCTTCTACCAGAAATGGCTTGGCGAGATATGGGACGCCGGTTGTTTCCAGGAACTCCAGCGTGTGCGACGCCAGAGTATCGCCAGTCACGAAAATTAACCGGTGCTGCAGGGGGCTGCCCTTCGCCACAAGTTCGCGATAGATTGCCCGGCCGTCAATGCCGGGCATTCGCAGGTCGCAAATCACCAAGTCGTAATGACCGGCTAGGGCGCGTCCAAGACCCTCCTGTCCGTCAAGCACGATTTCCACTGAATGGCCCTCCTCGCTCATCACATCGGCAATCAGGTGTGCCACTGTTGGCTCGTCTTCCACCACCAACACCTTCCCCGTTTGAAGTACAGCCGACCGCTCAAACGATGGGCTGTGCCTCGCGCCCGCCAGGCGCGTCATCATGGACTCCGGCGCACCCATGGGTAATTCCAGGATGAATTTCGCACCCTTTCCTGGCTGGCTTTCCACCATGATCTGCCCGCCGTGCTCCTGGATGATTCCGTAGGTGATGGAAAGCCCCAAACCGGTACCGCTGCCGGGCGGCTTTGTGGTGAAAAAAGGGTCGAAGATTCTGGGAATGTTCTCCGGGGGGATTCCCGGCCCGTTGTCGGCGATTTCCAGAGCTACGCGACCATTGGCATTGAGCCAGGTCCGTATGCAAATGGTTCCTTCCCCGCTGCTGTGGCGGATGGCCTGTTCCGCGTTAACAATCAGGTTCAGCAATACCTGTTGCAATTGAGCGGGGTCTGCGAGCACGTGGGGCAGGTCGGTGGCCAGGTTCTGCTCTAGCCGAATGTTTTCCACGCGCAGCTCGTAGCTCCGCAAGGCGAGCGTCCTTTCCACAATTTCGTTCAGATGAACTGGATGGCGCTCCGGACGGGTTTCACGCGCAAAGAGCAATAGGTTTTTCACAATACGCGCCGCGCGTTCGGCCTCCTGGTAGATCAATCTCCCGTCCGCGGCCTGAGCTGCGGTCAGGCGCCGGCCCAGCAGGAGCTGCGAATACCCCATGATACTGGTCAGTGGATTGTTCAACTCGTGAGCGATTCCCGAAATCAGCTGCCCGAGGCCGGCCATTTTTTCGGTATGCAATAGCTTGGACTGGATCATCTTTTCGCTGGTAATGTCCCTATAGATCTCCAGTCGCCCAAGAAACCTTCCGGAGGAGTCACGAATTGGCCGGGCAAACCGCTCCATAATGCGGGATGTCGGCCGCAACATATCCAGTTCGTCCCAGCTGGCCTCACCAGGGCTGCTGGCAATCTGGCCCCAGCGCATCACGAAAGAACCGGGATCGCGGAATTGCGCCGCCACCGCAGGGGCAAAGGCCTCCCAGGTGCGTGCTTCGGAAAACAATTGCCAGGGGAGGCCCAGGAGTTTGGCAAAACGTTGATTTACTAGCTGCGGATTCCCAAGCGAGTCGAATAACACGATTCCGGCATCGGTGGATTCGGCCAGGCTTTCCAGTTGCGCTTCAATTTCCCGTGTGCGCAGGAGCGTGGTTTTTTCGGTCTCGGGTGTCATCCCACGATCTTGTGTGATTTCATGGGAGACCCGGCTGGCCACCGCCAAGGCAACGGCGTCAGCTAGCCCTCGAAGCAAAGAAGAGTCGGCTGTGAATGCTTCCTCTTGCCAGGCGACAATTGCAACTCCCAGCGTTGCGCCCGCTACTCGCAAAGGCAGGCAAAGCGTTTTGGCGGTCCCCGAAAGCACCTCCAATTGCATCTGGCTGGTTTCAGTATTTACAAGAAGGATTTCATCGGCACCACTCACTAAGAGGTCCCGAACCGCAGGGACACCTGGATCCAGATTCCTCCAGTGTTCCGGGACGATTCCTCCGCCCCTCTGGACCACAATACCTTCCAGGGTCTGCTGTGCCTGGCCAGAAAGTAGCCATACGCCGGCTCGATGCCCGCCGCCCGCATGCAGCAACTCGCGCGCTGCCGCAGATAGTAGGGAGTGTAGCGGGCCCCCGTGCACAGCTTCGCGTAGGAATATCTCAACAGCGGAGGGAGTTTCGGACTCCATTTGGCCTGGGCGAATCCATCGGTGAGCGGCCATCTGGAATTACCAGCGCCCCCCGAGGATCAAGTAGCTCGCCAGCAGCGCCATTCCGATGGTCGCGACGTATTCGGCTACAGCACGGCAATTGCGGATCCATGATTGGTGTTCCCACGGTCTCATAGTTATTCCTCATGAGACTCCTTGCACCACGCTCGCCAATGTCGTGTTCAAAAAACCATGTCAAATCAATAAGTTGGGGGTCGTGCGATAGGAACTTTGTGGGGGCGTGTCCCACTACGAGACTGGAGGCCGAATTATTCCCATATAGGTAGAATTAAGAAGCAGTATCGGAAGACAACTCGAGCGGGGCTATTTCGCCTGAATATTCTAATTGGATTGATGCGATTCGTATTGCTTCAGCTTCCTGTACAAAGTGGTCTTGCCAATTCCTAGAAGCCTTGCTGCCGCCAGCTTGTCTCCGCCGGTTCCCTGCAGCGCGCGGAATATCGCGCGACGCTCCATCAATTCCAGCGGGACCATCCCATCTTCTTCCACGGCCTGGGCGCGGGCGGGATCCTGCAAATTGGTAGGCAAATCCACTATCTGCACGATGGGCCCTGTGCCTAATGCCATGGCGCGCTCAATCGTATTCTCGAGTTCCCGCACATTGCCCGGCCAATCGTAAGCCGTCAGCTGGCGCATGGCGTCCTCTGTGATTGTTCGTGGGGCATGCTCCTGGTCCGCGTATTTCTCGAGGAAAGAACTCACCAAAAGGGGGATATCACTTTTGCGGTCGCGCAAAGCGGGCAGTTTGATTTGCACCACATTCAGACGAAAATAAAGGTCCTGCCGGAATTTGCCGGCTCGAATAGATTCTTCCAAGTCGCGGTTGGTGGCGGCGATAATCCGCGCGCGCAAACGCACGCGTTCGGTCGACCCCACCGGCTTCACCTCGCGTTCCTGCAGCGCACGCAGCATTTTGGCCTGCATATCCACGGGCAAATCTCCAATTTCATCGAGGAAGAGCGTTCCGTCCTCGGCCGCCTCCAGCAATCCGCGCTTGTTCTGGACAGCCCCGGTAAAGGCGCCCTTGACGTAGCCGAACAATTCCGACTCTATCAGCGTCGGCGCCAAGGATGAGCAATCCACAGGCACAAAGTTCTTTTGCTGCCGCGATCCCAGGAAATGGATCGAGCGCGCCACCAGCTCTTTTCCTGTTCCACTTTCACCCAGTATCAGTACCGGATAATTGTGCTGGCTCACCTTTTCGATCAGCCGGTACACCTTTTGCATCCTTATGGAGACGCCGATGAATCCTCCAAAACCCGGGCGGCTGCGCAATTGTTCCCGCAGGATTCGGTTCTCCTGGTCAATGGTGAGCGAATGCACGACGCGTTCTAGTTTTGCTCGCAGGTCTTCCACATGAAACGGTTTCATCACGTAATCCGCCGCGCCGAGCCGCGTCGCTTCAATGGCGGTTTCTATGGTGCCGTATTGGGTTAGAACTATCACGGCGACGTGCGGAGAGGCCTGCCGAACATGACGCAACAATTCGATCCCGCCCATACTAGGCACTTGCAAATCGGTAATCACAATGTCTACGGGGCTTTCATCCATTGCCGCAAGCGCTTCTTCTGTAGTGGAAACCGTCCGCGCGCGCAAGCCAACGTCTTCCACTACGCTCAGACAGATCTCGCGGGCTTGAGATTCGTCATCTACCACAAGCACGGTCGCGAGAGCGCTGAGCTTTCCCGAAGAAGTTGGAACCGTCTGTGTATTCACTGGCCCCTCCTAGTACAATTCTGGTGCAAGGACAGTGCCAAATCCGAACGATGAGCGAGAGTGTGAAACTAAAGGATTTGGCGGACCTTTTATGAGATTACCGAGGGAGGTTAGTGCCATTTTAGGCAATATGTCAAGAACAAATATCCACGCTTCGTCAGATAACTGTTCAGTATTGAACAGAATGCAAGAGAGGGAATTCTTGATACCTATTCGGGAATTCTCCCGTTCATCAGGTCCGGTATCAGGATGTCTCACAGCTGCAATTACCGAATCTCAATCGAGTCAGCATGCCCCGGACCGGAAAAGTGTACCGCAAAGACTCCTTCGGTCGCGGAAGCGACGAAAAGAGTCGTGGCTTGCTCCTCGGTTGTCACAACGGGAAAGTAACCCTCTGCTAGGCTTCCGGAAACCCGCGTCCAGGTTCGGCCGCTGTCTCGTGAGAGGTAGAGTCCTCCCGCCCGCATCGATGCGAGGAAAGTTGATCCGGCGATTGCCAAATCCTGGATGGGAGCTTGCGGTAATCCAGACCCCACGCGCTCCCAGGACTTTCCAGTATCCCGCGAAATATAGAGCCCATTTTCTGCGGAGGCGACCAGAGACTCTTCGTTCTGCGCGGTTCCGCCGGCAGGTGCGGCATCAAGCCACAAAGCTCCCCCCGCCGATTCCGGCAAATCGTGCCAGCTCCAACTTTTTCCTGCGTCGTGGGAAAATACCATTCCGCGGAGGGAAACCACCCAAAGGCTCTGTCCATCGCCGGAGACACGCACACTTCGCACCGGGAGAGTGGGCAGCGGGCCAAGTGGAAGCAGCGTCCAAGTTTCTCCTTGATTGGCCGTCCGCAGCAGGCCGCGATCGGTCGCCGCATACCAGGCCGCGCGTGAGAAGGCCATATCGTTGACTTGTTCGGAAAATGCAAGCCCAGCTGCGCGCGGCGGGTCTTTGTGCACTGAGTTTTTGATTTCGGTCTTATTGCTCTTCTCCGCTGTCGCGAAGATTGCGAGTGTCTCGGGTGCGAGCCGGCCCGCCTGAGTCCACATGGATTTCGCGGAGTCGTAACGCATCAATCCGCCGTGGTCAAGCGCGGCCCACCATCCTCCTGGCGACGCGTAAACTCGGCGAAGGACTTGCGTTTTCAGGCCGGGCCCGAGCGGAGCCCAATTTATTCCGCCGTTCTCAGTTGCCAGCAGCGGTTCGGGAGCGTTGGCCAATACCGCCAGCACGCGCCCCGGCCTTTCGCGGTCCAGTGCCAGTGCGACAATTTCCCGGTGATTGAACCCCACATTTGACGCGCGGAAATGGGCGCCGCCATCGTCGCTCACTAGAACTCCCAGCTTTTCTGTGCCGATCACGATTCTTCCCGGCAACGCCACGATTGCGTTGATCACCCAATCACCTGGAGTCATTCTCTTCCACGCCAGCCCGGCGTTCGCGGTAACCCACAGCCCCTCGGTGGTCGCGGCAAAGACGGTGGCCGTTCGCTCGGGGTCCTGCAAGATAACTTGTGTCCGTCGCGCTGCGTACGGAATCCCCTGGATCTTGCGCCACTGCGCAGCACCGTCCTCGCTCATATAAATCCCGGAACAGGCGCTGGCGTACACTCGGCGCGGATGACTTCGATCAACCAAAAGGCTCATCACATCCGAATCGTCAATCATGCCCTCGTGAACAGGCTTCCAGTTCGCTCCGCCATCCGAAGTCTTCCAGGGAAGGTGATACGTTCCGGCGTAGATGACCTGCGGGTTGGCCGGGTCAACGGCCAGAGAATCAAAGTTTCGCAATTCCTCATGCCCTTCGGGAGTCAGACGTTTCCAGGTGGCCCCGGCATCCGTTGACTGAAACACGCCGTCCACAGCTCCGGCGATCAACGTGCCCGGCTGCGAAGCCGCAAGCGCGCGCACGGCATGACCAGCAAGGCCCGCCGAGCGCCAAGTGTGTCCGCCGTCGGCGCTGTGATATACGCCGCCGCCCGCAGTGGGATCCTGTGTCCAAGTGGAAACCCACAACGCGGGAGGATCGCCCGGTCCCACAATGATGGAAGTTACGACGCTGTCCAGCCGCGAACCCGCGCGACCGAGGAGCGCCCAATGCTCTCCGGCATCCAGTGAACCAAAAATGTGTCCGTCCGATGTACCCAGAAATAGATGATTACGATTTGCCGGTTCCACAGCCAGGGTACGCACATCGCCCCCGGATGGGCCCATGGGCTGCCACACTTGCGCAAGAACGGCAGGTGCGAGCATCAGAGCCAACAATAAAGTGAGCAGTTCGCGCGAATACATCTTCATTTCGGGGATGAGCAATTCAATCTCGATTCAATCTTATTCGTACGCGGCGGCGGATGCCAATGCCGGACCCGCAAAATGCACGGGCCCGGCGCTGAAATTTTCGCGCCGGGCCCGTGCGGTTGTCTTGCGATCACGATCCAGTCTAGTAGGTGGCTCCTTCCGGCACCCACACGATGTCAATCCTGTGGTTGGCTGCACCAGCGCCTTCCTGGCCGCTACCCGATCGCACCGTGATCCGGCTCTTGTCTATGCCTTTTCCTACTAGGTACGTTTGCGCATTGGCGGCGCGATCCGTGCCCATTTTTGCAGCGCGCTTATCCTTCGGGTCGGCGAATCCAATAATCACGACCGTCCCCTTGGGTTCGTTCTGCAGCCTCAACGCCACGTCATCCAGCACTCGCTTGCAGACGTTGTCAACGCGGGCGCTGATGGCCGGCTTGAATGCGCATTCGTTGATCTTGCTGGCTTGCGGCGGAGGAGGCGGCTGCTGCACGTTTACCGCCGCCGTGCAATCCGCCGCTTGTCCGTGGCCGTCGTCAGCCCTTCCTGTAATTGTGTACGAGCCGGGTGCCAGTCCCGTGGTGTCGAATTGCACTGACGAACCCGTGCCCACGATCTGGCCGGCATTGGCCTGCCAAGCATAAGTCAAGGTGTATCCAGCCGGGCTAGTGGCTGTCGCTGTAACGTTCGCTCGCTCACCGGCCATAACGGTGCTGCGGTCAACCGAGCAGCTCATAACCGGCGGCTTGGGCGCAGGCGGCGGTGGCGGTGCAGTCACGCTCACATCCGCTGAGCAAGAAGCAGCACCTCCGTGCCCATCATCCACGTGCGAGGTGATGCTGTAACTCCCCGGCCCTGCATTGCCCGCACTCCATCTCACGTTTGCGCCGGTTCCGTCCACTTGGCCACCCGAAGCAGACCATGTATACGTCAAAGCATCGCCATCCGGGTCGCTCGCCGTGGCGTGCACGGCAACAACGTCACCCGAGCCGGCGACAATCGTGTTCCTGTCCACTGAACAGGAAGCTGTCGGCGGCCTGTTTGTCATTTCCGGATGCGCCCCCCACCGAACTATGATGCCGCTCGATACCCGCAAATTGTTTTGGGGAACGGTTTGCTTGGGGTTCGCGAACGATGTCAAGAAGTAGTCTGTTTGCACCAAGCGATAGCTGAAGTGCTTAGTGAGGGCGACATCCAAGCCGCCGCCCACGGTCAGTGCATACGATCCCTCAGTGACGCCATTGGAATTAAGCGTCTCGCCTCCCATAGTGCCACCAAATAGAAACTGTCCAAACGGGGTGAACCGAGTTGAATTCCTGAAAGAGGCGCGCGGCCCAAACATGAATGTCCAAATATTCTCGTCTGTCGGGACACCGACCGCAGACTCTGTGTGATAACCGCCTAATTCAGCGACCAGCCCAAGCCAGTTGTACGCGTTGTAGGTAATCGAGGCACTGCCGCCGTGGAAATTGTCCGATGTAATCGGATTGTTTGAAGTTAGCTGGCGATACCTGACATAGCTGTACCCTCCGTACGCTTCCCACCGCGGAAAATCGGTCCCCGGCTTGATGTGGGCGTCGCGATTGGAATCTGACGCTTTCGATGCCTTCTTCTGGGGGGCCGGTTTGGGGGTTGGTGCCGCGGCTGGTTTTGTTGTGGTCCCAGACGAATCATTCTGCAGTTGTTGAGCGAACCCGGCTGGCGCAATGACCAATCCCAGCGCTAGAGCCGCCATCATGACCACACGACCTCTCATCTCATCCTCCTGAATTGTGGAGCACTTTCGTGCTCCAACTCCACTTGTGGTTGAGTACTATCGACATCAAAAGACCTTCAAATTATTGCGCCATAACGACACAACACAAAATCATCAGGAATCCGCAAGCCCCGAAGACATTTGTGGGGACAGCGTACCCCATTTCCCCCGGGGCGTATTTTATTCCCATATCGGATTTATAGGCAACCCTTAGGCGGGACATTCCCCCGTACCGTCTTAGTCCATCCCGCTCAACAGTGCGAGCGCCAATCGCCCTCGCACAACTGTCAGGTCGTGTGCATTATATACGCAAATCGGTGTTTGTTTAAGTGAAGCCTTCCGCAAGGCCGTCTGCCCCAATTTGGCATGAAATGCGTCTCCCCTCCTGGTCTAGCAGAAGCGGCACTCATTCACCAGGTGCAGTCATATCCCCCTCAATCGGTTGGCTTTCACGCCCAGCTGCTGGTAGATTTCTGTACAGGCCCAATTCAACAATTAGGCGCGAGGCATGGCTGAAACTACAAACAACGCGGAACGAATACTGATCGTAGAGGACGAACAAAACGCACGCGCCGGATATGAAGCATTATTGCGCAAGTGGGGCTACACGGTTTTGGGGGTGGGAAGCGGCGAAGAAGCACTCGAGCAATTCGCTGAATTCCAGCCTGCGCTGATTATTGCCGATGTTGAGTTGCCTGGAATTGACGGACTGACGTTGCTTGCTCGTCTCGGTGATGAATTGCAGAATGTCCCCGCAATCATCATCACCGGCCGAGGCAGCGAAGATCGAGCGGTCGCGGCGATTGAATCCGGGGCATTCTGGTACATCGAAAAACCACTTCAGGCCCCGGTGCTTCGTGCACTTTTGGACCGGGCCCTGGGGCGTTCTCGTGATCGCAAACAGGTCGCCGCACTCACGCGCCAGATGCGTGATGCGGGGCGGCTTGGAAGCCTGGTGGGCGGTTCCAAATCCATGCAGGAAATGCTGCGCGTGATTGAGCTTGCCGCGCCATCCACCGCGTCCGTCCTGATTACCGGCGAAACAGGCTCCGGCAAAGAAATCGTGGCGCGGACGTTGCATCGCCTCTCTCCTCGCGCGGATAAGCCATTCGTGGCCATCAACTGCTCCGCAATTCCCGAATCACTGATGGAAAGCGAAATCTTCGGCCATGAACGCGGGGCTTTCACCGGTGCGGCGGAACGAAGGCTGGGCTGCTTTGAGCTGGCTGATGGTGGCACGCTGCTGCTGGATGAAATCGGAGAAATGCCTGCTCCAACACAGGCAAAGCTGTTGCGTGTTTTGGAAGACGGTAAGGTGCGCCGCCTGGGAAGCAAGACCGAGACGCCTGTAAATGTACGCGTGTTGGCGGCCACCAATCGCGACCCGGAGCAAGCCGTTAACAAAGGGGCGCTGCGGCAGGATCTATTTTTCCGGCTGAATGTCTTTCGCATACATCTGCCCCCTCTGCGCGAGCACAAGCAGGACATCCCTGCGCTGGTCGAACAGTTGTTACAGGATTTAGCAACCAAGCACGGTAAGGCGGTTCGCGGCGCAAGCTCCGAAGTGATGGACGCATTTCAAAGCTACACTTGGCCGGGAAACGTGCGCGAGTTGCGCAACGTTCTCGAACGCGCGCTTATAGTTTGCGATCGCGACGTCATCGGCCGGTCCCATCTGCCTCCGGACTTCGGTCACGCCCCCGCCAATGTGGCATCGGGTCTTTCATCTCTGCGCTTCCCTATCGGCACAACCGTGGAATCCGCCGAGCGCGAGTTGATCTTGCAAACTCTGGCGGCCACCAACAATAAGACACGCGCCGCGGAATTGTTGGGCATCAGCTTGAAAACGCTGCACAATAAACTAAAGGAGTATGATTCATCGCAGCCAGATAACTAATGCGCGGGACTCCCCGCTCGCGCGCGCGACAGTCCGTTCCGGCATCATAAAAATAAAATGCCACTTCGCCTCAGAACTAAATTCACGCTGACATCGTCGCTGCTTGTTTTCGCGGCTGCGATGACAATATCCGGCGCGTACGTAGCGAGACTGACACGGTTGGCCATCGCAAGCGCGGAGGCCGACGCCAACCATGCAGCAAGCCAGGTATTGACTCAAGCGCAAAGCGCGCTCAGTGCCGCGGCAATATCGGGCGATGCACCCGTTTCGTCGAGCGCTCAGGATGTCCGCGACTACCTGAAGCGCGTCCTGGATCAGAGTCAGGGAATTTCAGCCGAAATGGATGCAGAGTTGACCCAGTATCCTGCAATTGACGAAGTCACGATCGCCGATGGCGGAGGCACGGCACTCGTTTCGAGCAACCCGGATCGCGTGGACAAGGTGCTTCCCTCCTATCCTCAGCTTTCCACGCTCACTCACTTGGGTTTTTTCAATCAGCTTCGGGCCATTTATTCTGGAACGCAGCGATTGCAGGATTACCAGTCTTCAGCGGCGTTCGTCATACGCTCGTCCGCCGGCCAAGCGCCCTTCGGTGAAGTGCGCGTAAACATGGCCTTGAGCCTACTAAAGGCGCAAATTACGCCCGGACTGAAGTCTGCGGGGTTTGTGGCCTTGGGGGCCGTTCTGCTCACCACGCTGCTGGCGGGACTCATCAGCCGCCTTATGCTTGCGCCACTGGACGCCATAAACCTCCAGCTCGATAGTTATTCCGCAGAAAAATCTGACAGTGCCGGGACAGCGTCCTCATCCAGTGGCGGCGATGAATTCACGCAAGTGCGCACAAAGATTACCCGCCTGGGCGAACAACTCCGGGGCGTGCGTGAAATTTTCAGCACCTTGCGTGAAAATCTTCAGCAGGTCATGGCCGGTCTGGAAGATGGATTAATTCTATTCTCACCGGAGGGACGCGCGGTGCTGGTCAGTCCGGCCATGGAAAAATTTCTCGGCACGACCTTTGATAAACTCCTGGGCCACAAAGCGGCGGAGATTTTTCCAGCAGACCATCCGTTGCGGCGTGTCTTGGTCTTCGAGGGAGAGCGGCTCCAACCGCTCGACTCCGCTGAAATCGAGCTTACGGGTACGGCAGGCTCTTCTGGCCCGCGGCACGTGGGATTAACCGTTCATGCCGTGCGCGATTCCGAATCTGCGGCGCCGGAAACCTGGGGCGCGCTGATCACTTTGCGCGACCTGGAGTCGCGCGAGAAGATCGGCAGCGAACTCGAAACCTCCGAGCGGCTTTCGGCGCTGACTCGTATCACGGCTGGAGTGGCGCACGAAGTCAAAAACCCGTTGAACTCCATGCGTCTGTGGCTCGAAAACCTGAAAGAAAGTTTGCCGGCGGGCCATGAGGGTTCCCGGCAAGCTGTCCGCGTGCTCGACAGTGAAATCGAACGGCTGGACCGGGTGGTTAAACGATTTCTCGATTTCACAAAGCCCGTCGAGATGCGCTTGGAAGATGTGCCCCTCGCGCCGCTGCTTTCGCGAGTGGCGGAGTTGGCACGCCCTCAAACCGAACGCTCCAAGGTAACTGTGGATCTTCGACTGGCGACCGACGTCCCTGGGCTTCGGGGAGATTCGGAACTGCTGCGCCAGGCGGTCCTCAATCTGGTGCTCAATGCAGTGGAAGCCATGCCGGAGGGAGGCCGTCTGACGATCGGTCTCGAGCGGCGGGGCGATTCCGCAGTGATTATGGTTGCCGACACCGGCAAAGGCATTCCGCCTGAGCAGCGCAATCGCATTTTTCAGTTGTTCTTCACCACTCGCAAAGGTGGCAGTGGGATGGGGCTGGCCACCACATTTCGCATTGTGCAGCTTCACAACGGTTCGATAGACTTTGTTACCGAGACGGGTCGGGGCACGGCGTTTCGCATCGAGCTGCCGCTGAAGCAGGGCCAATCCGTGGCTGCTGATGCTGCAACTGTCGGTCAGTCCACACAGGCGCAACCACAATAATGAGGACGCGCATCACATCGTTGATAGGTGCAGAGTTGCAAAGCGCGCGCGATTTTGTGCAAAGAACCTCTTTCCACCAATTGCCCATATTTATTAAGCGCAGGCTTTCTCCGCACCCGCAGTCCTTCCTCATGTCTCTGCCCGTGTTCGCGATGCTCATGATTGTCGGGTGTCCTAACAAGCCGGCGCACCCCACTTTTATTCGCACGGGAGTTACCGAACCCCCTCGGGTGGTTCATCGTGACGTGAATTTTATTCCACCAGCGATTGACCCTCCCGACACTTCGCAATGGCCGATCATTGTCATACCCGCTCCCGCGCCCAAACGTCCCGCCGCGCGCCCCACGCAAAATCCAACAGAACCCGAAATCGATTCACCCACCAAGCCCGCGGCGCCGCAAATTTCTCCTCAGCTTTCTGCGAGCGAAATCGCATCGGCACAGGCCAATGCCGAGGCAGATATTCAGGTCGCTCAGCACAATCTCAGTCTCGCCGCCGGCCGGAAACTGAGGGCCAATCAGCAGGACATGGCCGACAAGATTGGCAACTTCCTGAAACAAGCCCAGGACGCCATGGCCGCATCGGATTGGCTACGTGCCCGCAGCCTGGCGCAAAAGGCCCGGCTGCTTTCCAATGAATTGGTGAATTCCTTTTAACTGGCGTCCCCTCCTATGAAGACTTACGACGCAATCATTGTTGGCGGGGGAATCATCGGCGGCGCGATCGCATTTGAGCTGGCGCGGCGCAATGTCGGCGTTCTCTTGCTGGATAACCAGTCGCCGGGTCAGGAAGCCTCGTGGGCCGCCGCGGGGATGCTTGCCCCTCCACCCGACAGTGCCGATGCAATCCCACTTGTGCCTCTGGGACGCGCCAGCCTGGAAATTTATCCGGAGTTCATTGAGGCGGTTGAAGAAATTTCTGGAGAGAAAACCGGCTATCGCCCCCATGGAGCCATGGAGGTTTTTTTCGGTAACGATGCCGACCGGAAGTTAAGCACGCTCATTGCTGTGCATCATGGATTGGGACTCACCGCCGAGGTTCTTCGCATTGACGAGGCGTTTGAGCTGGAGCCGCATCTCAGCCGCGATTTGGGGGCTGCAGCGCTGCTTCGCTCGGAAGCATCGGTGGACAATCGCGCACTTACGCGTGCTGTTCTCCGCGCAGCGGAAGCGAGCGGCGCCGAAATTCGCCCTGGATGCCCTGTGAAGGGCGTGCTTCAAGCCGCAAAGCGGTGCTCGGGAGTTATCGCGGCGGGCGAGCGCTTCGAGGGGAAGAATACGGTCATCGCCGCAGGGTGCTTCTCTGCACGAATAGAAGGAGTTTCGCAGTACGCGCCGGTGCGCCCAGTTCGCGGGCAAATGGTTGCGCTCAATTCGGAGCGAGTCGAGATTGGCCACGTCCTGCGATCGGAGCACGGCTACATTGTGCCGCGCGGCGGAGGAATGTGCGTGGCGGGCAGCACCCTCGAACAGGTTGGATTTGAAAAACGCGTGACGCCCGATGGCCTCGGAAAAATTCTTGCCGCCGCTGTCGAAATCGCTCCCGGACTTGCTGGAGCTTCCATCACTGAATCATGGAGCGGCTTGCGCCCTGATACGCCCGACCATTTGCCCATACTCGGGCCCACCGATGTCGAAGGCCTGCTTATTGCCACAGGGCATTTCCGAAATGGCATCTTGCTTACACCGATCACCGCGAGGCTGATTGCTGACTGGATCACGGGGCAGCGAACAATCGTTTCATGGGACAGATTCAGCCCGATGCGTTTCGTGGAGTCCAGTCGCGCCTCTGCTTAACATTCCTCCTAGGTGAAGCACTCCAGCGATACCTTCGGCACTTGCGGTACGAACGTGCCTAATTGGCTGAAAAGTGCATATTCCCGAATGGTGATTAGCCGACTCCTTCGATGGCCGCGCGGGGAGAGCTAAATCGAATTTCCCTCAATCAAATTCTTACCGAGTGAATTATTTTCAAAACGGCGAGCGCGAACGCGTGGGCTCGCGATTGGGAGGCCCGGGCAAAGTGGATGCGTGTCCTGGGTCGGTAAATGTAATGAAAGTTGGGTCGAGATAAAGCGTCCGGTCAATTACAACATCCAAGGTCGTGCCGCGAGGCAGCTCCAGTTCCGGACCACGCGTAAGAAGTACCGTCATCAGCCCTGCCGCCGCGCCAATTCCGGCGCCAATTCCTGCGCCGCCGGCGGAGCGAGTCGCTACCGCTCCGATTCCCGCGCCGATGGCCGTGCCTTTCAAAACTGTTCCCGCGTCAGTGGCTTTATCCGTGTCACCCTTAATGTTTCCCTCCGAATCCACGGACTCGTTGCCGCCCGTTCCGGCGTTGTTGGGCGTGGCATTGAAACTCACCGTGTAGCCGTTCGGCAGGATCATGGTGTTCAAGCGGATTTGCATCTCGCCCACGCCCTTCACTTTTCCGGGCCGCTTTGAGGATAGGACTTCACCCTGAACATAGGAACCGGCGGGAATCAATATTTTGTTGTTGAGCACGATGGGAAAAAGCGTTTCCAGATAGACCGGATCTCCGGGATGGGCATTGCGCGTTGTAATTGAGTTGTGCAACACCAGCGGCAGCTTGGTCCCTGATGGAACCGTGAGCATGGCCGCCGATTGCGCCGGCGTTGGGCTGGTTTTGAGAGCATTGGGATTCACTTGAGTCGCGCTCGCAGGCGGAGTCGCTTGTTGCGCCGGAGGTGTTGCCTGCTGCGCTGGCACCGCTTGGTTTGCGGCGGGCGGAGTCACCGGCCCCGATTGTTGCGCCACGAGTGGGAGGACCAACAAGAGCGCAAGCGCTCCAATCACAATCACGCTGGAGACACTTTGGAACTTGAAGCGCATATCTCCCATGACACCCCTCCTCCACATATTCTGATGCGCCAACCCAGGACGCCGGATGCTTTTAATTCTAACGCCAATTCCACTTGTTTTCATTAGACAAACAAAATGCATTCATTCCATGCCGGTGAGCATGATCAGCGGCAGGAATGGAATGATTATGATGACCAGGATTGTATCCAACACAATCAATTCCCCTAGCGGAATGAAGGTTTTGGGACCTTCGGTAATCTCGCTGTAGGACACCACATCTCTCTTGCCTCCCTTCCTATGTTCCATCACCAGAGCGGAATCTTGCAATTCGATGATCCTGCCCTTGATCTCTTTGCCGCCGGTTAAACGGACCAGGGCTTGTTTCTTTGCATTTTGCTTCATGAACTGTTGAGCGTTTTCTCTGGCCCGCGCAGCTCGAAATGCACGCCTTCCTTCTTCTGTCGATGTCGGAAGCCATGAAATCTTTTGTGCATGTGCTGGCACGCATAGCGCGAATAAACTCGAAACAAAAAAGACCAAGATCGTTGTCAGACGTTTCATTTTCGGTCTCCTTGATTGGACGGAGTCTTGGCGAATCCTCGCATCCTGGGGAAAGCACGAAGCACTCCAGACTTGAACGGGCGCAAACCGCCTGGTTTGAATTAGTTCGCCAGGGGCAGCCCGTGTCCATTGGCAGGCAAACACATCAAGTGCAGTGGCTGGCAGGCAGGAATTTGACTCTACTTTCGGCTGCGTTTAGGCTCGAAGTGCCTTGAACAGTTCGCGCTCCGCGGGAGTGCGATGGAAATGGAGAGGGGCACTATGGCCAAGCTGGCGCTGATTTATGGGATGAGGCTCTTGCCCGCC
>Ga0070733_10000732_pt1 | contig 25660 bp, 23 predicted proteins | sample Coa_R1_9_FD_66450 | JGI IMG/M metagenome (GOLD analysis project Ga0070733, IMG submission 66450) | Surface soil microbial communities from Centralia Pennsylvania, which are recovering from an underground coalmine fire - Coalmine... | ecosystem: Environmental > Terrestrial > Soil > Unclassified ...
ACTTCAGAGGGCTTATAGCGAAGAGTTGAACCAGCGCACATAGCCCAATGCCAAAGCGCCGGCCTGTCCGAGCCAGAATAGCAGACCGGACCTTGTAGTGAAGTCCTTTAGACTTACCCTAATCATACTATCGCCTACGCGCTTACAGGCATGACGACCAATTGGGTCGGATCGGCTCCTGGTGGCTATTATGTCTGGCGCACGACTGGAGCTGACAAAAGCACGGGCGCCACGTGGGCAGGCATCACCGGCAATTTAATCACCAACGAAATTAGCGGCTTATATCAGGCGAGCAGCATCACAGTCGATCCCACCACCGCAAATAAGGTATATCTTACGACCGAGGGGTGCTTGCCGGCTATCGGATCTACGCCGCCCTGTGATCCTTTGTATAAGGCAACCGCTAACGGTTCGTCTACCCATTGGCTGGCGGCCGATGGTTTTGTGAATGGTGGCAACTTGTCAGAGATTAGGGGCCCGCCTATAAAGTACTCGTTGATAACACCGACCCAACCGGCAACAGCCTGCTAGCGGGCACGGCCGGTGGACTGTTTAAGAGCGGCGACGGCGGCGCGAACTGGTATCATACAACGGCAGTGGCAATGGTGCTGTACCCAATGTTCCCGTCTTGGACATCGAGCAGAATTCTGCAGGTCAGATATTCGTCGCCACTCATGGCGCGGGAGCATATAAGCTAGCCGTACCGGTTTTCATTGGTTCTGGCAGTAGCGAAGGAGAGTGTTCGCCAGCAGCGTGCGCGGTCAGCATAAGTCCGCCGAGCGCTGTGCAAGCAGGTGATGTGCTCGCCGTGGTGTTATCCGGCGTCGGCGGATCAAGCCTCCCGACGGCACCGCCCGGGTGGAGTTTTCTGCCCTTCGCGAACCTACGTGACGCGCAAAGCCTCGTGGGAGTCGACAATATCTCGTGCCCAGGAACACCTTTTGATCTACCCAAGTGGATGGCCGTGCATGTATATAGCGTCGGCGATCCTGCGAGCTACTCTTTTTCTGTCCCTCCTTTTAACGGTCCTGTAATTTAATAGGAGAGCTTGCTGCGCATCTGATAGCTTATCGGGGTGCGAGTCAGGATTTCAGCTCGTACACATTGGACGGCTTTAATAACAACAATCCAACTACAATAGTTAGCGCCGGACCAGTATCTACTGTCGGCGGAGCAACACTACTCACCATTTTTGAAGGCTCCGGTCTCGAAGGCCGAGAAGATGGCGGGGGAAAACTAACGTTTTCGAGCCCATCGGGATCACCCGCCCTTACCGTTGAAAGCCCTCTTGCGACCGTGCAGGCATTTTTAGACGCTGACGTCTTCACAGGAAGCTCTGGCGGCAATTTTGGACCCTATTCAACGAGCTACACGAATGGATTTGCCTATCCCAGCGCCAGCTTCCAGCTGCAAATTCCGCCTTTGTGAGTGCCGCGATGCGATTAGCGCGATGCAGAATTGATCGCCAAAGACCTGCAGGAAGGCTCGGCGACCGCAGCCTGGGTCGCAAAAATTCACGGCGTGGTCTTTGACCAAGACGGCGCTATCGACGCAGCAGCCCCCACGGCGCATTGGATCGAGTTGCGGCGCGCGCGTCTGATCAATCTGCCGGAGCGGAAACGCCGCGCGAAAGTCAACGTTGGCGCCGCGCGGTCAGTGGCCGAAAGCCTCGTGCTGGCGCGGGTCGGCGGCGAGAGCGTCCTGGGATGTAAGCGCTGCGGCGAACCGCTCTGTGCAGCGGACGAAAATTACAAAGAATTCTGCGCGGCCTGGGAGGATACGGTCGCGTCCGTGAATCCCTACGCGATCGACCCGCGTACTTTTGTCGACGAGGACGTGGTCTTTCGCGGCTACGCCTGCCCAGCATGCGGCGTGATGCTGGCTACGGGGATCGAACTCAAAGGCGACCGCCCCCACTGGGACATACGCTTCGAGGTCGAACGCTAGGCGGATCGCGTTCTGTTGCCCCGTTCACGACCCGCCCGTCGCAATACGGGACGGGCTTCCCGCGCTTCGCAGCAGGCGCTCTAAAGCGATGAGCTGCGCGATTTCGCCACCGCTCCGACCGGCGCGATCGTGTATTCGCGAGTCTTCGGACGCCGATAGAGCCGTCCGCTCGGCGCGCTCTGTTCCGGCGAGAAAGCAAAGCTGTTCTCGACCGTGAAGACCGAAAACTCCGCACCCGCCTCGGCCATCGTCACGGGCGTGCGCCTCGCCTCGAAGTAAGCCGCCGCGGCCAGCCAACTCACCATCCCGCCGACTGTCCCAATTACCAAACCAGCGCCAAAAGCCAGAATCATAACGTTAGCCCTCCGTCCGAAAATCGTCGATCCCGAGTGCTTCCTAAACGACGTAACTTAAAGTGAGCAAAGGCTATGCCGCGAAGTCTTATTGCAGTACGTGATGCGCTGACACTAACGCGCTCTGTACCGCCGGGTTGAGTGCGTCATTCTCGTAAAATTCCAGATACGCCGGGCCCGCGCTGAGCGCCAAAGTTATGGCAGCCGGGGTTTGCGATCCTTGGACCGTTCCCTCCTGATAACCAGTTGTGATGCGGCTGGCATAACTGGTTTCCGTCGCCCAGATGGTAGTCGCAGTCCAGCCGTTATTCTGCAGTGTGAATTGTGCCGGATAATCCGCGAGCCCACTCGAAGCGAAATCGTCAGTTACTTCAGAATCGCGCCCATAGCTCGGCGTATAGCGATTCCCATTATCGTCGATCGGCGGAAAGCCCGACCGTGTCAGCATCGCTTCGAGCTTGTTCTCGGGGAAAGCCCGAACGAACATTTCCATCACGCTCGCGAATGCAGACTCCACTTTCGCCGGCGTGTAACCCGCGGTTTGCCAGTCCGCGACGTCGTCGTCGCTGACGCACGAGGTTTTCCCGCCGTTGATCGGTTGCTTGACTGCGGTTGGCAGGAAAAGTTCCTGGGTCTTCGAGTTGATTCCCGTGATCTTAATCGAGGCGATCGTCGGATTATTCCCGTAGCGGGCTCCCGCCGCCGCCACCAAAGCTGCCCATTTCGTCAGATAGACCGGATCCCACGGCACCGGAATCGTCGCGACAGAGCAGAGCTTTGGACCCCAGCTCGCCTGATCCCAAATGAAGTTGAATTTCTGCGCGCCGTCGGCATAGACCCACGTCGGCGTTAGCCATCCGGCGCCCAGCACCAGCGAGACTTTTTTACCGCCTGCCGCGGCTTGGCGCAAAATTGAGTCCAGCAGCTTCCAGTTGAACTTCCCTTCGGTCGGCTCCAGCACCGTCCACGAGAACCCGGCGAGTACGCCATCGATATCCGCCGAGTCCATCACAGCGCTGTCGATCTTGCCGTTGTGAATGCCGTCCAACACATAAATCCCATTAGCCGCAGCGGGCGTCACGGCAACTATTGAAAGCGGTTTGTATAGCGGCTCGTCGGGTTCAAAGGCCCAGCTTGCGCCGACCCGTCCAAGGTTCGCGATAGACCACAAAAAAAACACTCCGATGAGATATTCGCGCCGCATCTATTAATCTCCCCCTTTGAGATGTTTCGGCTTATTCGGGGGAATGCTTCGCAATCGGAATGCCATACTGTCTTATTTAGTCAATTTAGCTTTACTATCTACTGATTGTGCCAATTACCGCTTTGCCTGAGTACTGAGTCGCGCCGGATCAACGACTTCGCGACATACGAAACCCGCTAATCCTTGGTTGAAATCGCAGCGCGATCATGGCTCGGAGCCAGGATGACTCAGGGGTGTCTAGACTCGATGTAATTAAGGCTGGCGTTTCGCCAGAGGTGAAATTCTTCACCAGTGACGACTGGACAAGTACAACGGGGCCGAGGGTGTTCCCTCGGCCCCGTTGCTGCGAGCGAGATGTAGTTCGGACTTTATCCGGCGGCGGGTGCTGACTTCCAGGCCGAGAGGTCGCGGCGGACCAGCTGCTCGAGCGCTTCGATCTCGGCCCTGAAGCGCATCCGCAATTCACCCGCGAAGTCCTTCGAGAGCGGCGGGATCGGATCGTTGCCGCCAACGAACAAACCCATCAGCCGCGACCGCTTGACGCCCTCGACGACGTTGCCGAGATGGCGCGCCTTGAGCCAGTCGGCGGTCCGCGAGCCGATCCGCGTGATCATCAGGCTGCGCGGGTAGACCGTCCCCTCCGACGAATGGATTTTGCGCGAACTCTCGTCGGCGAGCTTGAAGCGCGGGATGCCGGCAAAGTCGGCGATCCGATCAACGTAGCTCTGCGAATCGAGCGCGAAGTCATCGTAGAACGCCGCGAGCACATTCTCCTCGCCGAAAATCCGCCGCCACTCCGCCAGATGATAGGCGTAACGGCCCGACTCCAGCAGTTCGGGATCACTCTCGATCGCGTCCTTGAAGTCGCAGGTTATATCTCCGTAGGTCCGCTTCATCTTATAGAGAGAGAAGACCCGCACCACCGGATCGCGGAAGGTGCAGATTATCTTTGGCCGCGGGGTAAGTTGCGCAATTCGTTCACGCGCCACCGCCGACGCGAAGTAGGTTGGACAGATCTCGCCAGTGACGAGACTCGAGGTCTGATCGAAATTCGCCGCATACCAATCAAGCCCCAGATCGTAATGGCGATCAAAAAACTTTATCTCTTTGTTGGCCCGCGGCAGATTGGCGTGACCGACTATCGTTTCGTGCAGCCACGTTGTGCCAGTACGTGGCGGCCCCACGCCAAGAAAAGCAGGAAGCTTCAATGGCCTTTCGCGATTCATCACCAAATCCGGTATATGCAGCGCGAACGAGCAGCCCCGCGCTGTTTTTGCATGTCAAGTTTACGCCGGCGTCGGGCGTTTCGGAACGCTTGAAGATTCCACGACGGGATTGAAATTGCGAGTCCCGTTGCGGCCTTTCAAGAATATTCGTTGAAACAACTTTGGCCTTTGCATAAGCTACAACCTGCTTCGGAAAGTCAGGTTTTCAGTGCCAGATCTTCAGTGCCGGTTTTCAATGCGAATGGGGGTCGAGCCAAAACCGCTGTTTTTTTCGTCCGCCGGACGCCCGCTCTACGGGTTCTATTGTCCGCCGGCGAAACCGCGTCCCGCCGCTGCCGCGGCCGTCATTGCGGACGTTCCTGCGATCGTCGCCTGCCACAGTATCGGTCTGGAGCACATGGTCCCAACCCGCATGCTGGCGCTGGCGGTGCGCGGCGCCGCGGCGATGGGCTATCCTGCGATGCTCTATCATTCGCGTGGCCACGGCGACTCGTCGGGCGACTTTGCCGAGGTAACGCTCGAGGGACTCGTCGAGGACGCACTCAACGCCGCAGCTTGCGTGCGCGAGCAGTCGGGGGCCAAACGAGTCGTCTTTATGGGCGTGCGTTTCGGCACGCTCGTCGCTGCGACTGCGCTGAGTCGCTATCCGGACGGCGCCGGACTGATTCTGTGGGAACCGGTCCATCGCGGACAGGATTATTTCCGCCAGTTCGTCCGCGGCCTACTGTTTGCCGCGGTTGCGCGCGGCCAGAAACTCGGCGAAACCGCCGACGACGTGCTCAAGCGCGTCGAGCGCGACGGCCGCGCCGATATCCACGCAACCTATTTGCACGAGAAATTCTACTTAAGTTCGCGCGACGCCAACCTCGCCGCCACGATCGAAGGCTGGAATGGGCCGACTTTGATCGCGCAGATCCAGCCGCGGATGAGCATGACGCCCGACAACCAAAACCTCGCGGCGGCTCTTGAAGGGCGCGGCGCGAAGGTTACCTCGGTGCGTATCAGCGAGGAACCGGGCTGGCAATTCTGGCGGATTCCGTGGGTCTCAATCCCGCTGTTAGAGCAAACAGGAGCTTGGCTCGATGCCTTGGCGTGAAACTCCGCAAGAGCTAGCGCGGGCGCGCGCGGAACGCGCCTTCATGATGGCTGGGCCGCGTGGTCAGCTCATCGGTATCTACACGCCGCCGGCGCCGGAGGTGGTGCCTGCTGACCTCTGTGTCGTGATGCTCTCGCGGCCGCGTTTCGAGCATCGCCGCATGACCGTGCAGGCCGCGCGGCGGCTCGCCACAAACGGCTTCGCCTGTCTGCGCTTCGATCAGAACGGCTGGGGCGAAAGTGAAGGCGAGGATCTGCCAATCAACCCGGAGAAACCCCGTCAGTACGAATCATTGACCGCTATAAAATATGCGCGCGAGAACTTTGGCCATACGCGCTTCGTGATGTGGGGCGCCTGTCTCGACGGGCTTTCTGCGCTCTCCGCCTTCGACGGCGAAGCCGCGGCGATCGAGGGTCTGATCATCATGTCGTCGCCCGTCACCCGCCTGCCCTCGTCCGACGTTTACACCTGGCACAACATGACGCGCTGGGCGCTCGACCCCGAGCGCTGGCGGCAGGTGCTGTTTTCCGTCTCGACGCGAAAGCTGGCGCGCCGCGCCATTAAAATTGCGCTGCGCGGGACGCTCGGTCGCGCGCTGGGCGACGATAAGCTCGCCGTCAGCTTCCAGCAGAATTTCGATCTCCTGGTCAAGTCGCGCGCCTGCGCCCTGTTTCTGTACGGCACCGAGGACGAGGAGTACAAAACCTTTCAGGTCGCCGAAGAGCATCTCTTTACCCGGCTCGACGCGGCGACCCGTCAGCGGCTCAAAATTGAGATTTGGCCCGGTCGCGTGCATTCCGTGCTCGACGTCGAGCGGCAGCAGGAAGTGGTCGAGCGCGCCGTCAGCTGGGTGCTCGCGCTCCGTCCGAGTTACGCCCTCGAAGGCGCGATCGCCGGCTCTTAAGCCCCATCGCACGCGAGTCTCAGATGGATTTTGGCCTGAATCCTGAACAGAAACAGTTGCGCGCTTCGGTGCTGGAATTCGCTCGCGCGCAGCTCAATGGCGATATCGATCAGCGCGACGCGCCCGGCATCTTTTCGCTTGAGTCCTGGAAAAAATGCGCCGACTTCGGCTTGCTCGGCCTGCCGATGCCGGTCGAGTACGGCGGCCAGGGCGAGGGGATTATCTCGACCATCGTCGCCATGGACGCGCTCGGCAAGGGCTGCCGCGACAACGGCCTGGTCTTCAGTATCAACGCGCAGATGTGGTCCTGCCAGATGCCGATTTTGCATTACGGCAGCGCCGCGCAGAAGCGCGAATGGCTGCCGAAGTTGATTACGGGCGAGGCGCTCGCGGCTCACGCGATTACCGAGCCGAACGCCGGCTCCGACGTCTTTTCGCTTACCGCGCGCGCCGAAAAAGTTGACGGCGGCTATCTGATCAACGGCGCGAAAACCTTCTCGACGAACGGCCCGGTCGCCGATTTGGCGGTCGCCTTCGCCTACGTCAAACCGAAGACTGAGGGCGGCGCAAAGCAGCTTACGACCTTCCTGGTTCCGCGCGGTGCGCCCGGGATGACCTTCGGCCCGCCGATGTCCAAGATGGGTATCCGCACCTCGCCCACCGGCGAGGTCGCCTTCGACGATTGTTTTGTGCCCGATTCGGCGCGGCTTGGCGCTGAGGGCGCGGGCATGCGCATCTTCAACTCCGCGATGGAGTGGGAGCGCGCCTGCATCTTCGCCAGCCACGTCGGCGCAACCGAGCGCCTGCTCGAGGACAGCATCAAGTACGCACGCGAGCGGCGGCAGTTCGGCCAGCCGATCGCCAAGTACGAAGCGGTCGCCAACCGGATCGTCGAGATGAAAGTTGCGATCGACGCCGGCCGCCTGCTGGTCTACTACGTCGGTTGGATGCATGAGCAGGGCAAGAACCCGGTGATGGAATCTGCGATCGCGAAGCTCTTCGTCGGCGAGAGCCACGTGCAGGCCGCGATGGACGCCGTCCGTATCTTCGGCGGTTTCGGCTACATGAAGGAGTCACCGGTCGAGCGCGAGCTGCGCGACTCGATTTCCGGCATCATCTATTCCGGCACTTCCGATATCCAGCGGCGCATCATTGCGCGATGCCTTGGGCTTTAGGAGCGTGATCGTGGCGAGCGTGACGAACATTCTGCCCGATCTCGTCCGGCGCTCAGCCGGGCGTTGGCCCGACCATCCGGCGATCGCGATGGATGGCCGCGCTTTCACCTACGCCGACCTCGAACGCGCCTCGAACCAGATCGCACGGACGCTCAAGCGCGTGGGCGTCCGCAAGGGCGACCGCGTGATGCTCTGGATGCCGAAATCGCCCGAGGCGATCGCGGCGCTCTACGGCATCATGAAGGCTGGCGCCGCTTACGTCTCGGTCGATCCGTCGGCGCCGCCGCCGCGTGCCTGTTACATCGCCCGCGACTGCGCCGCCGCTGCGTTAATTACAGTTCCGGCGCGAACTGCCGTGCTCGACAAGGAATTTGCCGGCGACGCACCGATGCGCGCCGTGTTGTATGCGGAGCCGCGCGCTAACGGTTTTGCGATCCTTGACGTTCCGGCGATCGCTGGCGTCCCGGCAATCGGCTGGGACAGTGTCGCGGCCGAGAGCCCCGAGGCGCTCGACAACATCGCGACCGCACGCGATCTTGCCTACATCCTCTATACCTCGGGCTCGACCGGACAGCCCAAGGGCGTGATGATCTCGCACAGCGCGTCGCTCTCGTTTGTCGAATGGGCCGGCGACAAATTCGGCATCTCACACGACGATCGTCTGTCGAATCACGCCGGCTTCCATTTCGATCTCTCGACCTTCGACCTCTATGCGGGCGCGCGCGCCGGTGCGACCGTTTATCCGGTCTCGTCGCGGGTTGCGCCTTTTCCCGCGGCCCTGACCAAACAATGGGTCGAGCAGCGGCTGACGGTTTGTTATGCGACGCCCAGCACCTTCATCCTGCTGATGGGCCGTGGCAATCTCGCCGCGAGTGGCATCGCCTCGATGCGCGTTGTGCTCTTTGCGGGCGAGGTCTTTGCGGTCAAGCATCTGCGCGAGCTGATGGCAATCTTTCCGCAGGCTCGTTTCGCGAATCTTTACGGCCCGACCGAGACCAACGTCTGCACCTGGTATGAAGTCACGGAGCCGCCCGCCGATGACTCGCCGATCCCGATCGGGCGCGAGTGCGAAAACTGCGAGGGCTTCATCCTCGACGAAACTGGTGCGCAGGTCGCCGACGGCGAGGTCGGCGAGCTGTGGATCGGTGGCGGCACGCTGATGCAGGGCTACTGGGGCCGCGACGATTTGACCGCGAAGCGCCTGCGATCAATCAAGCCCGCCAACGGAACTCCGACGCTCGCATACAATACCGGCGACCTGGTGCGCCGCTTCCCCGACGGCAACCTGCGTTTTTTTGGCCGCCGCGATCATCAGATCAAGACGCGCGGCTACCGCGTCGAGCTCGGCGAGATCGAGGCCACCTTGAGCCGCCACGCCGCTGTCGCCGAGGCGGTGCTGGTCGCGATCCCTGACGATCAGTTCGGCCATTTATTGCATGCGGTGGTTATCAGGCAGCCGGACGCGGCCGTCACGGAAGGCCAGCTCAAGGGCTTTCTCAAGGAGTCGCTGCCACTTTATATGGTGCCCGAGCGTATCGAGTTTCGCACGGAACTTCCGCATACTTTTAGTGACAAGATCGACCGCGACACGCTGCTCCGTCAGACGCTCGCCGCGGCCTCGGCCAATCCGGTAGGAAAATGAGCAAAACTGCAATCGAAGAAAGCGTGCGCAACTTCCTGATCAACGAGGTCTTTTACGACAAGGCGCTTGACGTGAACGCGCTGGCGCCGAGTGACTCCCTGGTCGGGCTGCTCGATTCGCTCGGCATTATGCGCGTCGTCAGCTTCTGCGAGGAGACCTACGGCATCCAGGTGCCCGATACCGAAATCCTGCCCGAGCATTTCGAGAACATCAGCTCGATCGCGAACCTCATCGAAGGCTGCCAGAAAAGCTCCTGAGCCTCTGCACGTGCGGCTCGGCAGACACGCGACTTTTGCCATTCTGAGCGGAGTCTGCGTAGCGAGGAATCCCGGATTGTTTTGTTTCACGGAGCTCACGCTCGATGAGCACAGCGAATGGCTAGTCCCGTGAGTCATCCTCGGGCGCAGGCGGGGGCGCTGGCGGTGAAGTGAGCGGCGGTGGAAGCGCATCGTCCGCGCTGGGCGGCGGCGCATCGAGGGCGGTAGGCGGTGCATCGAGGGCCGTGGGTTGCGCGACGGCCGCCCCGAGCCGTCCATGACCGGCCTGCGCGCGGAAGTTGCCCGGCGCGTCAGCGACTGCTTCCTGATAGGCCTTGGCGGCGTCCGGCTCGCGTCCCAACTCCTCTTCGCAAGCCCCCTCGAAACTCAGGGTTTCGCCGCGCCAATCCGGACGCGCCGCGAAACCTAACTCCGCACGCTGAAAGAAAGTCAGCGCCTGAGAGTAGTTCTTGCGCGTCAGATAGACCCGCCCCAGGTAGTAATACGCGAAGGGATTGCCGCCGTCGATCGAGACCGCGCGGCCGAGATCGCGTAGCGCGACGTCGGCGGCGCCCTGCGCCAACTCCCGGCGCGCCTGCTCAGTGATCCGGATCGAGGCGGCGAGCGCCGGCGATGAAGCATGGCGGATTTCGGGCGCGAGTGACGCCGCGCCCAGGTCGGGAGCGGGCGCGACCGCGCTCAGATCCAGCGCCGGGGGCGGCGGACTCGGAACTGCCCCGGGCGCGGCCTCACCCGGCGCAAGGGTCTGGCTTGCTTCGGCGCCGACGCTCGGCGACGGCTCAGCGTTCGGAGCCATCGGTTCGGGCACATCTTGATTCTCATCCGGGCCGGCGACCGAGTCGTCATCTTTATCTTCGTCAGCCGGCTGATCCTTCGCGGAACTCGGACTGGCGACGCTGGACGGCCCCGGCGCTTGATTGGTTGATCCGACGGCGACATTCCCCGGACTCGCCGCCGGAAGATCCTCTCCCGGAATCCGCTCTTCCGAGACCAGCGCCAACCTGATCGGCCGCTCCGCGGACGCTGTCGTTCCCGCAGGTGCGGCGCAGGCTGCTCCAGGAAGATAACCGATCGCCGCGATTCCCAGACTGGCGCCGAGGATCAGCCCCCGCCAACGATAGGCCTTCACGCGCATCAGTCGTTGGGCGAATCGTCCAGCGTCGCCTCGGGATTCGCGTCGGTGTTCGTAGCGGCCGCCCCCTCGGCGCCCGGCGCAGCCGTATTCTCGACCGACGCGGCGGACTTGTGGAACGGGCAGACCTCGGTCGGCGCGAGCGCTTTGGGAAACACTCCGATGACGGTCGTCGGACAATAGGGACCGGCGAGATCGCCGCTCAGCGGATCGATCTTCGCAGTCACCACTCCCGCTGGTGCGGCGAAGTCGAGCTCGGGCCGCGACGCCGTCGCCGCCTTCATGAAGCTCGTCCACGCCGGCAACGAGGCCTCCGCGCCGGTCAACCCCAGCGCCTCCTTTTGATCGAATCCGGTCCAGACTACCGCCAGCAGGTTTGGCGTGAAACCCGCGAACCAGGCGTCGTTCGAGTCATTGGTGGTTCCGGTCTTGCCCGCGGCCGGCAGGCGAAAGCCGGCCTTGCGCGCGCCCTCGCCGGTGCCGTGATTGATCACCTGCTCGAGCATAAAATCCATCGTATAAGCGAGTTCCGGCGACAACACCTGCTCAGCCTTGAGCTCGTGCCCTTCAATCGGGTGGCCCTTCTGATCGACCACCGCCGTAACCGCGTAGAACGGGACGTCTTCCCCCTCGTTGGCCAGAATCGCGTACATCCGCGCCAGCGCGATCGGCGTGACTTCGATCCCCCCCAGTATGATCGAGGGGTAGGCTGGTAAATCACCAAACCCCAGCTTTCCCGCCATCGCGATCACGCGGTCGAGCCCGACCGCGTCAGCCAGCCGCGAGGTCGCCGAATTGAGCGACTCTTCGAGCGCGAATTCCAGCGTCACCCGCCCAAAGTAGCGGTTCTTGTAGTTCCTCGGCGTCCAACTCATCGTGCCGTAATTCCAGGTGAACGGCGTGTCCTCGATATAGCTGGTCGGCAGATACTGCGCTTGCCCCGTCATGGTTTCGTCCAGCGCCGCCAGATAGGTGACCGGCTTGAAGGCTGACCCGGGTTGGCGATGCGCCTGCGTGACATGATTGAACTGGCCTTCGCGATAGTCGCGCCCTCCCACCATCGCGCGAATCTTGCCGGTCTGCGGCTCGATCGCGAGCAGGCAGGATTGCAGTTCCTCGCTGCGCTCCTTGCGCCGCAACGACTTGTGTTGCGCTTCGAGCTTCTCCAGATTCTCATCGACGGCCGTTTCGCCCTGCTTCTGCATATGCACGTCGAGCGTGGTGAAGACCCGCAACCCCTCACCGTCCAACACCTCGGCCGGGTAGCGTTCCGCCAATTCGCGCTTGACGTAATCCACGAAGTAGGGCGCGTCGTTGGTCTCGAGATAGGGCTCACGTGCGTGCACCGGTTCGACGACCGCCTCATCGTACGCGGCCTTGCCGATATAGCCGTCCTGCAGCATCGCGCCCAGAACTTCATTGCGGCGGAGGCGCACGGAATCCGCATGACGGATCGGATTATAGCGGTTCGGCGAGCGGATCATCCCGGCCAGCGTCGCCATCTCGGCGATCGAGAGGTCGCGCGGCTCCTTCGAGAAATAAAATTGCGCCGCCTCCCAGATGCCATAGATGCCTTCCTGGCCGCGCTGCCCAAGGTAAATGTCATTGAGATAATTTTCGAGAATCTGATCCTTCGAATAGCGCCGCTCGACGATATACGCCATCAGCGCTTCCTGCATTTTGCGATGCCAGTCGCGCTTGCTGGTCAGGAAAAAATTCTTGACCAGTTGCTGCGTCAGCGTCGATCCGCCCTGCACCACATGGCCGGCGTTGAAATCCACCCACGCCGCCTTGAGCGTGCGCACCAAATCAATCCCATGATGCTCATAAAACCGATGGTCCTCCGCGGCCATCACCGCATAGACCATCCCCGGCGGCATCTCTGCCAGTGGCACGATCCGGCGCTGCTCCCAGTCGCCCTGGAAAATCGCGCCGAGCAGCTCGGGCTCGAGCTCAATCGCGTCCAACGGCTTATGCGTTCCCGCATCCGCGATCTCGATTACGGTCCCGACCGGCGAGACGCGCAACGCAACCTGCTCGCCGGGCGATTCCGAGTATGGGTAGTGAAAACTATGCAGGAAGAGATCGAGCCGCCCGTGCTCTTTATCGAAGCTGTATTCGCCGCGGATTCTGACCTGAGCGGGATCCACCCGATGGTAATTCAACCGCGCGAGCCGTTGGAACAACCCGATATCGTCAATCTTGAGCCCCGGATAGATCGTCGTCGAGTCAGAATAGACCAGCGACGGAATCGTCCAGCGCTTGCCGGCAAAACGCGCCGCGACTTCCTGATCGAGTGCGTTGTAATAGCTGATGAATTTGTAAATCAGCGGCGCGACGGCAAACAGCGCCAGCACCGCCGCGCCAAAAACGCCGAACTTGATCGCGCGCCCGATTCGCATACCCGACGCCAGGACGGTACGTCAGCGTGAGCTGCGCTCGACATATTTCATGCGCAGCTCGAAGAGAATCTCATCGATCAGCGCCTGCTCATTCTGATCGAGATTGCCGCGCGTCTTATCCTTGAGCATCCCGACAATATCGATTAGCTGCTGCGCCGCCGGCAAATCCACCTGCGGCCCGCCCGCCTGCGGATCGACGATCTCGCCGAGGTGAAACAGCGCCTGACTGGAAAGCCCTACCATGAAGCTCGCGAAGTTGAGCTCCCCCAGCGGCCCCGCATCCTGCTGACGCATTTCCGGCGCGGCCGCGGCGGTTGAAGTCCCTGACGCGCCCGATGCCGGCGCCGCCTTGGCCACCGATGGCGCCGCGGGCTCGTCCGCAGCTTTCTCGCCCCGATGTTCCGGCTTCAGCTCGCCCTCGGCCGAAAAGCGCCGGCGATCATCGATCTTGAAGCCTTTGCTCTTTTCCTCTTCTTCCATCGCTCTACCCAAAGCTTTGCCGGATTAGTTCACCGATCGCGAACTCTCCTGGAATGAACTTGCTACTTTCACGAGCATGAAGCTACGTTTGTCATTCTGAGCGAAGGCTGCCGCAGCGAAGAATCCCGGATTTTTCAATTCGCAGAATGAAAGGCGTAACTTAAAATTCTCTCGCACCACGCTCAACCATGACGCGCCATCTCCTCGAGCCGCTTGATCCGTTCTTCGATCGGCGGATGAGTCGAGAAAAGTCGCGACATCATGCCGCCATTCAGTGGATTCACGATAAACAGATGAGCCGTCGCCGGCGTCGCGTCCGCCATCGGGAGCCGCTCGTTGGAAACCTCGAGCTTCCGCAGCGCGCTCGCCAGCAGCAGCGGATTATGCGTCAGATGCGCGCCGCTTTCATCGGCCTGATACTCGCGCGTGCGCGAGATCGCGAGCTGTATCAGCGTCGCGGCGAATGGCGCCAGCAGCGCCATCACCAGCAACTCAATTATTCCGCCGCGCTCGCCCTCGTCGCGCCCCCCCAAACCGCCGAACATCGCGCCCCAGCGCGCCATGCTGCCGATCATCATGACGACGCCTGCCAGCGTCGCCGCGATCGAACTGATCAGAATGTCGCGATTGAGCACGTGCGACAATTCATGCCCGAGCACGCCCTTTAACTCCTCGCGGTTGCAGATGCGCATGATGCCGCGCGTCACCGCGACCGCGGCGTGGCGCGGATTGCGCCCCGTGGCGAAGGCGTTAGGCGTGTCGCTGTCGATCATGTACAAACGCGGAGTCGGGATATTGGCCGATTGGGCCAGTTCGTTGACGATCGCATAGAGTTCCGGCGCGCTCGCGGCATCAAGCGGTTGCGCGCCATACGCCCGCAGCACCATCTTGTCCGAGAACCAGTAGCTGAAAAAATTCATCCCGATCGCAAATACAAACGCGATCGCGAGACCGCCGCGCCCGCCCATCAGGCCGCCAATCGCCATAATCAGGCCGGTCAGCGCCGCCAACAGCAATGTGGTCTTGAGCATCTTCATCGTCGTTTCGCCTCGCTACCGGCGCGCCGCAGTTGAGGCGCGCGGTAGAACTGCCGTTCTGAGGAACCTTTCTACCTTAATTTAATCATGATTCCGGCGCCCTCACAGCCTGCCCGGCCGAGGTTTCGCGATGATTTCCGTCAATTCCGCGGTTACCTCGTCGATGGTTATACTCGCGATCGGTTCCCGCCAGACCGCTCGCGCCGCGCCCAAAGGACGCCAGCGGGCGGGCTGCGTCAGTCCGAACAGCACCACACCCGGCGCGCCCACCGCAGCCGCCAGATGCGCGATGCCGGAATCGTTGCCGACAAAAGCGCGGGCCGACTCTGCGAGACCCGCCACTTCACCCAGTTCGAGCGCATCGAGCGTCGCGATCTGCCGATCGTGAAAGGCGCTTTTCAGCCCGCTTTCGGCCGGCCCCAATATCACCAGACTGCACATGCGCGTCGAGAGGCGCTCCGCCAACTCCGCGAATTTTTCGGCCGGCCAGTTTTTCCACCGGCTCCCGCTGCCCGGCAATACCAGAATAAATCTATCCGGTTCCAGCGCCAGCCGCTCCAAATGGGCCGCCGCCGCAATCCGATCGTACGGCGTCGGCTCAAGCGACGCATCCATGGGCGCGCCCGCCGCCGCAATCGAGCGCAGGTAGCCCCTCGCGACATGATCGTCACCCGGCGGCGCGAACGGATGGAAGCTCACCTCTTTCGCGATTGCCGAAAGCCTGCGGCGAAAGCGCGCATCTTCCGCTGCGAAAAATGAGTAAATCCGCGCGAAGCCGCCAAAGAACTTCTCCGCATCCGTCGGGACTTCCGCGCCCGTCGCAAACAGTTGCGCCACTTCCGCGCGATCGATCGAATGGGCCCGCGCGAGGTCGCTCCGCTCGACCACGAACCGCGCCAGCTCATGCCGCGCCATCAGCTCGATCTGAGCACTCGCGTGGCGCGACGCAATCACGCGGATCGTCGGAATCAGGCAAATCAGGTCGCCCAGCGCACCCGGAAAAATTATCAGTACGCGCGTCCCGGCCCCCTTCGCACCGCAGCCATGCACTTCACTATGCCCGTGACCTTGAGCGCAGCTTTCGGCACTCCAATGCCGGCGACCATAAGCACCGCCGGTAGTCCTTTTGACAATCACGGCAATGACAGTTGCCCATGAAAACCCGGGTCACCCGAATAATTCATAGCGAACTGCGCCACAGGCGCATCCGCCCGTCACCGTACTTGACATTTAAACTCCTCCCCATATTATGCGCCATGGCTAAAAGCTTTTGAGACCGCGATCGCTTACAACTATCGCGTTACAGACAACCGCACTGTTGCTTCATTTCACTTCCGGCAGATGCTTGGCCTTCAACCCCTGCACCAGTTGATCATAGCCGTCGGCGTTGATGATCTTGTTGAATTGCTCGCGATAGTTTCCCAGCGTGCTGACGTTATCCACAACAATATCGAAAAGCCGCCAGCCCGCCGGGGTTTTGCATAACATGTAGTCCACGTGCAGCGGCTCCTGCACCATCGCCAGATGAACGTCGCCGTGCACCGCCGCGGTGGTCGGATCGTCGTAAGTGACCTCGTCCTTGAGTCCATGCGAGGCCGCCTCGACGGTGTTCTGCTGCAATGTCGTCAGATAGGTCGCCAGCACGTAGCTCTCGAACAGCGGCACAAACGCCGTCCGCTGCGCCGGCGTGAGCGCTTTCCAATGCGTCCCCAAGGCGGACTTTGACATGTAAGCAAAATCGAAGTGCTGCTCCGCGATCGCGCGCAGTTGCCGATCGTGCTCCGCCGGCGGCAGCGCCTGATTCGCGAAGACCGGCGAGGCCTGCGCGATCGTCGCGCGCACTTCCCTCACGGGCGCAGGCTCCGCACCGGCAAAGGCTCGCGTGGCCGCCAGCATCGTCACCAGAAGCGCTAACCGCGATGCGGTTTTGTATCGTTTTGCTATGCGCACGTCGCAGACTCCTTACTCGGCTATGCCTTGCGAACTATCATTTCACGCGGCCGCAATAAATTGCTATTGTCAGCGTCCGTTCGACCGACGCGCGCGGAATCCACGACGCTGCGGACGGCTCAAGAACTGAATGACCAAGAGCAATCACGGCGGCCTCAACTCCGACTATCGCCCACAGCAATTGACCCTGCCCGATGGCCGCGCCGTGACATTGCGCCTGATGGAGCCTGTGGATAAAGCCGTGCTCTTGAGATTTTCCCGCGCGCTGCCGCCCAATGACCTGTTGTTTTTGCGCACCGACATTACCCTCGCTGACGCTCTCGATGATTGGATCCGCAACCTCGAAAGCGGCGCCACCGTTACGGTGATCGCCGAGATCGATGGCGAGGTCGCGGGTTACGCCAGCCTGCATCACGATCAGAAGCAATGGACGCGCCGCGTCGGCGAAATTCGGGTTCTCCTCGGCCCGAAGTATCGCGGCGCCGGGCTGGGCCGGCGGCTGGCTGAGGAAGTCTTCCAGATCGGGCGCGCGCGCGGGGTCAAAAAGATGGCCGCGATGCTCACCCCGGACCAGGCCGGCGCGCGCGCGGCCTTCGAACGGCTGGGCTTTCAGGTCGAGGCGCTATTGCAGGCTTGGGTGGCCGATCGCAACGGGCGGCCGCATGATCTCCTTGTCATGAGTCACGATGTCGAGGGTGTCGGCAACAGCTTGCACGCCTAGCAGCGAATTTTTTCCGAGGCCCGTGTGAGCGCTTTTCAGACTTTGCGCAAGGCTTTGGTTGGGAGCTATTTTCGCGGCCGGACGGTGTTGGTCACCGGGGCCTCGAGCGGCATCGGGCGCGAGCTCGGCCAGAGTCTCGCCGCGCTCGGCGCACAAGTCGCAATCGTGGCGCGGCGTCGGCCGCTGCTCGAAGAGCTGGCGAATGAAATCGGCGCCGCGGGCCACGCACAGCCATTGGTTCTCGTCGCAGATGTCACGAAGCGCAAGCCATGCCGTGATGCGGTCGATCATGCGATCGCGCACTTCGGCCACCTCGACCTGCTGATCAACTCCGCTGGCATCATGGAGATGGGCCCGGTCGAATCGATGGAGGCCGCATCGCTCGAACGCATGATGAGCGTAAACCTCTTCGGAACGCTGCATATGATGCAGGCGGTAATCCCGTCGATGCGCGCGGCCCGGACGGGCAATATCGTGAATATCGCTTCACTCGCGGGGCGGCGCGGGACGCCGCCGATCGGCGGTTACTGCGCGTCAAAATTCGCGGTAGTGGGCCTGACCGAAGCCCTGCGGGTCGAGCTTTATGGCAGCGGCGTCAAGGTTTCACTCGTCATGCCGGGTCTAATCGACACGCCGATGACGCAGGGGACCGCGGGCGGCGATTCGCTCAGCGGAGCACCGGGATTCTTCGCGATGCCAGCGCAATGGGTGACCTGGGCGGTGATCGCCGCGGTCGTCCTCGGCCTCACTGAGGTTGACGTTCCGCCGGGCGCCGTAATCGGTGAGAAGATTGCGGCGCTGTTCCCTGGTATTACCGACGGCGCATTGGCGATCGGTCGGCGCATAATGGACTGGCGCGGAGATCGCGCCAAGCCGGAATGATACCGCGGTATCTCCCTCAGAGCGGTCAATCCATGGCAATCGCGCACGCTTAGGGGTAGCCTCAGGCTGAGCGTCGCGAAGGCTTTCGCGGGAATAATCTGAACTGATCCGGAGTCAAACGAGCATGGGAGACTTAATCTCACCGTCGCATCTGCTGTTGCTGCTGGTGATAGTTCTGGTGATCTTCGGTCCGAGCAAGCTGGGGGATGTCGGATCGGCGCTGGGGCGCGCAATTCGCGACTTCAAGCGCGAGATGAATCCTGAAACTCAGCCGCCTGCGCAAACCAAGCCGACCGCCAACGCTGAGCCTCCCGCGATCGATAAGCCCGTCAATCCCTCCTGAGTCTCCCGCCTGCCTCAGCTTCCCGGCTGCAGGGGCCTGAAACTGCGTCGCCGGGTGCCGCAGTCCGCAAATCCAATCCCACGCCTCGTGCGTATCTGACTCGAACGGCGGGATGGCGAACACGGGGGTTCGTCATCAGCTGGCCGGGATGCTGCCGCATCAGGGCAGCCGCACAAAATCAGGAGGGTCGATTATGAGAATTGGCAAGGTCTTGGGTTTGATTGCACTAACAGGCTTGGCGGTGGGAGGCGCGCCGGCCCGAGCTCCCGCCTCGAGCCATCGCGAGGCCCCGCTCATCACGACGATGCCGAAGACCGACGGCACCGATTTTTACATGTTCAACAGCTATGAGACCGCCAAGGCCGGTCAGGGTCTGGTAGACATCATCGCCAACTATCAGCCGCTCGAGGATCCCTTCGCCGGACCGAATTATTACACCATGGATCCCGAGGCGCTCTACGATATCAATATCGATAATGACGGCGACGCGCTCCCCGAATACACTTTTCGCTTCCAGTTCACCAACACGATTCAAAATCTTTCTCTGCCGATTAATGGCGTGAACGTGGAGGTGCCGCTGGTCAACATCGGCGGCATCAGCGCAGGCAACAGCGCGAACTCGAATGTGGTCGAGACCTACACGGTGCAGTTGATCACGTATAACGGCAAGAAAAAGCCCAAAACCGCATTCCTGACCAATGTGGTCGGCGGTACGACGGTCTTTACCAAGCCGACAGATAATATCGGCAACAAGACCTTTGGCTCGCCTGCCGCGTACGAGACCTACGCCGATCAGTACATATACAACGTCAATATTCCGAACTGCAGTACCCCGGGCAGGATGTTCGTGGGGCAACGCAAGGATCCGTTCGTCGTGAATCTCGGCGAGACCTTTGACCTGATCAATATCAGCAATCCGACCGGTGCGCCGAATGAAGCAAGTGACGCGCTGGCGGGCAAGAACGTCACCTCGATCGAGCTCGAAGTGCCGGCGTCCTGCATCGTGCAAAGCTCGACGCAACCGATCATCGGCGGCTGGACTACTGCGAGCTTGCCCGAAAAACGGACGGTGCTGGCCAAGGTCAAAAAAGGCGCTACTACGCTGACGCAAACGCTAAGCAAGAAATTTGTCGAAGTTTCGCGTTTGGGTAATCCTCTGGTCAACGAACTGGTTATCGGACTCCCCGACAAGGATAAGTGGAATTCGAGTCAGCCGATCGACGACCCACAATTCCTGACCTATGTAACAAATCCCACCGCGCCGGCGCTGATCCAAGCCCTCTTCCCGTCAGTCACGGCGCCGACCCTCTTTCCGCGCGCGGATCTCGAGGCTGTTTTTCTGACGGGCCTGTCCGGGCTAAACCAGCCGCCCAATGTCGTAGCCTCTGAAGAGATGCGCCTCAATACCGCGTTTGCCGTCACACCGTTTGGCTTGCAGAGCCGGCTCGGCGCTCTCGGCGGTGATGACTCGGGCTATCCCAACGGCCGGCGGCCCGGCGACGACGTCGTGGACATCACGCTGCAGGTCGCTATGGGCGCCTTGATCAATCCAGGCGGCTTTGGCTTCGGCACCCCGAGCCAGGCGCCCTCGGGTAACCTGCCGTTTACGGACGGCGCATACCTTGACGAAACCTTCTTCAACGTGGCGTTCCCGTACCTGTTGACCCCAATCCCAGGTTCTCCCAACGGTCCGGTGCCGGGTAGCAACGGCGTACCGGTTAATGGTGGACCGGCGGGCACCTAAATCATTAACCGCGGGGCAGTCGGGCGGCCGTAGCCGCTCCGGTTGTCCCGCCTTAGCCGACCAAGTCAATTAGCTATAACCATTGTCAAAAAAGCCATGACACCCAGCTCCAACAATCGTTTCAGCAGTCTGAGTATTCCCAAGATTGTGTTGGCGTTCCTGCTCGTGGCGCTTCTCAGTTCGGGCAGTGCACGCACGCAGTCCCAAGCGCCGACTCCAGCAGCGCAAATTGACCGCGATATCACGATTCTGCAAACGGTTCTGAAGCGACATCCCGATGCGGAACTCTATTACCGACTGGGCGACCTCTATAGTCAGAAGGGCCGTCAGACCGGAGACATTACTTACTTCAATCTGTCCGGCAATTCACTGCGAGAGGCGATCAAGCTTCAACCGCGGCTCGCGCCCGCTCATCGCCATCTGGCGTTCGTGCTTTATGCCCTGCACGATTTTGCTGGTGCGACGACGGCGGCCAACACCGCAATCAAGCTTGATCCGAACGATTCCTACGCCTACGGCGTCCTCGGTGATGCGCAACTCGAGACCGGCGAATACGCTCCGGCGGCGCGATCCTATGGGCAGATGATCGCACTCAAAGCCGACCTCTATTCGTATAGCCGGCGTTCGGGGCTCGAAACGATGCGCGGCGACGACCAGACCGCGATCGCAGATATGCGGCATGCAATCGCGGACGGCATCGCGGCCGGCGAACCTCTCGAGGGAATCGCCTGGGCGCAGGCGATGCTCGCGGAAGATTATTTCCGCATGGGCAAACTGAATGATGCGGACGCCCAAGGCGCCGCTTCGCTCAAGACCTATCCGAACTACTACCGCGCCCTGGCAATCCTCGGCCAGGTCCGCGCGGCGCGAGGTAAGCTGGATGAGGCTGCGGATTTCTATCGCCGCGCGATCGCCGTCATTCCGCTGCCGCAATACGTCGCAGCCCTCGGCGACGTCTACACCGAGATGGGCCGCGTCAGCGACGCCAAACAACAACATGACCTGGTCGAATTCATCGCGCGTCTGAACAAGCTTAATCAAGTGCTCTACAATCGTGTGCTGGTTGACTACTACGCGGACCATGACGTGCAGCATCAGCAGGCCGTCGCGCTGGCAGTGGGCGAGTACCAGATCCGGCGCGATATCTACGGCGAGGACGCGCTGGCATGGTCGCTCTATCGCGACGGTAAGGCGGACGCGGCGCTCCCGCACATAATCGCGGCATTAAGGTTCAACACCACCGACGCGCGACTCTATTTTCACGCGGGAATGATATCCGCGGCGCTCGCGCATAAAACCGAGGCGCGCGCGAATTTAGATCGGGCCATGACGATCAATGCGCACTTCCAGCCGATTCTCGACAACGTCGCCAGTCGCGAGTACGCGGCATTGGGCGGCGACCCGACGGTGCAGTATGCGGCAAAGGCAACCAGTGGTTCGCGCTAGCGCGGTCGGCGCCGCGAGCGCGATCCTGCTCGTATTGCTCGCCTGGCCGCGACTCAGCCTCGCCCATCCGATGGGTAATTTCAGCGTCAATCATTACACGAAGATTGTCACCGACCCAGATCGTGTCCAAATCGATTACATAATCGATATGGCGGAGATTCCGACCTTCCAGGAGATGCAACGAAGTGGAATAGTGCCGCGCGTGGACGATCCCGGTGTCGCGCGATATTTGAAGACGCAGTCCGCTAACCTTAAGCAGGGGTTGACGCTGACTGTCGGCGGTGCGCCGCTCGTGCTTGAAACCGTTTCGCGGCAGGCGCTTTTTCCGCCAGGCGCCGGCGGCTTGCCGACCATGAAAATGGGTTTTGTCTATTGGGCGCATTTGGATCATCGGTTGGTCGATGGCTCATTCGCACTGCACTACCAGGATAGCAACTTTCCCGATCATGCCGGCTGGAAAGAAATAGTCGCAGTCCGCGGACCGGGCACACGCATAGACCATAGTTCAGTCCCTTCGCAGGATCGCAGCCTTGAACTCACGAACTATCCGACTGACATGCTGCACAGCCCTCCGCAGGTGTTGAGCGCCGATTTGACTTTCGCGGCGACGCCGGCGGGAACGGAGCAATTGGCGGATCGCGGAAGTAACGCGGGCTGGCTCGACACTGGAGCTGAGCCGGGCGGGCTCAAGCTCGCAGCCAACAAGGTGGGCACCCCGCGTAGCGCCTTTACCGATTTGATCGAGTCGAATCGGGTAGATGTCACGTTCCTTCTGATGGCGGCGCTGATTGCCGCGGTACTCGGGGGTTTCCACGCGCTCGAACCGGGACACGGCAAAACGCTGGTGGCGGCCTACCTGGTCGGATCCCGCGGCGGCGCACGTCACGCGGTTTTTCTCGGCGGCATCGTAACTGCGTCGCATACGATATCGGTCTATGCGTTGGGGATCATCACCCTGTACGCGTCGCAGTGGATCATGCCCGAGCAGCTCTACCCGTGGCTGGGCGCGGCGTCGGGCTTGCTGGTTGCAGGGCTGGGCTTGACGCTCTTCCTGCGGCGCTACCTTACGGAACCCACCGATAGTCACCACGCGGATCACAGTTACGGACACGAGCATCGTGTTGATGCGGAGGCCGATCACGATCATGCTCCGAGTTTGGAGCATCGCCACACCTGGTGGGGCGGACATGTGAGCAGTACTCACTCGCATAATTCTGATCATAGCCGTTCGCACGATCAGGGCCATAGTCACCATCACGGACATCAGCATGTGCATGAGCCTCGCACACTAGAACTCGCGCTTGAATCACAGAAGCTCTCCGTCAAGAGTCTATTTGTACTCGGAGTCACCGGCGGAATCGTGCCATGTCCGGCCGCGCTAGTGGTGTTGCTCGCCGCGCTCGCGTTTCATCGCGTAGCCTTCGGGCTGTTTCTGATTGTCGCATTCAGCGCCGGCTTGGCCGCGGTATTGATCACTTTTGGCCTTGCGATGGTTTACGCCGGCCGCTTCATGAGCCGCTTTGGCGGCCGCGGTCCGTTGACGGAGCGCTGGCTGCCATTGGCCTCATCAGCAGTCATCACGATCGTCGGAGTAGGTTTGACGCTCCAGTCGCTGATCGTGGCCGGAGTCCTGCACGTTAGAAGCTAAAAGGCACGAGCGGAAGACCGTCGAAAAGGACTGAAATGAATTTTGGAATAGCAGGATCGCTTGCGCCGCTGAGCGTGATGTTGTTGGGCCTGATTCTGGGAATGCGCCACGCCACCGATCCGGATCATGTAATCGCGGTGACGACGATCGTAAGTCGCGAGCGGCGTCTGGCTACGGCGACGGGAATTGGCCTCATATGGGGCCTCGGCCACACTCTGACCGTGCTGGCGGTGGGGGCTGCGATTATCGTCTTCAAGATTGCGATCCCGACGCGGATTGGCCTTGCGATGGAGTTCGCAGTGGCAATCGTTTTGATTCTTCTCGGGCTCGGCGCCGCGGCAGGTGCGGTTCGCCAGGTTGCGCGCCGCATCGGGGGAGCCGCGGTCGCCGGCGCCCGGCCCATGGACGTACATTCCCATAGCCACATCGACGAGGGCGAACTCCATCGACATAGTCACTATCATCCAGATCCCAATGGACATGATTCCAGCGACGCGACACTGGACGCTGATCGATCGAACCACGGTCACAGCCTTGAGGATCCTGCACTCGATCGCCCAGTTCTCGCAGTGCGACGGCCGTTGCTACGTTCCTTCGGAATCGGTCTGGTTCATGGCCTCGCGGGCAGCGCGGCGATCGCTTTGCTCGTATTGAGTGCAATCCCGCAGCCGCTGTGGGCGACACTCTATCTCGCGATTTTCTGTCTAGGGACGATTGTGAGTATGGGGCTGATTACTACTGCGATTGCCGCGCCGTTTATGTTCGCCGCGCAGCGGATGGCGTGGCTGCATCATGGCCTGATCAACGCATCCGGGTTTTTCAGTCTGGGTTTTGGTCTGTTTCTCGCTTATCACCTGGGCGTTGTCGATCACCTCTTCGGTGCGGCGCCTATGTGGACGCCGCAGTGAGCGCTAGGCTGGCTTGAACTTGATCAGTGTACGATCGGGCGTGACGTCGTCGAAAAAGACCGTCACCGGCATCCCGATCTTGACGCTCTCCGACGGCGCTTCGATATTACTCGTCATGCGGACACCCTCGTCGAGTTCGACAATCGCCAGCACGTAAGGTTTGTCGGAGAACGAGCGGGTCGAGGCGCGACGCACCGTCGTGTAGCTATACACCTTCCCCTTGCCGCTGACGGGCTGCCATTCGAGCTGCTCCGACAGGCAATGCGGACAGCGATCGCGGGGATAGTAGATGAAGGCGCGGCAACCGCCGCATCGCTGAAGCTGCAACTCATGCCGTTTGGCGGCGTCCCAGAACGGACGGCTGGTGGCCGTCGGCTTCGGCAGCGGCTTCTCGTAGGCGCTCATGATCGGCGCTCCAGGATGAGGCTGGCCTGCTCGCTCATGATGCCGCCGTTGCCGTTGACGTAAGCGAGCGTTGCGTCCTTGACTTGCCGCCCTTCGCCGCGGCCCATCAGTTGGCGGATGGCCTCGGTCACATGGCTCATCCCGCCGCCGAGCCCGGGCTGGCCGAAGGAAAGCTGGCCGCCGTGCGTGTTGCACGGAAAATCGCCGGCAAACGAAAGATCATGCTCCATCGCGAACGGGCCGCCCTGACCCTTTTTGCAGAAGCCCGCATCCTCGAGCGTCACCAGCACCGTGATCGTGTAGCAATCGTAGGGACACACCAGGTCGATGTCCTTGCGTTCGACCCCGGCCATCTTGAAAGCGGCGTCGGCGGCCGGCTTGATCGGCGAATCCGTAAGCGAAGGAGCGTAGGTGATCGAGGCGTGATTGGCGTACTCGCCGGCGCCGAGCAGCCAGATCGGCGGGTGTTTTGCGCGCTTGGCGACTTCGGGCGAGGCGACGATCACGGCCGAGCCGCCGCTGCAGGGGCTGACGATCTCGTAGATGTGCAGCGGGTCGACGATCATGCGTGAGTTGAGCACGTCGGGTATCGTGAGCGGCTTGTCATTGAAGGTCGCAAGCGGATTCTTGAGCGCGTTGGTGCGCTGATCAACCGCGACCTTGGCCATCTGTTCAGGCTTGGTGCCGTACTCGTACATATGCCGATTTGCGATCATCGCGTAGCCGCAGTTCGCGCC
>Ga0070733_10000734_pt1 | contig 25641 bp, 16 predicted proteins | sample Coa_R1_9_FD_66450 | JGI IMG/M metagenome (GOLD analysis project Ga0070733, IMG submission 66450) | Surface soil microbial communities from Centralia Pennsylvania, which are recovering from an underground coalmine fire - Coalmine... | ecosystem: Environmental > Terrestrial > Soil > Unclassified ...
TAAACCGTAAAAGCGCGGGACAGGTTATTTTACGATCTCAATCAGATCCACGTCGAATATCAATGTTGATCCCGGTTTGATATCAGATCCCATCTGCTGATCACCATATGCCAGATTGGAAGGAATGAAAAGCCGGTATTTACTTCCGGTATTCATGAGTTGTAAAGCTTCTGTCCATCCTGCAATGACTCCATTCACCGCAAATTCGATGGGTTTACCCTGCTTAATTGAACTGTCGAAGACGGTTCCATCGATAAGTCTTCCTTCATAATCACATTTTACCTTGTCACTGATGGTGGGTTTTGGACCTGTGCCTTGCTTTAGAACAAGATATTGTAATCCGGAAGCTGTGGTTACTACACCGGGTTTCGTTTTGTTGGATGAAAGAAATGCTTCTCCCTGCTTTTTAGCTACTGCTGCTTTATCAGCTTTTGCTTTCTCTATAAAACCCATCAGAACCTGGTTACATTGTTGCTCAGTCAGCAAAGTGCTGTCTCCTGACATTTTATCTTTTATAGCTTTATTAACCATCGTATCATTGATATTCGTAATTCCCTGTTGTTTATAGAAACTGGCCACCATGATACCGATACTGTAGCTCAGTGAATCTGTTTGATTTTTCAATTTTACCACCGATGTCGTGGATGCCGATGCTGCAGATTTTTTCTTAGACTGTGCTAAAAGGCTGCAAGTGTTTAAAATAATCACTGCAAATAGGATTGTTTGTTTCATGCATTTTTTTTAGAAGTCGCAAAAATAAGAAAACTCTCCAATCAAGGGCCATAGCATTTTTTTCAGGTCATAGCGACTTAACATTTTCTTTGTTTTTTTGTGAATACTTTTGGCAGTTCAACTGTAATATAGTTGATGTTAGAGCGTTTAACGACCTGGGTGATTGCCCAATAATTCAAATCAAATGAAAAAGCTCCTTACTGCATTGCTTTTGGTAACAGGTATCGCCGCCATGGGTCAGAATGACCTTTTCAGTAATATCAAAAAAAAAGTAACTAACAGCAGCGGTTCCTCATCACTGAGTTCTGAAGATATAACTGCCGGTTTAAAGCAGGCCCTCACACTGGGTGCTCAAAAAAGCGCTGACCGGCTATCCGCCGTCAACGGATTTTTAGGCAATAAGGCGGTAGAAATATTAATGCCCGAGCAGGCTCAGAAAGTTGAGAAAACACTCAGAAGTATGGGTATGGGCAAACTGGTGGATGACGCCATCGCCAGTATGAACCACGCGGCAGAGGACGCTTCCAAATCCGCTGCGCCGATTTTCGTAAATGCGATCAAAGCCATGACAGTAACAGATGGATTGAATATTTTACGCGGTGCGGATACCTCTGCGACTGCTTACCTACGTAAGAGTGCCACACCGGAACTAACAAAAGCGTATACACCGGTTGTTGACTCTGCATTGCAAAAAACGGGTGCCACAAAATATTGGAAGGACGTGTTTGATACTTACAATAAGATTCCGCTGGTGTCCAGAGTAGATCCCGATTTGTCTTCTTATGTAACTCAAAAAGCCATCAGTGGAATTTTCTATTATGTTGCTCAGGAAGAGATTCAGATCCGTAAAGATCCTGCGGCACAGGTTACCGATTTGTTGAAAAAAGTTTTCGGAGGAAAATGATTTTGGATTATTGCAATTTCACCGTTCGAAACAGAATTCCCGCGACCAGGCATATAAGAGCAGAAATCCACCACAAACTGTTGAAACCCCAATGACCGGCGACCCAGGTTCCACCCGTTGGACCGAGAACCTGAGCAAGTGACCAGGCCATGGTATAATATCCTGCATACTGTCCCCTATTGAGGGCAGAAGCCCTTCCCGTCCAGTAATTATTCATGAATGGCATAGCCAGTATTTCACCCATTGTGACCAGAATAACAGAAATTAATGCCGTTATAATCGGGAAAGGCAGAAAAATATAAACCAGGAAAGAAAGTGCAGTTAGTAATAATCCGTGACTAATAAAATGCATGCTTCTGTTTTTTGATTCCAGGTGGAATATCAGAACCATTTCTATAATTACGATGATCAGCCCGTTCAACCCCATCAGGATACCAATATAGAACTCAGGTATGTGGTATATTTCCTTATAGTAAACCGGAATAGTGGAATAAAGCTGGTAAAAGCATAGCGCGTATAATATAGCGAGACCAATAAATATTTTGAATTTTTTGTCTTTAAGAGGTGAAGTCTTATGTGGTAATAACTCACCCGGCACGGGTTCCCTGGCAATCTGGTCGGCCGGATCCAGCAGGTAATACAGCATCAGGGCCGCTATGATATTTGTAAAGCCATCGATCCAGAATAACAAGTGATAATCAAACGATGCGATGATTCCTCCAAGGGTTCCTCCGAATGCCCAACCTAAATTGATGGCCAGTCTGTTCAGAGAATAGGAACGGGTTCTGTTTTCAGGTTTACTGTAGAGTGCTATGGCTGTATTGTTTGCCGGCCGGAAAGATTCATTTACAAGACTGAGAATAAAAGTAAAAAAGCAGATCAGCGGATAACTTTTTATTTGTCCCAGGAGAATAAACAACAATCCACCACCCAACAGTGTGATCAGTTGTATTTTGTAGAATCCTATTTTGTCTGTCAGTTTACCGCCAATATATCCCCCGGCGATGGCACCTGCACCAAACATTCCGACTACAATGCCCGCTTTAAAAAGTGAAAATCCGATACCTGTCAGATAAATTGTCATAAACGGCAGAACCATTGTTCCGCTTCTGTTTACCAACATAACAAGCGATAAAAGCCAGGTTGAACGTGAGAGTCCGCTATAAGCGTTAATATAAAGTGATCGGGTAGTTGTTAATGGTTTGAAAAGATTCATCCTTAAATTAGACCCGGCTGGAATTGAGTGTTCACTCAAATATTGTATAAATTGCCAGTTGGCAAAAATAAGGAAGTCCAAAAATTAATAGATGAAAAGAGAGCAGAGAATTTTTTATTCAAAGATATTATTAGTGATCTGTTTATTCTCCCTTTTTCAATTTGCCCGGGCACAATCCAATATATATAATGCACATGGCTGGCAATTGTTGGATTATCGTACAGACAGTGTATTTGGAGCCGGAATAAACCGGGCATATGCAGAGTTGTTGAAAGGAAAAACAGCTCATCCGGTAATAGTGGCTGTCATAGATATGGGGGTGGATACAGCCCATGAAGATCTGATCGGCCATATATGGACAAATTCAAAAGAGATCCCGGGGAACGGAATAGATGATGATCATAACGGGTACGTGGATGATATTCACGGGTGGAATTTTCTCGGAGGTAAGGATGGCAAAAATATCAATGTTGAAAGCTATGAATCTTACAGAGAATACTACCGCCTCAATCACGATTCGGACTGGATGGACAATGGAGATGTATCTGCAAAAAAACTATATCGTGAAAAAGTAAAAAAATATTTTATCAGGGATTCTGTTCAGCAGGCGCAGGCGGTTTTCTGGCTGTCGCAGGTGATCCCCCAGATGCGGTCTGCCGACAGTATTCTGAAAGTAAATCTTCGGAAAGATTCCATTTTTGCACGTGATGTAGTGGAGTATCAGCCTTCGGATTCCGTATTCATCCTTGTAAAAAAAAATACATTGATGTATTTCAATAAATACGGGATAACACCTGATATGTCGCTGGGGAGTTTCATTCATGAGGCAGAAAAATATTTGCAAAGTGCACGGATAAAACTGGCGGACTTTTCCAACGATCCGAATGCGAGGCGTAAAGAAATTATAGGCGACGACTTTAATAATATTGCCGACACACATTACGGCAACAATAATGTGTCCGCCGGATATCCGGCGCATGGTACACATGTAGCCGGTATCATTGCGGCTTCCCGCGGAAACGGTAAGGGGATGGATGGTATCGACGAGCATGTGCTGATTATGGCAATCCGTGCCGTTCCGGATGGAGATGAAAGAGATAAAGATATTGCCCTGGCTATCCGGTATGCTGTGGATAATGGCGCGCGTGTGGTGAATATGAGTTTTGGGAAATATTTTTCACCCGGTAAAAAGTGGGTGGATGAAGCCATTCAGTATGCGGCAGATCACAATGTTTTACTCGTGCATGCAGCGGGAAATGAATCCAGGAATATTGATTCTGTTTCTCATTATCCGACACCCGAATATGACGCCGGAGGAAGAAATTCCTGTTGCTTTATTACCGTGGGTGCTAATGCGGGGGGACCCGATAGTTTGGTTCTTGCAAGATTTTCCAATTATGGGAAAAAACAGGTTGATCTGTTTGCACCCGGAGTGAAAGTTTATTCCACACTACCGGGCAATCAATATGCTACTTATAGCGGTACGAGTATGGCGGCTCCGATGGTTACCGGCATAGCCGCTTTATTGCTAGAATATTACCCGAATCTGAGTGCCCGTCAGCTGAAATATATATTGATGCAATCCGCAACAAAACTTCCGCAAAACCAGGTAAAATGGGCCGCGACAGGGTCTATGATCGATTTTAATCAGCTTTCCGTAACCGGAGGCATTGTAAACGCCTACGATGCGGTAAAACTGGCAGCATCCATAAAAGGAGAACTAAAAAATCCAAAACAGACCAGGCTCAAGGGTTTTCCTAAAGATTGAAATGGCCTTCCCGGACAATTTTTTTGATGCCTGTTTCGTTAATATTTCGTTCAACCTTCGAAAACACAAAATCTGATCCCTATGTCCCCTAACATCGATAACCAGCAGGATCGCCTGGCTGAGATTTTTCGTCAAACGGATAACCAGATTATCCAGGAAAGTAAGGTCGCATTTCTGAAAATCCAGAGCTGGCAGTTTGCTGTACGTACTCCTGAAATCGGAGCAACTTATCTGCGTGAAGCAGCTTCCATGATTACACAGTCACTCCTTTCTTTCGTTCCAAACAGCTTTGTATTAAGTGAAGAAGGGTATTATGTAAATCCGCTGGAAAATTAGTATCAGGAGAAACTGACGCACTCCTTCAGTTCCTTCTCCGTATAAGCCAGGTTGTATTGTTTCAATACATCTGCAGGTACTCCATTCCATTGAAAAGGAGCATTGCCGATATAGCCAATATCTTTAACGCCCATTTCCGAAGTATAGAATCCCGTTGCCACCAGATTCCGCATCAGATTGAAAAAGGCGACTCCCTGCAGCATTTCCGGTTTTGCTTTTCTGGGCCATGCAATTTCATCTACCATTTCCATTTGCCCGGCGTGTTCACAGTCTTTAAACGCTTTACCAAAACGGTTCAGACATTGAACATCCAGCCAGCGCAATCCTCCGCGCAACGGAGTTTGATGTTCCGGTTTGTCTTTTACGATAAATTCTATAAAAGCCGGCACCTGCGCATCTGAAGCACTGCCACTTACTTCATCCTTCGGGATAAGAATATCTCCCAAAATGGTGATGGTTGCCATCTCATCCGCTGTAAAAAATGCCGGCTCTGCATTAATCATATTTTCATGGGCCATTTCTTCTTTCATGCGGTTGAAACCTGATGCAATCACTTCTTTATCCGATGCCGACGGGGCCAGCGGACTATTTTCATGCCGCTTGCATGCCTCTGCTATAGCGCTGATTGAAAAGCCTCCGATAACCAGCGTCTTAATAGATTTACGTCTGTCCATGACCGTTATTTTATATATTTTGTTTTTTCAACTGGTCAACAATATATTCACTTGTTCTCATGGAAAGAGCAAGTATTGTCCATGTGATATTTTTATCTGCCTGGGAAACAAAAGGGCCGCCGTCTACGCAGAAAAGATTTTTGCAGTCATGGGCCTGGCTCCATTTATTCAGGGGTGCATGCTGCGGATCATTACCCATTCTGACAGTACCCGCTTCATGAATAATATTCCCCGGAGCGTGCAATCCATAATTATTATGTTTTCCGTCATCGCCGCCCCAGGTAATTTTTGCACCCATGGCATCCAGGATTTCAGCGAAGGTTTGTTTCATATGTTTGGCCTGATTGATTTCATAATCTGTATACGAGGTATTGAATCGTAATACCGGAATACCATATTTATCAACCACCTCCGGATCTATTTCACAAAGGCTGTCCTTCCTGGCGATGGCTTCGCCACGACCAGCCATGCCGACGTGGGCTCCAAAGAAATAGCGGTAATCTTCCTTCAGTGAAGCACCATATCCGCCTGCTTCTTTTTGCTTTCCATGTATTTTAAAATCGCCATTCAGTTTTTCAATGTCCCAGTTGAAACCATAGAGCGGCATACCAAAACCACCGCCGTACTCGATATGATATCCCCGCGGGAAATCCAGTTTTTTATTGTCGAGCCACCAGGGGCTATACACATGCATGCCACCCACTCCGTCTTCATTATATCTTTTTCGGTCGAAAAGATCCGGAATAATACCACCCATATCGGCGCCCGTGGAATCATGAAGATATCTTCCGACCGCATCGCTGCTATTGGCCAGTCCATTGGCATGCCTGGCAGATTTAGAGTTCAGCAGCAATCTGGCGCTTTCACAGGCGCTTGCAGCCAGGACAACAGTCCTTCCGGTTACCTGGTATTCCTGCATGTCTTCTTTATTCACATAAGAAACGCCTGTTGCCATTCCTTCTTTATCCGTAAGTACTTCGCGGGCCATGGCATTTGTTACAAGGTCAATATTGCCGGTCTGCAGGGCCGGTATCACAAGACAGGATGAAGCTGAGAAATCACCGTATACTTTGCAACTACGGCCGCATTGCGCACAAAAGAAACAGGCCCCTCTTTCTTTGTTGATCTGTTTAGTCAAAATGGAGAGCCTGGAAGGGATTACCGGAACACCGATCCGCTGGCCGGCATTTTTTATAAAAAGTTCGTGCAATCGCGGTTTTGGCGGAGGAAGAAAAATTCCATCCGGATCATTGTATAAACCTTCGTTTGTTCCGAATACGCCCAGCATCTGATCGATCTTATCGTAATATGGTTTGACGTCTTCATAACCGATCGGCCAGTCATCTCCGAGACCGTCAATACTTTTTCTTTTAAAATCCAGAGGCCCGAATCTGAGTGAAATTCTGCCCCAGTGATTCGTCCTTCCGCCCAGCATGCGTGCCCTCCACCATTCCCATTTTGTATCTCCGACATGGGTATATGGTTCTCCATCGATCTCCCAACCCCAGTAACATCCGTCAAAATCTCCGAATGGTCTGAATTTGGTGCTTGCACCACGTCGGGGTGATTCCCATGGATTCTTTAATTGGTTAGAATCTTTTTTTGGATCAAACATGGGTCCGGCTTCAATCAGACAAACCTTTAAACCGGCGTGGGCCAGTACATAGGCAGCCATACCACCCCCTGCGCCTGATCCTACAATAATTGCATCATATTTTTTTGGCTGCTTTCGTATCTGGAGATCTCCCATAGTATCAGGACGGTTAAAAATTTTATTAAAGAATAAATTTAATGGATAAAAAATAAAGGCGGTATTTTTTATTCTGAACTGTGAAAAGCCCGCAGAAATAATGTGTATTGTCAGATCGTTCGCAAGTGAAAAATCGATTCGGCCAATTGATTTAACTTGCTAAAAATTATACAATGAGATCATCGGCAGTATATATTGTTTCTGCGGTCCGCACGCCCATCGGAAGTTTTGGAGGAATGCTGAAGGATTTAACAGCGACCCGTTTGGGTGCTTTGTCTGTGCGCGAAGCGATTTCAAGAATAGGTATACCAATAGAGGAAGTGAATGATGTATTGATGGGTTCGGTATTGCAGGCTAATCTTGGTCAGGCACCAGCCAGGCAGGCGGCAAAATTTGCCGGGCTCCCGGACAATGTAAACTGTACGACCGTCAACAAAGTATGCGCAAGCGGAATGAAATCAATTGCAATTGGCGCGCAGAATATTTTATTAGGAGATTCTGAGGTCATCGTTGCAGGCGGAATGGAAAGTATGAGCAATGTTCCTTTTTATGCCGACCAGATGAGATGGGGAAATAAATATGGAAACAGCATTTTCATCGATGGTCTCGCAAAGGATGGGCTTACAGATGTGTATGATGGCAAGGCCATGGGGAACGCAGCAGAACTATGTGCTTCTACCTGTGGGATAAGTCGCGAAGCGCAGGATGCCTTTGCAATTGAAAGCTACCGCAGAGCCCAGGCAGCATGGAAAATGGGGAAGTTCAAAGACGAAGTCGTTGCGGTTGATATACAGAAAAAAGGAGAAACGATTCGCATTGAACAGGATGAAGAACCCTTTAACGTAAAATTTGAAAAAATTCCTTTGCTGAAACCTGCTTTCCAAAAGGAAGGAACAGTAACGGCGGCCAATGCAAGTTCGATGAATGACGGTGCGGCGGTGATGATATTGGTAAGTGAAGAAAAATTAAAACAGCTGGGATTGAAACCGCTGGCCAGAATAGTATCTTATGCAGATGCAGAACAATCACCGGAATGGTTTACAACATCTCCTGCCATTGCTGTTCCGCGTGCTGTGCAAAAGGCCGGTTTGAAAATGGAAGATATCAGCTACTGGGAACTGAACGAAGCATTTTCAGTGGTGGGGATCGAAAACAGCAGGCGTATGCAACTGGATCCTTCTACAGTAAATGTTCATGGCGGTGCCGTGGCGCTGGGTCATCCACTGGGGTGCAGCGGGGCCAGAATATTGGTCACTTTGCTTTATATCCTGCGCGAACATAAAGTACGATTCGGAGCGGCGGGAATATGCAATGGCGGTGGTGGCGCCAGTGCGATGGTAATAGAGAATCTGTCATAGTCCATGCAGGAACTGATCGTGAATATAGTCCACCACTTTTATCAGACTCTTGGATTCTTCATAGATCCTTAGTTGTCTGTCAGCGCCGGTGCCGAATTCAAACATTTTCGGAATGATATTAACCGCTTCGCGGCTTCCGAGCGGATCGACCACATCATCAATAAAATCCAGCAGTTCATAAATTAATACCCGGGTATTGACTTCTTCTTCCTTGCCGAAATCGATCAGGTGTCCATCAATCCCATATCTGCTGGCACGCCATTTATTTTCGTTAATCAGTGCGCGCTGGTAAATAATGAAGTTCAGATTCTGAGTTCTGAGCTTGTAAATTTTTGCACAAATAGCCTGGAACAAAGCGGCTATGCAAATGGTTTCCTCTACCGTCATCGGAACATCACATATCCGAAATTCTACTGTATTAAAAAATGGATGAACGCGCAGATCCCACCAGATCTTTTTTGCATTGTCTATGCAATTTGTTTTAACTAGTAATTTTATGAAATTCTCGTACGCTTCGATACTTTCAAAATATTCCGGAATTCCGGTACGTGGAAATTTATCAAATACTTTGGTTCGAAATGATTTGTATCCTGTACTGCGTCCTTCCCAGAAAGGAGAATTTGTACTGAGAGCATAGATATGAGGCAGGAAATACCTGGTGGAATTAGCGATATGGTTTGCCATCTCCCTGCTTTCCATTCCCACATGTACGTGCAGACCAAATATCAGGTTACTGCGTGCCGCTTCCTGTAATTCGTTTACTATTTCATTATAACGGGCATGATCTGTAATAAGCTGACTTTCCCAATGACTGAATGGATGTGTGCCTGAGGCGCCTACCCACAGGCCCTGGTCAGCAGCGATCTGAGAAATGGTTTTCCGTAAAGTACTGACGTCCTGCCGGGCCTCCGATATATCGCGGCAGATGTCGGTTCCCACCTCCACCACCGCCTGATGCATTTCGGCTTTTACCTTATCGCGAATGATTTTCTGACCTTCAACAACAATCTTTTGCTCATGACTTTTGAGTTCTCTGGTTGAAGGGTCAATCACCATATATTCCTCTTCAATCCCAAGGGTAAAATTCTGATAGTTGATGTTCGCCATATAGTCAATGAGATAAATGAGGAATCGTGGCTTTGTGAAAAAAGGAAATGAAGTGTTTTAAAGTTGGAAATGACTAACCCATTAATGGCTTCTGCAAAGTGCTTTTCTTAATATATTCTCCCCACGTCTGATTGTCAAGACCCTCTCTCGATTCCAATGCTCTTTCGATTGCATAGATTGCTGCCGTTTCTACTACCCATTTGAAATTATCTTCACCCACACTACCTCTTTCAGCGTCTGGTGCCGGATTGCAGAAATCAATTGCATAAGGAATGCCGTCTTTTACTGCAAGTTCGACGGTGTTGAAATCATAACCCAGGTAGTGATTGATCCGCAGAACAATCTGCTCCATCTGGCGTAGCCTTTCTTCAGAGGGAGAAAAGTCGGCTACATAACGAAGGTGATGCGGGTTACGTGGTTCATACGGCATGATGCGAACATATTTTCCGCCAATGCAATAACACCGGTAGTATTCTTCGAATACAATTTCTTCCTGCAACAACATAACCAGGCGGCCTGTCTCACTATGCTTCTGATAAAAGTCCTCCGCATTTGCGATCCGGTACACATTTTTCCAGCCACCACCTGCAAAAGGTTTCATATACGCCGGAAAGCCGACATATTTAAAAATAGATTCCCAGTCCAGGGGGTATGCCAGATTGGAAAAAGATAAATCAGATGTGTCTTCAGGCAGATCGCGCGACGGCAGGATAACTGTTTTCGGTACGGGTACGCCAATTTTGGTTGCTAATGCATTGTTGAAAAATTTTTCATCAGCACTCCACCAGAAAGGATTGTTAATAACGGCCGCTCCGCTAATAGCTGCATTTTTCAGAAAAGCACGGTAAAAGGGCACGTCCTGCGATATGCGGTCAATGATAACACTGTAACCGCTGGGCTGGCCCTGGATTACTTTGTCGATGATCACCGATTCAGCCCGGACTCCCCGAACATTCTTTCCATTCACAGCTTCAATAAATGCCATGGGAAAGCTTCTTTCTTTACCATACAGAACGCCGATTTTTTTCATGCAGTTTAATTATTTCAGGAAGTTAATTGATTAAAGAGAGATAATGCGGAAACATTTCGCGCCAAACGGGCCAGTCATGATTTGCCTGCGGTCTCATATCCAGCCAGTGACGTATATTTTTTTGCTGAAGCATAGCATCCATTCGTTCATTATCAGCCCTGCATATATCATATTCCCCGGTTCCCAGGACGATTCCCATTTTCCAGAGATTTGGGTTATTATCGTTCGGGATATAATCCACCGGGTTATTAAAATAAATAGTATCGTCGTAAAAACCATCTGTAAACTGCCTGATGTCAAAGGCTCCGCCCATAGAAAAACAATAACTCGCCAGGTTCGGATGACGAAAGGCGCTATTAACAGCGTGATAACCACCGAAACTACAACCTGCAAAGGCCATTCTTTCATAACCCGTTTCATGTTGAGCCCATGGAACAAGTTCTGTTGATATCATCCGGTCGTATTTTTCATGATTCCAGGCCCTTTCATTGGGTGGTATGGATTTATTATACCAGCTTTCAGCATCGTTACTGGCAGGGCAATAAATCTTGACTTTCCCATTTTCCAAAAATCCCTTTGCCGCGGTGATCATTCCCTGATCTTTATTCTGATAATATTCTCCTTTTGAAGTTGGAAATAAAATCACCGGCTGGCCCGCATACCCGAAGACGAGCATTTCCACATCATGATCAAGAGATGGTGAATGCCATTTATAATACTGTTCATTGAAATTCATGCTAAATCGGGTTGGTGGGTATCCAAATTTATTTTTAAAATGCTATAAAAACAAATGAACTCCGTATTCTTGCCTATTTTTGAAAATATGCTATCCGTAAACCGGGAAATAAAATCACTGGAGACCCTTTCATTTCCATCGAAAATCCTGGAAAGAAATATCCGCATCGATTTTTACCTTCCACCCCAGTTAAATAAACCAGCAGGTCTGTTGGATGTTTTGATAATCAATGACGGTCAGGATCTTCAAACTATGGGGTTTGATTCCATCCTTTCCAAATTATACAGGTCGGAAACAATACGGCCGGTATTATGTATTGGCATTCATGCAGGTCCGCTGCGGAAATTTGAATATGGAACAGCTATAAGCGCAGATTATAAGGGTAGAGGGAACCTGGCCAGGCGATATATGGGTTTTATTGTTGAAGAACTGGTGCCGGCTGTTCATTTGCTTTTCCCCGATAAATTAAAAAACCGCTGGGCCTTTGCCGGATTTTCACTGGGTGGTTTAAGTGCCCTGGATATTTCCTGGAAGCAGGGTCATTTGTTTAATCTTGCCGGTATTTTTTCCGGTTCACTCTGGTGGCGTACGCTGGATAAAGACGATCCGGATTATCAGGATGAACAACACCGGATCATGCATACCCAGATCCGGGATGGGGAACCTGTACCGGGACTTAAATTCTTTTTTGAGTGCGGGACGGCCGATGAAACAGAAGACAGAAATAAGAATGGTGTAATCGATTCTATAGATGACACACTGGACCTGATTTCTGACCTGACAGAGAAGGGTTATGACCCGGAACTGGATATTTATTACTATGAGATAGCCGGTGGCAAACACGACATAGCTACCTGGGCGCAGGCCATGCCAGTATTTCTAAAGTGGGGGTTTGGAAGCTAAAGGCGTAAAGCGTAACGCTGGAGTATGGTGAGTGAGAGAGCGTGATGATAAAAAAGTATTTGAAAGTTGAATTTGATAATAATAATGTGCGGATATATTTTTCACACTATTATTTTCAAATTCAACTATCTCTTTACCACATTTATCACTTTTCTCATATTTACCACACTTAAGCTTTACCCTTTACGCTCTTCGCCTAATTGAATAAGTATCTTATCCCAAATTGCATTTGCCAGCGTGATGCCAGACTTGTATCGTCTTTCCAGGAGTGCGTATAAGGAACTCCGGCGGATGTCGCCGTGGGTGCTATCTGATAAGGGAATCCATACACGGGGACTCCGTTAGCACCTACTTTAGCAGATATGAGACCGACGTTTATTACGTTTGGAACTCCACTCAGCAAAATACTTGAGCCTGTTCCGGCAGCAGGCAGTTGATAAATACCCCAATCCTTATTAATCAGATTTCCAAGATTTACAATATCAACTGAAAATCTAAGTGTATGAGTGTTTTTGCCCGCCTTTATATAAAAATCCTGACTTACATTGGCATCCACTCTGTTATACCAGGGGAATATCACTGCATTTCTTTCTGCGTATTTGCCGCGGTGTGAATTCAGGTATTTATCCTGCTGAATAAAGGCATTGATCTCATACCAAACCTGATCAGGCGTCCTGGTATCGAGGCCGCCGCTATTCGCTGTCACATATTTTCCCGACTGATAATCTGCCACGGTAGGAATATACAAAAGGTCATTCGATGTCTGTGCGTCATTATTCAAATCTCCGTTATACACATATGAACCAACTCCTGAAGGTGCCGCTTCATATATAAGTCCGACGGAAGTGGCAAAATATTTTCCATATATAAATTTGTATGAAGCAGATGCAATCACATGTTGTGGCATATATGAGTTTGAATTACCGAGCTGAGGCGAGTTCGGATCACCTGAAATAGGTTTTGATCCCCACATGGTAGCTGCTGTGGAACCGCCTACCATTACATCTTTCGCCTGCATATATGTGTATGATACGTTTACATAAAGGTTTCTAAATTGTCTTTGTACCTGTACGGTTGCTGTATAAGCATAACCCTTGTTCACATTTGTCATATAAATGGCATTTCCGATATTCGGATTGGATACAGTGGCAGCGGCAGCGCCCCCGACCGGGTAAATCTGGCTGGAGCTATAGCGAATGCGGTTATCAGCTCCTACCAGCGGCGTGCCCGTGGATGGCAGGTTCACATTCTGGAAAAATGCGGCATTTACATCTTTCGCATATGTAAGCTCCAGTGTTACAATCCAATTCGTCAATACCTTCTGATCTATCGCCAGGCTGGATTTCAAAGCCTGCGGAAATTTAAAAGAAGGATCTGTCACATTCAGACTGTAAGATTTGCTGAGCGACTTGGTGGCATTTGCCGGCCAGTTTGGATTTGGATTCACTTCGGGGCTGAAAGAAGTGGTTGTTGAATTGCTGATGGAACCAAAAAGGGCCACCCCGCTGTTACTTGCCTGATTACTGATCCATACAAATGGAGGAGGACCAGCAAATAATCCAACGCCACCGCGAACCTGGGTTTTCTGATCTCCTTTTACATCCCAGTTAAATCCAAGGCGGGGCCCTAATAACGGATTTACGTTGGGAGCCTGCCCTGTGTTCAGGTGGATTCCGTCGTAAAATGTAAGGGCAGCGGCTGAATCATTCTGAATGAATGTGTTTTTAAATATCGGGATGTCCACGCGCAACCCGTAAATCACTGTGAAATTTTGTTTCACCCGCCATTTATCCTGAACAAAAAATCCCAGTTCCAGATCCTGTGGCCCAACCAGGGGAAATGGTCCGTTCGGGGGCAATGTATAAGACAGGTCATATCGGATTGCTTTAACGGAAGGATTGGCAGTAGCCGCGTAAAAAGCGTCTATACTGCTGAAACGGTATACGCCTTCATAAGCTGGAGAAAATCCATTGGAATATTTTTTAAGTGAATTCTGTGTACCCACTGTTATTTCATGCGCGCCTTTATACATAGTGTAGATGTCGTTTAATTGATATACATCTGTATTCAGCACGTTCCCATAGGTATATTCTTCATATCCGAACGATGTATACGGGTTGCCGTTTCCATCCAGAATATCCACCAGCGGAAACGGGCTGGACGTTAATGGGGAACGGAAATCACGCAATGCCGTATATCCGATTTGCAATTTGTTCGATGCTTTATTTCCAAGACGGGTATTCAGTTCGGCGATGATGATATCAAAATTATTATTGATTTTATATCCGCTTCCGTAAAATGGCATGGCGTACTGACCAGGTGTTCTTCCGTAAGAGGAATTTACTGAACCACTGTTGCTGGCCTGAATTTGTCTTGATGAATTGAGATAATTATACTTTATCGTTAAAGTATTATTATGATCCAGATTCCAGTCCACTTTTATCGTTAGTTTCTTGCTCTGGGTTTTATAGCTGTAATTTTGAAATGGTCCCGGATCATATCCATACGTGTTTTTCAGGAATGCAGCGAGTGCATTCAATGTGTCCGCATTTGCGTTGGAAACAGATACGCCGTTTGGCTTATGCGTTGCGTCGGAAGCAACAAAAGAAGTTCCCGGATCGGTTCTGTTTTCCTGTTCACCGCTCACAAAAAAGAATAGCTTGTTTTCCATGATTGGTCCGCCTATCGAAAAGCCGGTCAGGTTATAAGAAAAATCCTGCCGCGGTATTTTTATGTCTTCCACATCATAACCCTGGGTGCCTGGTCCTTTTATATAAGTATATAAAGAACCGCGAAATGTATTCGTGCCGCTGCGCGTTACAGAATTAATACTTGCACCTGAAAAACCGCCCTGCCTCACATCGTAGGGAGAAACGTTTACCTGTATCTGTTCAAGGGCGTCCATACTGATCGGCTGAGAATTCGTTTGGCCACCCAAAGTACCGGAAAGACCGAATGAGTTATTGAAATTCGCGCCGTCTACGGTGATATTATTATACTGATTGCTTTGTCCTCCGAAAGCAAGGCCGTTAGAACCGGGTGTCAGACGCGTAAAATCAAGCAAACTTCTGTTTACTGTCGGCAGCCTTTCCAACTGCGAACGGGTAATAATTTCCTGGTTCCCGGTATGGCTTGAATTAAAAACCTTTCCGCCGGTTCCCGAATTTGTAACCGTTACTTCATTCAGCTGTTTGGTTTCAGGAACCAAGGCGAAATCAGCCTTGTATTCCTGTCCCAATGTGAGCGTGATATCCTGTTGTTCGGCCGGAACATAACCTACATAGGTGACTGTTATTTTATAAGGGCCGCCTATTCGTACATTAGGCAGGTTAAACCTGCCATCTGAGCGGGAAGTCGTTTTGTATGTTGACCCAGAAGGAATATGCACGGCAGTGATTGTAGCGCCGGGCAGCGGAGTATTGTTACCGGTCACTCTTCCGGCAATGTCTGAAGTCGTTTCCTGCGCACTGATTGCCAAAACAGATAGAATGGCGAACGCCATAATCATAAGTCGTTTTCTCATAACGAAGTTCAATTTAGGTTGTAAAATAAATGCAGTTGTAAAAGAAATTTTCCTCAGGCGGATTAATTAAACATTAACAAAAAACACTATTAAATGCATTTTCCTGAAATGGCATCAATCATGGTTGCATGGCGGCAATCTGGGGTGGGAAACAAGTAGTAAAGAAAAGAAAAATTCAAATGTTAAAATATTTATAATGAATATTTTTTTTCAACACCGCATATCATCATATAACGGGTCGTATTATTCTCATATATTGAAAACCAACGGTTTATTGCTCAACAATAAGGCCGTGATAATTTGTAACTTTGTGTATAAATTAATTTATGTTAGATAAAATAGAAGATGCCATCGAATCGATCCGCCAGGGCAGGCTCGTCATTGTGGTGGATGACGAGGACAGGGAAAATGAAGGTGATTTTATAACGGCAGCACGAAATGCAACACCCGAAGTTGTGAACTTTATGAGCAAGCACGGCAGGGGATTAATATGTACTCCGCTTGTGGAAGAACGTTGCGATGCATTGGCGCTTGAATTGATGGTAAATAACAATACGGCTTTACATGAAACAGCATTTACAGTTTCTGTTGACCTGCTGGGTCATGGTTGTACAACGGGCATTTCAGCCCATGATCGCGCGTTAACCATTCAGTCTCTGGTGAATCCGGCGACGAGGCCCGGTGACCTGGGGAGACCAGGTCATATTTTCCCTTTACGGGCGAAAAAAGGGGGGGTATTGAGAAGGGCAGGGCATACCGAAGCAGCAATAGATCTGGCCCGATTGGCCGGATTCGAGGCAGCAGGTATTCTGGTAGAGATTATGAATGAAGATGGCAGCATGGCCAGGCTCCCGGAGCTGAAAGAAATAGCCAGGAAATTTGATTTTAAAATCATTTCAATCCGCGACTTAATAGAATACCGGTTGAAAATAGATTCCCTGATTGAAGAAATTGTGCGGGTAGATATGCCTACTAAATATGGCCATTTCAAACTTATTGCCTTTAAAGAAAAAAATACAAGCAACGAACATCTCGCGCTGATAAAAGGCGAATGGAAAGAAAATGACACCGTATTGGTACGCGTGCATTCATCCTGTTTTACCGGCGACATTCTCGGATCACTGCGTTGCGATTGTGGAGACCAGCTGCACAAAGCCATGCAAATGGTGGAGGCTAATAAATCCGGTATCATATTATATATGAATCAGGAAGGACGAGGTATAGGGCTTGTCAATAAGTTAAAAGCTTACAAATTGCAGGAAGATGGAATGGATACAGTGGAGGCAAATCTTCATCTTGGATTTCCGATGGATAAGAGAGACTACGGGGTAGGAGCGCAGATCCTTCGTTACCTGGGCGTCAGCCGGTTAAAATTGATCAGTAATAATCCAAAAAAACGAATGGGACTGTCGGGGTATGGCCTGGAGATCGTTGACACTGTTCCAATCCAGATCCCATCCAATCCGCATAATGAAAAATACCTGAATACCAAAAGGGATAAACTGGGGCACTCCCTTCGGGAGCAACTATAACACAAGTATGGAAGTATGAAAGAATGGAAGTATGGAAGTACAGAGATTTATCTCTTCCATACTTCCATTCTTTCATACTTCCATACTTGTTTTCTAATTTTTGGTGGATGTGCTATCAGCGGGAACTTCCGCCTTCTTCTTCTTGAAAATCTCATCCAGTTTGTCAAAATCGCGGCGGTAAGAAATACTTGTTCCCGAGCTGTTCATTGTATGGTTGCCGATGTTTAAGTAATTGTAAGAATCACGATAAAAAAAAGTGAGTACCACGCGACCATTTTCCGTCAATTTGTATTCTGCAGTCAGATTCGGAAGAAATTCTACAGCGGCATAAGAGGCCTGCTGCGCGGTCAGGCCAAAGTCGAAAGCACTTCCGACAGTAAAGGTCAGTCTTTCATTCAAAAAACTTTTAATCACCGAAAGATTCAGGTTTGTCCGGTCGTATGAATAAGTTGAAGGTGAGCCTGTTGTTCCGGTGCCCTGATCAGTTGCCACCGAATATCCGTTATATACGGCCGTATTGAAATTGACCCGCAGGCTTTTGTCCTTAAATACCTGTTGAAATTTAGATGAAAAATAGCTTGACATTGCGCCTGAAATATAACTGGAAATGCTGGACACAAATATGCCGCCCACAGCCTGATTAGCCGTAAAAGCAGTGGTGCTGTTACTCACAGGGCCAAAACTATTAAATACCAAAAGGAATGCAACCTGTTTATTTAATTCACCAGGATCCGAATTGATCTGATCAAGATATCCCTGAGCGGTAACGTCATTTCTTAGTTCACTTTTTGGAGGCAATTGCAATTCAAAACTGATCGTAGGGTGCATGAGCTTATCCTTGAGTGTCGCGACCACCCATACAGGACCGAGATAATTTTTTGTTCCTGAGGATCCCTGGGAGCCACCTGTACCTTGTTTATTTTCATAACCCAAAGTACTGAACTGAATATTCTCCGCCTCGTATATTGCCTGAATATTAATATCAGCATCATAGGGATCTCCTGTCCACCGGATAAAGTTTTCTGATCCCTGGGAGAAAACAAATGGTTTCTTTATGAACGACTGGAACGAAAAATTATAATTTCCACGGTCTATGACATAGAGTCCGCGAATGCTCATGTCTTCATTGGTACCCACCCGTATTTGAAGGTTGCCATGACCTACCGCCCGAATGATATCTTTTGTAAGTGGATCGATGATCAGCGAAACATTCGCGTAATTATTGGCTGTGATATCCAGTGATACCGTGAAATTATTTTCAGAAGAAGTCAGTTTCTGTTTTGTCATCTCCTTCCCATACACTTTCCAGACTATGAAGTCCGCCTCGGCACTTTCGCGGCTCGTATTGGTGGGAATATATATGTATGAGCTGTCGGTGGGTTCACCCTTGATATCCATTTGCAGGTCTTCCTGCGGACCGTATAATTTTACATTTGCCCGGCCGATCATAGTCCCATAAAACTGATTATTGTCCGTGATATGTGTATTGAGCAGTAATAGCTTGTTGGTACTGATGGCAAAATCATAATTCATGTTCCTGAAAGAATGATGAAATAATTTTCCTTTGGTGACCTCCGCCGTATTACCCAGTGAGTCCCTGATCTGAAATGACCCGAAATCTATGCCATCGGCGCGCATATGAACCATAGCAGACGGAATACGGTACGTACAACGGGTATAGTTTACGTGAAGCCTGGCATCTGTTAGATGTATATCGCCGATATAATCCAGTTTATCACCCGTTCCAACAATCTGCAGGTTTCCCGTCGCATAACCGGTCACGTTGCTGAATACGGCCCCGATATATTTTTCGAGCAGATCAATTTTTGTATTCACCATATTCGGGATCGTAATATTGATCGGCTGTTTAGCGCTGTCACTCGTATTGAATATACCCCTTAGATCGAAATGATAATCCTGGTTGTCAGAATTGACCGATCCGTTTACAATGCCGGTGGATTTATTGAAGTCGGCAGTGAGATTTATTTTACCTACTGAATCATTTGAGAAACGAAAATACTCAGCCTGGCCGCTGAACCGGGCATAAGCGTGGTTAAATGGATCAGTAATATCGATTTGACCCGTCAGCACCCCTTCAACTCTTTCATCTTTGATAAAGAATGGGGCGAAGTCGCCAATATTTATCTTTTTAAGGTCAAGATGAATATCGTTCCAGTTTCCTTCACCCGATGGGGATGTGCTTACCAGGAATTGCTGTTCACCGCTGTAAATCCTGACAGATTCGGCGCCTATTGTATTTCTGCTAAACAACAACTCTCCGTTTTTATCAATGGTCCAGGTTTTGCTGTTGATGTCAAAAGTAGAGGGATTAAATTTTATTTTAACTCCGTCGGTGAGGGTCGTTACTTCCGCAGAAATATTGGCGGCATTGAGTGTTTGATTCGCACTCGTACTGATTTTTACTTCCGAAATATCATTAAATGATCTTAACTGAATATGTGTCAAGGGGAAATGCAGACTGTCATTCACGTATACTTCGCCGATTTTATTATCAATGAAAAGGCTGTCATGGTTGCCGTTCCCCTTCAATTCAACTTTATAGAATGATATATTTTTATAATTAAACTGGGGAACATCAGCATTTATGTTCAAAAGGTTTTGGTCGCTGTTGATACGCCCGTTTATATTCGTATTGTTAAATCCGCGGAAATTTTTTGTAAACAGGTCGAGGTATGGGTCTACCTGCCGCGTGGTAATAATGAAACTGAATTTTTCCTTGCTCAGTTTAACTGTATTCGGTTTGATATAACTGGGATAATAACGGTGGAGGAAATCCTGAAAATCGGCAGGTAATTTCTTGATGGAAAATTCTCCGACAATCGCAGCTTCAAATTCATTGCTCATGACTGTAATCGTCTTACTGCTGTCAATGATATTCGACTCGACCACCAGAGAGTCAAAAGACATGCGCTGTCCCTTTTTAATAATGGACGCATCGAATATTCTGGCTTTTCCTAAAAAATGGTCGATATCATTTCCGGAGAAATTAAACTGGAGTTTACCATTGAAGTCTATACTGTCCCTGGTAAAATGAAGGGCCAGAAGATTCGCTTGATCGATGACCGCATTGAAGTCAAATTTGGGAACGTCCTGGCTGTAGTCAATAAGACCAATCAGGGTAGCGTGCAAATTGGAGTCGTTGGAAATGATTTTACCATCGAATCTTTTTTTCCTGACCTGTCCGTTTATGAAGATATCTTCATAGGTATATCCCTGATAGCTGAATTCCCGCACATTTCCATCCAAGCTGGCATTGATTGTGTTTAAAGCGAGCCCGCTGCCATGTACTTTTCCATTAAAGGAAATTTTGCCCAAGCTGCTGTCTTCTAAAAATCTGCCCAACTGAAAATCGTTTGTGAGCAAATTACCCGAATAGATAGCAGGGCGCCCTGTGGGTATTTGCATGGTTACATTGGTTACCAGGGTTCCCAGATTCGTTTCAATTGTGCCGGAGGTAACAAAATTCTGAATGGTTCCCTGGAAGTTTCCAACAAAATGAAGATTTTGAATCCTGTCGATCCGGGGGTTGCTGATTTTTTTGAGTGAGGGGATAAATGTAACGATGTCCTGATATGTTGTACGAAAATCATTGGATCTGAAATCAATAAACGTTTTGTTTATGTCGGGCAATCCTGCGAGGTGTATATCTCCCCTGAGTTCAGTATGTAACCCTGCGTTGATTTTTATATTTTTCCCGGACAGATCGGCCACAGAACCTTTTATTTTTCCCGTAATAAGGATATTTTTTTTCCATGTTTTGAGATCGGATGAAAAATAACCGATATCGTCACTGTCAATGGTTGCATTTGAAAAATCGGCCTCCATTTTCACTTTAGTGGTAAATTCAGACAGGTCATCGAAACTTTTAAAATGCATCGCAAAGAAATCCCTGATATGACTTTTTCCTGTAACCAGGTCGAAGTGATAAAATTCCATGCCTTCAGGATAAAACCTGACATCGGCATTTAACTTCTGAACAACAAAGCCGGACTTTTCTTTTGTCGACAAATTCATTTTTCCGCTGATACTGTCTTTTACAAAGTGAAAATCTTTGAAATCACCCTGTATAGACGAAAAATGCATGTGATAGCTGTCGAATACTGTGGATCTTGTTGTATCCAGGATTTTATCGTCCCGGAAAGAACCGTTTTCAATGACAGCATGTCTGACTACAATATTCCATTCAGCCGGATTCCATCGGAGGTGTAACGGGTCGTTTGCTATCGGTGTGCTGTCTGCTGCCAACGGCGGGCGATTTCCGTTATAATTTCGAATGGCAAAATCAGGCTTTGTGATTTTCAGCAGATGAATGATCGCTGTTTTACGGTTTAAATCCAGTTGCTCGGCATCCAGGCTTAACCCCGCCAGGTTTAGTTCCATGTCCTCGCCCTTCCATTTGTCTTCTTTTATCAGGTGAAGGTTTGATGCATCAAGATCACGTATGAAAAGTTGTATCGTTTTCTTTTCGCTGGTATCTCCCGAGCCAAAATAGTCTGCGAGAAACTGGTAATTCCAAACCGAGTCCGTTCTGAACATCCGGACATAAGTGTCCTTAAGTCCGATGTATTTTAACTCAATTTTATCCTTAAAAAAGAACCAGTCTGTGATGTTTACCCGAACCTGGCCGGAGTATAAAAGAGTGTCACCTTTCAGGTCTTTTACAAGCACACCATTCAGCCTCATTTTATTGAACAGGGCAAAATCGATATCCTGTATAGTAATCTGTGTATGGAGGTTTTTGGATAATGTGGTTGTAACCCTTGTCAGCAGCCAATTCTGGACTACATGGGTATGTATGATGGCCCACAAAAAAACCAGGAGGAGGATTAGGGTGAGCAAGGACCTGCGAACTATTTTACCGGCTTTTTTCAGATGGATATATTAGATTGGCTAAAGTACAAAAACCGTGCGGCATAATCAAGCCATCCGGCACTTAGTGAGTCCTGCTTAAAGAGAAAGAAAAAGGCTTCAGAAAGATCCTTTTATTAAACATTCAGTAACATTCTGCGTCATCATCTCCGCGGCGGTCTGCCACTGCTTCCACTTCTCCGGACCGGGAGATACGGATGACTTCGGTCCGGCCGATGGCCTCTCTTTCCTGCACGAGATACCCCATTTTAACCAATTGTTCAACAACAGGTTTTGGAAAATCTTTTTCAACATATAAAATGTCCGGCAGCCATTGATGATGAAACTTAGGCTTGTTCACAGCATCTGAAACTGACATACCGAATTCAATGATATCTATCAACGTCTGGAAGACAGAAGTGGTAATTGTTGTACCGCCCGGTGTTCCGAGCACAAGGAATGGTTTATTTCTGAATAACACGATGGTTGGCGTCATCGAACTCAACATTCTTTTTCCCGGTGCGATCGCATTGGCATCACCACCAACGGCTCCATACATGTTTGGGACCCCCGGTTTGGCGCTGAAATCATCCATCTCATTATTGAGAAGGAATCCGGCTCCGGCTACCACCGTACGACACCCGTAACTATCGTTTAGTGTAGTTGTGATCGAAACACAATTACCTTCTTTGTCATAAGTATCAAAATGGGTCGTTTCTTCACTTTCATGTATTAATCCGCCTTTAATGACATCACTCTTACCGGCGGAATCTTTATTGAAATTTTTCATTCTTTCTTTCACGTATGGGTAACTGATAAGCGTTTTCACAGGAACTTTAAAGAAGTCTGCATCTCCCAGATATTCGGCGCGGTCAGCATAAGCAAGTCTTTCCACTTCTGCCATCAGGTGAACGGATTCTGTTGTTTCAAAACCAAGCAGGTTCAGATTCCGGTCTTCTACCATCCGCATCATTTGTGGTAATAGTATGCCTCCGCTGCTGGGCAGTGGCATGGTAATAATGGTATAATCTTTTTTATATGCGAACAGTACAGGTTCTCTTTCTTTTGCAGAATAATTTTTCAGGTCTTTATAAGTTATAAGCCCCTTGCCACGATGCATTTCATCGACGATCAGCCGGGCGGTCTCACCTTCATAAAAGCCTTTGGCTCCCTGATCGCGAATTCGCCGGAGCGTTCGGGCAAGATCTTTTTGAATCAACAGATCTCCAGCCTTCCAGCCGGAATTCTTAACAAATACGGGTAATCTCGAATTGTATTTTTTAAAATCATCCTGGTGATCATTCAGGTCGGAGGCTTCGGCAGCAGTAATGGCAAATCCTTTTTCTGCCAGGTTAATGGCGGGATCAATTAATTTGCTGAAAGGAAGTTTGGCATATTTATAATAGCGAAATATGCCGGCGATTGAACCGGGCACACCGGCAGCCAGGTGGCCATTTTCACTTTTGCCCGGAATTACATTTTGGTTTGCATCGAGATACATGTTTCGATAAGCGCCGGCAGGAGCTTTCTCCCGAAAGTCGACCGTAATATTTGAGCCATTGGCCAGCCGGGCAACCATAAATCCGCCCCCTCCGATATTACCCGCCCCCGGATATACAACGGCCAGCGCTAACTGAGTGGCAATGGCCGCGTCTACTGCATTTCCACCCGTTTTTAACATTTGAATTCCAGCCTGGCTGGCCAGTGGGTGTGCGGAAACAACAGCGCCGTTCCGGCAGGTCACATGCTTATTAAAATGGTAGGTCGATGCCGGATTCGTCTGGGCGGATACTGTTAAGACGGAACTCTCTACAGTCAGTAGAATGATAAAAATGTAACACCTGGGATTTATATACATGCGATGAAAATAAGTAAAATTAACAAGGGTTCCTGATATGTTACCGTCAGTATAATATCACACAGGGTTTATCAGGGATTCATTAAATTGGCGACACCAAAGATGTCCATTTCGAATGAAAATTTTACTGACTGTCTTTTTTTGTTCGTTTTTGCTTACTGAATATTCTAATGCCCAGATCCCTGAATCGGAGAATGCTTCGGATATTCTTCTCAGGATGAAAAAACTGAATGTGCTCGGGTCGGTATTATACATCGCTGCCCATCCGGATGATGAAAATACACGTTTGCTGGCCTGGCTTTCCAAGGACAGATTATACCGCACCGGTTATCTTTCATTAACCAGAGGGGACGGCGGACAAAATCTGATTGGTGATGAACAGGGGGTAGAACTCGGACTTATACGAACCCAGGAATTGATGGCTGCCAGACGAATAGATGGTGCAGAACAGTTTTTTTCGCGTGCTTATGATTTTGGATTTTCAAAGACAACTGCGGAAGCGCTTAAAATCTGGAATGAACAAAAGATATTAAGTGATGTCGTCTGGATCATCAGAAATTTTCAGCCGGATATCATTATTACACGATTCCCTGAAGATAAGCGTGCCGGTCATGGGCAGCATTCGGCATCTTCAGTTCTCGCCCGAATGGCTTATACAGCCGCTGCAGATCCAAAACAATTTCCCGAACAATTTACGTATGGTGTTGTTCCCTGGCAGGCAAAGAGAATTTTTTGGAACAATTATAATTTCGGAACGATCAATACGACACGCGACGATCAGTTAAAAATAGAAGTCGGCGGCTATAACCCATTGGTCGGGAAAAGTTATGGAGAGATTGCAGCCGATAGTCGAAGTCAGCATCGTTCGCAGGGTTTTGGAATTGCCCATAGCAGAGGAAATTTCTTAGAGTATTTTTCCTTAACCGAAGGAGAGAAAGCCGATTCATCATTATTACAAAATATAAACTGCAGTTGGAGCCGGGTTCCGAGCGGGGCTCCGATCGGCCAGATGATAGACCGGCTTATTAAAAATTATGATCCTGCCACACCATATCAGTCTTTGCAATCGCTCGTTGAGATTTATCAGCACATCAGCGCTTTAGCACCCGGGTACTGGCGTAAAGTCAAACTGCAGGAAACGTTGGAACTTATTCATGCATGCAGCGGTTTGTGGATGGAAGCAACCGTTCCGCAGGCTTATGTACTGCGAGACCACACTGTTCCCGTAACCTTGCGTGTAGTAAATCGCGCACCAATAGGAATAATGATTCATTCTGTGATTTTAAACGGACAGGATACCAGCTGGAATTTAACATTGCAACCAGGTGTGAATTACTCACTGGTG
>Ga0070733_10000735_pt1 | contig 25636 bp, 21 predicted proteins | sample Coa_R1_9_FD_66450 | JGI IMG/M metagenome (GOLD analysis project Ga0070733, IMG submission 66450) | Surface soil microbial communities from Centralia Pennsylvania, which are recovering from an underground coalmine fire - Coalmine... | ecosystem: Environmental > Terrestrial > Soil > Unclassified ...
CCCAGCGCCACCATGCCGACTACGGCGAGATCGAACGGCGCGTCGCGGCCGCCGCCCTCACCTGGACCGACCAGCTGTGCGAGGTGCTGGGCGCGGCGCGCGGCGAAGCGCAGGCCCTGGCGCTCACCCACTACTACCGCCGGGCCTTCCCGCTCGCCTACCAGGAGGACCTGCAACCGGCGGAAGTGCTCGATGACCTTGCGGACCTGGAGGTGCTGCGGCAGCAACCTGGCGCAGTAAGGCTGAAGCTGCTGCGCCCGGCGAGCTGCATACCCGAACGGGTGCACCTGAAGATCATCAAGCTCGGCGAACCGCACTCCATTTCCGACGTGCTGCCGATGCTGGAGAATTTCGGCCTGCGCGTTATCGCCGAGCGCCCTTACGAGCTCGCCTGGCCCGCGGGCGGCGCGGCCTGGATCCAGGACTTTGAGCTCGAGCACCGCGACGGCCTCATCATCGACATCGCCAGGTCCGAGGCCAAGTTCCGCGAAGCATTCGCCGCCGCCTGGAGCGGCGCGATCGAGAACGACGGCTTCAACCGCCTGTTGCTGGGCGCCGACCTTGCGGCACGGCAGATCGTGGTGCTGCGGGCTTACTGCCGCTACCTGCTGCAGACCGGCGTGCCGTTCAGCCAGGCGTACATGGAGCGCACGCTTACCGCCAACACCGGCATCGCCAGGAATCTCGTGCAGCTGTTCGCCGCGCGCTTCGAGCCCGCGCCGGGGCGCACAGCGAAGCGTGGCGAGCGCAACGCCGAACAGCTGATTGCACAGGTCCGCGCCGCCCTGGACGGGGTTGCGAGCATCGATGACGACCGCATCCTGCGCGCCTACCTGAACCTGGTGCGCGCCACGCTGCGCACCAACTTCTACCAGTCTGACGCGAGCGGCGCCGCGAAGAGCTACGTCTCCTTCAAGTTCGACCCGGCGCTGGTCCCGGACCTGCCGTTGCCGAAGCCGAAGTTCGAGATCTTCGTCTACAGCCCGCGGGTCGAGGGCGTGCACCTGCGCATGGGCCAGGTCGCCCGCGGCGGACTGCGCTGGTCCGACCGGCGCGAAGACTTCCGCACCGAGGTGCTGGGCCTGATGAAGGCGCAGAACGTCAAGAACACCCTCATCGTGCCGGTCGGGGCCAAGGGCGGCTTCGTGCCCAAGCGCCTGCCGGCGAGCGGTGCACGCGAGGCGGTGCAGGCGGAAGTGATCGCCTGCTACCAGATCTTTATCCGCGGGCTCCTCGACCTGACCGACAACATCGTCGCCGGCAAGATCGTGCCCCCCGCGCAGCTCGTGCGCCACGACGCGGACGATCCGTATCTCGTGGTTGCCGCCGACAAGGGGACGGCCACATTCTCCGACATCGCCAACGCCATCTCCGCCGAGTACGGCTTCTGGCTGGGGGACGCCTTCGCGTCCGGCGGCTCGGCCGGCTATGACCATAAGAAAATGGCCATCACGGCGCGCGGCGCCTGGGAGTGCATCAAGCGGCACTTCCGCGAAATAGGCGTCGATACCCAGAAGACCGCCTTCACGGTCGCCGGGATCGGCGACATGTCCGGGGACGTGTTCGGCAACGGCATGCTGCTCTCGCGCCACATCCGCCTGCAGGCCGCGTTTGATCATCGTCATATCTTCCTCGACCCGGATCCGGACCCGGCCTCGAGTTTCGCCGAGCGTGAGCGCCTGTTCGCCCTGCCGCGCTCGAGCTGGGATGACTACGATCGCAAGAAGCTGTCACGCGGTGGCGGGGTGTTCGCGCGCACCGCCAAAGCAATTCCCTTGTCGGCCGAGGCGCGCACACTGCTCGGCATCGAGGCGGCAAGTGTGGCGCCCAACGAGATCATGCGCGCGATTCTGCGCCTGCCGGTCGACCTGCTGTGGAACGGCGGCATCGGCACCTACGTGAAGGCCAGCACCGAAACCAACGCGGAGGTTGGCGATCGCACCAACGACGCGTTGCGCATCAACGGCCGGGACTTGCGGGCGAAGGTGGTCGGCGAAGGCGGCAATCTCGGCCTGTCGCAGCGTGGCCGGGTCGAGTACGCCCTCGCCGCCGGAAGGCTCAACACTGATTTCATCGACAACTCCGCCGGCGTCAACACCTCGGACGTCGAGGTCAACATCAAGATTCTGCTCAACCCGCAGGTCGCCGAGGGCCGGCTCACGCGCGGTGATCGCAACCGCCTGCTGGCGCGCATGACCAACGAGGTGGCGGCGCTGGTGCTACGCAACAACTACCTGCAGGGCCAGGCGATCAGCACGCTCGAACTGCAAAGCGCCGCCCGCCTGCGCGAGTACCAGCACCTGATCCGCTCGCTGGAACGTTCCGGGGACCTGAACCGCGCGCTGGAATTCCTGCCCAGCGACGATGAACTCGCCGAGCGTCGCAAGAGCGGCGTGGGACTTACCCGCCCGGAGCTGGCGATCCTGCTCGCCTACAGCAAGATCTGGCTCAACAATCACCTGCTGGCCTCGGACGTGCCGGAGGATCCGTACCTGTCGGCGGAGTTGGCGCGCTATTTCCCGGCGCCGGTGCGCGAGCGTTTCCCGCGCGCCATCAGCCATCATCGCCTGCGACGCGAGATCATCGCGACCGCGACCACCAACAGCCTCGTCAACCGCATGGGACCGACATTCGTGCCGCGGGCGCAGGAAGACACGGGCGCGGAAGCCGCGCCCATCGCCCGCGCCTACACCGCAGCACGCGAAATCTTCGCCATGCGCACCGTCTGGGAACAGATCGAGAAGCTCGACAACAAGGTGCCGGCGCAGCTGCAGTACGAAGCGTCCTTCCAGACCAGTCGCCTGTTGCGGCATGCGACCTACTGGCTGTTGAGCTCACGCCCACGCGCACTGCAGGTGGATGCCGCGGTGCGCGAGTTCCGCGACGGGGTGCAGGAGCTGGAAAATGTGATTTCCAGCGCCGTCACCGGTGGTGAACTGGCGCGCTTCGAGGAGGCGCGCACGCACTACTTCGAGGCGGGATTGCCGCCGTCGCTGGCGGCGCGGATCGCCAGCCTCGAAGCCCTCAATGCGGCACTCGATATCGTCGAGCTGTGCGGCGCGCACCGGGTGAGCGTCGCCGATGCCGCCCACATGTATTTCGAAGTCGGCAGCCGCATCGGTTTTGACTGGCTGCGCGCCCAGATCGAGAAGCTCACCGTCGACGGCCCGTGGCAGGCGATCGCCCGCAGCGGGCTGCGCGATGGCGCGCTGCGCGCGCAACGACGGCTCACCGAGCGCGTGTTGGCACGCAAAGGCCGCGGCAGCGCCGCGGAGCGAGTCAGTGCCTGGGTGGAGGCCGCGGGCAAGGAACTCGCCCACTGGCAGCGCACGCTCACCGACATGCGCGCAGCGGGCGCGAGCGACTTTGCGACCCTGACCGTCGGGCTGGACGCGGTGCGCAAGCTTGCCAGCTGAAACGCCGGGCACAGGCGGCGGGCCGGTAGCGCCCGGCAAGCTGATTCTGGTGCGTCACGGCCAAAGCACCTGGAACGTGGCGAATCTCTTCACCGGCTGGACCGACGTCGACCTGTCGGAAAAAGGCCGCGCGGAAGCCGTGCAGGCAGGCCGCGAACTCGTGAATGAACGACTCGCCACCGGCGTGGCTTTCACCTCGCTCCTCAAGCGTGCGATTCGCACCCTGTGGATCATGCTCGACGAGATGGACTGCATGTGGCTGCCCGTGGAGTGCTCCTGGCGGCTCAACGAACGGCACTACGGCGCGCTGCAGGGGCTCGATAAGGCGCAAACCGCCGCGCAGCATGGCGAGGCGCAGGTGAAGATGTGGCGCCGCAGTTACGACATCCCGCCACCGCCGTTAAACGCTGCTGATGAGCGCCACCCGCGCTTCGATCCGCGCTACGCAGGAGTCGATCCGGCACTCCTGCCCGCGACCGAATCGCTCAAGGACACCCTCGCACGCGTGTTGCCCTTCTGGCACGCACGCATCGCACCGGAGCTGCGCACCGGGCGCAATGTGCTGGTGGTGGCGCACGGCAACAGCCTGCGCGCGCTGGTCAAGATGCTCGACGATATCGGCGAGGCGCAGATCGTGGACCTCAACATCCCCACCGGTGTGCCGCTGCTGTATGAGCTCGACAGCGCGCTTAAGCCCCGCAGCAGCCGCTACCTTGGCGACCCGGCGGCGATCGCCGCGGCCGCCGAAGCCGTCAAGCGCCAGACTGAGAAGCGCTGACTCGCGCGCGGTGCGCGCCGCCACCCGCTACGCAGCCCAGCCGTCGTAGCGCCCCTGGTACTCCTCGGCCAGCGCCGTCAGCCGCCGGCTGATGTCCTGGATGTCAGGCACGAGGAGCCGCATGGTCTTGGAAGCGTGCAGGCTGAAGCCGTGATCCGGATCGTTCTCGAGGGGTTTTTCGTCGACGCTGAACTCAGGCGTAAGGCGGGCGCGCGCCGCCTGGCACGCGGCCGCATCCGGCAGCGCCAGAAAGAAATCCACCCGGTATTCGTTGAAGGGCGCGTAGCCCTGTGATCGCAGGCGCTCGATGACCCGGGCGTCCCAGCTCTCGCGGCGCGCCCCGTGCGCCGCGCGCAGCTTGAAGAACACGCGCAGCGCGATGAGCGCGAGCGCGGTGACCAGAATCAGAATGAACTCAGGCGAGTGAGGATCCAGCACGAGCGCTACTCGTCGGGTGCGATCCTGACACGCAGGCCCGCAAGCTCCGGCGTGAATTCGACCTGGCAGGACAGGCGCGAGTCGTCCTGGTAATGCGTCAGCTCACTCAGCAACTCGCGCTCATCGGACATCATGGCCGGCAGGCGCGATTGCCACTCCGGATCCACGTACACATGGCAGGTGGCGCACGAACACATGCCGCCGCAGATCGCCGCCACGCCGTAATCAAGTTCGCGCAGGTTCTCCATGATCTTCAGGCCCGTTTTGCCCTCCACCTCGTGTTCGACGCCGTCACGATCGACGACCCGCAATAGCGCCATGCTTCGTACCCCAACTCCATTGCTAGCGGTCGACACGCCGCGGCACGTTAGTGTGCCGTTTCGTCCCGCGCCTCGCCAGCGGTGGCGCCGGCAGCCGTGTTCCTCAGGCGGGTGGCAGGGGGCCGTAGACCTTCATTACGAACACCGCCCGCTGTGGTCCGCCGCTCAAAGCGGCGAGCGTGGTACGCAACTCCTGTCGCAGTGCGTCCATCAGCGGCTCAAACGAGCCAAACACCTGGGTACTCATGCTGTTCGTCTGCACCCGGAAGCGGGCATCGGCGTTGAAGCGCGCGACAAAGTCGCGGATGTGGGGCGCGTAGTCCGCCATGAGCGGATACAGGCTGATCTCGACCCCGATGTCCATGGCATTTACCCCCATGCACCGCTGACGGCAGTATTGCACGCGCCACCGCCGCGGGCTGCGGCTATGATAGAAGGGATGACGCGGAAGATTCAGGTTCACCAGGTGGATGCCTTCACCCGCGTGCCCTTTACGGGCAATCCTACGGGCGTGGTGCTGAATGCGGATTCGCTTACGGAACCGCAGATGCTCGCCATTGCGCGCGAGCTGAACAATGCCGAGACTGCTTTCATCCTGGCTGCCGATGGCGCCGATCACAGCGTGCGCGCGCGCTTTTTCACACCCAGGCTGGAAGCCGGCTTCGTCGGCCACGCCACGGTGGCCGCGCAGTACGTGCTCTCGCGTCGCCACGGCGCGCCGCGCAAGCAGCGCCAGAAATCCAAGGCCGGGATCGTCGACATCGAAGTGCGCGGCAGCGACGAGGAGCGGCGCATCGCCATCCGCCAGAGCGCCCCACCGCTCGGACGCGAGCTCAATGACCGCGAGCGGCTCGCGGTCCTGGACGCGCTGGCCCTGGACTCCGGCAGCCTCGACACGCGCATGCCGCTGCGCATCGCGGGCGCGAGTGCCACGCGTCTGCTGATCGGCGTGCGTGGCGCCGAAGCGCTCAAGAACCTCAAGCCCGACATGGCGCGCCTGACAACTCTGTCGGCGCAGCTCGGCGCCGCCGGCTACTTCATATTTACGCTCACCGCCGCCTCAACCGACCACCTGACCGAGTCGCGCATGTTCTGCCCGGCGCTCGGCATCGCGGAGGATCCGGTGAGCGGCAACGCTCACGGTCTTCTGGGCGCGTACCTCGCCGACCTTGGCCTCTTGAAGCGTAGCGGCGATCAGGCGCGCTTTGTGGGCGTACAGGGGCAGTCGCTGCATCGGCCGGGCCGCGTGGATGTGGAGCTGGAATTTGCCGACACGCGCCTCGCGGCCGTCTGGATCAGCGGCCAGGCTGTGTCGATCTTCGAGACCGAAATCAACGTCTGATCTGTCGTGGGACCGTTAGTGACCCGGGACGAGCGTCGACACGTCCGCGCCGGGCCTGGCCGCCGCCGGCAGGTAGTCGCGTGCGCCGCGCACGATTAGGTTAGGAATTCGCGTGTCGTCCCAGGATTGATCCTTCGCTCCCGGCGTGGCGATGCGCAGCACCGCCAGCTGCAGGGACGGCACGAGCCACAGCCGATTGCCACCGCCACCGTCCACGACGAACAAATCCTTCGCGGCATAGGGCTCGGCGCCGCCGGCGACCCGTGCCCCGACCCTGAGGTACGCGCCGTAGTCGGAATCACTGCGGGCGGGTGTGCGCATCAGGCCTACCCAGCCGGGACGAATCACCTCCGAGCCGCGGTAGTTGCCGTCGCGCACCATCAGTTGCCCGATGCGAATCCAGTCGCCCTGGCGGGCGAGCATGCAGCAGTCCGCGTGCGCTGTGCCGCCGGGACGGTCGAGCCAGGCCCAGGCGTCCGCCGCACCGAGCCGCCGCCACAGCACCTGGGAAAGATAGGCCGCGTAGCGCTGCCCCGTGGCTCGCTCCAGCACCAGCGCCAGTAGCTGAGGGTCCGCCGCCTGTACGACGCGGCTGGTGCCGGGAGTACCCTCAAGCGGCTCACTCATGAGCGCCGCCATGAAATCGGTGCCGAATCGCTGGCGGGCTGATGCACCCCAGGGAACAGCGCTCGGCGCGGGCGGCGTAAGACCACTCGACATCTGCAGCAGGTTGCGCACCGTGATCGCTCCACGTGGATCCCCCCGCCACTTCGGCAATAGGGTGCCGAGCGGCTCGTCCGGCCAGCCGATCACACGGTGCGAGATCGCGATGCCGACGGCGAGGGCCGCGAGCACCCGCGGGAAGGATTGCGCGTCGGCGACGGTATCGAAGCGCGTCTGCTGCCAGTAGCGCTCGAAGACGATGTGATCGTGACGGCTGACGATGAGGGCCTGGCTGTGATGCGCGCCGGCGTATGCCGCGGCCATCTCCAGAGTTGGCGTATCAAGAGACTCCTGTTCCGGCGCCACGCGCGGCGCCGGCGGTTCGTTGCCGCCGGGAATGAGTTCGCGCGGCTGGTAGAGGGCGCTCGCCGCGCTGGCAGGCAGCACCAGCGAGCCGGCGTAACGCTTCCAAAAAAGCGGCGCACTGCCAAATGCCAGCAGCGCGACCAGTATTGCGAGGCCTGCGCTGCTGATGAGGATTTTCCGCGTGCCGCCGGGCATCGGCCGCATTGGAGCATAGTTGCCCGCCCGAATGCGTTATTCTGACGCGCACGGACGGGCGGCAGACCTTAGGGGATCCAATGCGACTGCGGCTGTTGGCGCCGCGCTACTGGCTCACGTGGGTTGGCCTGGGTGTGCTGCGCCTGGTGGCGTTCCTGCCCTTCCCGGTTTTGTTGGCGCTCGGGCGCCTGCTCGGCCTCGGGCTGCGCCACCTGCCCACGAGTTTCACGCGTATTGCGCGCCGCAATCTCGAGCTGTGTCTGCCGGAGCTGTCGGGCGAGAAGCGCGAGGCATTGCTGCGTGAACACTTTGCGAGCCTCGGCGTGGGACTGCTGGAGATCCCGCTCGCCTGGTGGAGCTCGCCGGCGCGCCTGGCGCGGCTCGTGCGCGTCGAGGGTGTCGAGCATCTGCAGGCAGCCGTGGCGCGCGGCCGCGGCGTGATTCTGCTCACCGCCCACTTCACGCCGCTGGAAATGGCCGGCCGCGCGCTCGCCTCGGTGGCGCCGGTGAGTTTCCTGTACCGGCCGACGCGCAACGAAGTGCTGGCGTACGCGCTCAGCCGCTACCGCTGCGCCCACGGCGGGCACCCGATCCCCAAGGACGACATTCGCGCCTTCATCGGCGCACTCCGGCAGGACGAGTGCGTGTGGTACGCGCCGGATCAGAGTTACCGCAACAAGGGGGCGCAGATGGTGCCGTGGTTCGGTATCCCCGCGGCCACCAACACGCTCACCTCGCGGCTGGCGCGCCTGACGGGCGCCACGGTGTTGCCGTACTTCTTCCGGCGCCTGCCGGGAACGCAGGGTTACCGCGCCGTCATCCACCCGCCGTTCGAGAATTTTCCGAGCCAGGACCCGGCGGCCGACACCGAGCGCTTCAACCGCCTGATCGAAGCTCAGGTGCGGCTCGTTCCCGAGCAGTACCTGTGGATTCACCGCCGCTTCAAGGGGCTGTCGCAGGACTACCCCGACTACTACGCGCGGCAGGCGCCACGCGGCGCGTGAGCGAACCAGCGCGGGCAACCTGCGATCTCCTGGTCGTCGGCGGCGGCATCAACGGCACGGGGATTGCGCGCGACGCGGCCGGCAGGGGACTGAGTGTCGTCCTGTGCGAGCAGGACGATCTCGCCGCGCATACCTCCTCGGCCAGCACCAAGCTGATCCACGGCGGCCTGCGTTACCTCGAGGACCTGCACTTTTCACTGGTGCGCAAGGCGCTGGCGGAACGGCAGATCCTGCTGGCGACCGCGCCGCACATCATGCGCCCGCTGCGCTTCGTCATGCCGCACGCGGCGCACCTGCGCCCGGCGTGGCTGATACGGGCGGGCCTGTTTCTCTACGACGCGCTGGCGCCGCGCACCCAGCTGGCAGCCTCAGCCTCCGTCGATCTGCGCACGCATATCGCCGGCGCGTCCCTCAAAAGCGGTTACCGGCGCGGTTTCGTGTACTCCGACGTGCAGACCGATGATGCGCGGCTCGTGGTCCTGAACGCCCTGGATGCGCGCGCGCGCGGCGCGCGCATTTTCACGCACACCCGCTGCGAACGGCTCACGAGCGTCGGCAACACCTGGAACGCCACCGTGTTGCAGGCAGGCGTGCGTCATGTACTGCGCGCGCGCGCCGTCGTGAACGCCACCGGGCCATGGGTGAGCAGCTTCGTTAGCGAGGCGACGCCGGTGCGGGCAACGCGCGACGTACGCCTCGTCAAAGGCAGTCACATCGTGGTGCCACGCCTGTTCACCCACCGCTTCGCCTACATTTTCCAGAACGAGGATCGGCGGATCGTGTTCGCGATCCCCTACGAACATGACTTCACGCTGATCGGCACCACCGATGTCGACTTCCACGGCGAGCCGGGCGCGGTGCGTATCGACAGCGGCGAGATTTCCTATCTGTGCACGCTCGCGAACCGCTACTTCACGCACGCGCTGACGCCCAGTGAGGTTCGCTGGAGCTACTCCGGCGTGCGGCCGCTGCTCGCCGATGAAGCCACCGACCCGATGAGTGTCACGCGCGACTACGCCCTGGAACTCGACCGCGAACCGGCGCCGCTGCTGTCGGTGTTCGGTGGCAAGATCACCACCTATCGACGCCTGGCGGAGGACGCGTTGAACCTGCTCGGGAGGGTGGTGGGTGAGCACAGTGGCGCCTGGACCGCGACCGCGAAACTTCCCGGCGGCGATATGCCGCAAGGGTCCTTCGCGGTGTTCCTGCGCAGCGTTGAGCGGCGCTATCCGTGGCTCCCGCCTCGCCTGCGGCAGCGGCTCGCGCACTCTTACGGGACACGCATCGAGCGGGTGTTGGGCAACGCCGCCGGGCCCGCGGACTGTGGCGCGGAAATCCTGCCGCAGCTCTACGAGTGCGAGCTCGAGTACCTGTGCCGCGAGGAGTTCGCCCACACCGCGCAGGACATCCTGTGGCGCCGCTCGAAACTGGGGCTGCATCTGCTCAACGCCGACATCTCGGCGCTCGAGCGCTGGCTGCATGGCAATGCGCACCGCGCGCGCGCTGCGGCGGAGCTGGCGTGAAGCGCGCCGCCGGTTTTGTGCTGGTGGCGCTCGCCCCCTTGTGGCTCCTCGGCATCCTCGGTCGCGGGCTATGGACGCCCGATGAGCCGCGGGAAGCTGACATCACCTGGCGCATGGGACAGCAGAGTGATCGCACCCTGCCGCAGCTCGCCGGCACCCCGTTTCTGGAGAAGCCGCCACTCACCTACTGGATGTCCGCGGGCGCGCAGGCGCTGCTCGGCGAGTCGGCACCGGCTGCGCGGGTACCGAACCTCGTGTACGCGTCCATCACGGTACTCGCGATCGGCGCGCTGGTGCGGGCGCTGGGCGCAGACCTGGCGGCGGCGATCATCGCAGCCCTCATCGCCGGTTCGGCACTGACGGCGTTGCGCGTCGCCATCTGGCTGGCCCCGGATGCGTGTCTCCTTGCCGGGAGCGCGCTTGCGCTCCTCGGCGCCTGGCTCGGCTACCAGGCAGCGGCGGGAGCGCCCAAGGCCCGCGGCTACCTCCTCATGCACCTTGGAGCCGCGCTCGGCTTCATGGCCAAGAGCGCCCCAGGATGGGTAGTGCCGGCGGCGGCGCTACTAAGCCTCATCGTCTGGGAGCGGCGCTGGTCGGAGCTGCGTCGCTGGGAGCTCTACCTGGGTTTCGCGTTGCAGGCGCTCATCATCGGCCCGTGGCTCCTCGCAGTCGCGCACCGCGCCCACGGCGCGGACCACTTGCGCACCTTGTTCTGGAACAACGTGGTCGGACGTTTCACCCACGTCGCCTCCCCCGCCGCGCTCGACTACACAAGCGGCCACCACAACACACCCGGAAAGTACCTGTTCGAACTGCCGCTGTACCTGCTGCCTTGGACGCTGGTGGTGGCCGCCGCGTTGCGGCGCGCGTGGACGCGCGCTCGCACGGCTGGGGTGGCAGGCACCGCCTGGCGGTTCGCGCTGTGCGCGAGCCTGCCGTTCCTCTTGCTGCTTTCACTGGCGGCGACCGCGCGTGACATCTACGCAGCGCCCGCGCTCCTGGGGTTCGCGCTGCTCGCCGGACTGTGGGTACACGAGGTGCAACGCTCCCCGGACCGGATTGACCGGCTGGCACTGACCGCCACGGCAACGCTGGTGCTCGTCATGGCGGGGATCTTTGCGGGCGCGCTCGCCCTGCTGGGCGCCGCCGGCAGCATTTCACCGGCCGTCAGCGCAGCGGGCGCGCTGCTCACCCTGGCGGCCGCCTACGCCATGCGCTCGCGCGCCGCCGAAGCGCAGCGCCAGGGCGACCCGCAGGGCAGCCTCCACTGGACCTACGCCGGCTTCGCCTGCGCGCTGTCCGTGGGATGCATCGTGGTGTTGCCTGTCATGGATCGCTGGCAGGACCTGCCCGGGCTCGCGCGACGCATCCAGGCCGACTGCGCGCAGCAGTCACTCGCGTTGCTCGATCCTGACGAGACCACCGTCGCCATGCTCGACCACGGCTTCGGCGCGTCATTTACGATTGTGAGAAGCGACGGCGCCTCCCCACAAGGGACGGTGAGCACCTGGTTGCAGGCGCACGCGCGCGATGGACGGATCCTGGTGCTGCTGCCGGGTCACGCGAGTGGCAACCTCACGCGCTTCCTCGGCCGCTATCACAGCTTCGCCTCCGAGTCGGACGGCGTCGCCGGCAGCCTCGAGTCTGCCGGCGTGGCGGCCATCGTGCGTCGCTACCAGCTGCCACAGGGACGGCGCTACGCGCTCCTGGGACCACCCGCACCCACCTGAGAAGCTATAGTCACCTTTCACGCCGACGGAAATCATCGATGTCGCAAACCAACACCGCCCTGTCACGCAACCTGAAGAATCGCCACATCCAGCTCATCGCCATCGGCGGCACGATCGGCGTCGGCTTGTTCCTGGGCTCCGCCAGGGCGATCCACAACGCGGGCCCGGGCCTGTTGCTCGCTTACGGTATGGGCGGCCTGGCCATTTTCTTCATCATGCGCGCTCTGGGTGAGCTCCTGACCTATCGTCCCGTGGCCGGTTCGTTCGCCACCTACGCGGCGGAGTTCTGCGGACCATTTGCGGGCTTTGTGACGGGCTGGTCGTACTGGTTCATGTGGATCCTGACCGCCATGGCGGAACTCACCGCCATCGGCATTTACGTACGTTACTGGCTGCCGGAGGTGCCCCAGTGGCTGCCGCCCCTGGTCGCGCTCGTCGTGCTCTACGGCGCGAACCTGCTGGCGGTGCGCGTGTTCGGCGAGCTCGAGTTCTGGTTCGCGCTCATCAAGGTCGTGACCATCGTCGCGCTCATCGCGGTGGGACTGTTCGTCATCGTGTTCCACAGCGGCGAACTCGGCGCTACGGCCAGCTTCTCGAACCTGTGGTCGCACGGGGGCTTCCTGCCCTTCGGTATCGTGGGTGTGCTCCTCACCTTGCAGATCGTGATGTTCGCCTACTCGGGCGTCGAGCTCATCGGCGTGACCGCGGGCGAAGCGCAGAACCCGGCGGTCGTGCTGCCGCGGGCCACCAACGGCATTATCGCGCGCATTCTCATCTTCTACCTCGGCGCGCTCATTATCATCATGGCGCTCGTGCCGTGGACGGAGTTGAGTCCGACGGTGAGCCCCTTTGTTTTTGTGTTTGGGAAGCTGGGCGTGCCGGGGGCGGCGGCGATTATCAACCTGGTGGTCATCACCGCGGCGACGTCCTCATGCAACAGCGGGCTGTTCAGCACCGGCCGCATGCTGTGGGCGCTCGCCGAGCGCGGCCAGGGCCCGCGAATTTTCGCCACCCTCAACCGGCAGCGGGTGCCGGCCGCGGGCATCCATGCGTCCGCGGCGGTGCTGCTGCTGGTGGTCGTGCTGAATTACCTGGTACCCGAAAAAGCCTTCATCTGGGTGACCAGCATCGCGCTCATCGGCACGCTGTGGACCTGGGGAATCATCATGGTGTCGCACGCCAGGTACCGCAGCGCCGTGTCAGCCGGCCGGGCGAAGGCGGCGCCGTTTCGCATGCCGGGCGCGCCGTACGCGAACTGGCTGGTGGTCGCATTTCTTCTGGGCGTGAGCGCGATGCTCTGGCTCGACCGCGACAACCGCGTGGCGCTCTACGTCGCTCCGTTCTGGTTCGGCCTGCTGTGGCTCGGTTACCGGCGAACCCGGGCAAGCCGGACGTAGCGCGGCCTCATATCAGGGGCTCGCCACCGCCGATGAGCCCGCCGCCATCGACGACCAGCACCTGCGCGGTGATGAAATTGCCCGCGCGAGGCCAGCAGCACCGCCGCGCCCGCCACGTCGTCCGGCTCTCCCAGCCGACGCAGGGGATTGGCGCGCGCGATGCCTGCCGCGCGCTTCGGATCGGCCCACAAGGCTTTCGAAAAGTTAGTGCGGATGATCCCGCTCGAACCGGTGATCAGGGCAACTTTGCCGGACCGGTCGAAAAGGTTCATGGCTGACGTTCCTACCTAAGGGTAACGCGGGATGTCGAGCGGGGAATTCTGCGACGCCGTACGATACCAGTGCAGCGTCGAGGTCGCGGCGCCGGTGCCGGTGCCATTGGCGTCGGCTGATTCCCGGTAGAATTGCCGCACCGCGCCCGTAGCTCAGTTGGATAGAGCATCAGGCTTCGAACCTGAGGGTCGGGAGTTCGAATCTCTCCGGGCGCGCGCAGTCTACCCATTCCGGACACAAGGGGACCGGAATGATCTGTCGGCGGTTGATTCGTCCGACCATTTTCGCGACTGCGGCCCGCTTCCGGCATCGGGAAGCAGCGTCCAGACGTGACACTGATGAGGGACTTGAGGTAGTTGTGAGCGGATGACTGCGGCCGTGAGCCATCCTCGTTCTGCCGGGGCGCATTGTGCTTTATGCACCGTGGCGCTGACGCTGCTTGCGGCGTTCGCCTGCGGCTGCGTCACGCAGCGGCCCGCCCCAGCCGCTCCGGTCGTGCCGTCGGCGTTCGAGCATGGCGGCGCGGCCGCCCCGGGCGCGTGGCCGGCGCAGGACTGGTACCGGACCTTCGGCAGCACCGAGCTCGAGTCATTCGTGGATCTGGCCGTCCGCGAAAACGCCGACCTGGTGCAGGCACGTGAGCGTGTCACCCAGGCGGACGCGCGCGCTCGCCAGTCGGGCGCCGCGATACTCCCGAGTGTTGATGGGCAGGCCGGCGGCACGTTCCTCGCTGGTCATTCATCGCAGGGCTCCGGACACGAGTTCGACTGGTCCGCGATGCTCTCGGCCAGCTACGAAGTCGACTTCTGGGGCAAGAATCACGCCACGGCACATGCGGCGCTGCTGGCGGCGGACGCCTCACGGGCCGAGCGCGACGCCCTGGCCCTCACCCTGCTGGCGGGCGTCGCCGACCAATATTTCGAGGTACTGGCGTTGCGCGAGCGATCGGCGGTGGCAGGTGCCAATCGCCAAGCGGCGCTGAGTCTGCTCGATGCAGTGCAAGCGCGCTTCGACGCCGGCGTGGCCTCGCCAACGGAGCTCGCGACGCAGCGCGCTGCCCTCGACGCTGCACAACTCGCCGCGGCAGACCTCGCCCAACAGGAGCTTGCGGCGCGCGCGGCGCTGGCCCTGTTGCTCGGCCAGGCCCCGGAGGGCTTTGAGGTGCGCGGCGCGAGTCTGGAGTCGCTGCATGAGCCGGCTGTGGGGGCGGGGCTGCCGTCGGAGCTCCTGACCCGCCGGCCTGATCTTATGATGGCGGAAGCCAATCTGCGCGCGGCGAGCGCCAATCTCGCCGCGGCGCGCGCCGCGCTTTTTCCGAGCCTGAGTCTCACGGCCGGCGCCGGGATCCAGAACCCGGCGCTGCCGGCCACCGTGCTGACGATCGGCGGCACCGGTCCCTCGTTCTCGCTGGCGGCCAACCTGATGCAGCCAATCTTCAATCACGGCAAGCTGCGCGCGGCGCGGGACGAAGCCGCGGCGCACGAGCGCGAACTCCTCGCGGCTTACCGCGCGGCGATTCTCGCCGCGCTCACCGACGTGGAGAAGGCCCTCACGAAACTCGAGCAGCTCGACTCAATCCGCGCCTTCGAGAGCGACAACGTCGCGCAGTCCGAGCGGGCGTTCGAAGGCGCGCAGCTGCGCTATCGCGCCGGCTCCGGGGACTATCTCACCGTGCTCGAGGCGCAGCGCACTTTGTATGCTGCGCGCGATCAGGCCGCGCAGTATCGGCTCGCGCGCCTCGAGGCGCGCGTGATGCTGGTCAAAGCTTTGGGCGGCGGCTGGACGGGAAGCTCCTAGGCAGGCGGCGTCCGCGCCCACTTTTTCAGAAATGAGAGACCCGAGCATGCAACATCCCCAGCGCTCCGCGCTTCCGAAACGCCGGCGCGGCGCGGCGCCGCTACTCGCCGTAGCGGCGGCGTGCGCGGCGCTCGCCCTGCCGGCATGCAAGCCGGCGACGCCGACCGCCGAGACCGGGGCGACGGTGGCGGACGCCGCAGACAGGGGCGCTGCCAAGCCGGCAGGCGTGAGCCTCAAGCCCGAAGAGATCGAAAAAGGTGGAATCCGTACCGCGACGGTGACAGCGGTGAGTTACGTGCCGGACGTCGCCGGCTACGCGGTCGTGCAGACGCGGGAGGCGATCGCCCAGGCGGTCGCTGACCTCGCGACCGCGGCTGCCGTGGCGCGCGCGAGCCACGCCGCGCTCGCCCGGATGCACGGGCTCGCCGGCACCCCGGGTGCGATGCCGCTCGAGTCACAGGAGAGCGCCGAGCGCCAGGCAGCAGTCGATGAAGCGGCTCTGATGCTGGCGCGGCGGCGACTGTCGGCCGCGTACGGCGAAGGCGCGCCGTGGAAGGATGATCCCCACAGCGCGGCCCTGACCGCGCTCGCCGCCGGCGCCAATCGCCTCGCGCGCGTCACATTCCCGCTCGGCGTCTTCGGCGCAGCGCCGTCGCCGCGGCTCAGTTTCTCCCATCTTGGTGACGGCCCGACTGCCCCTCGCATGCCGGCACAAACCGTGTGGAACGCACCAGCGGATGCCACCGTTCCGGGCCGCAGCTTTTTCGCCATCCTCGCCGGCCACGACGCCGCCGAGGGTGAGCGCCTGCTGGCGCATGCCGCTTTCGGCAGTGCCGAGAGCCGGGTGGTGGTGCCATCCTCGGCGGCGCTGATCAGCGCCGGCAAATACTGGTGTTACGTCGAGGAGCAGCCCGGCGTATTCGTGCGCACGGAGATCGATCCCGACGCGCCGGTCGAGGGCGGCTACTTCGTCCGGGGCATCGCGTCCGGCGCGCAGATCGTCATCTCCGGCGCGGGGCTCCTGCTGGCGCGGGAGACCAATCCGAGCACGGCGGCCGACTGAGATGATGCGTGCGCTGGTCGCCCTGTGCGTGCGGCACTGCGGTGCGCTAACGGCGTTGACGCTCGCGGTACTGGTGCTCGGATCGTGGGGCGTGCGCAACGCGCCGCTCGATGTATTCCCGGAGTTCGTTCCCTCGCAGGTCGACGTCCAGACCGAAGCGCCAGGCTTCGCCCCGCAGCAGGTCGAGGAACTGGTCACCCGCCCGATCGAGAGCGCGCTCAACGGCGCGCCGGGACTCGCCACCCTGCGCTCGGAGTCGATCCCGGGACTTTCGGTAGTTACGATCACCTTCGCACGCAACCTCGACGTGCATGTCGCCCGCCAGGGGATCTCCGAGCGCTTGTCGGAGCTCGGCGGCGGCCTGCCGGCCGGCGTCAGCACCCCGAAGCTGTCAGCGCTGGTCTCGAGCACGATGGACCTGCTTAAGATCGGGCTGCGCTCGGAGACGGCCGATGCCTACACACTGCGCGACGCGGCCGACTGGGTCATCAGGCCGCGGCTGCTCGCGGTGCCCGGAGTCGCGCGCGTAATCGTTTTCGGCGGCGACGTCCGCCAGATCCAGATCCTGCCGGACCCGCGCAAGCTCGCCGGTTACAACATCACTTTCGCCGACGTGGCGGACGCCGCGCGCACGGCGCTGCCGCTGCGCGGCGCCGGTTTCATCGACCTCGAGGCGCAGCGGGTGCTCATCCAGTCGCCGACGCCCGAGCCGGACCTGCGCGCGCTCGGCACCGCCGTGATCACCCTGCGCAACGGCGCCCCCATCCTGCTGCGCGACGTCGCGGAGGTGAAGATGGCGCCGGCGCTGCGCTCGGGCGATGCCCTCATCATGGGCAAGCCCGGAGTGCTGCTCTCGCTCGCCAGTCAGTACGGCGCCAACACACTTGCCGTGACGCAGGATGTCGAGCGTGCCCTCAGCGCGCTCAAGCCGGCCTTGAAGGCGCAGGGCATCACGCTCTACCCCGGCTTGCACCGCCCGGCGACCTTCATCGAGCGCGCGCTCGCTAATCTCGAGGAGTCGCTCATCCTCGCCGCGGTCCTCATCCTCGCGGTGCTGTACCTGTTCCTGCGCGACCTGCGCGCGGCGCTGATCGCATTTACCGCGATTCCGCTGTCACTGCTGGGCGCCACGGCGGTGTTGGGCCGCATGGGCCTCACCCTCAACACCATGACCCTGGGCGGCTTCGCCGTAGCACTCGGCGTGCTGGTCGACGATGCCATCATCGGCATCGAGAACATCCTGCGCCGCCTGCGTGAGAACGCCCGGCAGCCCACGGCGCGTCCGCGTCTCGAGGTCATCCGCGAGGCATCCCTCGAGGTGCGTGGGCCGGTGATCTACGCCACGGTGGTGGTGGTCGCAGTGTTTCTGCCCGAGCTCTTCACCAGCAGCGTGCAGGGGCGCTTCGTGGGTCCCCTGGCGCTGGCATTCATCTTCGCGGTGCTGGCGTCATTGCTCGTCGCCCTGACCTCGACCCCGGCACTGTGTGCATTGCTTCTGCGTGGTCACGACGTACGCCCGCAGGCGCAGTGGCTCGAGCGGCTCAAGACCTGGCAACGTGACGCCGTCACACGCATCGGCGCGCATTTCAAACTCTGCGCCGCGGTCCTCATCGCAATTGTGGTCCTGTCGGTGGCCGCCCTGCCGTTCCTCGGCGGCACCTTCATGCCGGACTTCCGCGAGGGGCATTTCGTCATGCAGGTGAGCAGCTCGATTCCCGGCACCTCGCTTGAGGAAATGCTCGGGGTCGGCAAGCGCATCAGTGCCGAGGTACTCGCGCTTCCCTACGTGCTCAGCATCGAGCAGCAGGTCGGGCGCGCCGAGCTCGGCGAAGACACCTGGGGCCCGCATCGCAGCGAATTCCATGTCGAGCTGAAGGCCGATGCCACGGTCGACCAGCAGGCAGCCCAAGAGGCGCTGCGCGCCATCCTCGCACGTTATCCGGGCATCCAGAGTGAGGTCGTCACCTTCCTCGGCGACCGCATCAGCGAGAGCCTCAGTGGCGAAACCGCGCAGGTGGCAATCAAGGTGTATGGCGATGACCTCGACGCACTCGACGGGACCGGATCGCGGATCGTCGATGCGCTGGGCAAAGTGAAAGGCATCGCCGACCTCGAGTTCAAGCGCCAGAGCGGCACTCCTGCGCTCACCATCCAGCTCATCCCGCCGGCGCTGGCGGCCACCGGCCTCAAGGCGCAGGACGTCCTCGACACCATCGAGACCGCCTACGCGGGGGCGCGAGTCGGCCAGACCTTTCACGGCACGCGCACCGTGGACGTCGACGTGCTGCTGCCGCCGTCCTGGCGCAGTCAGCCGGCGCAACTCAGGCGCCTGATGATCGCGAGCCCGCTCGGCCCGGTGCCGCTCGCCCAGGTGGCGCGCATCGAGGTGTCCTCCGATCGCTACAGCATCGAGCACGACGGCGGCCAGCGCCGCGTGAGCGTTACCTTCAACGTACGCGGCGCATCGCTACAAAGCGTGGTGCAGGAGGCGCGGCGCACTATCGCGGCGGCGGTGCCGCTGCCGCCCGGCGTGTTCCTCGAGTACACCGGCGCCGCCGCCGCGGAACAGCAGACACGCAACGAGCTGCTCCTGTATTCGGGCGTGGCGCTGGCGGTGATCCTCATGATCCTGTTCGTTGCGTTCCAGTGGCGAGTCAACAGCTACCTGGTACTGGCGAACATCCCCTTCAGCCTGATCGGCAGCGTGCTCGCGATCGCGGTGACCGGCATCGGCATCTCACTCGGCACCGTGGTTGGTCTGGTAACGGTGTTCGGCGTGAGCGCGCGCAACGCCATCCTGCAGCTCGCGCATTACGAACATCTCGTCGAGGTCGAGGAGGCTTCCTGGAGTCCGGCGCTGGTGCTTCGCGGCGCCAACGAGCGACTCATTCCGATCCTCATGACCGCCGCAGTCACGGCGCTCGGGCTTGCGCCGCTCGCCATCGGGATGAACCGCCCGGGGCAGGAGATCGAGGGTCCGATGGCGGTGACTGTACTCGGGGGTCTCCTGTCCTCGACCTTGCTCAACCTCGTGGTGCTACCCGCCCTGGCGCAACGTTACGCGCGCCCCGCGCCGCGCTGATTCGACCGCGACCAGCATCATGGCGAACAAGTCGCGGACTTCCGCCCTTGAAGTCAGTCCGGCAGCCGCAGCACGCTGCCGCTGGGCGCAGAGCGGCGATGCCGACTATGTCCGCTACCACGACGAGGAGTGGGGACGGCCGGTGCACGACGACCGGTTACTGTTTGAAATGCTCATCCTCGAGGGCGCGCAGGCGGGGCTGTCATGGGCAATTGTGCTGCGCAAGCGCGCCGGCTACGTCCGCGCGTTCGCCAACTTCGATCCGCGCAAGGTGGCGCGCTTCGACGCCCGCCGGCGCGCCGCCCTGCGCCGCGATCCGTCGATCGTACGCAACCGCCTGAAAATCGAGGCCGCGGTGACCAACGCCGTCGCGTTTCTGGCCGTGCAGCGCGAGTTCGGATCCTTCGATCGTTATCTGTGGTCATTCGTCAGCGGACGGCCGGTGCTGCGCGGGCAGCGGGGCAGTACCCCCGCCCGCACCACGCTCAGTGATCAGATCTCAAAGGATCTCATCCGCCGCGGCTTCCGCTTCGTCGGCAGCACTATCATTTACGCCTACCTGCAGGCGGTCGGGGTCGTAAACGATCATGCCCGGACCTGTTTCCTGCACGTAAAGCCGCCCGGAGCCGCCCGGGCGTCCGGCCGCAAGGCCAGCGGCGGTCCGCGCCGCATGCGACTCAAGTAGCCTTACCCCGCAAACGCCTCTTAAGATAGCGGCCCGAATCATTCCCCACTGGACGAAGCTATGAAGCCATTTCTTGCGATCGCGGCCCTGGCGGCACTCACAGCAGGCCCGGCGTATGCCGACTGCCCCTACCCCGCGGCTCCGGCCAAAATCCCGGACGGTGCGACGGCGACCATGGAAGACATGCTCGCAGGACAGAAGGCCGTCCAGGCATACGACAAGGCCATCAACGACTACCTCGCCTGCATAGACAAGGACCTGAAGGACAGCATCGCCAAGGGCGGCGATCAGCTCAAACCGGCGCAGAAGGCGGACATGGAAAAGGTCGAGGCGCAGAAGCACAACGCCGCCATCGACCAGGAGCAGAGTGTGGCCGATCGCTTCAACGAGCAGGTGAAAGCGTTCAAGGTCAGGAACGACAAGAAGAACTGAGTGTTGACCCCCGCGGAGGCTGACCGGCTCATCGGGCAGCACCTGCAGTGTCTGCCGATCGAGTCGCTGCCGTTGGCGCAATGTGCCGGCGCGGTGCTGCGCGAGAACATCTACGCCGAGCGCGACCAGCCGCCGTTCGATCGCGTCGCGATGGACGGCATCGCACTGTGCGGCGCGTCAGTGAGCGCTGCCTCGCGCACGCTCAGGATCCAGGGCACGCAGGCCGCGGGCGATCCGCCGCTGACGCTGGCAGGCGATAACGCCTGCATCGAAGTGATGACCGGCGCGGTACTTCCCGCCGGCTGCGATAGTGTGGTTGCGGTCGAAGAGATCACCGTGAATGCGGGGTCGGCCACCCTCGTCGAGCGGGTGCGCGTCGAGCCGTGGCTGAACGTTCACCGCCGCGGCAGCGACACGCGCCAGGGCGCGCTGCTGGTATCCGCCGGCGTGCGTCTGCACGCGCCGGAAATCGCGGCCGCGGCTGGCGCCGGCATGGCGCGCATCCGTGTCAGCAGCCAGCCGATGCTCGCCGTCATTTCCACGGGCAACGAGCTGGTCGAACCGGGGGAGCCGGTGCTCGCACACCAGGTGCGCCGCTCCAACGCCTACGGCATCGTCGCCGCGCTGCGCGAGCGCGGCTTCCAGCGCGTAGCCGACGATCATATCGATGACAACCCCACACAGCTCAAGGATCGCCTGCACTTCCACCTGCAGACGCACGACGTGCTGGTGCTGTCGGGCGGGGTCTCCATGGGGCGCTACGATCTCGTACCGGCGTGTTTGCAGGAACTCGGCGTGCGCGCAATCTTCCACAAGGTCGCTCAGCGGCCTGGAAAGCCGCTGTGGTTTGGCATGGCGCCCTCGGGGGCGGCGGTGTTTGCACTCCCCGGCAACCCGGTGTCGACGCTCGTGTGCCTGTCGCGCTATGTCCTGCCGGCGCTGTCCGCCAGCCTCGGCGAGCAGCCGCCGGTGCCGGAGCGCATGGCGCTCGGCGCGGCTGTGACCGTGACGCCACCGCTGACTTATTTCATGCCCGTGCGTGTCCAGCACGATGACTGGGGCCGCTCCTGGGCGATGCCGGCGCCGACCAACGGCTCGGGTGATTTTGCGGCCCTGGCCGGCACGGATGGGATCATCGAGTTGCCCCCGGGCCCGAATACCTACGCCAAGGGGTTCGTCGCGCGCCTGTACCGCTGGTCATAAGACCCCCTGCCAGGCTCTCGGGCGCACCGGAACGCCTTCCTCCCCTTGCGGTCAATAGCCTTAACCGCCATCCCATGCCCATACTTCCCGCAGCATGTCCGCATCTGAAGTCATCGTGCCCCTGAAGGCGCTGCGCGCGCCGCGGGACAGCCTCGCCCGCCCGGTCCGCGACCTGCGGATCTCGGTCATGGACCGGTGCAACTTCCGCTGCCCGTACTGCATGCCGCGCGAGACCTACAACGAGAAGTACCGCTTCCTCGGCTCGCACGAGCGGCTGTCGTTCGACGAGATCGTGCGTCTCGCGCGCCTGTTCGTGCAGCTCGGTGTGCGCAAGCTGCGCCTCACCGGGGGCGAGCCGCTGTTGCGGGCGAACCTGCCGGACCTTATCGGCGATCTGACGGCGATCCCCGGAGTGGAAGACGTCGCCCTCACGACCAACGGCGTACTGCTGGCGCGCTACGCGAGTGAGCTCAAGGCCGCGGGGCTCAAACGGGTCACGGTGAGCCTCGACAGCCTCGACCACGATGTGTTCGCCCGCATGAGCGGCGGCTTCGGCGGCGTGGATGAAGTGCTCGACGGTATCGAGCACGCGCGCCGCGCGGAACTCGCCCCGATCAAGATCAACGCGGTCGTGCAGCGCGGCGTCAACGATCACACGATCCTCGAGCTGGTGGAGCGCTTCCGCGGCACCGGGGTGATCGTGCGCTTCATCGAGTACATGGACGTGGGCAACCGCAATCACTGGCGCTCGGAACTCGTGGTGCCCTCGGCCGAGCTGGCCGCGCAGATCGGCGGCCGCTGGCCGCTCATCGGGCTCGAGCCGGGGTACCGTGGCGAGGTGGCGAAGCGCTATGCGTTCGCGGACGGTCAGGGAGAAGTTGGTTTTATTTCCTCGGTGTCGCAGCCCTTCTGCGGAGATTGCTCGCGCGTGCGCATGTCCTCGGACGGCGTGGTGTACACGTGCCTGTTCGCCACCCACGGCACCAGCCTGCGCGATGCCTTGCGGGGCGGCGCGAGCGACGATGATCTCCTGCAGGTCATCCGCAACCTGTGGCTCAAACGCACCGACCGTTACAGCGAGCAGCGTGCGGTGCTGCGCGAAGGCGCGCACGATGAGCGCAAAGTTGAAATGTTCTACATCGGTGGCTGATGGCACGCAGCGGACTGACTCATCTCGGCGCGCGGCACCAGCCAAAAATGGTGGACGTCGGCGCGAAAGAAGTGACTTTACGCAGCGCCGTCGCCGAGGCTCGCGTGCGGCTGCCGGCCGCCGTGGCGCGCGCACTGCGGGCCAGCGGCCATCGCACCCGCAAGGGTCCGGTGTTCGACACGGCCATCATCGCCGGGGTCATGGCGGCCAAGCGCACCCATGAGCTCATCCCCTTCTGCCACCCGCTGGGACTGGACAGTTGCGAGGTTGAGATCGCCCAGCCGCGTGGCGGAGAAATCCTCGTGCGCTGCACGGTGTCGGTACATCACCGCACCGGGGTGGAAATGGAAGCCCTCACCGGCGCTACGGTTGCGGCGCTCACGATTTACGACATGTGCAAAGCGCTTTCGCACGACATTCAGATCACGGCCGTGCGGCTGCTGGCGAAAGCCGGCGGTCGCAGGCCCTTCAAGCGTGCCGCCGGCCGGCAGAAGCGATGAGCGTCCCGAATCCTTCAACCGTCACGAAAAGTGCTGCCCCTGGCACTGTCCCGCCGCTCTTCGGCCTCGTGCTGGCTGGCGGGCGCAGTACACGCATGGGTCGGGACAAGGCGACGCTGCCATACGGCGACGGCACCCCGCAGCTCGAGCGGGCCGTGGCGCTGCTCGGCAGACACGCGGCGGGCGTTTATGTCTCGGTGCGCGCCGACCAGGCAGCCGATCCCCTGCGCGCGCGGTTTGCGCAGATCCAGGACATACACGAGAACATCGGCCCCATCGCCGGTCTGCTCGCCGCTCAGGCGCAACACCCGGAAAATGCCTGGCTGGTGCTGGCGTGCGACCTGCCGCTGCTGGATGACGCATCGCTCGCCCATCTTGTAAGCCGGCGCGATGCGGCACGCACCGCGACCGCCTACCGCTCGAGCCACGACGGCCTGCCGGAGCCGTTGTGCGCGATTTACGAGCCGCGCAGCCGCGAACCCCTGTCAGCCTGGGTCGCCGCCGGCAAGGACTGCCCGCGGAAGTTCCTCAGCAGCGCCGACACGGCATTGCTGGACGAGCCGAATCCACGCGCGCTCGACAACATCAACACACCGACGGAGTACGGCGCGGTGACGTCCGCCAAAACTAAGCGCATTACGGTGCAGTACTACGCGCTGCTGCGCGAGCAGGCCGGCCGGCGTGACGAAGCTCTTACGACCACCGCCCCCACCCCGCGCGAGCTCTATGCCGAGCTCGCCGGGCGCTACCCGTTCTCCCTCGCCGCAGCGGTGCTGCGGGTCGCGATCAACGGCGAGTTCGGCGACTGGTCGGCGCCGCTCAAAGACGGCGACGCCGTGGTGTTCATTCCACCGGTTGCCGGCGGTTGACGGAAGAGACGTCCGTGTCAGTATTTCGCTTCAGCCACACCCCAGTCGAGACCCGCGCTCTGAACGCCGAGCTCGCCGATCCCGCCTGCGGTGGTTACGCATGCTTTGAAGGCTGGGTGCGCGACAGTAACGAAGGCCAACACGTGCGGCATCTGGAATACGAGGCCTTCGAGACGCTCGCGGTGCGGGAAGGTGAGCGCATTATTGCCGAAGCCATCGCGCGCTTCGGCGTGAGGCACGCCGCGTGCGTGCACCGGGTTGGCGACTTGAAGGTGGGCGAGCTCGCCGTGTGGGTGGGTGTGAGTGCGCCGCACCGTGATGAGGCGTTTGGCGCCTGTCGCTACATCATCGACGAGGTCAAGCACCGCGTGCCGATCTGGAAGAAGGAACACTACGTGAGCGGTGACTCGGGCTGGGTGAATTGCGAGCGTTGCGCCGACCCGGCCGCGCGCGCCGGAGCGCCTGCGGAATCGCACCCAGACCCAGGCGCCGAGGACCACGTGCACCATCACCGCCGCTGAAGCCAGCGCCCCCGCCGGGCCACTACGAATGAATCCGTAGAAACGCGGCGGTGGCCTCCCGTGCGCGGGCAGCGATCTCGCGCGGACCAGGTTGCTCGGTGACGCCGAGCATCAGGCTGACGAGCAGATCGCGCCACAGAAGTCCCGCAAACTGCTCGGCGAGCTCTGCAGGGCGGCCCTCGAGGAGTCCGGATTCCTGTGCCTGGGACATGATCTTTCGCAAGGCGGCCCGAGTCGTTTCGCGACCAATGGAGTCGAGCGCGCGCGCGACCTCGGGTGCCTGAGCCACTTCGGCGATCGCCAGGCGGAACACGGCGATGACGACGGGATCGCTCACCTCGCGGACCAGCTGCGACCCGAATGCAGACAGTACCTGGCCGAGTGTCTCACGGTCGCGTGGCACGGGCAGCTCAGCGGGCACCGTGAGGCGCCGCCCGGAGCGCTCCGTGATGCAAGCGATCAGCATCTGCTGTTTGTTGCCGACCAGCGAATAGAGCTCGCGCTTGGAAACGCGCGCACGGCTCGCGATCTCGAGCGTGCTGGCCGCCGCATAGCCGCTCTTCATGAACGCCTCGAAGGCCGCCTCGAGAATGCGCTCGCGTACGGCGCTTTCTTCGGTCGATTTCTGCTGCCGCTTTGATACTACCTTAGTAATCACGATCAGGATGGTACCCGAGGGCGGCGCTGTGCTCGACATCCGCCATACCGGTCACAGATAACGCACGACCTTGAGCAGCACGCTCCCTGCCTGCGGCAGGGAGCCGAAGTCCGAGTGACGCCCGCCCGAGTCGATGAGAATCAGACCGCCAACCGTCCAGTGGTCCGACAGGTAGTAGTCGGCGCCGAGCTGCAGCCGCGTCGAGCCATCGGCGAGGTCGGTCTCGGCGAA
>Ga0070733_10000737_pt1 | contig 25578 bp, 25 predicted proteins | sample Coa_R1_9_FD_66450 | JGI IMG/M metagenome (GOLD analysis project Ga0070733, IMG submission 66450) | Surface soil microbial communities from Centralia Pennsylvania, which are recovering from an underground coalmine fire - Coalmine... | ecosystem: Environmental > Terrestrial > Soil > Unclassified ...
TCGAAGTTCATCTGATCAAGGGCTATGGCGACACGGCGGTCGCCGAATGCGCGATTGCGCTGATGTGGGCGGCATCCCGCGGCATTGCCCGGATGGACCGCGAGATGCGTGCCGGCAACTGGCTGCGCGAGGACGGCATGCAGCTCACCGGCAAAACGCTCGGCCTGATCGGCTTTGGCGGCATCGCCGCGGAAGTGGCGCGCATCGCGCTCGGCAGCGGCATCCGGGTGATTGCCTGGAACCGGTCGCCGAAGAAATTTAACGGCGTCGATTTCGTCGCGCTCGAAGCGCTGTTGGCGCAAAGCGACGTTGTCTCATTGCATCTATTGCTCAACGACGAGACCCGCGGGTTTCTGTCCCGCGAGCGTATTTCTGCGATGAAACCGGGCGTCATTCTCGTCAACACCGCGCGCGGCGCGATGGTGGATGAGGCTGCGATGATCGAGGCTCTGAAGTCCGGTCACATCCGGCATGCGGGGCTCGATGTTTTCAACACCGAGCCGTTGCCGGCCGATCACCCGCTGACCAAACTGCCGAACGTGACCCTGTCGGCGCATTCGGCCTTCCGCACGCCGGAAGCGAGCGAAAATTTGATCCGCTCGGCGTGGGAGCACTGCCGCAGGATTGCGAAGGGGTAAGTGGTCGGACGCCGTCATTGCGAGCCAACGGGTCGCGCGAACGCGCGCCCGATGACAGGCTCCGCGAAGCAATCCATAGCGCCGCGAGTCGGGAAGATGGATCGCTTCGTCACTTCGTTCCTCGCAATGACGAAGCGGCGACGCTGACACGCTGCTCTCCTACTCCACCATCTCCGCGACCGCCTTGCCGCAGGTGAGCGTGTCGGCGTTGCCGCCGAGGTCGCGGGTGCGTAGCGTGCGTTCGCCGAGCGTGCGTTCGATCGCGGCGACGATCGAGGCCGCGGCTTGTTTCTGGCCGAGATGCTCCAGCATCATCGCGCCCGACCAGATCATCCCAATCGGATTGGCAATGCCCTGGCCGGCGATATCGGGCGCCGAGCCGTGCACCGGTTCGAACACTGAAGGAAAATCGCCTTCCGGATTGATATTGCCGGAGGGCGCAATCCCGATGGTGCCGGTGCAGGCCGGGCCGAGATCGGACAGGATGTCGCCGAACAGGTTCGAGCCGACCACGACGTCGAACCAATCCGGATGCAGCACGAAATTCGCGGTCAGGATGTCGATGTGGTACTTGTCCCACTTCACGTCAGGATAATTCTTCGCCATCGCCTCCACGCGCTCGTCCCAGTAAGGCATCGTGATCGAAATGCCGTTTGACTTCGTCGCCGAAGTCAAGTGCTTCTTGGGCCGCGATTGCGCGAGATCGAACGCGAATTTGAGGATGCGATCGACGCCGATCCGCGTCATCACGGTCTGCTGGGTGACGAATTCGCGGCTCGTACCGGGGAACATCCGCCCGCCGACGGATGAATATTCGCCTTCGGTGTTTTCGCGCACCACCCAGAAGTCGATATCGCCGGGTTTGCGGCCCGCGAGCGGCGACGGCACGCCGGGCATCAGCCGTACCGGGCGCAGATTGACGTACTGGTCGAATTCCCGGCGGAATTTGATCAACGAGCCCCACAATGAAATGTGATCCGGAATTTTCGCCGGCCAGCCGACCGCGCCGAAATAGATCGCGTCGTGCTTGCCGATTTGGGCCTTCCAGTCCTCCGGCATCATCTCGCCGTGCTTTTCGTAATAATCGTAAGAGGCAAATTCGAAATGATCGAAATGAACGGCGACGCCGTGTTTCTTCGCCGCCGCCTCAAGCACCCGAAGTCCTTCGGGGATGACTTCCTTGCCGATCCCATCGCCCGGAATGACCGCGATCCGGTATTGCTTTTTTTCGTTGCTCATCGAGAAATTCCTTGACTGGCAGGCCGCTGGTAAAGCGATTCTATGACGGGATTGCAATGGACCAAACCTCGGCCCAGTGCCCTCTTTCCGAAGTTCGTAGTCCGTTGCAGCACCTTCTTGTACGAACTTCGGAAAGTAAAGGGCACTGGCTAAATCTACGATTTCTAGTGCCGCTTGTCGGTTTGAAATTCCTAGTCGAACTCGCGACTTGCGGTGTGGGAATTTCAAACCGGCGGCACTAGCCGCAACGCTGCACTGCAATGTTGACCGCCCCGACAACGGCGGCATAACAGTTGGGACCCACTTCCTCCATCGCTTCAACATCTCCCATCAAGAGAGTAAATCCCATGGATCTTCATTTGCGCGGCAAACGCGTCCTGATCACCGGCGCCTCGAAGGGCATTGGCGCGGCAGCCGCCGAAGCCTTTGCCGAGGAGGGTTGCCATCTTCGGCTTGCGGCCCGCAGCGGCGATCAATTGAAGGCATTGGCTGAACGTCTGCGGTCGGCCCACCAGATCGACGCCGCGACCCACGTCACCGACCTTCGCAAGCCCGAAGACATTGCACGGCTGGTGAAGGAGGCCTCCGATATCGACATCCTCGTCAACAATGCCGGCGACATTCCCGGCGGCTCGATCGACAAGATCGACGAGCCGACCTGGCGCCATGCCTGGGAATTGAAGGTGTTCGGCTATATCAACATCACCCGGGCGATCTACGCGCAGATGAAGGCGCGTGGCGGCGGCGTCATCGTCAACGATATCGGCGTTGCCGGCGAAAAATTCGACGCCAATTACATCTGCGGCAGCACCGGCAACGCGGCGCTGATGTCGTTCACCCGCGCGCTCGGCAGCAAGAGTCTGGCCGACAACATCCGCGTGGTCGGAATCAATCCCGGCCCGGTCGGCACCGACCGCCACGTCACGCTGCTCAAGACCCGCGCCAAAAACCAGTTCGGCGACGAAAATCGCTACAAGGAATTCCAGAAGGGCCTGCCGCTCGGCCGGCCTGCGCATGCGCGCGAGATCGGCGACCTCATGGCCTTCCTCGCCTCCGATCGCTCCGCCTATACTTCGGGCGTGATTTTCACGGTCGATGGCGGCATCGCGGCGGGTTGGGGGTAGGCACGAGGGCCACCGCCGTCATTGCGAGCGAAGCGAAGCAATCCATGGAAGCCAAAAAGGAAGAATGGATTGCTTCGTCGCTTGCGCTGCTCGCAACGACGGGTGACACCTACATCCCCTCAAACAACTGCCTCACCATCATCGTGATCCGCCCCTTCGGCGAGAGCAGCCCGTCCATGATGGTAAAATGGTTGGCGCTCCTGATCTCCTCATAGCTGATGGGCAGTCCGTATTTGGCGCGGTGGCCTGCGAAGTCCGCGGTCTGCCTGCGCAACAACGGCAACTCCGCGGCTCCGACCACCAGCGAGAGCGGTTTCATCGGGCCGCCCGCCTGCATCATCGGCGAGTTGCGGTGCGACGCCGCCTCGTCGAGGCCGAGCTTGACGTTGAGATAGCTGTGGCGGATCGGCTCGAGGTCGTAGATGCCGCTGATTGCCACGCCGCCCTTGATCCGTGGGTTCGACAGCGCCATCGCCGTCAGGTGACCGCCGGCGGACCACCCCGAGGCGGCGATCCGGTTCGCATCGCCGCCGAGATCGGGCAAGCGGCCGGCGAGAAAGTCTATCCCAGCGTGAATCTCGGCGACGATTTGGTCGAGCGTCGCTTCGGGCGCAAGCGTGTAGCCGATCAGCGCGACGTTGATGCCGTGCGCCATGGGACCAGCGGCAAACAACGTAAAGGCTTCCTTGGCCCTCATTTGCCAATAGCCGCCGTGGATGAACAGAAGCGTCGGCGCATTCGCTGCCACCTTGAAGAAATCGATACGGTTGCGCTCGCGCGGGCCATACCGGAGATCGAGATGCTCGGAATGGGCCGCGCGAAATTCGGCCGAGCGGCGATCCCAGCCGGCCACCATGTCCGCACTCCCGGCGACGGCGTTGCTGTTGTTGAGGCCGGCGTCGAGGCCCTCTCGGCTCAAGCCGCGCCAATCGGGCGCGTCGAACGGCGTGGTCATGCTGAAATCTCCGGATGCTGGTTGCGTTTACAGTTTGCCGTAAATTGTTTTACAGGGCTACACAATCCGCTATCAGGAGGCGCACGGTGGGGAGATGTGAATGTCATCGGATCAGGCGCTGATACGGTCAACGGCATGTGCCATTGTCGACAAGCTCAATTCGGGCGAAATCGCCCCGCTCGACCTGCTTGACGTGCTGGAGCGGCGGATCGCCGAGGTCGACGCCAAGGTCAATGCGCTACCGACCCTTTGCTTCGATCGCGCCCGTATGCACGCCAAGGCGCTGATGCAGAAGCCCAAGGGCGAGCGCGGCCTGCTTGCGGGCCTGCCGATCCCGATCAAGGACCTCACCAACGTCGCGGGCGTTAAGACCACGCAGGGCTCGCCGATCTACAAGGATAACGTCCCGGCGAGTTCCGATATTCTGGTCGAGCATCTCGAAGCCAATGGCGGGGTGATCTACGCCAAATCCAACACGCCGGAATTCGGCGCCGGCGCCAATACCTTCAACGAGGTTTTCGGCGCCACCCGCAACCCGTGGGACCTGTCGCGCTCCGCCGCCGGCTCGTCCGGCGGCTCGGCCGTAGCACTTGCGACCGGAACGGCCTGGCTCGCCCACGGAACCGACATGGGGGGCTCGCTGCGCAATCCCGCAAGCTTTTGCGGCGTCGTCGGCATGCGGCCGAGCATCGGCCGCGTGGCGCGTTCTCCCGCCTTCAAGATCGACCGCAATCTGACGGTGCACGGACCGATGGCCCGCAATGTCGAGGACCTAGCGCTGTTGCTCGACGCGATGAGCGGCGAGCATCCCGCCGATCCGCTGTCCCTGCCTTCGCTGCCGTCGTCGTTCCGCTCCGCCGCCCGCTCCGGCAAAAAGCCGAAGCGCGTCGCCTATTCGCCTGATCTTGGCATCACTCCGGTCGATCCCGAAGTCGCCGCGATCGCCCGGAAGGCGGCTTCGCAATTCGCCCAGGCCGGCGCCGTCGTCGAAGAAGCCCATCCCGATTTGCGCGAAGCCCATCAATGTTTCCACGTGCTGCGCGCGTTCGATTTTGCCATCAGCAAGGCGGCTTTGCTTCGCAGCAAGCGCGATCAGCTCAAGCCGGAGGTGATCTGGAATATCGAAGAAGGTCTTAAACTGACCGTAGAGCAACTCGAACGCGCCGAAACCCAGCGCGTTGCCATGACCGCGCGCACGCTCGAATTCTTCAAGACCTACGATCTGCTTCTGACGCCCGCGACCATCGTCGCGCCGTTCCCGGTCGAAAATCGATATGTCGCGGAATGTGCAGGCAAGAAGTTCGACAACTACGTCGAGTGGCTTGGCATTGTGTATGCCATTACGCTGGTGTGCTGCCCGGCGCTGTCCTTGCCATGCGGGTTCACCTCCACGGGCCTGCCGGTCGGGTTGCAAATGGTGGCGGCGCCGCGCGGCGAGGCAGAACTTCTCGCCGGCGCGAACGCGCTGGAGGATATTCTGGGCCTGCGCGGCACGACGCCGATCGATCCGAGGCCGGCGCCATAGGCCGGGAACTAGCCTGGAGATAGCTGCGATCGGGCGCTGGTGAACGGCGCGCGCACCGCTATAATCGGCAAGGAAACAACAAGTGCGCCACAACCGGCGCCGCTACAGGGAAACGCCGAATGTCAGGAAAGCTGAGAGTTCACGTCGATCAGGATAAGTGTCAGGGGCATGCACGCTGCAAATCGCTGGCACCCGAATTGTTCGAGCTGGACGAGTTCGGCAACGCGCACGAGATCGGCGACGGCACCGTCCCCAAAGGGCATGAGGACAAGGCCTGGCTCGCCCAGACCAACTGTCCGGAAATTGCGATCGAAGTGATCGAGGAATAGTTTGTTCGCCTTTTTATCGGCTTTGCGCCGATTGGAGCGAACGGAACCAAGAGGAATTTATCCGATGTCCGATCATGCCCCCGTTACCGATTGGGTCCACGATTTTGACCATACCGATCCTCGCTGGACGGAGAACCCTTATCCGATCTGGGATGAACTGCGCGCCACAAGCCCCGTGGTTCACACCGAGCGTTTTCTCGGCTGCTACATGCCGACCACGTTTGAGGCGGTAAAGCAGGTCGCCTACGATACCGTGCATTTTTCCTCCCGCCGCGTCGTGGTGCGCGATATGCGGCCCGAAACCGTTCCGGCGCCTCCTATCACTTCCGATCCACCCGAACATAAGCCGGCCAAGCAACTGCTGCTGCCGCCATTCACGCCCGACGCCATGAAGAAGCTTGAGCCTCGTGTTCGCGCGATCTGCAACGAGCTGATCGACGATTTCATCGAGGACGACGGATGCGATGCGGCTGCGCGCTACAGCAGGCATATTCCAGTTCGCGCGATCGCCCACATGCTCGGCATTCCGGAAACGGACGGCGATCTATTCATCAAATGGATCCACGAGGTTCTCGAACTCGGCATCAGGGATCCAAGCATCCTGATGAAAGCCGTTCACGAAATGAGCGCATATTTCGCAGGGCATATCGGGCACCGCAAGAAGCATCCCACCGATGATCTGATTTCGACGCTGATGAACGCGCGGGACAAGAACGGGCAACCGCTCTCGGATGCGCATGTACTGGGCTCGCTGCGGCTGCTGTTGATCGCGGGCATCGACACCACCTGGAGCGCGATCGGCGCCTCGCTCTGGCATTTGGCCATGACGCCGGCGGACCGCGAGCGTCTGGTCGCCGAACCGGAACTGATGCCGAGTGCGATCGAGGAATTCCTGCGCGCCTATGCTCCGGTGACGATGGCGCGCGAGGTCATGAAGGAAACCGAGATCGGCGGCTGCCCGATCAAGCCCGGCAACATGGTGCTGTTGTCGTTTCCCGCCGCCAACCGCGATCCCACGGTGTTTCCGGACGCCGACAAAGTGGTGATCGACCGCAAGCAAAACCCGCACGCGGCATTCGGCCTCGGCATTCACCGCTGCGTCGGCTCCAACCTCGCGCGCATGGAGATGACGGTTGCGATCGAGGAGTGGTTGAAGCGCATTCCGGATTTCTGGCTTGACCCGGCCGGCAAGGTGAGCTGGTCGGAAGGCACCGTGCGCGGGCCGCGTCAGCTTCCGCTATTGTTCGGAAAAGCATCCTGAGGGGCCGCCCCTCCTTCATCATAGTATTGATGGTATTGTCTGGAATCCCCCGAGGAAAACCAAACGTGATCGATCATGCCGCTAGCCTGAGTGCCGACCGCCTCGATATCCATGATGTGGAACGCCGCGTTAAGGCGATCTTCATCGGCTCCGTCGGCAATCTCGTCGAATGGTATGATTTCTACGCCTATACCGCATTCGCGCTTTATTTCGCGCCGGCCTTCTTTCCGAACAGCGACCCGGTGGTGCAGCAGCTCAACGCCGCCGTGCTGTTCGCCGCGACCTTCCTGATGCGGCCGCTCGGCGGCTGGCTGTTCGGCTATATCGCCGACCGTCACGGCCGGCGGCTGTCGCTGACGCTGTCGGTGGTCTGCATGTGCTTCGGCTCGCTGATCATCGCGATCACCCCGACCTATGCGTCGATCGGCGTCGCCGCGCCCGCGATCCTGGCGCTCGCGCGCGTGATCGAAGGTCTGAGCCTTGGCGGCGAGTACGGCGCCAGCGCGACTTATCTGAGCGAAGTCGCCGACGCCAAGCATCGCGGCTTCTACTCCAGCTTCCAATACGTCACGCTGATCGGTGGCCAGCTCACGGCGATCATCGTACTTTTGTTGCTGCAAAAGGTGTTTCTGACCCCGCAGGAGTTGCAGGAGTGGGGTTGGCGGATACCCTTCCTGATCGGCGCTTTCCTGGCGATTTTCGCGGCCGTGATGCGGCGCAATCTGCACGAAACCGAGGCGTTCGAGGAAGCGAGCAAGATCGCAAGACCAACCGGCTCGATCGTCAGCCTGTTGAAATATCCGCGCGAGCTTTTGCTGGTGGTGGGTCTGACCGCCGGGGGCACCGCCGCCTTCTATACCTTCACGACGTATATGCAGACGTTCGTCAGATTGTCTGTCGGCCTCACGGCGGACCAGACCACCCTGGTCATCTTCGGCACGCTGGTTTTCGCCACCCTGCTGCAGCCGATTTACGGCGCGATATCGGACAAGATCGGCCGCAAACCGGTGCTTATCTTTTTCGGCGTCGCCGGCACGCTTGCGACCATACCGATCCTGATGACGCTGAAGGAGACCAAGTCGCCGGCAATCGCGTTCCTGCTGATTTGCGCGGCCTGGATATTCGTCGCCGGCTACACCTCGATCAATGCGGTGGTGAAGGCGGAGCTGTTCCCCACCAAGGTCCGCGCACTCGGCGTCGGCCTGCCCTATGCCATCACGGTATCGGTGTTCGGCGGTACCGCGCCTGCGGTCGCGCTTTACTTCAAGAGCCTCGGGCATGAGAACTGGTTCTATTATTATCTCAGCGGCATCATCTTTATCTCGCTGATCATCTACACGACGATGCGCGACACCAAGCACGAATCGGCGATGCATCGCCACGAGTAGCGCGTCGCCGCGAGCAATCATGGCATGACAGATGACCGGAGAGAGCGACGAGCAGCCGACGTCGAAGCTCACGCGCACCAAGGAGCGCTGGGCGCGCGAGGGGCGTTTCCTCACCGGAAAGACCGCGCGCCCGCAAGATCAGCGCCTGCCGCCCGGACAGCACCTCACCATGGATTGGCCGGTCCTCGATCTCGGCGTGATGCCGAATATTTCCCGCGAGCGCTGGCGGCTCGACGTCTACGGCGCGGTTGAACTTCCGATCTTCTGGGATTTTTCGCAGTTTACCGCGCAGCCGCAGACCAAATCCGTCTCCGACATCCATTGCGTCACCACCTGGTCGCGTTACGACAACCAATGGGAAGGGTTGGCGACGCGCGATCTCTTGATGGCGTGCCGGCCGCGCGACGAGGCGCATCACGTTCTGCTGCATTCCCATGACGGCTACACCACCAACCTTGCGCTGGAAGATTTTGCCGCCGAGGACGCCCTGCTCGCGCATAGCTGGTCGGGCCTGCCGCTGGAGCAGGAACATGGCGGCCCGGTGCGGCTGGTGGTGCCGCATCTTTATTTCTGGAAAAGCGCGAAATGGCTCCAGAGCATCGAATTCCGCTATTCGGATGCGCCGGGCTATTGGGAGGTTCGCGGCTATCACAACCGCGGCGACCCCTGGGCCGAGCAGCGCTACTCCGGCGACTGAGTTAAACAGCTCTCCCATCCAACTCGGGTTTACCCGAGTTGGGCATCTAACATTGTCGAAGTCGGATATATCCGACTTCGATGGGGAGAGGTCGGATTTCGAGCGCGCGAGAAATCCGGGTGAGGGGTTACGGTCTATCGAGAGAGCGGCGCCCCTCACCCCAGCCCTCTCCCCAACGGGGAGAGGGGTCCACTTCCCTCACGGAGAACCACCATGCCGACCGAACGCTTTCAATTCCCAGGTGCGGGCGGCCAGCAATTGGCCGCCGCCCTTGATATGCCTGAAAAGGACATCCGCGCCTTCGCGCTGTTTGCGCATTGCTTTACCTGCGGCAAGGATGTGCTCGCTGCAAAGCGGATCGCGGTGGCGCTGGCGGAAAAAGGCATTGCGGTGTTGCGGTTCGACTTCACAGGCCTCGGCTCCAGCGAAGGCGATTTTGCCAATTCCACCTTCTCGTCCAATGTTGCCGATCTCGTGCGAGCCGCCGATCACTTACGCGAAACCAGGCAAGCGCCGGCGATCCTGATCGGCCACAGCCTCGGCGGCGCCGCGGTGCTGGCTGCGGCCGCGCAAATTCCGGACGCGAGAGCCGTCGTCACCATCGCGGCTCCGTCCGATCCCACCCATGTCACCGGTCTGTTTGCCGACCGCATCGAAGACATCCGCAAGCACGGCAAGGCGGAAGTCTCGCTCGCGGGCCGGCCTTTCACCATCACGCGTGAATTCCTCGACGATATCGCCGAGCACAGCCTGATGGCGCATGTCGCTCGCCTGCACCGGGCGCTGCTCGTCATGCACGCGCCGACCGACAACACCGTCGGCATCGACAACGCGACCCGCATCTTTGTCGCTGCCAAGCATCCCAAGAGTTTCGTCTCGCTCGCCGACGCCGACCATCTCTTGAGCGACAAGCGGGATTCCGCCTATGTCGCCGACGTCATCGCCGCCTGGGCCTCGCGCTATCTCGATGCGATGGCGCCGGAACAGACAGCCGATGTCGGCGACAGACCGCGCGAGGTGGTCGTCCGCGAGACCTGCAACGGCAAATTCCAGCAGACCGTCACCGTGGGGCCGCATCGCCTCCTGGCCGATGAGCCCGCGGCCGCCGGCGGCGATGACACCGGCCTTGCACCCTATGACCTCGTGCTGGCAGGTCTCGGCGCCTGCACCTCGATGACCATGCGGCTTTACGCCGACCGCAAGTCGCTGCCGCTCGAGCGGACCACGGTGACGCTAAGCCACAACAAGATCCACGCCGAGGATTGCGCCGCATGCGAAACCAAGGCGGGGATGCTCGACCAGATCGACAGGGTCATAACCATGGAGGGACCGCTGGACACCGAACAGCGCAAGAAACTGATGGAAATCGCCGACAAGTGCCCGGTGCACCGCACCCTGACCTCGGAGATCCATATCGTGACGCGGCAGGCCGATTGACGAACCCTCAAGCCGGCGTATGATTCGATTCACAGGAGGCCGCTGATGCCGGTCGTGGCGCGCGTCGATCCGAAAACGGTTTTCTCGCCCGAGGAATGGAGCCACTTGACCTCGCGCAGCTCGCTGCGCGGCCTGTGGCTGGTGGCGCATGCGTGGGGAACCATTCTTGCTGCTATCGCGCTGGTCGCGCTTTGGCCCAATCCGCTGACATGGCTGATCGCGGTGATGATCGTCGGCACGCGCCAGCTTGGGCTGGCGATCCTGATGCATGAAGCTGCCCACGGCGGCCTGCACGCCAACAAGGCGGTCAACGAGTGGATTGGGCAATGGCTGTGCGCGGTGCCGGTCGGCGCCGACCTCGCAAGTTACCGGTCGTACCATCTGCAGCATCACAAATTCACCCAGCAGCCCGAGGATCCCGATCTCTCGCTTTCGGCGCCGTTTCCGATCACAAAGGAGAGTTACGCCCGCAAGGCGATCCGCGATCTCACCGGCCAAACCTTCATCAAGCAGCGCCTGCCGCTATTCCTGTCGCTGTTCTGGCGCGGCAGTGGCGACGAAGAAGTGTCGCATGAGAGCTTTGTCTCCAGTGGCGCCGACAAGATGGCGCGCTTCCTCATCGTGAATGCGATCATGTTCGCGCTGTTTTGGCTCGCCGGCGTCGGCCTCTGGTACTGGGCGGTCTGGGTGATTGCGATGGCGACCTGGCTGTCGCTGGTGACGCGCATCCGCAACATCGCCGAGCACGCCTGCACTTCCACTGGCGAGGACCCGTTCAGCCACGCCCGCACGACGCTGGCCAACCCGATCGAGCGGCTCCTGATCGCGCCCTATTGGGTGAACTACCACGCCGAACATCATCTCTTCATGTATCTGCCCTGCTATCACCTTCCCGTGGCGCACCGGCTTCTCATCGAAAAGGGCCTGATCAAACGGATGGAAGTGCGTCCCGGCTATCTCGACGTGATGCGGCTCGCTACGTCGAAGCCGTCCTAATTTAGGCGCCGGATAAATTGCTTCGCTCGCAATGACGGTCCGAGCGCCTACGGCCGCAGAACGATGCGATCGCGCGAGGAAGCGGCGACCGCAAGGAAGGCGGCCTTGGCTTCTTCCAGTGGAAAAATCGCGTTTGCCTTGATCGGAAACGGCTTGAGGTGCCCGCTGACGAAGCCAAGGCCGAGCTCCCTCAGCACGGCGCCGGTCGCAGTCGACGACAGGCCGAGCGTATCGATGCCGACATAGGTGTGCTGGCCGCGATAAAATTCGAGAATGTCGAACTGAACGATCCGATCGACGGCGGCGATCAGGATCTGGCGTCCCCGCAGAGCGAGCGATTTGTGGGCTGCCTGAAAATACGGATCGCCGACGGTGTTGAACACGATGTCGGCGCCTTTGCCGCCGGTGAGCTCGCGAACCCGCGTCGCCACATCCGTCGTGGAAGCATCGATCACCTCGATGGGGGAATTGGTATACCCCTCGTATGGTTCGTTCTTGCGTGCGACGCCGATCACGCGGGCGCCGGCCCAGCTCGCGATCTGCACCGCGGCCTGCCCAACCTTGCCGTTGACGCCCATCACCAGCACCGTATCGTGCTTCTTCGGCCTTCCGGCGCGATGATAGCCTTCGATCGCCGTCACAAAGGGAACGCCGATGCCGGCGGCTTCTGCCCACGACAGGTTTTTCGGCTTTTCCACCACCGCGTCGGCTTCCACGACAAGGTGGGTGGCGTGGGTGCCGTCGCGCCGGATACCGAGGTCGCCGGACGAGCCGAATACTTCGCGGCCGATTGTGCCGGGCGGGCCGTCGATCACGACGCCTGCGTAATCGCGGCCGGGCGTTCGCGGAAACACCGCGTACGCCATCAGCCCGGTCGCCGCCTTGACGTCGGAGGGATTGACCGCAGCCGCCTTGACCTCGATCAGCACCTGATCCTCGGTGCGCGACAGCGGCCGCCGCTCGATTACCGGGGCGAGCGCGGCCACGGTTTCGGCCTTCGCCGGCAAGCGCACGCAGCGCGCCTCGACGAGAACCGATCCACCGCCTCGTTTATTTTCGCCTGGCATCCGAGCTTTCCGATTTTACCTTACGGCCACCAACGCAATCCGGCGCCTGCCGGAATCGTTGACAGCGCGGACGCTTGGTCTCATGACTAGCGGACTGATCGTACAGTACAAGAGGCCTATTCCGGCCAGCCGGTGCGTTCTCGGAGACCAAAGTGAACGTCAAGGCCACGCTTTCGCCCGACGATCTCGCCCGCGCCTGCGCGGAGGCGATGTGGAAGGAAGACGACGCCAGCCAGGGCCTCGGCATGGAGATCCTTGAAATCAAGGCGGGTGAAGCCGTGTTGGCGATGACGATCCAGCCGCATATGGTCAACGGCCATGGCATTGCGCATGGCGGGTTCATCTTCCTGCTCGCCGATTCGGCGTTCGCCTTTGCCTGCAATTCCCGGAACGAACGCACGGTCGCAGCGCAGTGCGACATCGCCTTCATCCGGCCGGGCAAGCTCGGCGACCGGCTGGTCGCGACCGCGCGGGAAATCTCGAAAGCCGGCCGTGCCGGGATTTACGACGTGCGCGTCACGGTCGACGATACCGCGGTCGCCGAGCTGCGCGGCCATTCCCGCGCCATTGGCGGGGCATGGGTGCCCGCGGCTGGCTCGGCGGCCGGATTGACGTGACCAGCAGGAAATGCGCGATGGCTTCGACCGATCGACAATCCAGGACCCGCTCCTATCGCCCCGAGATGGACGAGACCGAGAAGGCCTCCCGCGACGAGATCATGGCGCTGCAGACCAAACGCCTTTCCTGGTCGCTGGCGCACGCCTACGACAATGTCGCGCAATATAGACAAGCCTTCGATAAGGCCGGCGTCCATCCGTCCGACTTCAAGCAGCTCTCCGACCTCGCCAAATTCCCCTTCACGGTGAAGACCGATCTGCGCGACAACTACCCGTTCAATATGTTCGCGGTACCGCGCGAAAAACTGGTCCGCGTCCACGCCTCCTCCGGCACCACCGGCAAGCCGATCGTGGTCGGCTATACCAGGGCCGATATCGAGATGTGGTCTGATGTCATGGCCCGTTCGCTGCGCGCCGCCGGCGGCCGCACCGGCATGATCATCCATAACGCTTATGGCTATGGCCTCTTCACCGGCGGCTTGGGCGTACATTATGGCGCCGAAAAACTCGGCTGCACCGTGGTTCCGATCTCGGGCGGCATGACCGAGCGGCAGGTGCAACTCATCCATGATTTCAAGCCGGACATCATCACGGTGACGCCGAGCTACATGCTGGCGATCCTGGACGAATTCAAGCGCCAGCGCCTCGACCCGCGGCGGTCATCGCTGAAGATCGGCATCTTCGGCGCCGAACCCTGGACCAACGCGATGCGCGCCGAGATCGAGGCCTCTTTCGACATGGATGCCACCGACATCTACGGCCTGTCCGAGGTGATCGGCCCGGGCGTCGCGCAGGAATGCCTGGAGACCAAGGACGGCCTGCATATCTGGGAGGATCATTTCTACCCCGAGGTGGTCGATCCCGGGAGCGGCGCGGTCTTGCCGGACGGCGAAAAGGGCGAGCTTGTTTTCACCTCGCTGACAAAGGAAGCCTTCCCGATCGTCCGCTATCGCACGCGCGACCTGACGCGGCTGTTGCCGGGCACGGCGCGGCCGGGCATGCGGCGGATGGAGAAAGTCACCGGGCGCTCCGACGACATGATCATCCTGCGCGGCGTCAATGTGTTCCCGACCCAGATCGAGGAAGCGCTGCTCGCGACCGACTGGTGCGGCGGTCACTTTGTCATCGAACTGACCCGCGAGGGGCGGATGGACGAGATGACGGTGGTGGCCGAAGCGCGGCATGGGAGCTGGGACGGCAGCGGCCTCATCGAGCAAGCCGCGCGGGTCACCCATCACATCAAGAGCACGATCGGGATCACTGCACGGATCAAGGCGGTGGCGCCTGAGACGCTAGAGCGCTCGCTCGGCAAAGCCAAGCGCGTGATCGACAAGCGACCGAAGGAGTGAGGTAAGTCACCTCGCCCCGCTTGCGGGGAGAGGTCGGCGCGAAGCGCCGGGTGAGGGGGACTCTCCACGAGTCCGACTCTGCGGAGAATCCCCCTCACCCCGACCCTCTCCCCGCAAGCGGGGCGAGGGAGAAGTGGTCCCGGAATGACGCTAGTCTTTACACGAAATCGTAATCCACCACGACTCTATCCGTCGTCGGCCTCGCCTGGCAGGTCAGGATAAATCCCTTCTCAAGCTCCCACGGCTCCAGCGAGTAGTTCACGTCCATTTTCACCTCGCCCTCGACGAGATTGGCGCGGCAGGTCGAGCACATCCCGCCCTTGCAGGCAAACGGCAGGTCGACGCCCGCACGTAGTGCTGCATCGAGGATCGCTTCGCCTTCCGCGACCGGCACCTCGCGGCGCTTGCCGTCGATGATCAGTGCGGCAAAGGCTTTGGGCGGTGCGCCGGCGGGCAGTACGGCTTTCGGACGCGGCTTGCCGCCGAACTCGGAGACGAAGCGCTCGACATGAATCCGGTCCGCCGCGATGCCGATCTCGCGGCAGGTCGCTTCGATTTCCTCGCTCATGCCGGTCGGACCGCAGATAAAGACATGATCGATACTTTGCGCCGGCACCAGTGAGCGCAACAGCACCCTCACCTTCTCGCCGTCAAGCCGGCCATGAAGGATCGGGATGTCCTGCTCCTCGCCGGAGATGACGTGAAACACCGCGAGCCGCTGGATGAAGCGATCCTTGAGTTCTTCGAGCGCCTCGCGAAACAGCATGCCGCCGGTGGAGCGATTGCCGTAGAACAAGAAGAACCGGCTTTTCGGCTCGCACGCCAATACGCCCTTGACGATCGAAAGGATCGGCGTAATGCCGGACCCGGCGGCAAAACCGGCATAGACCCGTGCCTCCTCCGGAGCGGGCGCGACCCCAAAGCGGCCGGTCGGCGTCATGACATCGAGTTCGTCGCCGCATTTCAGTTCATCCGCCGCCCAGCTCGAGAACGCGCCGCCATCGACCTTCTTCACCGCGATCCGCAATTCGCCGTCGTCGGGACCGGAGCAGATCGAATAGGAGCGGCGCACTTCCTCGCCGTCCATCGTCGTTCGCAGGGTCAAATACTGGCCTGGAGCAAAACGATAGTCGTCTTGCAGCTCTTTCGGAATCGAAAACGTCAGCGACACCGCATCAGTGGTTTCGCGGCGCAGGTCGTTGACGGCGAGGCGATGGAATCGAGGTACGTGGGACATCAAAATCCTGGGCTCTCACCCTCCTCGTCATTGCGAGGAGCCAACGGGTCCGGCCTCCGGCCGGCCCGATGACAGGCTCCGCGACGAAGCAATCCATTCTTTCTTATTGCGGCGAAATGGATTGCGTCGCGGAGTTTATCATCGGGCGCGCATTCGCGCGACCCGTTGGCTCGCAATGACGACAGATGGGTTAGTGACACTTGAAATAGTCGAAGGGCTCGCGGCAGCTCTTGCAGCGCCACAGCGCCTTGCAGGCGGTCGAGCCGAATTCGGAAAGCAATTCGGTATCGTTCGAGCCGCATTGCGGACAGGCCACCTGCTCCACGCCGAACAGCGTGCGCCGGGAGCTTGCTTGTAGCGGCGGCGCGATGCCGTATTCGCGGAGCTTGCGGCGGCCGTCTTCGCTCATCCAGTCCGTAGTCCAGGCCGGCGAGAGTACGGCGCGGACCTTTGAACCGCGAAAACCCTCGCGCTCCAGCGCGAGCTGGATTTCGAGCGTGATCATGTTCATGGCGGGACAGCCGGAATAGGTCGGCGTGATCGTGACCTCGACGCGCCCATTCGACACCACCACGTCGCGCAGCACGCCGAGATCGGCTATCGTCAAAACCGGAATCTCCGGATCGACCACGCCCGCCGCGACGTCCCAGGCGCGTTGCCGCAGCTCGGCGTCATCAAACAGGGCGATCACCATGCAACCCCCGGAAATGTTCGCTGCATCGACTGCAATTCGCTGAGCAGATGACCGAGGTGCTCGCTGTGCCGCCCGCTGCGGCCGCCCTGCTGCATCCAGTCGCTCTTGGGCAGACTGAGCGTTGCTTCGCCCACAATTCCAGAAATTGTCTTGAGCCATTGCGGACGCAGCGCTGCGGGATCGATGGCGATGCCGGCATCGATCAGGGCGCGTTCGCTCTCGTCAATCTCGAACATCTCGCCGGTAAAGGCCCAGAGATCGTCGATCGCAACTTGCGCGCGGGCGTGACTCTCCTCGGTGCCGTCGCCGAGCCGGACGATCCACTCCGAGGAATGCCGGACGTGATAAGCGCTTTCCTTCTCCGACTTCGCCGCGATCGCCGAAAGCGTCGGGTCCGGCGATTTCATCATCGCGCGCCAATATAGATCGGCGAAGACGGCGTAGAAGAACTGCCGCACCATGGTGCGGGCGAAATCGCAGTTCGGCTGTTCCACCAGCAGAAGGTTGCGATACTGTCTGACGTCGCGGAGATAAGCCAATTTGTCTTCGTCGTTGCCCTTGCCTTCGACCTCTGCTGCATAGGAATAAAGTTCACGCGCCTGGCCGAGCAGGTCGAGCCCCATATTGGCGAGCGCCATGTCCTCTTCGAGCATCGGCGCGTGACCGCACCATTCCGACAGTCGGTGCCCCAAAATCAGCGCGTCGTCGGCGCGACGCAGGGTGTAGAGCACCAGCGGCGTTTCGGAGACGGAGATGGAAGCGACAGCCATGTTCACCACTTGCTCTTCCTCATCCTGAGGAGCGCGCCTTGCGCGCATCTCGAAGGATGGGCTGCGGGCCTCATGGTGAGACGGCGCTAGCGCGCCTCCTCACCATGAGGGATCGAAAAATCACATATGCCCGACTTCCTCGGGCACGTCGTAGAACGTCGGGTGGCGGTAGATCTTGGATTCCGCCGGCTCGAACATCATCCCCTTCTCGGCCGGATCGGATGCGGTGATCGCGCTCGACGGCACCACCCAGATCGACAATCCCTCGCCGCGGCGCGTGTAGATGTCGCGCGCGGCCTGTAGCGCGAGCGTCGCGTCGCTCGCGTGCAGCGAGCCGCAGTGCTTGTGCGCCAGGCCATTGCGGCTGCGGATGAAGACTTCCCAGAGCTGCGTATTCGGCGTAGCCATTTTTACCTTCCTGCTTCTTATTCGGCGGCCTGCGCGGCCTGCCGGTATTTGCGCTTCTCGGCATAGACGGCTGCGGCCTCGCGCACCCAGGCGCCCTCTTCATGCGCCTTGCGCCGCGCCGCCATGCGGTCGCGGTTGCACGGGCCGTTGCCGGCGAGCACCTGCTTGAATTCGTTCCAGTCGATCGCGCTGTATTCCCAGTGACCCGTTGACGCGTTCTGCTTCATGTCGGGATCGGGAATCGCAAGCCCGAGATATTGCGCCTGCGGCACCGTCGCATCGACGAACTTTTGACGCAGCTCGTCATTGGAGAAGCGTTTGATCTTCCATTTGGTCGAGGTGTCGCCGTGCTGGCTCGCAGTGTCGGGCGGCCCGAACATCATCAGCACCGGCCACCACCAGCGGTTCAGCGCGTCCTGCGCCATCGCCTTCTGCTCTTGCGAACCGCGCGAAAGCGTCACCATGATCTCGTAGCCCTGCCGCTGATGGAAGGATTCCTCCTTGCACACGCGGATCATCGCGCGCGCATAGGGCCCGTAGGAGCAACGGCACAGCGGAATCTGGTTCATGATCGCCGCGCCATCGACCAGCCAGCCGATCACGCCGATATCGGCCCAGGTCAATGTGGGGTAATTGAAGATCGAGGAATATTTTGCCTTCCCCGCCAGCATCTGGTCCACCAGCTCTTCGCGGGAAGCACCGAGCGTCTCGGCCGCGGCATAGAGATAAAGCCCGTGGCCGCATTCGTCCTGCACTTTGGCAAGCAGTGCCGCCTTGCGGCGAAGCGTCGGCGCGCGGGTGATCCAATTGCCTTCCGGCAGCATGCCGACGATTTCGGAATGCGCGTGTTGCGAAATCTGCCGCGTCAGGGTCTTGCGGTAGTTAGCCGGCATCCAGTCGTTGGGCTCGATGCGCTCTTCGGCATCGATCCGCGCCTGAAACCGGGCTGCCTTGGCGGCATCCTCGATGCTGCGGTCCTCGGCTTCCGACGTATTGAGCGCCTGGGTGTACATGCGCCGACCCTTCCGGATTGCTTCTGTCAAATATATAACAAAAATATCAACATGCAATATATTTCTGTAACATGTTAACCCCCGAAGCGGCGCGTTAGTTCCGCGCTTGCCGGCGGTAAATGACCGTTTTCGTTCAAGCCGTTGGCGTCGAGCCACCGCTCGGAGGCCGGCAGCAGCCCGCGATAGGTTTCTCGGCAGAGCGCACGGGCCGCCCTGCCGGGCCAGTCCGCGGGCAGCAGCGCCGGCGGCAGCAGCGGATCGCGCAGCACCACCCGGCGGTAGTAATGGATGAGCAGGATCCGCGCGGTGAAGGCGTCCAGGTCCGACAATCGCGCCCGCCGGCTGACCCAGCCGCGCAGCGGCTCGAACGTCTTCATGAATTTCAGATAGGCGTCCGCGGTGCGATCGAGCGGCCAGCTTTCGCCGAGCAGGCGTCTGCCGCTGTCATCTTCGGCGGATACTTCGAGCCGGATCGCGGAAGCCGCCTCCTCGGGGATCGGCACGCCCGACGGCGCGACCCACACGCCCGGCAAGGGGCTGCCGAACCCGGCATTCTTGAGCGCGTCGCGGGACGCGTCGCGATCCTCGACCCTGCCGATCAGCAGCAGTTCAAAACGACCGGTCCAGTCAGAGGTGTGCAAATCGTAGATGTGCTTGGTGGCGGCATCGAAGGTCTGCCGTCCCTTCTTGACCAGGCGATAGAAACTATTGCGGCCGACTTTCTCGCGTTCGAGCCAGCCGTCGGCCGCGAGCCGCGACATCGCGGTGCGCACCACGCCACTGTCGATGTCGATCGCCTCGAAGAATTCCAGGAGCGTGCCGAGCCAGACCGAGCCGCCGCGCGGCACGATCGCGTCGCCAAACACGGTGATGACGATCGAGCCGGTGCGCGAGGGTTCGCGCTTGAGCTGGTCGATGATGCGGGCAAGCGGCTGCGGCATTGCCAACGCATAGCGCGTTTTGCCGATTTGCGAAAACTCTTGGTCTGTCGTCGCCTCATGGTTCGAGACGGCGCAAGAGCGCCTCCTCACCATGAGGGTTTGGCACCTCATCCTGAGGAGCGGCGTCCTCGCCGCGTCTCGAAGGATGAGGCCACTGGCCCCGGCCGCCTACCGGCTAGGATCGGGATAGACGATGCTGCGCCAGCCGCTGCGGTCGAACGGCTTCCATTGGCCTTCCACTTGGGCAAGGCGGTCGGCCACGGCGTATACGACGGCGGGGTGATGGCCCATGCCGCAATGGCTGCTCTCGACCTCGATGCTTTCGGAGGTCAACGAGGCCTTTTCCCTGCAGCCCTGCCACGCGCAAATGCCGTCGGTGCGGCTGAAGATCGCGGTGGTCGGCACCGGCGGCGCTTCCGAAAGCGGTCCGCCGAAACGGGAATCTTCTTCACCGGCACGGCGGCCGCTCGCCATCTCATAGACACGCCAGGCATTGGTGGCCCTGGGATGGCTTGCGAACGGACTACCGAGCGTGATCACCGACCTCACGCGATCGGGCATCATCTTGGCAAGCTGCCGCGCGTAAAGACCGCCGAGGCTCCAGCCGATCATGCTGATCTTCCGCCCATGGCTATCGCCGAGTTCGCGGACCAGATCGACCATCGCCTGCTCCACGCCGTGGCGCAGGCCGAGATTGCGGCCCTGCCGCCAGCCGCTCACCGCGTAACCACGATTCTTTAGGAAGCTGCGCAGCGGCCGCGTCGAGATATCCGATGCGACAAGCCCTGGAAGTACCAGCACCGGATGGCCGTCGCCACGCGGCGCAAGGCTCAACAGCGGCAAGGCGCCGAGGAACGCGCCGAACTCGTGGATCGCCCTTCCCTCAAGGAACATCAGCGTTCTGGAAGGCGGGCGCAGGGTCTCGGCGGTGGCGGACATTCTATTTCCTGTTCAAGACCAGCCCCGAAGGCCGGCCGATAAATCAGTTGTGGGAAACGCGGCTCGCACAATCGTTCCGCAATGCAACATTCCTTTGATAGCTATGGCACTGATTCCATCATTCAAGCGGTTGCCATCAGAGGGGACAATAGGTCCCGACAGGTTAACCAACGCCGTGATCTAAAAGTCACAACCAGCGCAGGAGGAATTCGCACGCGTAGAGCGCAAGGCCGGCCAACCCGCCGATCAATGATCCGTTGAAGCGGATATATTGCAGGTCGCGGCCGATATTGATTTCGATCAGCGAAATCAATTGCCCCATGTCCCAGGCCTTGACCTGATCGGCGATGAAGCTGGAGACCCCGCTCTTCTGGTCCGCGATGAAGCTTCGCAGCACGGCAACGAAACCTTCGTTGATCTCGCCACGCATTTCGGAGTCAGCCGCGAGCGCCTCGCCGGCTTTGACGAACATGCCGGTTAGATGCTGCTGCAAGACCTGGCTCTCGCCGCTGGCGCTGCGCTCGATGAAGACCCCCGCATTCGCCCACATGGTTTGCGCGAGATCGCCGAGTTCGGGGCGGGCCAGCAGATCGCGCTTCAAACCGTCGACGCGACTAGCGTAAGTCTTGTCGGTCGAAAGCCGGTCGACCAACGACAGCACCATGCGGTCGAACTCGCCGCGGAACGGATGCTGGGGGTCGCTGCGAACTTCCTCGAAGAAGGCGGTCGCGGAGGCGACGATCTTGTTCACCAGAAACTTGTCGGTGCGATAGAGCTTCAGGAGCGTCGGCAATTCGGCGCGAATTTTCTCGCGGATCATGGCCATGGTCTCGGCTTGAGTCAGCGTCTGGTGCACGGCGCGCAAGATGTCGTCGAGCAGCCCCTGATGCCGGCGCTCGGCGACGAACGCGCGCAGCGTTCCGGCGGCAAGCGGCGCCAGATCGATTGATTGCAACTGCGTGGTGATACGGCGGCTGATAAAGGTCATCAGGCCGGATGTTTCCGTCGCCGTCACCGCCTCAGGCAAAAGGCGGAGCGCGAAGCGGGCGAGATCGGTGCTGCGCTTGCGATCGCGCAGCCAGTCGGCGATGAAGGAGGCGAAATCGATCTGGCGCAGCTTGGCCTCGACGGGCCCGGGCTCGAGAAAGTGTACTTCGATGAATTCGCCGAGCTTGTCGGCGATGCGGTGCTGATTGCTCTGGATGATGGCGGTGTGCGGGATCGGCAATCCCAGCGGCTGTTTGAACAGCGCCACGACCGCGTACCAGTCGGCAAGGCCGCCGATGGTCGCAGCTTCGGCAAAGGCTGCGACAAAGCCGAAGACCGGGTGCAGGGGAAGCAGCAGCTTCGCGGCCACAAACAGGGTCAATGTGCCGGCGAGAACCAGCGTCGCCAGCGCCTTGACCCGCCGCAGTTCAGCCGCGCGCGCGGCATCGCCGGGCGCATCAAACGAGAATGTCGCGGGAAGGGTCATGGCGGATTTTCAAGGCTGCGCGTTGGCTTGGAGAGTATCTGGTCCCGTCATTGCGAGCCAACGGGTCGCGCGAATGCGCGCCCGATGACAAGCTCCGCGAAGCAATCCATGGTGCTCCGAAGCAGTTGGATTGCTTCGGTCGCCTTGCTCCTCGCAATGACGAGGGAACTACCTCGATCTATGCGGACACCCATCAAAAAGAAGGCCCGCTAAGCGGGCCTTCGACTAACGCAACTGGCACTGAAGCGATCAGGCGGTCTTGCTGTAGACCTTCGCGAAGTTGTCCTGAGCGGTCTTGGCGCCGTCAACAACCAGCTTGCCGAGATATTCGGTCGAGGCCTTGGCCCTCGACACGAGCACTTCACCGCGCGAACGTAGCAGGTCGGACTGGATCTGAACCGCCTCGTTCAGCGACTTGGCGGAAGCCAGCTTGTCGATGCCGGCAAAGAAGGCCTCGGCATCCTGGTAAATCGCCTGCTGGATGTTGCGGCTGATCTTGGCGACTTCGCTGACCGAACCCGCAACCGCGGACTCGATGGCATCGGTGGCCTTCTCCGACCCCGCATAGAAGTCGGCGGCACGCTCCTTGGCGGTCTCAGCCTGCTTCTTCACGAACTCACGGGCGGCTTCGGGAACTTCAATGTTCTGAAGCTTGGTGAGCGCATCGGTGACGGGTGCGAAGGCTTCCTTGACGGTGTTCAGCATGGCATTGGTATCGGTGGTCATTGGGGTCTCTCCATCCTCAGGTTTGAGCTATGGGCTCACCCCGTCCGGATTGGCCCGGGGCAAGGCGTATATGACATAGTTAATGGTGCGACGCAACATCGATGTTGCATCGCGATATCACAATTTTGTGATCCTTGGAATATTAGGCGGTTTGCCCAGAGAAACGGCGGGAGGGGGCTTCAGGAGGGACCAACCGCCCCCGGCAGCCCATAGGCCTCCATCTGTGCCCGAACCTGCGCCACGTTGTGCCCCAATACGACAATGTCGTGCTTGCGGCCGTCGACGTCCCGGACGTGGTCACGCAGCAAGGCCTCCGCCTTGAAGCCCAGGCTCTCGAACAGCGTGATCGCCGCCTGCTGGTCGACGGTCATCTGCACCGACAGCTTTTCGAGGCCGGCGCCCAGCGCGAGGGCAAAGGTCTCCTGCGACAGCGCCCTGCCGACCCCCCGCCCGCGCACGTCCTGGGACACCACCATGCGGAGTTCGCCGACATGGGGCGACCAGGAATGGCGATCGCGCACCACCGTGCCGCAGCCGACCACCACGCCCTGCCTCAGCGCCAGCAGGCTCGTGATGTCGCCGCGCTCGATCTCACTGATCCAGGCCGACAGCACCTTCGGCTGGCTGATGTTGCGCGGCAGGAACAGCAAATCATGGGTCGGCAGCTTTTGCGCAAATGCGAGCACGGCGGCCTCATCGGGACGCGCCATCAGGCGGAATTCGATCGCGCCGGCATCGGTGTTGACGCGGCCCATGAATCGAGTTTGGGCCAAAGCCGGCGAATCGCGTTGGCGCCGGCGACCAGGCTGACGTGGCCGCCCTTGAGCATCACCTCTTCCTTGTCGGTCGAACTGACCTTTGGGATCAGCGGCTTGGCGGCGTCGTAGGGAACGATGTGATCGTGCTCGGCGACCGCGTGCAGGATCGGCACCTTGATTTTCGAAATGTCCGCAATGCGGCCGCCGACCGACATGGTGCCGTCATAGAGCTTGTTGTCCCACATCAGGTCCTTGGTGATGGTGCGGAAATATTCGCCCGCCAGCGGCAGCGTATCGGTCGCCCAGCGATCGAACATCCGGTAGGATTTCACGAACTCATCGTTCCAGATGTTTTCCCACAATTGCACCTGGCTTGCTGCGCGCGAGGCCGGCCGCAGCATCTCGAACGACGACAGGATCATTTCGGGTGGGATGTTGCCGACGCTGTCGACCAGATGATCGACATCGAAATACCGCCGGTCGGAAAAATTCTGGAACAGCTTCATCTCGCGGAAATCGACCGGCGTGGTGAAGCAGATCAGGTTCTTCATCGGCCCATCGGCGAAGATCGAGCCGTAGAGCAGCGACAGCACGCCGCCGAAGCAATAGCCGATCACGGTGACGTCGGTCTCGCCGGAATCGCGCTGCACGTGGCGCACGCAATCCGGAATGAAGTCGAGGACGTAGTCCTCCATGCGCAGGCGCTTCTCTTCCGGTTTCGGCGCGGTCCAGTCCAGCATGTAGACGTCGTAGCCGCGCTTTAGCAGAAACTCGATGAAGCTCTGGCCCGGCACCATGTCGAGAATGTAGCCACGGTTGGTGGTCGCCATCACGATCAGGATCGGCACGCGGTAGATTTCATTCGCAATCGGCCGGTAGTGATAGAGATTCATCGTGCCGCGGGCACTCAAAATGTCCTTCGGCGTCGAGCCCAGCGAGGGGCCCGACGTCGAGATATATTCGACACCCTTGATGCTGCGTTGAATCGCGCGCTGGACCTCGGACTGAATCCGCTCGGGAATCGACGTCAGGTCGAAGCCTGCCCGACTCGAGGCCGCGCCCACGGTCATTTTTGCTCCCCGCCCGCCGACGGCGCACGCTTGGTGCGCGGCGGCCGCGGTGTCGCCGGAGGCGTACTATTGGGCGCAGCCGAGTTGCCCTGCATTTGAAGCAGAAGCGCCTTGATCTCGTTGAGTTGCGCCTCGATGGTGGCGAGCCGCTCGGCCATACCAACCATCTGCGCCCGGCTCGGCATATTCATGGATACGAGATATTTCTCCATGAGCTCGCCAAGCTGCCGTTGCGCCCCCGCCGTGGCCCCGCCCATTTGATTGACGACCTTGCTGAATTGCGGCGACGCCATCGCCTGATTGGCGAAGGCGTTAAAGCCCTTCTCCATCTCGCCGATCATGGTTTGCCACAGCGCGACCGGATCGTTGCTCTTGCCTGCCATCGGCGTCCTCCAGCATGATCGCGAAACCGACGCTCGATGCGTCAACAGACCGGCCCCGCTCGCGGCTGGTCCCGGTCATTTTTGTTATACCACACCGTTGCGTTCACCCGGTCAACCAGGCGATGTCGAATTAATCGCGAGAGCCTTCTGCAGCGCGAAAATCCATGTCATAGAAACGTCTTCCCAAAGCCATTCGAGAGGGAATGCCAAGGTGAACCCGTCGACCCATCAGCCGCCGCAGATTGCCCGCGCCAACGGCATCGAGCTTTGCTACGAAATTTTCGGCGATCCCAGTGCGGAACCGATGATTTTGATCATGGGTCTCGGCGCGCAGATGATCCAGTGGGACGACGATTTCTGCCGGCGGCTCGCCGCGCGCGGCTTTCGCGTGGTCCGCTTCGATAATCGCGACATCGGCAAGTCCAGCAGACTCTCAGGCGGCAAGCCGCTGACCCCGATGGAACTGCTGAAACTGCGATTCCTCAAAATCCCGGTCCAGGCGCCCTACCGGCTGCACGACATGGCGCAGGATACGGTCGGGCT
>Ga0070733_10000738_pt1 | contig 25572 bp, 21 predicted proteins | sample Coa_R1_9_FD_66450 | JGI IMG/M metagenome (GOLD analysis project Ga0070733, IMG submission 66450) | Surface soil microbial communities from Centralia Pennsylvania, which are recovering from an underground coalmine fire - Coalmine... | ecosystem: Environmental > Terrestrial > Soil > Unclassified ...
GGGAATCGCCGGTGGCGGGAAGCTCAACGCGAAGCCGTCAGGGAGCTTCGCGAGCTCCTGATTTACGTGTTGCACGATCTCCTGATACTGCGTCTCACGGCTGGTCCGATCCTTCCATTCGTCCAACGTGACGAAGAAGAACCCTGTATAGCTGGTGCTGACAAAGCTCAGTAGGCTGAAGCCCGCGACCCGCGTCGTGTACTTCACGCCCGGCGTATGCATCAGGATTTCTTCCACCTTCGCCGATGCCGCCTCCGTGCGCTCGAGCGAGGACGCATTGGGCAGCTGGAGGTGCATGAACATGTAACCCTGGTCTTCGCCCGGCAGGAAGCTCGATGGAACCTTGGTGCTGAAAAACGCCGCGCCCACGCCGGCCACCAGAAGAAGAACCAGCGCCACCGCGCTCTTGCGGATCAGCGCTCCGGAAAGGCGGATATAGCCGTGTGTCGTCCGATCAAACATCCGGTTGAACCAGTGAAAGAAACGGCGCAGTGGACCGCGGCTCTCGCCCTTCGGCTTGAGCATAAGAGCAGCCAGCGCCGGACTCAACGTCAGCGCATTGAACGCCGACAGAATAACGGAGACCGCAATCGTAACCGCAAATTGCTGATATAAGCGTCCCGTGATGCCGGGAATAAATACCGTCGGTATGAACACCGCTGAAAGCACCAGTGCGATGCCAATGACCGGCCCTGAGATCTCTTCCATCGCTTTCAATGCCGCCTGCTTCGGCGCCATGCCTTCTTCCATGTGCCGCTCGACTGCCTCGACCACTACAATCGCGTCGTCGACAACCAGTCCGATGGCCAGCACCAGGCCAAACAGCGACAGCGTATTAATGGAAAACCCGAGTAGCGGGAACAGCATGAAGGTGCCGATCAGGGAAACTGGCACAGCGAGCAAAGGAATCAAGGTCGCACGCCACCCCTGCAAAAAGAGATAGACCACGACGGTAACCAGCCCAATCGCCATCAGGATCGTTACCACGATGTCGCGAATGCCTTCTGTAACGGACTCAGTGGTGTCGAGAGACACTACGTACTCAATGTCCTGTGGAAACCGCTTTTTGGCATCCTCCATCACCTTACGGACGCCCTTTGCTGCATCCACTGCGTTAGTGCCCGGCAATTGATAAACCGCGATAATTGCACCAGGTTTGCCGTTGATGCGCCCGGACAAGGTGTAGTCCTGCGCGCCAAGCTCTATACGCGCAACGTCGCGAACACGCACGATGCCTCCGTCCGGCAACTCCCGCACGACGATATCGCCGAACTCTTCCGGCGATGTCAGCCGCCCCTGCGCCCGCACTGAGTATGTATATTCCTGGCCTTTCGGCGACGGCGATCCCCCGATTTGCCCCGCTGGATTCACGGTGTTTTGAGCCTGAATCGCGGAAACCACTTCCGTCACGGTGATGCCCAGCTTGGCCAGTTGATCGGGCTTGACCCACAGCCGCATCGCATATTGGCCGGCGCCGAATACCTGCACGTTGCCGATTCCAGGGACCCGAGTCAATTGATCGTTTAGGTTGATGTAAGAATAATTCGCCAGAAACTTTCCGTCGTAGGTGCCCTTTGGGGAAAAGAGCCCCAACACCATGAGCGGCGCCGTCACCGATTTCTGCACCGTGACGCCGAAGTTAGTCACGTCCTGCGGAAGTTGAGAAGCGGCCTGCGTCTGCCGCATCTGCGTCAGCATCAGGTCGGTGTTGGGATCACTCTTCACGTCGAAGTTCACGATCATGGTCATCTGGCCGTTCCCCGCTGCGTTCAGCGAGTACATGTAGTTCAGATTGTCCACGCCGCTCATTTGCTGCTCAATCGGCGTCGCCACCGATTGTTCGATCGTCTGCGCGTCGGCGCCCACATAGTTCGCGCGAATCTGCACTTCCGGCGGCGCGATAGCCGGAAATTGCGAAATTGGAAGTGCCACGATAGTCACCGCGCCGATAATCACCATCAAAAGAGAGATCACCATCGCGACGATGGGACGGTTAATGAAAAACTTCGACATTTTATTTCGCTCCCTTCGGATTCACCGGCGCACCAGGGCCGATCTTGAATAATCCGTCGGCAACCACGCGCTCACCCGGTTTGAGCCCTTCTTCTACGATCCAGTCCGACCCGATCCGGTCCCCGACTTTGACAACCGCGAAACGAATCGTGTTATTTGGCTCCACCACGGCCACCGAATAGTTGCCCTGCATTTCATTGACGGCTCTCTGCGGCACCAGCAGGGCACCAGTCCGTTTACCAATAGAGGCGTGAACCTTTCCGTACTGCCCTGGCCGCAGGGTGTTGCCCGGATTCGGAAATAGCCCCGTCAACTGAATCGAGCCGGTGGACGAATTCACCTGGCGGTCCGCGAACGCAAACCGTCCCTTATAGGGATGGACCGTGCCATCGGACAAGATCAATTCGAGCTCGAGATGTTTCATCGTCGAATCATTCCGCGTCAGACTCAAATACTCCTGTTCGCTCACGGTAAAGTTGGCTTTGATGGGATCGAGCGTTGAAACCGTCGTGACGGCGATTACGGAAGGACCCACCAGGTTGCCGACCTGAACCGTGGCGGCTCCCGCGATTCCATCAATCGGCGAGACCAGCTTCGTGAAGCCCAGATTCACGTTGGCGGTTTCCACCGCCGCAGCGGCAGCCGTCACCGTAGCCTTTGCGGCCTCAATCTGCGCTTGCGCGCTTTCCACTTGCGCCTTCGACGCCGCTACCTGCGCCGTCTGCGATTGATTCGTCTGTTTCGCATTATCCAGGTCTTGTTGGGTGATCGCCTGCTGTTGCGCCAGGGGAATGTACCGGTCTTCGTCGAGTTGGGCTTTGCGCTGATTGGCCTCCGCGCTCAGCAGTTGCGCACGCGCCTGTAGCAGCCCCGATTGCGTCTGAAGGAGCTGTGCTTTAGCCTGCGCCAACTGTCCTTGAGCTTGATCCGCGGCAGCTTGCAGGGGCCTTGGATCAATCTCGAATAACAACTGACCTTGCCGCACGAACGATCCCTCGGCGTAGTTCTGAGTCAGAATATTGCCCGTCACTTGAGCCTTCACCGCGGCGTTGACCATTCCGTCCAAGGTACCGATCCATTCACGCTCGATGGGAATGTCCTTCTGCTGGACAACGGCGACTTCAACATCCGGCGGAGGCGTTGGGCTCGCCGCGCTCGTTCTCGAGGTGCATCCCACCAGGGCTACAAAGGCGGCGGCCAATATCGCCGCCACTACCAGCACAACCATCCGCTTCATTAATTCATTTCTCATTTGCTTTCCTCGCTCTTGGAATTTCCTGATTTGCTGCAAAAGCCGGTCAAAGGTCCGATGAACCGTCGCAGAGGACGCTCGCCCGTTGCCTTCAGGTGCTTCAACAGATGCTTTGTGTCCACGCCGCCCGCGACGAACTCCGCTCCGTTGCTGCGCATCTCGGACAGCAGCTGCTCTCCACTCTCGTCAATGAAGGTGACCTCACTCAGGTCCACCACAGCGTGAGCCTGGTTTCCAGTCTGCCGGCTATGGTCCCAGCACGCCCGCAGTTCCACGACCCATGGACCCGCCAGTTGTCCGCATAGCGTCCACCGTCTTTCTGTTTCTGTCTCAACGTGTGTGATCCGCAGCATGCGTGCTCCATTCTCCGCACGTGAGAATGCACACAGCGTGCCAATCGGCGCTGATTGCGGCACTGCCCCGCAATTGCCTGAAACGCCGGACTACTTACGACTTATCGATGGAGAAGTGTATTGACCGCGAACTGAGTGCCGATGACGAAAGCTTGGTTTGCTGCCGGAAATTCGGCACGTGCTAGACGCCGGTGCGGGAGATCCGGATGCCCAGCTTCTGCATCCGCGACTGCAATGTGGAACGCTTGATTCCAAGCCGGGCTGCCGCGCCGTTTGGTCCGGCGACAGTCCAATTGCTCTGTTCCAGCGCTGCCACGATCTGCTGGCGTTCCGCGTCATCCAGCGCGGCGCGCATGTTGCGCGGGCCAGGGCTGGAGCCCGGCGATGGCGCAGCCGCAGTCCCCGCTGCGGTTCCCATGGCCATCGAATTCGCGCTCGCGACGCGCAGATCGTCGCTGGGGACGTTCAAAATCGGGCCCTTGGTGATGATTACCGCCCGCTCGATCACGTTCTGCAATTCGCGGATGTTCCCAGGCCACGGATACTTCACCAGCGTCGTCATGGTTTCCGAAGGAATTGTGTCGATGGTCCTGCTGATCCGTCTGCTGAATTGCTGCACGAAATGCCGCACCAGTAACGGAATATCTTCAGGACGCTCGCGCAGCGCCGGAACCCGTACCGGAAACACGTTGAGGCGGTAATACAGATCGGAGCGGAACTTCTGTTCGCTGACTAGCGCTTCAAGATCGCGATTGGTCGCCGCGATCAACCGGGCGTCGGTGCGCAATGTCCGCGTCGAACCGAGCCGCTCAAATTCGCGCTCCTGTAACACCCGCAATAGTTTCGGCTGTAGCTCCAGCGGCACTTCGCCGATCTCGTCCAAAAACATGGTGCCGCGATTGGCCAGCTCAAAACGGCCCACCCGCTGTGCAATCGCGCCGGTGAAGGCCCCTCGCTCGTGACCGAACAGTTCACTCTCAAGCAACCCTGTCGGGATTGCGGCGCAGTTGAGCTTTACAAACCCGTTCGATTGCCGCGAGCTCAAATTATGCACGGCGCGCGCGATCAGCTCCTTTCCCGTTCCGGTCTCGCCGTAGATCAGCACCGTCGAATCAGTGGGCGCTACGGTCTCCACTTCCTGAAGTACCCGCCGGAGAGCCTCGCTCTTTCCCACGATCTCTTCAAACTTCAACTCGCTGCGGATTTCGCCTTCCAGGTACAGCTTCTCTTGCGCGAGCTTGTTCTTCAGCTCCGACATTTCACCAAACGCCCACGCATTCTCGATGGCGATCGCCACTTGCCGCGCGATCTGTCCCAGGAACGCTAAGTCATCCTGCGAAAAGGCCCGCTCCCGCCAGCTACCCAGGCTGAGGACGCCCACGATGTCCGCGCGCCCTCTCATCGGTACATGCGCCAGGGACTGGATTTTCAGTTGAGGCAGAGTGGATTCCCGCTCGATCTCATCCTTCGTCAGGATCACTGGTTCGCCGGATTTGAAGACTCGAAGCGCGCTGGCCTTCTCGTCGGCGGGCGGCTCGAAACCCTCCTCGATGATGCCCGGATTATCGGGGAAGTCGAGTGCGTAAAGTCTAAGCTTCTTATCTTCAGGGCTGGGCAGATCGATCCCCACCCCGTCGCACTGCATCACGCGCCGAATGTTGGCGGATACCTCGCGCAGCACATCGCGCAGATTCAGGTTCGAGACCACCCGATTCGTCAGGTCCAGAAGCAGTTCCAGACGCTCTTGCGCCCGTTGCGACGCCCGGAAATTGAAGGCGTCGTCCATCGCCAGCGCGATCTGGTCCGCCACCAGGGAGCAGAATCGAATCTCCTCATTGGTGTAGGCATCGCGACGCACGCTCGCGATCACAAAACTCCCCAGGCGCCGGTGCGCCGTACTCAACGGGAAAGCGCAAACCGATTGCAGCCCCGCCTGGCGCATCAGGTCGGTCGAAGCCGGAAATCGCGTCTCGCGATCCAGATCGCGCAGCGCCACCATCTTCTGATTCCGAAAGACCCACGCGGCCAGCGTTTCTTCCTTATCTATTTCGGATGGCGAGCAATCTGGCTTGCGGCAGCCCTCGCACATATGCCAGTGGACCTTAGTTGAGCTCTCATCATACTGTGCGATCGCATCGAACTGAAGAACTTGGCCGAGCTCCTCAACCAGCAACCCGAACAAGTCTTGCGGCTCTTTCTGCGAGCGCACTGCTGCGGAGATTCGTATCAGCGATTCATATCTCGCCGCCGTCGACTGAGGTTCCGCTTCTGCAACCGCCGAAGCTAGCATGCGCCTGATCCAACCTTACGAAGTTGGATGCCGCCCCGTCAACCAAGGATTCACGGAATCCGTCGAGCATTGGATTCACGGAGTCCACCCTTCCAATGGCCGAAAAGCATACGCTCGATCTCTCTTAAGGATCAAGCACTTCGCGCTTTGGGCCGCTCTCCTCCGAAGCCCGCCCATTCTAACAATGGGTCAACGATGCCACGCGCACCTGACTCCGGCCAGATCGACCTCACGGAAGTATTTCATCGCGTCCAACAAGAGATGCTCGCCCAACTCGCTGTTGGCCGTCTCTTCGAGCACTCCTCCTCGGCCGGTGCCGCCACGGAACATCACTGGCTCGAATTGTTTGATCGCTATCTCCCCAAGCGTTACCGCGCCACACCCGCTTTTGTCATCGACTCACTCGGCAGCCGCTCTCGTCAGGTCGATATCGCCATCTTCGACAATCTCTACTCGCCGCTCTTGTTTCCCCACGCCTCCGGCTTTCACATCCCCGCCGAAAGCGTCTACGCGGTCTTCGAGGTCAAGGCCACGTTCTCGCGCCAGTGGCTTCAGGACGCCGCCGATAAAGCGGCCTCCGTTCGCGACCTTTACCGCACCTCCGTCCCCGTCATCGCCGGAGGAGCCAAACGCTCGCCGATTCGTCCCAAGCCGATTCTCGCCGGCCTCCTCGCCACCCGTTCGGCCTGGAATCCCGGCACCTTCGGCGCCAGCCTCCGCCGCGCCCTCTCTTCCATCGACGGACCTCTCGATCTCGGCTGCTGCCTCGAACACGGAGCCTTCGAGCGCACCCGCTCCGTTCGCATCAGTCATCCGGACGAGTCGCTGATCTTCTTCATCATCCGCCTCCTCGAGCGCCTCCGCGCCATGGGCACCGCCCCCGCCGCCGACCTCATGCTCTACGCCCGCGACCTCCACTCCTTCAAGAAGAGGAAGTAATGCGGCGCACTCGACATTGGGCGATTCAATCATCCAGCCGCGGCTGTATCCATCCGCTTATCGGCACATCGCGCGCTTCCCTTCCCCTCGCGTTTCGCCGCTGCAAAACAGTGTCCCGACGGGATGCCCGCCGCCGTTTCGCAAAACGTCTCTAAATCAGGAGGTACAAGTTCGATGAAACAAACTGCTTTTTTGCCGCTTGTCTTAATAAGTTCCATGGGAGCCTTACTGGCCCCCGTCGCGAAAGCGGATCCGGTGTATCAGGCTACCAAGGTAACCTTCGCCGGGCCGGTCGAAATTCCCGGCATGGTGCTCACTCCCGGTACATACGTGATCAAGCTTCTCGATCCCTATGGCGATCGTGACATCGTGCGCTTCTATAACGCCGACGAGAGCCATATGTATGCGATGGTCTTCGGCGTTCGCGATTACAGGCTGGACGCAACCGAGAACCCTGTAATCACGTTTGAGGAGCGTGCCAAAGACGCGCCTCCGGCCATTAAAGAATGGTTTCCGGCGGGCGAAAACTGGGGCGAGCAATTCGTCTATAAGAAAGTGCCAGTGATAGCTGAGGCACAACCCGCTCCACCACCAGCGCCTCCCGTGGCAATTGCTGCGGCCCCCGCGCCCAAACCCGCTCCTGCTCCTGCGCCTGTGGCGCAAGTGACGCCGCCGCCGGCTCCAGTTCAGATCGCGCAAGCCCAGCCCGCGCCCAGCCGGCCACCTGCGTCCACACCGCCGCCAGCGCCCGAACCCAAGAAGGAATTGCCCAAGACCGCCAGCGGCCTGCCATTCCTCGCTTCGCTTGGCGTTCTGCTGGTTTTAGCTGGAGCGATTCTGCGCCGCCGCACGGCCTGATTTCCATGCGAAACCGGTTGAGCACGATCCTCCTGCTGGCCGGAAGCGCGGTGCTGGTCTGGTGCGCAACTGTCTGGACCGGCGCCGCGCTCTTTGAGAAATATCAGGCCTGGCGTTGGAAGTCCCTCGCTTCTGCCCCGCCCTCTTCCTCGCCCGCAACAGCATCTCCCGCGGAGCCCCATGTCCCCGAGCCGCATGATGTCGTCGCGTGGCTTGAAATCCCGCGCCTTCGAATTTCCACCGCCGTGCTTGAGGGCGACGACGATCTCGCCTTGAGTTTGGGAGCCGGCCACATTCCCGGAACCCCTCTTCCGGGCGCCGATGGGAATGTAGGCATCGCCGCCCACCGCGACTCGTTCTTCCGTTCGCTCGGCGGCGTCCATCCGCGCGATCGCATTCGATTGCGCACGCCCGCCGGCGATTGGGATTACACCGTCGAGTCCACCCGCATCGTCCAGCCTTCCGATACCGGCGTGCTGGACGCGTCCCGCCAATCCGAGCTCACCCTGGTCACCTGCTACCCATTCCACTACATCGGCTCCGCCCCGCTACGCTTCATCGTCCGCGCCCGCCGAGCCGGATGAGCAGTAAAATGAAAACACCATGCGCTACCTGGTGCGCGCCCGAGTCAAGCCCAACCGCGAGCAGTCTCTCCTCCAGGCGATCGAACACCGCACCCTCGGCCGAGGCTCCGTCGCCGGCAGCGAATACCTTCGAAATATGCAGAACGCCCGCCTTTGCCCCGACGGCACCGCCCGCTGGGTCGAAGTCTGCTACTGCCCTTCGCCCCTCCTTGAAGAGCGGCCTTATTGGGAGCAATACTTCGATCTCGTCAAAGTGCAGGACGCGCATGACCGCCGCGACTGTCGCGACCACAACGGCTCCGAACCCTGGGCCTGCGAGAACTGCGATTGCACCGAGCGCCTGGAGCGCAAGCTCTCCACTCTCGGCGAGCCGTTTATCGAGAAGATCCGACGTTGATCTTGACATCCTCTCGCCGGCCGCCGCAATGGGCGCATGAGCCGGGCCGAAGTCCTTGCGACCCTCCGCGAGCAGGAAATGGGCAATCCGCACCGCCGGTGTGACCCGTCTTTCCTTGTTCGGCTCCGCTGCCCGCAACCAGGCCGCGCGGCATCCGACGTTGACCTCGTCGCGGCCTTCGACCAGCACCGGCGGCTGTCGCTACTGGACATCATCCACATCCAGGCCAAATCGCCAAGCTCCTCGGCGCCCCCGTCGATCTCTTGGAAGAAGGAACACTCAAGCCCCGCGTCCAGACCGCCGCTGATCGCAACGTGGGCATGGACTTCCCTACCTCCGCCACGAATGAACAAACCGTTTACGCCGTGAATCACGCCCTTCTGATTTTGAGCGACGCTGCGGCCAAACTCGGCGATCAAGCTCCACAACTCTGGCCCAAGATCGTCTGAGATGACATCCGAGGCCTTCGAAACCGTCTCCGCAACGACAACGACAACATCAACCCGGTTCGCATCTGGCGAATCGTCGAAAAGGAACTGGATCCACTAAATCCGCCGTCGTCAAGGCGTGATAGCGACTGCGCGGCGCCAGTGCGGACTGGCCTAATTCCCGGCCGCCTTCAAGATCCGAAATTTGCCGCGCGAGGCCATTGAAGCTTTCCAGCATACTCGCAACCCTCAGTCAGCCAGTCGATCCGTTCCTCGAAAGTCGTCTCTGCCTTCGTGTGTAAGCAAAATCACCGGTTCCCGCGCGCATGAGAACCGGGTTTCGTAATTCAATTCGGCGGCCGCACAGGCGCCTTCTCTAGGGCCCGCTTGCCCGGCTAAGGGGATTCCCCGATGTGAAGGGACTTCTTGTCCAAACGAATGCGCCATGTTGTCGCTCGGCGTTGGCAGTAGCGTCTCGTAAGTCAATAAACATAAAGATCATCTTTTGGTTTGCCGATTGCTTTGGAGGGGAGCATGTCCGTGCAGACCTTCAAACCGGCCCTAATGCTGCGGCGCAAGCAGGACGTTCCCCCGCACACGATTAGAATCTCGCAGATCCTTTCGGCCCTCTCCTACGCGCTGGACCTCACGGAGGGCAGGCCCATGGGCCACTCCGTGAGGTCCTGCATGATCGGCATGCGCCTGGCGGCCGAGATCGGGCTGAGCGACTCGGAACAGAGCGACCTGTATTACGCGCTGTTGCTGAAGGACGCGGGGTGCAGCAGCAACTCCTCCAAACTGTTTCATATCCTCAATGCGGACGAGATCCGGGCCAAGCGGGACGTGAAGCTGACGGACTGGACGCGCATGGGCTGGGAGAGTTTGCAGTACGCCCTGAAGCACGTGGCCACGGGAGCTCCTCTGGTGGAGCGGGTGCGGACGTTGTTGCGGGTGGCCGCCAAGCAGCAGACGGAATCCTGCGCGCTGGTGAAGGTCCGGTGTGAAAGAGGAGCGTCGATCGCACGGAAAATCGGGTTTTCGGAGGGCGTGGCCGAGGCGATCCACAGCCTGGACGAACATTGGAACGGCGGAGGGTATCCGGACGGACTTCTGCGCGGAGAAATCCCGATGCTTTCGGGCATCATGAACCTGTCGCAAACGCTGGAGGTTTTCCAGGTCAACCGGGGCGAGCAAGTGGCGATCGAGGTCGCGCGTAAACGCAGCGGGCGATGGTTCGATCCGGACCTGGTGCGGGCCGCAGAGTCGCTGGCCAAGCAGGGTTCGCTGTGGACGGGTTTAAATCAAGCGGAGCCGGACCACGATGCGGCAATGCGACAGGTCCTGACGTTAGAGCCGGAAGAGCGGCGGATGATGGCGAGCGAAGACACGATCGAGAAGATCTGCCAGGCTTTCGCGGAGATCATTGACGCGAAGACTCCGTTCACCTACCAGCATTCGAATGGCGTTGCCGACGCGGCGACGATCATCTCGCGCCAAATGGGCCTGAGTGAAGACGACGTCACTTTCATGCGGCGGGCGGCGCTGGTACACGACATAGGGAAGCTGAGCGTATCCAACAGCATTTTGGAAAAACCCGCGGCATTAGACAAAGACGAGTGGGACATCATGAAAAAGCATCCCTATTACTCGTTGGAAATCCTGCGGCGGATTCCGGGTTTCGAGGACTTGAGTCAAGTGGCCGGAGCGCACCACGAAAAACTGGACGGCTCGGGGTACTTCCGCCACCTGGACGCGGACCAGCTCAGCCTGGAGATGCGCATTCTCACGGTCGCGGATATTTTCGACGCGTTGGCGGCCAAACGGCCGTATCGCGACGCGCTTCCGCTCGAGAAGGTTTTTGAAATCATGCAAAAGGAAGCTCCGCGGGCGATCGACGCGGAATGCCTGGATGCGCTGATGACGCATCACGCGGGCGGGCGGTTGAGCGGAGGGGACCTGCTGGGACTCTCGGCTCACGTTGGAACAGGCAGTGTGGAAATAGGCAGTGTGGACGCCAACGGCGTCGAAACCAACAGTATTGACACAGGGGGCGGGCAAATCTCTTCCGAGGAAAAGAATGACATTATCATACCGGTTCGTTAAATATTCCGTGGCGTTCGGCATGGCCGCCGCCACTATTCATGCGCAGGGTTTCTACTGGAACACGGCGAGCGCGAGTTCCATGGGGATGGGAGGAGTGTACCTTCCCTCTCACGGGGGCGTGCTGGACGCGCTCGCGGCGAATCCCGCGGGCTTGTCGCTGATAGGCAGCCGGACACTGGACCTGAGCATCACCAGCATTTTCACAAGCGGTTCGTTTAGCAATTCGGTAAATACCGACGCGCATCTCAACAATTCCCCGGGGGTGATTCCCTACGGGGCGTTCGGCATGCCCATCCGGCATTCGCGCTTCAGCATCGGCGTAGGGGTTTTGCCGGAGCTGATGTCGGAGGCCAACTGGAATTACGTGGACGCTCCGGGGGTGGCGGGCGCGAGCTACGGGCTGCAGAGACAGCGCTCCGCAATTATAGCGGCGAAGGCGGTGGTGGGCGTGGGCTATGCCTTGAGCCGGAAGATTTCGCTGGGCGTGACGGCAGGGGCGGTCTACAACCAGAACACGCTCGAAACGCCATACGTGTTCCAGAGCAACCCAGCGCTGGCGGGGCTGAAGACGCTGGTCGATCTGCACACGTCGGGCCTGGGCTGGAATACCAGCGTGGGCCTGATCGCGAGTCCGACGGACCGCCTGCAACTCAACGTGGCGTGGAAATCGAGCACGACGATCGACAGCACGGGCAATATCAATGGAAACATCGGGGCGCAGCTGGCGGCGGTGGGACTGGGCGCGGCGCGCCCGGATTTCCACTATAACGCTGGGGTGCAGACGGTGATGCCGCAATCGGTCCTGGCGGGTGCGAACTGGCGCGTGGACGGACACTGGGTCTTCGCACTGCAAGCGGACTGGATCGACTGGAAAGGCTCCTTCGCAAGCTTGCCGGTGACGCTGACGAACGGCAATAACGCGGATATCAATGGATTGCTGGGCACCAATCAGATTTTCGATCGGGTTCCGCTGGACTGGAAGAACCAATACTCCTTCCGCGGCGGCGTGGAACGATTCCTAACTGAAAACATTTCGTTGCGCGGAGGCTATGCGCACTCGAATAATCCGGTGCCGGCGGCCACGCTTTCGCCGCTGACGGCGGCCATCATGACCAACCAGCTTTCGACCGGGATCGGATACCGGCACGGACATTGGCGGGTCGACCTGGGGTACGGAATCGATCCCAGGACGACGGAAAACGTCGGCAAGACGGCGTTGCTTTCCGGAGAGTACTCGAATAGCAAGGTGCGGATCGGCTCGCAATCGCTGGGACTGAATACGTCGTTCCAGTTCTAATGCTTCGCGGGGGCGGGGCTATTCGTGCCGGAGCGCGACGACGGGATCGACGCGCATGGCGCGGCGTGCCGGAATCAGGCAGCCGAGCAAGGCCGCCACAATCAACGTCGCGGATGAGACGCCCAGCGTGATCGGGTCAGAGGGTGAGACCTGCACGAGCACGGATTTCAAAACCTGGTTGACGGCAACCGAGGCAGCCAGTCCTATGACAAGACCAATTCCCAAGGGAATCATTCCTTGCGTGAAGACGAGCTTAAGAATATCGGTTGAGGTTGCGCCGACGGCCATGCGAATTCCAAGCTCCTGTGAGCGCTGGCTCACAGAATGCGCGACGACGGTATAGAGGCCGACGGATCATCACGCCCGCTCCGGCAAGCAGCACAATGGCCAGCGCCATTTCTCCGGTCACGAGAAGCGCGGAGAGATACCTTCCGCGTCCGCCCGAGGTGGCGGCTCGGCCACCGTCTTTTAAGGAAGCATTGACGTCGAGATTGGAGAGGCGCAAGGCCGGGGCCAGCCCGAAGACGATTCCCGTGCCTATGGAGATCGCGATGAGATATGCCAGAACGCGGGAATCCATTGTATAGTCGACGATCAGCCAGGAGGCTTTCTGCGCCATGGCGAGCGAGTAGGCGTGGCCGAGCAGGAGATTCGCCAGATTGGCGCAAGCGATCAACAGGACAAAGCCGACGGCTCCCCACATCGTGCCGTAGATGAGGGCGGCATTGGGGCCGATGAAGAACTCGTCGAATTTCTGTACGAGTGGGGGATGCTCGCGATCTGTAACCGGGTAGGCGATGGCGAGCCGCTTACCGATGATGTCCATTTCGGAGCGGGCGGCCTCGATGGTGACGCCTTCGGCGAGGCGGCCGAAGGCCATCCAGGTGTCGCGGTTCTCGCGATTCATGACGCGCTCGGTCCGCACCAGAGGAACCCACACATCGACTTTTTGAGGGAACGAAAACCCTTGGGGCATGACACCGATCAGCGTGGTGGGCGCGCCGTTCATCCGCACGGTCTGGCCGATGACGGCCGGATTCTTTCCGTAGCGCCGCTCCCAAAAGCCGTAGCTCAGGATCGCGACCGGGGGAGCGCCGGGCTGCTCATCGGAGGGCGTAAAATCGCGGCCAAGGATGGGTTTCCGGCCAACCACCTCGAAAGTGTTGGCGCTGCTTTCGTTGGCGTCGAGCCTTTCTGAAAGGCCACTTCCATCGTTGAGGGTTTTGGAGACACCGTGGGCAATCGCCATTCCTTGAAACGATTTCGCCTGGGACCGGTAATCCAGAAAATCGGGATAGGAGACGCAACAGTTGGAGTCCTTGGGGGTGATGTACAGGAGCCGGTCATTCCGGTCGACCATGGGGAATCCCTTGAAGAGCACGGCATTGGTGACGGTGAACACGGTGGCATTGACTCCGATGCCGATGGCAAGCATCGCGACGGCGACGGCGGTAAAGCCGGGATTCTTTAGGAGGGATCGAAAACCAAGGCGAAGGTCGCCGAGCAAGGGCATGCGAGTAGGATACTACCGCGACAATCGGCTGGAGGCGGTGAGGGCGACGGCGCTCAGGATTGCGATCGGGCGAATCTGGAAGCGTCGAGTTCCGCGCCAGCGCCGCCTTCAGGCGGGAATTGCCTGGCAACGAAGAAGGACTTGCTCCCTTGTATAGGCAGCACCACGCAAACGGTGGTCCCTTGCTTGGGCTCACTGCTCAGCACCAGGCGCCCACCCATCAGCTCAATCAGCCGTTGCGAGATGGATAAACCCACGTGGTCGCCATGATAGCGATGCCAGGGCGTACCGTCCGCGCGCACAAAACCCGCGGAGACTTGTCTCTGCACGTGGGCGGGAATTCCGGGTCCGGTATCTTGCACCTGGAAGTTAACGTGGCCAGGCCAGAGGCGCGAGCAACGCAGTTCCACGGAGCCGCTTTCCGTGAACCGGATGGCGTTGTGAGTCACGCTGAGCAAGACTTGGCGGATCTTCACAGCATCCCCGGTCATCGAGAAAGGCGTGTGCGTTCCGATTTCAGCGCGAAAATCCAGCCCCTTCGATTCCGCCAGCGGCCGCATCAGCGACGCCACTTCTTCGATCAAGGGACGCAATGAGAACAGTGCCTCCTGCACGGCGACTGGACCTGTTTCGGTGGCAGACGCGACCAGGAGGGGGATCTTGTCGAGGACTTGCCGGCTATGTTCGGCCAAGCCTCGCACGTAGTGCTGCTGTCTGGGATCGAGAGAGGTTTGGCCCAGCAGCTCGGTCAGAACGGAAATTCCTTCCGTGCTGGTCCGGATGGCATGGGCGACGGTGCCGGTGATCTCAGCCTCGGTGCGTTTCGCGAGCTCGGTCCGGCGGGCGCGGGCCCGCACCGAATCCACCGTTCGTGCCGTCAGCGAGCAGTACCAATTGAAAGCGTAGAGGAGAGACAGCTTGACAGCATACGCGGTCCAGGGGGCGTCGCCATGGCGGGCGACGAAGAGCAAGTAGAACGCGTAAGCGCCAACGATTATATGGTTGAACCAGACCGAGCGCCGGTAGCCTCCGCCGAGTTGGTCGACGCAGCGGCCCGCCAAGAGCAGGAAAAGCCAGCTCTGAGCACCCCCGGTTAGCTCGACCGCGAGTAAGAGTACAAGGATGTCGGCGACCAGGAATAAGTCGCCTAAGGGGACCCTCTGGCAACGGACGAAGAACGCTTTCAGAATTAGCCACGAGGCCAGGGAATAAAGGGACGCGGCGAGCGCGAAGGTTCCTAGGGAGGACCAGTGCGGATTGCCGAAAACCGCGGCATTGTGGAGCGGCAATAAAACACAGACGATCGCAAATCCAGCGACTCTTGTCGCTGGAATCGCAGTCGTATGCAGGCGGACCGCTCTCTTGGCAGGTTCTCTTTGCATTATGCCGGCAAGCTCCGAATTTGGCTGTCGAACTACACGCCCGTTGCCGGGGGCATCACTCAGGATCCGCCTTAAGCCGCGATCCTACATAGTTCTAAAGTGCACTTATTCCTGCGAAACCGCAATGAGGCATAAGACCCATTTTGCGGTTAGGAATATCACCTTAGTACGAGCGGGTGAAGGAGCTAGGATGACTGGTGCATGCGGGCTAGGCGAGGCGGCTTCATCGGGGATTTGCCCTTGACGGAGGCCGTGCGTTAGTACTAACGTGTTAGTATTGAGGTGTTCGAATGCGAGTTGCTTGCGCCGGGCCCTTGGCCCTGTTCATCTTCGGAAGCGTGCTTACCTTGGGGCAGGCGGTGCATGGCAAGGCCGAGTTCGATGCGGCCACAGTCAAGCCGCCCGCTCCGGGAGGCCGCGACGGCGGTCGAGTAAGGACTCTCGCGGGAGGCCAGACATTCACCGCCTCGAGCGTTCCGCTGAAGTACCTGATCGTGACGGCGTACGGCTTACGGCCCGATCAGGTCTCAGGCGGGCCGGGGTGGGTAAACTCTGACGGGTACGACATTGAGGGGAAGGCGAATCGTCCCGCCAGCCGCGATGAACTGATGCTAATGCTGCAAGCCCTGCTGGCCGATCGATTTAAATTGGTTCTTCGGGATGAAAAGCGAGAGCAGCCGATTTATGCGCTGGTTTTCGAGAAGGCCGTGCCGGGCCTCAAACAGAATAAGGATGGAGGCGAGCCCTTATTTTACCCGGTCGGTTTGGGGCATTACATCGGCAGCAACGTTTCGATGCAGTACTTAGCGTGGTCGCTCGGGCTGAACGCCAGCGTGGGACGTGTGGTGGTGGACAAAACTGGTCTCACGGGAGGTTACGATTTCGATTTGAAGTTCACGCCGGAACTAAGCGGGCCGCCTCAGGATGCGATCGCGACCGATCCTGGTCCGTCACTGTTTACGGCCCTACGAGAGCAACTGGGGTTGAAGCTGGAATCGGCCCGAGCACCGGTCGCTTTTTATACCATCGAACAGGCGGAGCGGCCTTCGGGGAATTGAGATGGAGCGGCATGTCCGCTCCATGGTGATTGAGATGGTGGTGCGATCTGCAATTGTGTTGGCGCTGCTGGCGTGCTCGGGATGCGCGGTTCCCAGGCATTGGCGGCTGGTGAACGGCGATGCGGGCCACGTCCTGATTCCGCCCGACGTCAAGGCGGTAGACCTGGCTCGGCGAACGCTCAAGACGAATGTCGCGCGGGGAGATCTTCCCTGCCCCGCCGGCACAGGCTCGATCGAAGTCCAGGTACGCGGCAAGCATGCGCGCGTGACGGTGACGGCCCAGGGCCTAGGCCGGCAGCCCAACGGAGGGCTCGCGGAATGGGCCTCGGCGCTGGAGGCCACTCGCTGTCTGGCGCCGGGCGAAGGAGTACGGCTTGCGGGGCGCATCGCGGAAGCGGTTCCGCTCGAACCCGCGCGCGGACTCCTCCTGCTGACTCGAGACGACCTGCAAACCGGCGAGGTTGATCTGGGTCCGCAAACGCGCCTTCAGGTGGTCAGCCCGTATTGGCGCGAAGAGGGAGTGGGAATGGTCGACGGACCGATGGCAGTGGAGGCGGACCGGGGGAACGACCGGCACTTGATCGCCACTGCGAAGTACACGGAGAATCTCCTGGGCACGGAAACAAGCCTCTACGAGCTGCGGCCCAGGACTGGAGGAGCCGGCTTTACGATCACGCCGCTTTACGCCGACCGTCGTGTGCAGATGGAAACCAACGGGCAGGGGGAGGGAGGAGCGGCTCCAGGGGTAAGAACCGAACACAGGGGGAAGCCGGCGATCAACTACTTTAAGTTTCCCGACGACGCGGCCTTTTACCGGCTGTTCTACAAATCCTCGCATACCGATTTCACGGGGCTGATCATCGCGGGACGCACGCCGGCCGAGCTGGACCAACGCGCGAAGATCCTGGAAGCGAGCGGTGATTCGGCTGCGTGCAAGGGAGAAATGGGCGAGATGTGCATCGCGATTCCCAAAGATGTCGCGGTGAATCCGATGGTCCCGGTCACGATGAATGGAGTCGAGGCGCTGGTGCGGCGCGGCGCGTGGGTCGCCTGGGCGATGATGGCGGCGGGACAACGGCAACCCAACTCGGTCCTGAGCACCCTTACGGTCTACAAGCCTTGGAATGGCCGGCTGATGCCGGTTGCATTCGATCGTGGCGATGGCGCGATTCTGAACATGCCTTTGGGCGGGGGCGAGGTGATCTCGTGGCGCTGAGGCGCGGCGGTCCGGAAGCTGCATCGCGGTAGAATCGCAGAAGGGAGCCGCGGTGCCTCGGTGGGTCTGGTGTTTCTTTCTTCTGGCCACGCTTGCGCAGGCGCAGGGCGACTACCTGACCTATCCCACGGGCGTCTCTCCGAAAGGAGTCGCGGCGGCGGATCTGAACGGCGACGGCAAACCGGATCTGGCGATCGCCAATGCGGGCTCCAATTCGCTGACGATCTTATTGAATGATGGCAAGGGTGGTTTCACGGCGCTGGCGCCACTGGTGCTCGGCAACGTTAATTCCGCGCTCGCGACACTGACGCCGGCTTCGATCCTCGCGGGGGACCTGAACGGAGATCGCAAGATCGACCTGGTGGTGCTGAGCGAAACTTCGGTAACGCTTTCGCCCAACACGAGTAGCGTTGGAGTGGTGACGCTACTGGGCAACGGCGACGGGACCTTTCAGCCACCGATCCCGGTTCCAGGCTGCGCGAATGTCGCGGCCCAGATGGTCGACTGGGACGGCGACGGCATCCCTGACCTAGTGGGGACGTGCCTGACCGGGGGGTTCCTGGTTCCGACCGGCGCAGCCCTCCAGATCCTGACTGGCAACGGGGATGGGACCTTCCGCAGCGGCGCCTTCGCCAGCCTGGGGCTCACTCCCTGGGCGGTGCCGGCGATCGGCGATTTCAACCAGGACGGTAAGCCGGATGTCGCGATTGCAGTGGGCGGCGCGCTGACGGTGTTGCTGAACGACGGGAAGGGCGGTTTCACAGCCGTGGTCAATTCCAGCGAGCCGTGGAATTTCTCGCCGGGCGTCGCGGTGGGCGATTTCAACGGGGATGGCGTTCCGGATGTGGCGGTGACGGGACAGTCGTTCAGCAACCCCGCGGATGGAACGGTCACGGTGCTGCTGGGAAAAGGCGATGGAACATTCAAGGCTGGCTCAAGTTTGACGACGGTGGGGTTCGGGCAGATCGTGGCGGCGGATCTCAATGGCGACGGCCACCTGGACCTGGTGGAGGCGGCCGGGTCACTCGTGTTTTTCGGCGGGCTGGGGGATGGGACCTTCGAACGAGGCTTGGCGCTTGGAGGCTCGGCGGACTCGGACTACGTGGCGCTAGCCGATTTCACCGGCAGTGGGCGGATGGGCTTTGCCGGCACCAACGATTTTTACGCGACTGACGGGACTCAAATCGCCGGGACGGTGGTGATTCTGCCACTGGCGATCTGGCCGACGCCGGCGCTGGCGAATACCTCCCTGGCGGGTTATGAATTGGGTCCGCTGGCGCCGGGGAGCGTGGCGGCCGCGATCGGGTCCAACCTGGCGTCGCAAACCGCGCAGGCGACCGGAGCACTGCCGACGGCGCTGGGCGGGGCGGGAGTGACGGTGATGGACTCGGCGGGCGTGAGTCGAGCGGCGCAGCTTTATCTTGTATCGCCGGGGCAGGTGAATTACGTGATTCCGGCTGGCTCGGCAACGGGACCGGCAACTGTCAGCATCAGCTCCGGCGGCAATGTGACGGCGACGGGGCAGATCGAGATCGTGCCGGTGGCGCCGTCATTGTTCACGGTGAATGCGGATAACCTGGCGGCGGTGAATGTGATTCGAGTGAGCCAGAGCGGCGCCCAGACTTTCGAAACAATTTATCAGACGGATGCGAATGGGAATGTGACGGCGCTTCCGATTAACTTCGGCTCGGCGACCGACACAATCTACGTGGCTCTATATGGCACAGGGATTCGCAATCTTCAACACCCCGCAGCCGCGATGATCGACGGGCACTTTAACGCACCAGTGACGTACGCGGGGGCGCAGGGCGTGTACGCCGGGCTGGACCAGGTCAACATCCAATTACCGAGCTTGCTGGCGAGCTTGAACGGATCGACAAGCGCTTATACGGTCTTCGTGCAGCTTAGCGTGGATGGGCAAGTTTCGAATCCGGTGACGTTGCTGGTTCAATAGAGCGAGCAGCGAGTGCCACGGGATCTCGTATTAGTTTGCCGATGGCCTTTCGGCGTGATCGACGACGATGACTTCGACCGGGCCCTTGGTGGATTGGAGCTGTAGCCCGAGCTGCTGGAGCGCCTGCTGAATGGATGAACCCGATAGACCAGAATCGGGAGGGGGAGCTGGCATTGCCGGGGTGGTTTCATCCGGTACGAAGTCCAGTTGCAGGTCGAAGAGTTCCGCGAATCCAGTTTTGTCGATGACGCTGCGGCCAAGCAGCATCGAGAGCCTTCGGACGAGTTCCGGCATGGTGATCTTCTTCCCCTCGATCCTCGCACCAGTGCGTCCCAAGGTGAGGCCGGCCGAGCCACATGGCGCCTGGGCAGGTTGAATCTCGCCAGGCGCTGCCATTCTTCCTCCGCCGGCCCATTCCGCAGGCGCGTCCGCGGCAGAGTCCACGCAGCCGCCCTCCTTGGGAGGCGGGAGGCGAATCCCGGTTCTGGCGGCGACGAGCGCGTATACCGGGAGATCTCTGGTCTCGCGGTGGGTCTTCAATTGGAAGCGGTTCTCAAGCAGCGACCGAAGCATGAGAAACATTCGGTCCCGGTTGGTATTGGCATCCGCCCTCGCGTCGATTTGGTAGCGCTCGGAAATCCACTGCGGATCACCCACGACCTGGAAGGGCTGGACTCCGTACGCATACTGAATGAGAACCTGCAAAGTCGCATCGGCGGTGAGACGGCCTGGAAGCGGGCGGACCCCCTGTACATTACCGTTGAACGACGGCTTCACGGAGGCTACTTCAAACTCCGGTCGAACGGTGGGTTGGGCAAATACTGTCCACGCCCCAATTGCCAGCAGGATCAGCGCAGGGGCGGTACCCGCTCCGCAGGAAGGGCGACGGGAGCTGGACGACTGGCCCAATAGCCTGGCAATGCGGCCGGCCAGCGAGCCAGCGTTAGCGGCCATGACTGGGGACTGACTTGCGCGCGCCGAGTCGAGCTCGGCTAAGGCGCGGGCGTAAACGACCGCGTCGCCGGTGATGGATACAGCGGTGTCGTCGCAACAGAGTTCGCGCTCGGCACGCATGTGACTGGAGATCCACCAGACGGCGGGATGGTAGAAGAAGACGGCCTCGACGGCGCTTTGCAAAATGTTCACGAGATAATCGTGGCGGCGGATGTGCGCCAGCTCATGAAGCAGGAGCGCCTCTATCTGTTCGGCCGGTAAGCCGGCAAGGGCGCCCGCCGGGACCAGCACAATCGGCCGAAGCCACCCTATGACGGCAGGCGTCTGTAGCAGTCCGGACACGAGCAAGCGGACCGGCCGGGAGACAGAGATGCAGGCCTTGAGGCGATCGAGGGTCCGCTGCCATTCGGCGGACGCGGGGCGCACCATCGTCGACCGAAGACGTTGGGCGAATATCCAGCCGAGGAGCAGTCGCAGCGAGAAGGCGGTCGCGCCGATAAGCCAGATGGCGACTATCCAAGAGAAAAACGGCCGAGGCCAGGTCAGAAACTCCGCAGGCATGGCGCGCTCGGCATCACCCGGAGGCGATAGAAAGGAGAATCGAGCGGGTTCGATTCGAGCGGCGGACATGGGCGCGGCGAAGGTGGCGGCAACGGATTCGGCCGCCGGCCCTTCCAGCAGCATCCAGGTCGCTAGCGGCGCAATCGCCATTGCGGTGAGCGCCGCACAAGCTAACCCATAACGGGCGTTCGGGCCTGTGCGTGCGCAGCACTTTCGCACGACGGCATAAACGGCGACGATGATCGCGCCCTGCCAGAGAAAGTGGAGTAGCGTCATCCCCAGGCGCTCCACCCAGGGCTGCGCGCTCAAGACCTGAATAGGGATCTGAATGGCGCTCATTTGGGCCTCCTCTTTTTTCGGTCCAGTTCGTCGAGCATGCGGCGAATCTCCGCCCGCTCCTGAGAAGTCGTAGGCTGAGCTCCGAGCGCGCTCATGATTAACCCTGTGGGCGAACCTCCAAAGACTCGTTTCAAAAGGTCGGCGGCAATCCGCGTCTGCATTTGGTGCTTTGACACCGCGGGTTCATAGACGTGCGATCGAAAGCGCTCGCTACGGACCAGCAGGCCCTTATCGGTCATCAGCCGCATCTGAGTAAGGGTTGTGTTGTAGCCGCAGTCTTTCTCCAGGGCGTCATGCACTTCCCGCACAGTGGCCGGCCCAAGACGCCAGAGGACAGCCAGGATATCGGCTTCCGCGGCCGTGGGCATCGGAGCATCGGGTTTAGGGCGATCGGAGTTCAACGGCATCTGGATAGAGTCTACAACTATAACTCTCTTATGTCAACTATAAACCTCTTACTCGAAATCGCTTTGACACCTCGCGGGCTCCGTCTGGCGGTTTGGCAAGGGGTTCAGGAGTACTCTTGTGACATGAGTTCTCAGATTACGGTGTTCCGCTCGGCCGATGGATCCGCACGCGAAGATGCGACCAACGTGCAGCAGATGCTGATGGAGTCGGGAATCGCAGCGACGCTGCTTGACGATAGCGCTCCTGGAGTTATGGCGGGGGCGTACGAGGTGCGCGTCGAGGAGGAAAACCAGGCGCGCGCGGAGCACCTCATCGCGGAGTATCCGCCCGAGGCGGAAGCGGAACCGGAGCTGGAGGACCCATCCGAGGCGCTGGATATGGTGACGGTGTTTCGGTCGGTGGGAACGGTCGCCGAGATGGAGGCAGTGTCGATTCAATCGGTGCTGGAGGCGGGAGGGATCGCCGCGATGATTGTCGGAGACTCCCGGTATCCTATCTTTCCGCAGGAGGTGCGGGTACCGAGAGAACATGAAGCGCAGGCCAAGCAGATGATCGAGGATGCGCTTGCGGCGGGACCGGCGGGGGCGGAGGAAGCGGAGCAGGCGAGCGAGACTTGTTGAGGGACCGCTCCCTGACGGTCGCAGCTCAGAATGGATGGCTGGTATTCTTGCGGTATGGAAACTCGCCACTCGGTTTGCGCGCTGGATTGCCCGGACACGTGCGCGGTGCTGGTGCAGCTTGAGAATGGCCGCGCGACCAAGTTGCAAGGAGATCCGGATCACCCGGTGACTCGCGGGTTTCTGTGCGGCAAAGTGGCAAAGTATCTGGATCGCGAATACTCGCCTGAGCGGGTCGTGTATCCGCTGAAGAGGATCGGCAAAAAGGGCGAAGGGCGGTTCCAGCGCATTGCTTGGGAAGAAGCTCTCGATACGATCGCGAAGAAGCTGACAGCGGTCGCTGAGGAGTTCGGGACGGAGGCGATCCTTCCTTATAGTTACGCGGGCACGATGGGATTGCTGAACGGGTCCGGAATGGACCGGCGATTCTTTCACAGGCTGGGGGCGTCGCGGCTGGACCGCACTATCTGCTCCTCAACAGGCGGCGCCGCGATGACGGCGACGCTGGGACTGCGCTATGGAACGGAGCCGGAACAGTTTCGCGAATCGAACTTGATTCTGGCGTGGGCCGCGAATATTCACGGAACCAACGTTCATTTGTGGCCTTTTATCGTGGAGGCCCGGAGAAACGGCGCGAAGCTATACACGATCGATCCGGTGCGAACGCGGACCGCGGGGCTTTCCGACAAGCACTTCACGATTTTTCCGGGCAGCGACCTGGCGCTCGCGCTGGGCATCGCGAACATCATCATCGGGGAGAAGCTGTACGACGCCGATTATGTGGCGCATTACACGAACGGGTTCGCGGAACTGAGGGACCTCGCACAAGGGTACGATCCGGAACGGGTGTCGGCACTGACGGGAATCCGCAAAGAAGATATCGTACAATTGGCGCGCGATTATGCGACGACCCGGCCGGCGGCGATCCGGCTGAACTACGGAGTGCAACGGTCGGAACACGGGGGCGCGGCGGTAAGGGCGATTGCGGCGCTTCCGGCTTTGACTGGATCGTGGCGGGAGGCGGGCGGAGGGCTTCAGCTTTCGACCTCGCAGGCGTTCCACTTCGACAGGAAGTCGCTAGAGATGCCGGAATTGCAAATGAAATCGGCGCTGGGCCGCGAGGCGAGGATCGTGAATATGGCGGAGCTGGGAAAGGCTCTGACTGAGTTGGATGGTCCGCCCGTGAAGGCGATGGTGGTGTACAACTCGAATCCAGCGGCGATCGCTCCGAATCAGAATCTGGTATTGAAGGGGATGCGGCGCGAGGATTTGTTCACGGTGGTGCTGGAGCAATTTCCAACCGACACGGCGGATTACGCGGACATCGTGCTGCCGTCGACGACGTTTCTGGAGCACACGGATCTGTACTTGGCGTATGGGCATTATCACTTGCAAATGGCGAGGCCGGCGGTGGAGGCTCCAGGCGAAGCGCGATCGAACGTGCAAGTATTTCGCGGCCTTGCCAAACGGATGGGATTCGAGGACGTATGCTTTGACGATTCCGAGGAAGCAATGATCGACGGGCTGCTGCGATCGGGGCATCCATTTCTTGAGGGAATCACCCGCGAGCGGCTGGAAAAGGAGCATTCGGTACGGCTAAATGTGTCGAGGCCGGGCGAGCCGTTTCTGCCGTTCGCGAAAGGCGGGTTCGGAACGCCTTCGGGGAAGTGCGAATTCGGCGCGGAGAAGCTGGCGTATGCGCCTCCGGTGGAGTCGCGATTGGGGGACGAGGGATTGAGGCTTAAATATCCGCTGGAGTTTTTGTCGTCTAAGAACGACGACAGCATGAATTCCACGTTCGGCCACAGGACGGCGACGGATGAAGAAACGTCGATGCTGCATCTGCATCCCGATGACGCCGAGGCTCGGGGAATCGCGGCGGGGGATCGGGTGCGGGTGTTTAACGATCGCGGCAGCCTGCTGCTGAAGGCGGCGGTGGCTAAGATGGCGGAGGAGAGTCCGGTCCCGAGAGGCGTGACGAGGGCGCCCTCGACGAGGTGGGCCAAGCGGGCGGCGGATGGGCGGAACGCGAACGTGCTGACGTCGGAGAGGCTCACGGACATGGGCGGCGGGCCGACGTTCTACAACTGCCTGGTGGAGGTGGAACGTTGCGGGGATTAGCGGCGGCGCTGATCGCGCTGGCGGTGGTGGGTTCCGCGGGGTGCAAGCAGAAGAAGAAAGTGGAACCGGCGAAAGCGGCCGCTCCCCCGCAAAGCGTCGTGGTGATGAACGATCCCGCAGTCGAGGGGCAACTCAGGAGCGGGTTCTATGGAATCGAGGGCGGGGCGTGGAGATGGACGGCGCGGAGCTTTTCGGTGGCTCTGCTGCCGCCCGCCGGCTCGGCACAGAAGGGCGCTCGATTGCATTTTAGGTTCACGCTTCCGGACGCGGTGATCAACAAGCTGGGACCGATCCAATTGAGCGCGTCGGTGGGCGGCGTGGCGCTGCCGCCGAAGCGGTACTTGATGGCCGGAACCTACGACTACGAAGGCGAGGTAGGAGCGGACGCGCTCGGCGGAGGGCTCGTCACGGTTGAGTTTTCCTGCGACAAGGCGCTGGCGCCGTCGGGAGACGAGCTGCGCGAGTTGGCGCTCATCGCCATCTCGGCCAGCTTGGAATCCCCCGCTCCGGAATCTCATTGAAGCGGCGCATCGAGTATTTCCTGATTCCGGCATTGGTGTGCCTGGCGGTGTTCTGGAGGACTCCGTTCGTCTGGTTCCGCACGGACGATTTCGCGTGGCTGGGGTTACGGCTGGAGGTGCACAGCGTGGGCAGCCTGATGCGCGCGCTTTTCCTCCCGGAAGCGCAAGGAACGGTGAGGGTACTGAGCGAGCGGCTGTTCTTCCTGGTGTTCTCCTCGGTGTTCGGGCTGCACGCCGCGCCGTTCCGATGGTTTGGATTGATGACGTGGTTCGTCGCGCTGGCGCTGGCGGGAGCGGTGGGCGCGAGGATCACGGGGTCGCGGGCGGCTGGGGTCGCGGCGGCGGTGGTGTGGACCACGAGCTTCGCGGTGGCGGTTCCGCTCATGTGGTCGGCGGCGTACAACCAAATCCTGT
>Ga0070733_10000741_pt1 | contig 25519 bp, 13 predicted proteins | sample Coa_R1_9_FD_66450 | JGI IMG/M metagenome (GOLD analysis project Ga0070733, IMG submission 66450) | Surface soil microbial communities from Centralia Pennsylvania, which are recovering from an underground coalmine fire - Coalmine... | ecosystem: Environmental > Terrestrial > Soil > Unclassified ...
CGCCTGCGCAAAAAAGTTCTCGACGCCAAGAAGCGCCCCAAGCGCTGGCAGGAGATCCGCGCCAGCACGGAGTCGGCCTAGCTTTTTCTCTCGTTCAAGCGCCCAAAATGGAGGCTGCAATCTGTCCGATAGCGGGACGAACGATTCCCATGAGCGGGCAAATTGACCCTGTCGGCCGCTTGCAATATCCCTGTAACTAAAACAATAGAAACAAGTTATATGGGCAGTAACACCGGAATTCGAGTTGCGATGTATATATACGAGGTCGGTATCCGTGGACATAGTTCGCCCAGAAATTAAGCAAAAAAAGAAGATGCGGCGCATCGGCTACATCGTCGCGGCGGTAGTGCTGATTCCGCTGATGACCTATGCGCTGTCGAAACTGAAGCCTGCCGCGCCGAGTGTGGACTCCGGCACCGTCTGGACCGGTACCGTGAAGCGCGGTCCAATGCTTCGCGACGTCCGCGGCCTGGGAACCCTGGTTCCGGAAACCATCCGCCTGATCCCCGCGGTCACCGATGGGCAGGTACAAACGCGCTACCTTCTGCCGGGCACTCCCGTCAAAGCGGACACTGTGATCTTTGATTTGGTCAATCCTCAGCTACAACAAGAAACGCTGGACGCGGAGTATCAGTTGAAAGGCGCGCAAGCGTCCTACGAGCAGACGAAGGCGCAGTTGCAAAACCAGCTGATGGACAAGCGCACCCAGGCTGCGAGCATTTCTTCGCAATATCGCACGGCGGAAATGGTCAAGCAGACAAAAGAGCAGCTCGGAGCGAACGGCTTGGCGCCGGTACTCGATGTGAAAACCGCGGAAGTGCAGGCGGAGGAATTGGCCAAGGAAAATGACTTGGCGCAAAAGGAAGTGGAGACTTTCAATAATTCCATTTCCTCGCAACTGGCCGTACAGGAAGCCACCGTAAATCAGAAGCACGCAATGTACGAGCTGAAGAAATCGCAGATGGACCAGCTGCACATCCGGCCGGGAATTGACGGCATGTTGCAGGAACTCGATGTGGAAGTGGGCCAGAAGGTGACCATGGGTACGGTGCTGGCCCGCGTGGCGCAGCCCACGCATTTGAAGGCCCAGCTGAAGATAGCCGAAACGCAGGCGAAAGATATTTTGATCGGGCAGAAGGCGTCGGTGGATACGCATAACGGCATAATTCCTGGACACGTCACGCGCATCGATCCCGCTGTCGTGAATGGAACAGTTACTGTGGACGTGGGTCTCGATGGCCCGTTGCCGACCGGCGCGCGCCCGGATTTGAGCGTGGAAGGAACCGTGGAACTCGAGCGGCTCGCAGATGTGCTGTACGTCGAACGCCCGGTGCACGGCGAGGCCAACAGCACCGTGGGAATTTTTAAGGTAGTGGATGACGGCAAGGAAGCCACACGCGTGCAGGTGCAACTGGGCCGCACGTCAGTGAACACAGTGGAAATCGTGAAGGGTTTGGAAATCGGCGACAAAGTGATCCTGTCGGACATGTCGGCTTGGGACAATTACGATCGCGTGCAATTGAAGTAGCTATTGCCGTAATGCAGGGAACTTTTTCAGGCGTCAGGCTCGTACCTACTCTTGGGATTCAGATTCGAAGGAGCGCAGAATGACAACGACGGAACAAGGGCTGATTCGCCTCGATGGCGTGACCAAAGTTTTCTACACGGATGAAGTGGAGACGCACGCGCTGAGCGGCGTCCATCTCGAGATCAAGAATGGAGAGTTTCTTTCCATCGCCGGACCCTCCGGCTGCGGAAAATCCACGCTGCTTTCGATTCTGGGCCTGCTGGATTCGCCCACCGAAGGCAATTATTGGATCAACACGCAGGCGGTGGCGAATCTATCGCTATCGGACCGCACGCGCATTCGCAACCGCGAGATCGGATTTATCTTTCAGGCGTTCAACCTGATTGGCGATCTCACGGTGTACGAGAACGTGGAGCTGCCGCTCACCTATCGCAGCATGGCCGCCGCAGAGCGCAAGAAGCGCGTGCAGGAAGTGCTGGAGCGCGTGGGCATGGCGCACCGCATGAAGCATTACCCGTCGCAACTCTCCGGCGGTCAGCAACAGCGCGTGGCCGTGGCGCGCGCTTTGGTGGGCTCGCCCTCGATCCTGCTGGCGGACGAACCAACCGGAAACTTGGACTCCAAAAACAGCGAAGCGGTGGTGGATCTGCTTCGCCAACTGCACCGCGAAGGCGCCACGATCTGCATGGTGACGCACGACCCGCGCTATGCCAGCATCGCGGACCGCACCATTCACCTGTTCGACGGCCGCATCGTCGAAGAAACTCTAGGCACGCGTACCGCGAGCGTCTAGACGAATTCTGAAAACCTAGCCATTGCAGCGTTCGAAACGAGCGTTTCGGCGCAGTTGGACGTGTGTGTCTGGAGGCATGCAGAAATGGAAAGCCTGATGCAGGACCTCAGATATGCGGTGCGCGTGCTGCTGAAGAGTCCGGGTTTTGTGCTCATTGCCGTGCTGACGCTGGCGCTGGGAATCGGCGCAAACTCCGCGCTATTTTCGGTGGTGAACGGCGTGCTGCTGCGTCCATTGCCATATCCGCGACCCAACGAACTGGTCATCGTCTCCGAGAAGACCGCGAATTTCGATAACTCATCGATCTCTTATCCTAATTTCCAGGATTGGCAGCGCAGCAACTCCAGTTTTGCGTCGCTCGTGGCCTATCGCAGCGACGATTTCAGCATCACTGGCAGCGGAGAAGCGGAGCGCGTGCGCGTGGGCATGGTTTCCGCCGGCTTCTTCGAGACGCTCGGCGTGAACCCCACACGCGGCCGTTTATTCACCGCCGACGAAGATCGCAAGGGAACCGCCTCCGTGGCGCTGATCAGCACGGGCCTGTGGCAGCGCAAGTTCGGCTCCGCGCCGGACATCGTGGGAAAGAGAATCACGATGAACGGCGATGGCTACACCGTGATTGGCGTGATACCCGCGCGCTTTCGGCTGGAGTCCACGAATTTCAGCGACGAGAAAGATGTGTTTGTTCCCATCGGTGGGGACACGGATCCGCTGTTTCACGAGCGTGATGCGCATCCAGGAACGCGCGCCATTGGCCGATTGATACCGGGCGTAACGCTCGCGGCGGCGCAGGCGGACATGGATCAAATCGCGAATAACCTGGCGCTGGCCTATCCCGAAGCCGACAAAGGCGCAGGCGTCAGTCTGGTGCCGCTGAAGAAGGACATCGTTGGAGATGTGCAGCCGTTCCTGTGGGTGCTGCTCGGAGCGGTGGGGTTTGTGCTGTTGATCGCGTGCGTGAACGTTGCGAACCTGCAGCTGGCGCGCGCGACGACGCGTTCGCGGGAATTTGCGATTCGCGCGGCTTTGGGTGCAAGCCAGTCGCGCGTCATACGGCAGCTGCTTACGGAAAGCGTTCTTCTCGGGTTGGCAGGCGGCACGCTGGGATTGTTGCTGGCGGCCTGGGGAACTCAGGCGGCGCTTAAGTTGTTGCCGGAAACTCTGCCACGCTCCCAGGACGTCGGTGTGGACGGGCGCGTTCTGATTTTTACGCTGGTTGCTTCGATTGTGGCGGGTGTGCTGTTTGGTCTAGCGCCCGCGTTGAAAATAGCGCGGCCGAATTTGCAGGAAACATTGAAGGAGAGCGGTCGCGGGGCGAGCGGGACGCGGCACCGGGCGCAGGGCGTGTTCGTGGTGGTGGAGATGGCCATGGCGCTGGTGCTGCTGATCGGCGCGGGGCTGATGATTCGCAGCTTGCTGGACCTTTGGAATGTGAATCCGGGTTTCAATCCGCAGGGCGTCCTGACGTTCGCGGTGTCGCTCTCGCCGTCTCTGGGCGCGAATGCGACGACCAGCCGAAACGCCATTCGCGAGATGGACGAAAGATTGAGGACCATACCCGGAGTGGAAAGCGTTTCGTCCACAGGCGGGGCGTTGCCGATGACTGGCGACAACGAATTTCCTTTTTGGCTCGGCAGCGAACCGAAGCCGGCGGATCAGAGTGGGATGAAGCAATCTCTTTTTTACCTGGCGGAACCGGATTACTTGAGCGCGATGGGAATCCCGCTGCACCGTGGGCGTTTTTTCACGCATGACGACAACGAGCATTCGCCGCCGGTGATCGTGATTGATGAGAGTTTCGCGCGTGAATATTTTCCGAATCAGGATCCGATCGGCAAGCGGATCAACGTCGGCATCATCAACTCGGGGCCGGAGATCGTCGGCGTGGTGGGCCACGTGAAGCAGTGGGGCCTGGACACCGATGGCGACGCAAGACATCCGATCGTCGCGCAGGCTTACATCCCGTTAATGCAGATCCCCGACCAATTCTGGAGCGGGCCGCCGTCGGCAGAGGTGGTGGTGCGGACGAAAGGGTCGCCAGCGGCATTGACGCCGGCAATTCGAGCCGCCGTAGAAAAATTGAACGGCGAGAACGTCATGTATGAAACAAAATCGCTCGAAGAAATCGTAGCGGATTCACTGGCGGCTCGCCGATTCTCGATGATTCTTCTAGGGGTGTTTGCGGCGCTCGCGCTGCTGCTCTCCTGCATCGGAATTTACGGCGTCATTTCCTATGTGGTGGGCCAACGCACTCACGAGATCGGAATTCGCATGGCGCTTGGCGCTCAACGGAGCGACGTTTTGCGCCTGATGCTGGGGGAAGGAATGAAGATGGCGCTTGCCGGCATCGCCGTTGGAATCGCCGCGTCGCTGGGCCTGACGCAGCTGATGTCGAAAATGCTCTTCGGCGTCGGAGCCACGGATCCGGTGACTTTCTGCGCTGTGGCTCTGGTGCTGGCGAGCGTCGCGCTTACAGCCTGCTACATCCCGGCACGCCGGGCGATGCGTGTGGACCCGATGGTGGCGCTGCGGTACGAGTGAGCAGTAACGGGTGATGAGTGACAAGTGATGAGTGGCGAGCTGGGGGGCTCGTCGTTTCTTCATCACTCGTCGCTTATCACTCATTACTTTTTAGGAGCGGCAATGGGAACACTACTCCAGGACCTGCGCTACGGAATTCGGACACTCGCGAAGAATCCGGGTTTCACGATTGTGGCGGTATTAACGCTCGCTCTGGGCATCGGCGCGAACACGGCCATCTTCAGCGTTGTGGATGCTGTGCTGCTTCGTCCTCTTCCCTATCCTGAAGCCGCGCGTCTTTTTACGCTGTACCAAACACTGCCGCAAGATCCGGCGCAAAACACCGGCGTTTCCTATCCGAATTATCTCGACTGGACGCAGCAGAACGAAGCGTTCGAATCGATCGCGGCCGTGCGCGGCAATGTGCTGGCGCTGAGCGAGCAGGGAGAGCCCACGTACATTCAGGCTGGTTCGGTGACGTCGAACTACTTCGACGTGTTGCGCGTAAAACCTTTGCTCGGCCGCACTCTGCGGTTGTCCGATGATGCATTCGACGCGAATCCCGTCGTGGTGATGAGCGAATCGCTGTGGCGCGCGAGATTTGGCGCTGATCCTTCGATCGTGGGAAGGACGATCACGCTCGAACAGCATCCGATCACAGTTGTAGGAATTGTGCCCGCCTACTTTCACCCATCCGTGCCCGATGCCGCAGCGCAGCTTTGGGTTCCGCTCCGGCAAGACAGCGTATTTTCCGACATGCGCGGACGCCGCGGAGGCCATTATCTTTCGGCGCTGGGAAGGCTAAAGCCCGGCGTGACCGCCGCGCAAGCGCAGAGCGAAATGGCGGCCATGGAGCAGCGCCTCGCCGAGCAATTCCCCAATGAAAACAAAGGTTGGGGAATTCGCATCGTTTCATTGCAGGCGGACATGGCCGGCAATGTGCGCACTGCGTTGCTGGTGCTCTTGGGCGCGGTTGGATTTGTTTTCCTGATTGCGTGCGCAAACGTGGCGAGCCTGCAATTGGCGCGCGCGGCTTCGCGGCGGAAGGAAATTGCGATTCGAGTCGCGCTGGGCGCCGGACGCCAGCGGCTGCTGCGGCAATTTCTAACCGAGTCCGTGCTGTTGAGTGTTATCGGCGGCGCCGTGGGTTTGCTGCTGGCATACGAAGCGCTGCAGGGATTGATTGCATGGCTGCCGGCGGATTTGCCGCGAGTCTCCGAGATTCACGTGGACGCGCGCGTTCTTCTTTTTGGTTTGGCGTTATCCGTGCTTTCCGGTGTGATTTTCGGATTGGCGCCGGCGTGGCATGCGGCGGAATCGCGGTTGGCGGAGGCGCTGGAAGGCGCGCGCGGAGCGGGGGAGGAAAGAACGAGTCATCGCGCGCGGAATATGTTCGTCGTAGCTGAAACGGCGCTGGCCATCGTGCTGCTGATCGGCGCGGGATTGCTGATCCGCAGCTTCGCTCGTTTGCAGCAAGTGAATGTGGGATTCAATCCAGCGCAACTGCTTACGGCCCAGATAGGCCTGCCGCGCGCGCAATATGTGAAGCCGGAGCAATGGATTTCTTTCTACAAGCAGACGCTGGAACGAATGAACGCGCTACCGGGCGCACAGGAGGCGGCCGTCGCGGTTCCCTTGCCGCTGAGCGATTCGTACATCAATTTGGCATTCGAGATCGAAGGCCGGCCGCCGCGCACGAAAAGCGATGCGCCCACGGCGGATTTTGTGGCCATCAGCCCGAATTATTTTCACGTGATGCAGGTTCCGCTGCTGCGCGGCCGGGAATTCAGCGCTGCTGATTCGGAAGGCGGACCGAAGGTCTGTGCGATTTCTTCCAGCCTGGCGCAGCAACTGTTTCCCAATGAGAACGCGCTGGGCCAACGAATTCTTATCGGTTATCCGGCGAGCAGCGCGCGAGAGGTCGTTGGAATTGTGGGTGATGTGAAAGACAGCGATCTTTCCGCGCGGCAGTCGGCGCAGATTTATGTGCCGTTCGTACAGAATCCGTTCTGGGCAGCGGATATTGCCGTGCGCGCGCATGGAAATCCCGGCGCGCTGAGCGGCGCGCTGCGCGAACAGATCCGCGCGATTGATTCCGCGCTGCCTGTTGCTGAGGTGAAGCCGATGGCGGAAGTCATCGGCAGTTCGATGGCGCAGCCAAGATTTCGCACGACGCTCCTGAGCCTGTTCGGAGCCGCGGCGCTGCTCCTGGCGGCCATCGGAATTTACGGTGTGCTGGCGTACACGGTCGCGCAACAGACGCGCGAGATCGGAATTCGCATGGCTCTGGGAGCGAATCCTGCGCGAGTGCTGCGGCTGGTCCTGGGGCGCGGTTTGCGGCTTGCGGGAGCGGGCACGGTAATCGGAGTGCTGGCCGCGCTGATGTTGACGCGGTTGCTTGGCAGCCTGCTTTTCGATGTCAGCGCAACCGATCCAATCACGTTCGCTGCGGTGGCGGGTTTGCTACTCGGCGTCGCGTTATTTGCGTGCTATGTGCCGGCGCGGCGCGCGATGCGCGTGGACCCGATGGTGGCGCTTAGATACGAGTGAGGAGTGAGTAGTGATCAGTGACAGGTGATGAGTGACCCTTATCGATTAACGACGAGCTTCTTGCTCTCACTCGTCACTTATCACTCATCACTTCCACAGGAGCTGTGAATGGGAAACGTGCTGCAAGACATCCGCTTCGGACTACGAACACTCCGGAAGAATCCGGGCTTTACGATCGTCGCGATCCTGACGCTTGCGCTGGGCATCGGCGCGAACGCCGCGATTTTTTCCCTTACGGATCAGGTTCTGCTGCGCTTGCTTCCGGTCGAACGTCCGCGCGAGCTCGTGGTCCTCTCCTCACCGGGTAGAACGCATGGACGAACTTGGAACGACATGGAGGGCGGGCCGTCCTTCTCCTATCCGATGTACAAAGATCTGCGCGATCGCAACGAAGTGTTCGCAGGCCTGCTGGCGCGTTATCACACGGAAGTGAATGTGGCGGGCCAAGGACAGTCCCAGCTCGGCGAAGCCGAGCTGGTCAGCGGAAATTATTTCCAGGTGCTGGGGGTGCGGCCGTTTCTCGGGCGAGTTTTTAGCGCGCAAGACGAATCCGCGCCCGGCGCGAATCCTGTGACGGTGCTCAGCTACGGTTACTGGACGCGGCACTTCGGAAGCGACCCGAACATCCTGAACAAACAACTCGTGGTAAACGGGAGTTCCCTGACGGTCGTGGGCGTCGCGCGTCCCGGATTTACGGGCGTTCAAGTGGGTCAAATCTCCGACCTGTTCGTCCCGATAACCATGAAAGCGCAGATGACTCCGAATTGGGATGGACTCGCTGATCGAAACGATCATTGGGTCACGATGCTGGCCCGACTGAAGCCTGGAATTTCCGCAAGTAAAGCACAAGCTGGACTCGCACCTTTGTACCGCGCGCTTATGGAAGGCGACGCTGTCGCTTTAAAGCTTTCGACACGCGACCAGCAGGAATTCGTGAATCGCAAGCTGGTGCTCGACACTGGATCTCATGGCCGGCCGATCTTGCAGCACGATACCAAACAGCCGCTGCTGGTGCTGATGGCCATGGTGGGGCTAGTGCTCTTGATTGCGTGCGCCAATCTGGCCGGCCTGCTGATCGCGCGCGGTGAAGGGAGACAGCGCGAGATCGCATTGCGGCTCGCGCTCGGTGCGGATCGCGTGCGGCTGGTGCGGCAGCTGATGACCGAAAGTTTGATACTGGCGATCGCGGGAGGCGCGGCCGGGTTGGCGCTGGCTTCCTGGACGCTCAGCGTGATCGTTCATTCGATTCCGGAAAATCAGGGCGCTGCGGGGCTTACGGCGCAGCTGGATTATCGCGTGCTGATTTTTGCGTGCGTGATTTCGCTGGTCACGGGCGTGTTGTTTGGACTAGCTCCCGCAATTCGCGCGACCCACACTGATTTGCAGAGCGTCTTGAAGGACCAGGGAGTGAACGTAGCCGGCGGAAAAGCAAACGTGCGCGTGCGCAAGTCGTTGGTGGTCTCTCAGATTGCATTGACCACGGTGTTGCTGGCCGCAGCCGGGCTGTTCGCGCACAGTTTGCTGAATCTGAAGATGCAAGACTTGGGCGTTCATCCGGACCACGTGCTGGAATTTTCGATCTCGCCGGAATTGAACCGTTATACGCCGACGCAAACGATCGCGCTTGCGGACCGCATAAGAAAAAGTATCGAACCGTTGCCGGGGGTGCGCTCGGTCAGCGAATCCGAAATACCGATGCTGGCCGACAGCAACAGCTCCTCGAACATTACCGTCCCGGGCTACAACGCGCAGGAAGATGAGGACATGAACGTGGATCATAACGCGGTGGGCCCGAACTTCCTGGCCGCGATGGGAATTCCGCTGCTGAACGGGCGTGAATTCACCGAAGCCGATTCCAGCACATCGCCTAAAGTCGCGATCATCAACGAGACAATGGCGCGCCGCTTTTTCGCGGGACGCAATCCCATCGGCATGCATTTCGGTTTTGGCGGAGGCAAGGACGTCAAGCTCGATACGGAAATTGTAGGCGTGGTGAAAGATAGCAAGAATTCCGACGTGAAGACGGCGGCTCGTCCATTTGTCTTCGTACCGTATTCGCAGAGCGAGCAAGCAGGTGACGCGACGTTTTACGTGCGCACGAATCAGGATCCTGTGGCGCTGACCGTCACTGTGCGCAACCTGATTCAAGGATTCGACGGCAATTTGCCAGTGTACGGCGTAAAAACTTTGACGGCCCAAGTGGACGAACTCATGTTCACCGATCGGCTGGTGACGATTTTCTCGCTTTGCCTCGGCTTGCTGGCATCACTGCTGGCGGCGGTGGGTTTGTACGGTGTGATGGCCTACGTGGTGGCGCGGCGCACGCGCGAAATCGGGATTCGCATGGCGCTCGGAGCCACGCAGAAAAACGTTGCATGGATGATCTTGCGCGAAATCATCGGAATGCTGGGCGCGGGCCTATGCATCGGGCTGGTCGCGGCATACGGAATCGGAAGGGTGGTCGAATCACTGCTGTTCGGCGTGAAGGCCGGCGATCCAGCTGTATTCGTGATCGCCGCGGGATTACTGGTCGTGGTCGCTCTGCTGGCCGGGTGGCTGCCATCGCGTAAAGCTGCAAACGTGGATCCCATGGTCGCGCTGCGCTACGAATAAGTCGTGACGCGCGGCTACACAGATGTGAAAACGTCGCCTGCGAAATATTGCAGAGCGTATGACGAAGCGGTTGCCGAGGTAAACGGATGGAAACGCTGCTTCAAGACGTGAAATACGCCGTTCGGATGCTCGCGAAAAACCGCGGCTTCACGATCGTGGCGGTGCTGACGCTGGCGCTGGGAATTGGCGCGAATACCGCGCTTTTCTCCGTGGCGAATGGCGTTCTTTTGAACCCGCTCCCTTTCCCGGCGCCTAACCAGCTGGTGTCCCTGTACGAAAAGCGGCTTGGCTTCGAACGCGCATCGATTTCCTATCCGAATTTTCTTGATTGGCAGAGGGACAATCGTAGTTTCGCTTCGATGGCCGGATTCCGCCCGGATGATTTCAACCTCACAGGGGCCGGCGAAGCCGAACATATTCGCGGCGAGATGGTCTCCGCCGATTTCTTTGCGACGCTCGGCGTGAAGCTTGCGCAAGGCCGCTTCTTCACCGCGCAGGAGGACCGCATTGGTGGCGCGCCTGTGGCGTTGATAAGCGCAGGTTTGTGGACGCGCAAATTCGGCGCCTCGCCGAATGTCGTTGGCCAGAGGATCGTGCTCAACGGCACCGACTACACGATCGTTGGAGTCGTTCCGGCTGGTTTCCACCTGCAATTGAGTGGCTTCGCGGAAAATAGCGACGCTTATATTCCCCTCGGCCAATGGAACGATGTGATCTTCCACGATCGTTCGGCCGGCCTGGGAATGAAAGCGATCGGCAGGCTAAAGCCGGGCGTTTCGGTGGAGCAGGCTCGCGCGGAGATGAATTCCATTGCGAACCAGCTCGCCGAGGCCTACCCGGTTGCGGACAAAGATTCGAACATCACGGTGATGTCGCTGAAGCAAAGCATGGTGGGCGAGATCGAGCCATTTCTTTTCGTGCTGCTCGGGGCTGTCGGGTTCGTGTTGCTCATCGCCTGCGTGAACGTCGCCAATCTGGTTCTGGCGCGCTCCACGGGCCGCGCTCGGGAATTCGCGATACGCGCCGCACTGGGCGCAAGCCGAGGACGAGTGTTGCGGCAGCTTCTGACCGAAAGCACGCTCATCGCACTGGGTGGTGGCGCGCTGGGATTGTTAGTAGCGGCGTGGGGAACGCAGGGGATTCTCAGTCTCGTTTCGGATACGCTGCCGCGCGCGCAAGAGGTGCGGGTTGACGGCCGCGTGCTTTTCTTCACGCTCGGGATTTCGCTGCTTTCGGGAATTCTCTTCGGGCTCGCGCCAGCATTGAGGGCAGCGCGGCTCAACGTGCAATCCACCCTACAGGAGGGCGGCCGCGGAGCAAGCGGCTCGCGCCACCGCGCGCAAGGGATTTTTGTGATAGCGGAAATGGCCATGGCACTGGTGCTGCTGGTGGGCGCGGGGCTGATGCTGCGAAGCTTGGCGCGACTTTGGAGTGCTAATCCCGGATTCGATCCTCATCACGTATTGATGTTTTACGTGGCGCTTCCACCGTCGATGGACTCGGCAACGCCGGCCGCGACGCGGGCGTCGCTGTTCCAACTTCATGACAAACTGGGTTCGATTCCAGGAGTTCAGTCGGTCTCGCTGCTGCGGGGTTCGCTTCCCATGTGGGACGATTCCGAGGATCCATTCTGGATTGCAGGCCGCCCGAAGCCGCTCAGTGACAATGATAAGTATTGGTCCATCTGGTCCGAAGTTGAGCCCGATTATTTGAAAGTGATGGGCATCCCGCTGGTGCAGGGGCGTTTTTTCACTGCAGATGACACCGAGAATTCACCGCGCGTTGCAGTAATCGATGAAGATTTCGCAAGGAAGTTTTTCCCTGGCGAGGATCCCATCGGGAAGGCGTTTGTGGACGATTACGTGGGCTCGGCCACCACAATCGTGGGCGTCGTAGGCCACGTGAAGCAGTGGGGCCTGGACGACAAACTCGCGATGCATGCCGAGTTTTATCTTCCCTTTCGGCAGATTCCGGATAGATACATGTCGCGCGCTAGTCGCAGCACTACACTGGTGCTGCGTACGACCGTTGCGCCGCTCTCCCTCGCCGATAATATCCGCCACGAGATCCAGCAGATGAACAGCGAAGAGGTGATGTTCAGTCCGAAATCGATGGACGATATCGTCTACAACCAGTCAATGCTGGCGCAGCGCTTCTCGATGATCCTGTTGGGTGCGTTCGCGGCGGTAGCGTTGCTGCTGGCGAGCGTGGGAATTTACGGCGTGGTTTCCTACATCGTGGTCCAGCGGACGCACGAGATTGGGATTCGCGTCGCGCTCGGTGCGCAGCAGAGCGACGTACTGCGCGGCGTGCTGGCCGCGGGCGCGCGCATGGCGCTGATCGGAGTCGGGATCGGAATCGCAGCGGCGCTCGCGCTTACGCGTCTAATGACCAATTTGCTTTATGGCGTGACTGCCACGGATCCTGCAACCTTTCTCGGCGTGGCTTTGCTTTTGACTCTCGTGGCGCTCGCCGCCTGTTACATCCCGGCACGGCGCGCGATGCGCGTGGATCCCATGGTGGCGTTGCGGCACGAATGAGCGCGCCACATGGAACTTCCACCGATGAAATGACGTATCTGCCGGAGAGGTGCAAGCATGGGAACCCTTGTGCAGGACGTAAAGTACGCCGTGCGGATGCTGGGTAAGAACCCAGGGTTCGCGCTGATCGCGATTCTGACGCTGGCTCTGGGCATTGGGGCGAATACTGCGCTTTTTTCCGTTGTGAATGGCGTCCTGCTCAACCCGTTGCCTTTCGCTAATCCCAGCCGGCTGGCCGCGATCCACTGGAAGACTCCCCAGTTTGATCAAGCCTCCATTACGTATCCGAATTTTCTCGATTGGCAACGCGACAATCGCACTTTCGAAGCGATGGCCGCGTATCGCGAGATGGATTTCAGCCTGACCGGTTACGGAGATCCACAGCGACTGCACGGGCAGCAGGTTTCCGCGGAGTTTTTTCCGCTGCTCGGCATCCAGCCGATTCTGGGCAGGATGTTTCGCCGCGAAGAAGATCAGGTGGGCGCGGCTCCCGTTGCGCTGCTCGGCGATGGATTGTGGAAGAGCAAGTTTGCTTCTTCGCCAGATGTGATCGGCAAAAGCCTCACGCTGAATGACACCGCGTACACAGTGATCGGCGTGGTCACGAGCCGCACGCCGATGTTCGATCCGACTGTGATGGATGTTTACGTCCCGATCGGGCAATGGGCTGATCCCACGTTCCGCGATCGCAAGATCGGCATGGGAACGCAGGGCTTGGGAAGACTGAAGCCCGGCGTGACTCTGCAACAGGCGGGCGCGGATATGAATTCGGTCGCGCGCAATCTCGCTGCCACATATCCCGACGCCGACAAGGGCACCTCGATCACTTTGAATCCGCTGAAGAAGGATATTGTTGGCGACATCCAACCGACGCTCTTTATCCTTTTGGGTGCGGTGAGCTTTGTGCTGCTGATCGCTTGCGCCAACGTGGCGAACTTGCTGCTGGCGCGATCGGCAGGCCGCGCTCGTGAATTCGCCATCCGCGCCGCGATGGGCGCGAGCCAATTTCGCGTGATTCGGCAACTGCTGACGGAGAGCGTGCTTTTGGGCCTTACCGGCGGAGTCCTCGGCCTGCTGCTCGCGAAATGGGGAACCAGCGCGGTACTTGCAGCGTTACCCGCTGCGCTGCCACGCGCCGACAATATTCATCTCAACGCAGGCGTGCTGCTTTTCACGCTCGGCATTTCGGTTCTTGCTGGAGCGATTTTCGGCCTTGCTCCCGCGTTGCGAACGGCACGTCCGGACGTCGCGGGAACACTCAAAGAGGGTGGGCGAGGTGGAAGCGGCGCGCGTCATCGGACGCAAAATGTATTTGTCGTGATCGAAATGGCGCTGTCGCTGGTGTTGCTGATCGGAGCGGGGTTGATGATTCGCACCCTCGCGGCGCTTGGCAACGTCGATCCCGGATTCAACTCACGCAACGTGCTCACTTTTTCGCTGGGATTGTCACCCGCCAAAATGTCCACGCCGGAAAAAATCCGCGCTGCGCTTCGCGAGGCGCCCGCAAGTTTTGCGTCGCTTCCCGGTGTGGAAGCAGCGTCCGCGTTGGGGGGCAGCATTCCGATGCAGGGCGATTCGGAGCTGCCATTCTGGCGCGAGGGGCAGGCGCGCCCCGCCAGCGACGGAGACATGAATTTCGGGCTTTGGTACCCGGTGCAGTCGCAGTATTTGCAGGTGATGGGCACTCCGCTGATCCGCGGACGCTTCATTTCCGATCAAGACACGGAAAAAACGCCGATGGTGGTCGTAATCGATCAGAATTTCGCGCGGGAATATTTTCCGAACGAGGATCCGGTCGGAAAACGAATCAATATTGGCCTGATCAATGGAATCGCGGAAATTGTAGGCGTGGTGGGCCATGTAAAACATTGGGGCCTCGCGGATCAAGGGCACCAGAATCTGCAAGCCGAGTTTTATTCACCCATCGTGCAGCTTCCGGACCAAGTACTTCCGCTTGCCGCCGGCGGTATCGGGGTGGTTGTGCGTACGTCCGGAAATCCGGAGGCGTTCGTCAGCGCAATCCGCCAGGCGTCGACGAAATTCGATAGCGGCCAGGTGGTCTATGACTTCACGCCGATGACAAAAATCGTGTCCGACTCCATCGCCACGCAGAGATTCACGATGATTCTGCTGGGAATATTTTCGGGGCTGGCCCTGGTGCTGTCTGCGGTTGGAATTTATGGCGTGATTTCGTATCTAGTGGGGCAGCGCACGCATGAAATCGGCATCCGCATGGCGCTGGGGGCGCAACGGCGAGACGTGGTGCGCATGGTGCTCGGCGAAGGATTGCGAGTTGCTTTAGTGGGCGTTGCCATAGGGGTTGTGGCTGCGCTGGCACTGACTCACTTAATGACGCAAATGATTTTCGGTGTGCGCGCCGTGGATCCGCTCACGTTCGCGGGCGTTGCGATTCTATTGACGTCGGTTGCGTTGGCGGCCTGTTACATACCGGCGCGGCGCGCCATGCGCGTGGATCCGATCGTGGCACTGAGATACGAGTGAATCGTGATGAGTGTTAAATGATGAGTGACGAGCAGGAGCCGGTCGCTCATCGCTGATCACGATTAGCGTGGCATTTATCACTTATCACTCTCCACTCATCACCTTTCTTGGAGGTTGAAATGGAAACTTTGCTGCAGGACATTCGCTATGGGGCCCGCATGCTGATGAAAAACCCGGGCTTCATGATTGTCGCGGTGATCACTCTGGCGCTGGGTATTGGCGCGAACACTGCCATTTTCAGCATGGTGGATGCATTTCTGCTGCGGCCGCTCCCGGTGAAAGACCCCGCGCAAATCACTGTGCTGGCGTATCAGCTGAAGCAGGGAAATTTTCAGACGCAATTCTCGGTCGCGGATTATCGCGACATTCGCGACCAATCCGCGGGCGTGTTTTCGGACGTCTTCGCGTATCAATTCGGCTTGGATGGCCTGAGCGTGGACGGCAAAGCCGACCGCATCATGACCAACTACGTCTCTGGAAATTATTTTTCCGCGCTAGGCATCAAACCGGCGCTGGGCCGGTTCATTCTGCCCTCGGAAGGCGACGTGGTGGGGGCGGATCCGGTCATGGTTCTCGGATATTCGTATTGGCAGACGCGCTTCGGCGGCGATCCGGGAATTATCGGGCGAAAAGTCGCGGTGGATGGCAAGCCGGTCACCATCGTTGGCGTCGCTCCTAAGGGTTTTGTCGGCGTCTATCCGATTTTGAGCGTGCAAGGTTATTTGCCGATGGGCATGGCGATCATTGCGGGTAATCCGAGTGACTTCATGACCAATCGCCAAGTCCGCAATGTTCCGATTCTCGCGCGACTCCGGCCCGGCGCAAGCCTGCATCAGGCGCAGGCAGTCTTGACCGTGGTATCCCAGCGCCTGGCTCAGGAATATCCCGACGCGCACAAAGAGATGGACGTGCAGGTCTTTCCAGAACTTCGTGCGCGGCCCAATCCGGACCCGAATAACACGGTGATGGTAGTGGGCGGGCTTTTTCTAGGCTTAGCCGTGATGGTGTTGTTGCTCGCGTGTGTGAACGTGGCCAATATTTTGTTGGTGCGCGCCACGGTGCGCGAACGCGAAATGGCCATTCGCGCTGCGCTGGGCGCCGCGCGAATTCGGATGATTCGTCAGCTGCTTACCGAAAGCGTTCTGCTGGCGCTCTTGGGAGGCGTGGCCGGAGTTCTTCTGGGTTACTGGGGAAGCTCTGCGCTCGGCTCTATCAATGTTCAAACGGATCTTCCGGTTCATTTTGATTTCGGTTTTGACTGGCGCGTCTTTGGTTTCGCTACTGCGGCGGCGTTGCTAACCGGAATCATCGTCGGGATCGTGCCGGCCGTCCGCGCTTCGCGTGGAAATTTGAGCGCCATTCTGCATGAAGGCGGCCGCGGCGTGGTGGGAGGCAAGAACCGGCTGCGCAGCACGCTGGTGGTGGTGCAAGTCGCGGGTTCCCTGATGCTGCTGATCATCGCCGGGCTATTCACGCGCAGCCTGGCAGAGGCGCAGCGAGTCGACCTCGGCTTCAAACCCGATCATGTCCTGAACCTGATCATGGATCCGAATGAGATCGGATACAACCAGGCGCAAACGCGCGATTTCTACAAGAATCTCTTGCTACGAGTTCGCGCGCTTCCTGGAGTGGTGTCCGCCTCCACCGCAAACGGCACTCCCATGGGTTACTACAACAATTTCGATTCGCTCACCGTTGAGGGATACCAGCCGCCTCCGGGCCAGCCCGGTCCTGCTTCCCTGTACAACACGATTTCCACGGATTACTTCCAGACGATGGGAATTCCAATGCATCGTGGCCGACTTTTCACGGAAGCCGACGACGAGAATACGCAATACGTCGCGATCGTCAGCGAAACGATGGCCAAAAATTGCTGGCCTGGTCAAGATCCCATCGGTCACCAATTTCGGATGAGCACGGACTCTAAACACTCCATCGTCGTCGTCGGCGTGGCTGCGGACGTTCGCTACCAGGGCCTGACCGGCCCGTTCAGCAACATGTTCTACGTTCCATTTCTGCAACACCAAATCGGCAATTCGCTGCAGGCTTTGCAGTTGCGCACGGCTGGGGCGCCGGAAATGATGATTCCAGAAACCGAGCACGTAATCGAATCGCTCGCGCCGCAGCTTCCGATTTTCGATGTGCAGACGATGTCGCAGGCGCTCAATACGCTGAACGGGCTGCTCTTTTACAAAATCGGCGCGGTGCTGGCGGCGCTGCTCGGAATGCTGGGACTGATTTTGGCGATCGTCGGAGTGTACGGCGTGGTTTCTTACGCCGCGACTCAGAAAACGCACGAAATCGGCGTGCGCATGGCGCTGGGCGCTCAACCCGCCGACATACTGAAAATGGTTTTTCGCGAAGGATTGCTCATCGTCGGAGTCGGTTTGGTGGTCGGTATCGCGGGCGCATTGGCTGTCGGAAAGGTGGTCAGCAGTTTTCTGACCGTCAGCGCTCGGGATCCAGTTACGTACGTGATTGTGACGACGATACTACTGTTCGTGGCGCTGAGCGCGTGCTTCATTCCAGCACGGCGCGCCATGCGCGTGGATCCGATGGTCGCGCTTCGATACGAGTGATAAGTGGTAAGTGACGAGTGATGAGAAACGGAGGGCCTTCCGCTTGTTGCTTGCCGCTCATCACTTTTTTAGGGGGTTGCAATGCGAGGGTTACTCCAGGATCTGCGCTATGGGATCCGCATGTTGGCGAAGAGTCCCGGTTTTACAGCGCTTGCCGTCATCACGCTGGCGCTTGGAATTGGCGCGAACACTGCGATTTTCTCCGTAATCAATTCGGTCTTGCTGCGGCCGCTGCCGTTTAATGAGCCTGGGCGTTTGGTGGCGCTTTGGCAAACAGAAAGCGCGCCGGGCAACTTTCCGCTGACTGGACCCGATTATCTGGACTGGCAAGCGCAAAGTCGCAGCCTCGAGGCCACCAGCCTGTACTCATGGCAACGGTCGGCTAACGCCAGCGGCGCTGGTGAGGCCGAAGCTGCGTCCGTAATCAGGGCCCAGGCGAATTTCTTTACAGTTCTCGGAGTGCAACCAAAAATCGGGCGCGCCTTTGATCCGGGGGAGGACCAGGCCGGAAAAAATCATGTGGCCATTCTCAGCAACGCTTTCTGGAAACGAAAATTTGGCGGCCGCTCCGATGTTGTGGGCAAGACGATCGATCTGAACGACGAGGCCTACTCCGTTATCGGCGTCTTGCCCGATTGGTTCAATTTCCAGCGCCCGGTCGAAATTTGGACTCCCATGGACATGACCCCGAAGGCGCTGGGGCCGCGCGGCTCGCATTCTTATCGCGCGATCGCCAGGCTCAAGCCAAACGTCGGCATTAGCCAAGCGCAGGCGGAACTCAACAACATCACCAAGCAGGTGGCAAAACAAAATGGGGATAACGATAAGTATAACGGCGCTGTAATTGTCTCTCTGACGGAGCAGCTGACCGGAGACTCGCGGGAAAGCCTTCTGATCCTGCTCGGCGCCGTGGCTCTGGTGCTGCTGGTGGCCTGCGCCAACGTGGCGAACTTGATGCTCGCTCGCGCGACGAATCGTCAGCGTGAAATTGCCGTGCGCGCGGCGATGGGGGCTGGACGCTGGCGGTTGGCGCGGCAGCTACTCACCGAAAGCATTTTGCTGTCTCTGCTCGGTGCCACGTTGGGGCTTTTAGGTGCTTTCTGGGCTGTATCATTTCTGCAATCCACCGAAACTCTGCCGATTCCGCGCGCCAATCCGATTCAAATTGACGTGACCGTGCTGCTGTTCACGATCGGCGTCAGCATCCTGGTGGGTGCGCTGTTTGGTTTGGCGCCGGCGATGCAGTCGTTCCACTTGAATCTCAGCGAGGAACTGAAATCCAGCGCGCAGGCTGTGGTCAGCCCGTCCGGAACGCGCCGCCTGCTCCGCGACATGCTGGTAGTTGGTGAAATTGCTGCATCGCTGGCTTTGCTGATCGGCGCAGGACTGCTGCTGCGCAGCTTCTCGCGGCTGCGTAATTCCGGAATCGGTGTACAAACGGAAAATGTGATCACCATGGGGATCAACCTGCCCAGCGCGAAATACAACACGTTGCCGGCGCGCCGCCAATTCTTTGACGAATTGCTCGAGCGCATACAGCGCGAGCCGGGCGTCCAGGCGGCAACGGTCTCGACGGAGATTCCTTTGGAAGGCGGCACAAACGGGTACGTCACCGTGGATGGCCAAAACGATCCCGCCCTGGCGACTCAACTGGTCGAATGGAACAACATCACGCCAGATTATTTTCGCGCGTTCGGCGTTCCCACTATGCAGGGCCGCATTTTCACTGCGGATGACATGGAACGCACGGCTGTTGCGAATTTGAAGCTGGACGATCTCTACAAGAATAATCCGAACCTGACAACGTTGCCGCCGGAAATTGGATTTGTTGCGGTTATCAACCGCAAGATGGCCGGATTGTATTGGCCGAAACAAGATGCGCTCGGCAAAGTGTTTCACGCGGGCGGTGTTCCGGTCACCGTGGTTGGCGTTGTTGGCGACGTTAAGGAGTGGGACATACGCAAAGATGTGCCTCCCGAAGCGTATTTCCCCCTCACGGCGGCGCTCGACAATGAAGGATATGGCATGCAACTGACGGTGAAGACCGGCGTCGCTCCGCGCAGCGTTTTGTCGGCGCTTCGTGGCGACGTCCGTGCCGTCGATGGTGGCTTGGCCGTTTTCCGGCCACGCACGATGGATGAGGTCGTCGCCGACGCCATGCAGGACACCAGCGAGCAAACCATGTTGCTGGGGATTTTCGCCGGGCTGGCTTTATTGCTTGCGGCCGTGGGAATTTACGGAGTGATGGCCTACGTCGTCACGCAACGTACGCACGAGATCGGTGTGCGCGTGGCGCTGGGCGCGCAGCAGCACGACGTGTTGCGGCTGGTTCTCGGCGAGGGATCGCGGCTCACGACAATCGGCGTCGCAATCGGCCTGGCGGCCGCTTTCGCACTTACGCGATTGCTGCGTTCACTGCTGTTCGGTGTCAGCGCGAGCGATCCGTTGACGTTCGTGGGTGTTTCCATTTTGCTCGCGATCGTTGCGCTGGCCGCGTGCTACATCCCAGCTCGCCGCGCATCGCGCGTAGATCCGATGGTCGCGCTGCGTTATGAGTGATGAGCCATGAGTGATAAGTGACGAGTGATGAGTGACGAGAAAAAGGCGCGCGACTATCGCGATCTGCTTGTGTGGCAAAAGGGTATTTCCTTGGCAAAGAAGGTCTATGAAATTACCGAGCGATTTACCACGGCGGAACGGTTCGGGCTCATTTCGCAAATGAGACGATGCGCGGTTTCGATTCCATCGAACATCGCGGAAGGACAAGCACGCCACACAACGGGCGAATTCGTGCAGTTCATCTCGCATGCAGAAGGTTCCGCGGCAGAGCTAGACACGCAACTGATATTGAGTGAAGAGTTTAAGTACTGTGGGGCGGCGGAGGCAGACTTACTGCACGAAATGATTTCAGAGATTCGCAGAATGCTGAATTCACTGCGGCGAAAGTTGGTCGCTCGCCGCTGATTACTTATTGCCGGGCATTTGTCACTCATCACTCGTCACTCATCACTTTCTTAGGAGCCAATGAATGGAAACGTTGCTGCAAGATATTCGCTATGGCATTCGCATGCTGGCGAAGAATCCTGGTTTCACAGTCATCGCCATACTCACTTTGGCTCTGGGCATCGGCGCGAACACGGCAATTTTCTCCGTGGTCAATGCGGAGCTTCTGCGTCCTCTGCCCTTCCGTGACCCTGGCCAGCTTGTGCGCGTGGCCTCCGCCAATGCGCGAATCCACACTGTGAGTGGCGCGGTTTCCTATCCTGATTTCGCGGACTGGCGCTCGCAAAACCACGTTTTTCAGGACATGGCTGCGTATACGGACTCCAGCTTCGCTCTCACGGGAACCGAACAGCCCGCGCACCTGCAGGGCGCGACGGTCACCGCCGGAATGTTCAATCTGCTGGGAGTTTCGCCGGAATTGGGCCGCGGGTTTCTGCCGGAAGATGATGAACCGCACCATCACGCCGTGATTCTCAGCCATCGCCTATGGAAAGAGCGCTTCGGCGGCGATCCTCAGATTATCGGCCGCGTGATCACGCTCGATAACAGCGCTTACACGGTTGTCGGTGTGATGCCCGCCAGCTTTCAGTATCTGCTGCAACGCGAAACGCCGGAGTTGTGGTCCAGCTTCAGCCCCATGCGGGAATCCACCACTGATTCACCGACGATGGCCGACGAGCGTGACGCGCATTTCTTGCGAGTGATCGCGCGAATGAAGCCTGGCGCGACGGTCGCGGAGGCGCAAGCAAACATGGACGTGATAACGGCTTCGCTGGCCACGCAATACCCCGACAGCAATAAGTATTTCGGCGCGCGCGTGGTTTCCGAGCAGGAAGAATTGACGCATAGCATCCGTCCGGCTCTGTTTGTGATGATGGTAGCAGTGGGATTTGTGCTCTTGATTGCCTGTGTGAATGTGGCGAATCTGTTGCTGGCACGAGCCACTTCGCGGACACGCGAAATCGCCATCCGTTCGGCGCTCGGCGCAGGACGCCAGCGCGTGGTTCGGCAGCTCCTGACCGAAAGTTTTCTGCTCGCGCTGATGGCCGGCGCGCTTGGCCTGCTGCTGGCGACGTGGGGAAGCGCCGCGCTGGTGCGGTTTAGTCCCGACAACTTGCCCAGAATCGCTGAGATTCGAATGGATGGCTGGGTGCTCGCCTTCACCATGGGGCTATCGCTGGCCACTGGAATGCTTTTCGGGTTGGCGCCCGCGCTGCAAGTGTCGCACGCCAATATCGTGGATGCATTGAAGGAGGGCGCGCTCAGCAGCACCGCAGGGCGAGGACGTCATGCACTGCGCAGTTCCTTGGTTATCGTCGAAATAGCGTTGGCGCTGGTGTTGCTGGTTGGAAGCGGGCTTCTGATTCGCAGTTTGGTGCACTTGCAGAACGTGAATCCGGGATTCGATCCGCACAACGTGATGACCTCCAACGTTGATTTGCCGGACGCAAAATATTCGGATGCGAAGAAGGCTCAATATTTCAAGGACCTGATGCCGCAACTCAAGGCGCTGCCAGGAGTTCAATCAGCTGCGGGCATATATCCGCTGCCGATGGGTGGCGATGAAATTCGCACCAGTTTTCAGATTGACGGACATCCAGTGCCGAAGAGCGAGGAACCGCACACCTCGCTGCGAGACGTCACGCCGGAATATTTTGCGACGATGCGGATTCCGATCCTGCAGGGCCGCGATTTCGGCGCGCAGGATGAACCGGCTTCCACGCCGGTGATCATCATCAACGAGGCGCTCGCGCATCAGGCTTTTCCTGGCGAAAATCCAATCGGAAAACATATCAAGCCGGAAGTTGGCACGGGAGCGAACGAACCAGTGATGCGTGAAGTCGTCGGCGTGGCGGGCAACGTGAAATTCCACGATTTGAGCGACGAGTGGGCGCCCGAATCGTACGTTCCCTACGCGCAGATACCGTTCGGTTCCATCACGTTGGTAGTGCGCACGGCGCAGGATGCACATGGCCTCGCGAAGCCCATGGCCGAAACCGTCCGTTCGCTCGATCAAGACTTGCCTACGTACGCGCCCAAGACCGTTGACGAATATCTGAGCGGCACGATTGCGCAACCTCGCTTCAATACGTATCTGCTGGGAATTTTTGCCGCATTGGCCATGCTGCTGACGGCTGTGGGACTGTACAGTGTGATCTCTTACTCGGTGGCGCAGCGCACGCACGAACTCGGCATCCGGATGGCCTTGGGTGGGCAGCCGCGAGACATGCTGCGACTCATCGTGGGCCAAGGGTTGCGCCTGGCGGCGTTTGGCGTCGGCATAGGTTTGGCTGCGGCCTTCGCGCTCACGCATTTTCTGTCCAGCATGCTGTTTGGCGTCAGCGCTGCGGATCCAGTGTCCTACCTCGCCGTGGTGGGGTTGCTGCTTGGCGTGGTCGTCGCCGCGTGCTACGTTCCGGCACATCGGGCTATGCGCGTGGACCCAATGGTCGCACTGCGCTACGAGTAGAGCGGACCGCGCCCGGCCTAAGAACACAGGACACCTGCGGGCGTTCGCGCTAGCACGGTCGTCAATGGATAGGCGTTAAGTCCAAATTGGATTTTGGCGGTCCGGATATGGCTGCTGTCCGAAATCGCAACAACCATTCCCGCAATTGGTCAGACATGGTCGTACGACAGGCCAAACTCTTCTTTAATCTACTGTAAATAATGGTCTTATATTAATATGTGGCTGGAATCCCACCTGCCCATATTCGGGAGGCAGCTAATCAGCAACCTCTCCGCACCCAGCTCCGCGGGGCTTGAAAAATGAAGATCATGACGCTCGAATCCACTACCGAAACAGCCAAGACGCAGCCACGAGTGCTTATCGCGGACGACCAGCCCGACATCCTGGAGGCACTGCGACTGTTGCTTAAAGGACACGGTTACGTCACTGAGGCAGTGACTTCGCCGGCGGCCCTGTTTGCCGCGGTTTCCCAAAATGGATTCGATCTGATCCTGATGGACCTTAACTATGCTCGTGACACGACCTCCGGTCGCGAGGGCATAGACTTACTGGCGCGATTGAAAGCTACCGAAGACGCTCCCCCGATCGTAGTGATGACCGGTTGGGCCACCGTTGGCCTGGCAGTCGAAGCCATGCAGCAGGGCGTCGGCGACTTCGTCGAGAAGCCCTGGGTGAATTCCCGGTTGCTCGAAATTCTGCAGAAACAAGTGCAGATCGGCCGCGAGCGCCGCGAAGCCCGGCAAAAAGCGGCGGCCAACACAATCGCGCAGAGCGAAATTGCGTCCCAGCTGCATGCGCAGGACCGTGAGATTGCCGAAGCGCGTTCTATCCAGCAGGGGTTTCTGCCGAAAGAGATACCGCAATTGCATGGATACGAAATCGCCGGCGCGTGGCAACCAGCGCGCGTGGTGGGCGGCGACTATTACGACATCCTTCCATTCGGTGCAGAGACGCTAGGTATCTGCATCGGCGATGTTGCAGGAAAGGGCATGCCAGCGGCGCTGCTGATGTCTAATTTGCAGGCGGCTTTTCGAGGATTCGCATCCCCCTCGCTTGCTCCGGAAGAATTGTGCGAGCGCTTGAATTCGCTGATCTGCCGCAACATCGCGACGGACCGCTTCATCACATTTTTTTATGCCCTGCTGGACGGACCGGCGCGCCGACTGTGTTACACAAACGCTGGACACAATGCGCCAGTGGTATTCCATCGCGACGGCTCGTACGACCGGCTGATGGAAGGCGGCGGCATTCTCGGCGTATTTCCGATTCAGGAGTTTGGCACCGGCATCTACGACCTGGCATCAGGCGACCGCGTGCTGTTCTTTACGGATGGCGTTACGGAAGCGCATGTGCCGGAAGGCGAAGAGTTCGGTGAGGCGCGCCTGCTGGACCTGCTCGAACAAAATCGCGATACCAGCGCGGAAGATTTGCAGAAAATAGTTTTGCGAGCCGCCGGCGAATTCTGCGGGGGCCACTGGCATGACGATGCCACGCTGATCGTCATAGCCGTGGAATAATCATCGGGGGCGAGGACGCCAACGATGCGTGCGGTTGAAAACCGGCAACAGAAACTCGAACCGAGGAGCAAACGAGCGTGATCAAACTGATTGACGTCGAAAAATTCTATGAATCCGGCGCGGGCAAGACGTGGGTGCTTCGGCGCATCAACCTGGAAATCCGCGAAGGCGATTTCATCACCGTCATGGGACCGTCCGGCGCGGGCAAATCGACTTTGATGGGCATCATCGGGATGCTCGATGGCGCCTGGAAGGGAGAATATCACCTGCTCGATAATCCCGTGCACAAGCTCGACAACCGCCACCGCGTGGAGCTGCACAAGAAATACATCGGCTTCGTCTTTCAGCAGTATCACCTGCTGGACAACCTTACCGTCGCGGAAAATCTGGACCTGCCGCTTTCCTATCGCGACATCAAGAAGACCGAGCGCGAAGGGATGGTCGCGGACGCACTGGATCGATTTCAGATTGTCGGCAAGAAAGCGCTCTTCCCCAACCAGCTTTCCGGCGGGCAGCAACAATTGGTAGCCGTCGCGCGCGCCGTGATTGGCAAGCCCAAACTGATCCTCGCGGATGAGCCAACAGGCAGCCTGCACTCCAGCCAGGGCAAAATGATCATGGACATGCTGAAAAAATTGAATGACGACGGGACAACGATCATCCAAGTGACGCACAACAATGAGTGGGCCGCGTACGGCAATCGCATCATCCAGCTCGCCGACGGCTGGATCGTGGACGGCCAGCCCGTGGCGGGCGGAGCCGTAGCGAGCCGCTGAACGCGCGTGCGAGGCGCAAGGAATGAATTGACCCCGCGAGGTGGACATCAAGTGACGACGCAGTAAGATAAGCTGTCACTTGGGCGCTTCTTGGGGGCGAAAATTATGGACACACTTTGGCAGGATTT